>Ga0206130_10000331_pt1 | contig 81382 bp, 51 predicted proteins | sample Helgoland_Spring_9_FD_148637 | JGI IMG/M metagenome (GOLD analysis project Ga0206130, IMG submission 148637) | Pelagic subsurface seawater microbial communities from Kabeltonne, Helgoland, North Sea - Helgoland_Spring_Bloom_20160512_1 | ecosystem: Environmental > Aquatic > Marine > Epipelagic ... | reverse complement strand
CACAATATTATATTGTATTATTTTTCCTTTTGCAGCTTTTTTAATAATTTTTTATTTTCCATTAAGTGAATGTATTTGTCACAATAAGAATTATTTAATTCTTGTGAATCTTCGTCTGTCATTGGTTAATCCCACCTTTAAAGATCAAAAAAAACAAACGCCATTAGCTTATGCCACTCAGAATGGATAAGCAGTTTCAGTTCCGTTAGTTGTTTCATCTAAAAGCGATAAAAATTGCAGAATTCGTTTCGAAAAAAACTCAATGGGGTGTACGATAAGAATCCGTAATTACTTTATTTATAGAGTATTACGGATTTTTTAGTTTAATATTTGTACGAATTTACTATTTTAAGCATTTATTTGTAGCCATTATTAGCTTATTGTTTCTTTTGGTTTTTCTTCTATTCAAATCCAAATGCTTTTTTAACTGAAAAGTTTTCGTCTAGCGGAGTAGATTGAATTTTTTCTTTGCCGTCACTTCCAATAACGGATATTTTAATTTCTCTAGGTATTACAAGGAAAAAACATAAAACTTAGAAGAGCCTCAAGTGAAAATCAGCTTAAAAATATTATTGTAGGTACAGCAGGACTATTTACAGGGTTTTCTTTAAAGCGATAATTCACTATCTTTGGTGGATAAACCAATTTAACCTCTGCGCACCTGACGTAATTAATTCAATCTTCATAGATTTTGCTAAGCGGAGAATATTTTAAGAATTAATTTGGAACAAATTAATATACGATTTGTACCAGACGAATGATTATAATAACTCATGTGTTCACTGTTTTAAAACTAAAATTCACTTTCTTATGAAAACAAAATTACTTTTTATAGCATTCTCTTTAACTGTATGGTTTAGTTTTTCACAAATCCCAGATTATTTGCCTCAAAACGGTTTAGTAGCTTGGTATCCATTTAACAATAACTTCAATGATGAAAGTGGAAATGGAAACGATGGATCTTCGTCAGGAACTATTACATTTATAGATGATAAGGATTCAAATAATTTATCATCAGTACAGTTAGGAAGTGGTAGCGTTCTATTACCACAAATTATTTTTCCATACACACGTGAAGAAACCTTCTCTATTTCTTTTTGGTTTACACATTCTTCAACTAGTAATGCAAGATTAATGTCTACAGAATGTCCTGAGGGGAATTTTAGAATTACTAATAATTCGTCAGTATCCGGAGGGTTCTCTATACAATACGGAGACTACCAAAACCTTTCTTTAAGTAATCCTACGGAATGGAACCATGTGGTTTATGTTTATAATAGCAGAAATGAAGAAGTTTATTTAAATGGAGTACTTGAAGTTACTAATTATGATTCAGTCACACAAGCCATAAGTTACTGTCATCCATTAACTTTGGGGGCAAAAGCATCAAATCCAAATAATGATAGATGGAACGGGGAAATTGATGATATTGGTTTTTGGAATCGACCATTAACCTCACAAGAAGTTTCTCAATTGTATACTGGTAATGCCTATGCTCAAGATATTGAACTCAATGGAACAATAAGCGCCGAAGACAATCAAATCAAAAACTTGCTAGACCCAACCGATGCACAGGATGCGGTGACTTTATCTGTTCTGTTGGAAAAGATATCTGAGCTTCAAGACCAAATAGATAACGCACAGATAGGCTCAATAACAGACGTTGACGGTAATACGTACAACAGCCTAGCTTACGGCAACCAGGCTTGGACGGTAGAGAATACTGAGGTGGTAACTTACCGTGATGGCACCTCAATTCCACAAGTTACTGCCAATGATGAATGGGAAAGCCTCACCACAGGCGCTTGGTGTTATTATGAGAATGACGAAACAAAGCCAAGACTTTATAATTGGTATGCAGTGATGGGCATCCACGATCCAGCTTCATTATCAAACCCATCACAAAGAAAAGAATTTGCACCAGAGGGCTGGCACGTACCATCAGATGCAGAGTGGACAACTCTTGAAGAATATCTCATAGCCAATGAATATAACTATGACGGCACCACCACAAAAAATAAAATAGCCAAAGCAATGTCTTCTACAACAGGCTGGAATAGTTCAACAAATGCAGGAGCAGTAGGAAACAACCAAAGCTTAAACAACAGCAGCGGCTTTAACGGCTTCCCTGAGGGTAACCGTTTCAAGAGTGGTTCGTTCAAAAATGAGGGTAACCTTGTAGTCTTTTGGAGTTCCACTGAGGACAATACAGGTTTCGCATGGAACCACTTCCTGATCAACTTTGGCAGTAACATCTACAGGGACGACAACACCAAGCAAAACGGCTTTTCAGTGCGTTTTGTTAGGGATTAAAAATTTTGACTTTTGACTCTTAAAGGGGCTGCCTTGCGTTGTCCCTTTTTTTAAATCAGCGCCCTAAGGGGCTTAAAAATTTACACCTTCAACTCTTTTGGTTGGAGGTTTTTTGTTTTTAGACTCCTTACTTTAGATACCGTACTGTGAAATTAAACAGCCATTAATTGGAGCTTACAAAACGATACAGAACTACCTACTTTTAGTTTTTCTTCATTTTTTCTGGTACTAGTGGATTCATGATTTTAAACCAAAGTGGTGGGATCAAACTCAAAAGAATAGAAGCAGGGTATCCCAAAGGCAAGGTTGGGCTTTGTTCATAGCTGTTTAGCAGTTGGTATTTTTTGGAGGACTTAAAGTGGTGGTCACTATGTCGAGTCAATTCATACAACACAATCCGTCCAATTTTAAAATTAGAATTCCATGAATGGTGGGGTTGCACGCGCTCGTACCTTCCAGAGGGTGTTTTAAAGCGTCTCAACCCATAATGCTCAATATAATTGATGCTTTCCAAAAACAGAAAAGACACCACTCCAACAGCGATGGCAAATAGCATCACATCAAGTGAAAAGAAATAGAACACCCCAAAAATATAGGCAGGTTGAATCAAATGATACCAAAGCATGTCATTTTTCACAGAAAAAAATGAGCGTTTCTGAGTTTTTAAAAGTTTCATTTGATGGGTCCAGGCATCTACGTATTGCTTTGTCACAGAGGTAACCCAAAACGAAAATACAGTCTGGTTGTATTTTGCTGTTGCGCCATCGTTTGGAGTTGCCACATTCATATGATGACCAAAGTTGTGTTCGATATAAAAATGCATATACAGACAGGGCATGTATAGGCATTTGGACATGAACCGCTCAAAGTAGGGTGCTCTGTGCCCTAATTCATGCGCCACATTAATGGCATTGGTTGCCAATAAAATCCCAGCAGAAAGGCCGAGTCCAATGAGTTCATACGTCGCGTAATCCTGCGTTTGAATTTTTGAAAAAACAAGCCATAAAAGACCAAATACGATGGGTAAATTTAAATATAACATCCCATCAAAAACCCAGTTTGTTTTTTTGATCGTCACTTCCTCGGTGGATAAATTTTTGGTTTTCTCGCCCGTCACCAGGTCTAAAAAGGGGAGTGCTATAAACGTGTACATAACGGACACATACGTGCCGAGTCCGATCGATTCAAAAGAGATGAATGCTGTAACGGGTACGGTATAAGCAAAAAGATATTTCAGATCCCTCATTTCTTAAAGATATACAAAAATAAATTAAGAGTGGTTCTCTGTTAAATCTTCAAAATGGCCAATTCTGGCGATTCGTTTGTACAGAAATGAGTTGTTGTATGCAATATATTAAAAATCAGTAACTTAGTTTGATAGGGGTTTTTGGCTTTTTAGCAGTGTTTGTCTTGAGTTTTTTGGACATTGAATTTATTCATAAAGCAGTTAAGTTTATCAATACCAATAAATTGAATTTTCTATACGTTTAAGAAGATCAGTTTACGAGTTCCAGTTCCAATGCCTCTAAAGACTTTCCTTTGGTTTCTGGCAATACTTTTAAAAGGATGAAAAATCCAATAAATGCGATCGCTCCAAAGATGAAAAAGGTCAGTGAATTTCCTAGATTAGAAAGCTCCCAAGGAAATATTAGTTGGACTAAAGAGCTGATTAATGAATTGATAAAAGCAATGACACCGATGGCGAATCCTCTATATTTTAATGGGTAGAGTTCGGAGAGCAACACCCACATAACAGGCCCTAATGAAAAAGCAAAACAGGCAATAAACCCTAAAATTCCAATTAAGATTAAATTGGCATTTATCGTGGTTGCCGCTTCTAAAATGGCCCCATCATTTTTACTGTAAATTTGGTTTCCTAAGACCGATTTTAATTCATTTTTAAAGTCAATATCGGAAGCATACTTCTTAGTTGTAATGGATACTAATTTTTCAGAACCCGTAAATTCGAATTGGTTAATTTGTTCCTCTGATAATTGGTAAGTGGCTTGGCTAAAACCATAGGCACACACCAATAAACTAATTGCAATTCCTGCCGTCCCCACTAATAGTAAAGGCCTTCGGCCCATTCTGTCGATTAAATAAATAGCAACAAACGTAAAAACGACGGATACGGTACTTAATAAAACACCGGATGAAAATGCGGCATCTGTACCAATTCCTGTTTGTTTAAAGATGGATGTTGCATAGAAGTACACGGCGTTAATTCCGGTAATTTGCTGAAGCACCCCTACAATTAAGCCAACCACTAAAATAAATCGTAACGATGGCTTTAATAAGTCTTTAATTTTTAAGGGCGATTGGTTTTCATTGGCATTAATATGTTGCTCTATAGAGGCGATTTCTTCCTCCGCTCTCTCTTTTCCATGAATGAAGTTTAAAACATTATTAGCGGCTTTCACGCGCCCTTTTAAATACAACCAACGTGGACTGTTTGGAACAAAAAATAGAAAGATAAAATAGAAGACTGCTGGAACAAACTCGACCCCTAACATCCATCTCCACACGTTTTCATCGTTCAAAAAAGTGCTGTCTGGGGTGTTGTACTTATTGAAAAAATAGTTACTTAAGAAGGCTGCAAAAAATCCAAAAACGATGTTTAGTTGTTGTAATGAAACGAGTTTCCCTCTATTTTCAGCGGTTGAAATTTCTGCAATATACATAGGCGCCAAAACCAAAGCAGCTCCAAATGCCAACCCTCCAATGATTCGTGCCACATAGAGCAGTTCATAGGACCCTGCCATGGCCGATAATACTGCCGAAATTGCATATAAAAAAGCGACAAAAATCAACATTTTTTTCCGCCCAATGAGATCACTGAATCGTCCAGAAAATAACATCGCAAACATGGCTGCAAATGAAGGCGAACTGACGACCCATCCAGATTGTATTTCGGTTAAATTAAATTCAGGGCCTGCAAAAGACATGACCCCTGAAATGATCCCTGCATCAAAACCAAAAAGAAAGCCTCCTAAGGATACTACAAAGGCAATAAAGACAAGTTTTTTATTCATAATTGGTGAATCAAAATTTAATAAATGAGTGATTGCATTGCTCGTGGTTCAATTTCTAACTGGGTTTCGTTATTCCCGACAACCAGTTTATAATTTATTTTTTGATCCGTTGTGTTCATTACAACGGTTACAATTTTTCCGTCTTTGTTTATAAACGAAGTGCTTTCAATAGTACTTCGACTTGCAGAGGTGCTAACCCGTAAGGCCCCTGGTTTAATAAATTTAGAAAAGTGACCAATATAATAATAAGTCGGCGTATATATAAGTTCTCCTGTTTTTGTGTCGGCATGAATAGGGGCGAAGCAGAAATTTGCGACATGGTTTGGACCTCCTCTTTCATCTAATAAAATATTCCAATCTGTCCAGCCAACTACGCCGCTATTAAAATCGTTGATCATGGAATTTCCATAGCGCTCTGCATTGGGCCAAAAGTGTAATCGTTCTGTAGCAAACCCTTCTTGACAGCCTTCTGTAAATAATAGGTTTTTGGACGGGAAAGATTCATGGATATTTTTTAAGTTATCATATTTTGGCAAACCACCAGTCCAAGTTTCATACCAATGAAAACCAATGCCCCAAGCATATTTTGACGCTTCTGGATCTTCAAAAATAGTGTTCGCTCTGTTTGTAATTAAATCTCTATTGTGATCCCAAACAACAATATTTTTATCTCCTAAACCTTCTTTTTCTAGTGTTGGGCCTAAATAGTCTCTTAAGAAATCGCGCTCCTCTTCAGCGGTGTAAATACAAGATTCCCAACGTTGGACTGCCATGGGTTCATTTTGTATGGTTAATCCCCAGACAGGGATGCCTTCTGCTTCATAGGCTTTGATAAATTTCACGTAATAATTAGCCCAAGCTTGACGAAATTCTGGAAGTAGTTTTCCGCCTCTTAGCATGTTTTTATTGCTTTTCATAAATGCTGGGGGACTCCAAGGGCTGGCATAAAAAACCAAGTCCTCCTCAATTAATTCAATGGCTCTTTTTATGAACGGTACTCTTTTCTCCTTGTCTTTTTCGATTGAAAACGTCTTTAATTCAGTATCACCTTCCTCAATATAAGTATGGCTTCCTAAACCAAAATCACTACTGTGAATACTTGTTCTTATGATATTATAACCAATCCCGTTTTTCCCGTATAACGACTGTAATAGTTGGTCTTGTTGTACATCATTTAGCTTCGAGAAGACGTCAGCCGAAGCATCGGTGATGGCGCCTCCTATTCCTAAATACTCTTGAAATGTTTTTTCTGGATTCACAAAAATTGCAACTTCTGTTTCTAAGGGTTGCACTTTGGGTTTAAACGTTTGCTCACTTGTTTTTGTCAATCGAAGTTCAGTATCCTTCGCTGTGGTATAAACCTGAAGTGTTTTGAGTTGGTAATTTTTCACAGATAAAATAGTGCTCGTATTAGTACTTAATTCTTGTTGTTTAGACTTTGAACAAGATACAATTAAAACCAATAGACCTATTAATTTACAACGCTTTAAAAACATATGTTTATGATTTTTTATAGTTTAAATTCGTGTTTTACCCAATCAACTTCCATCACCCATTGATCACTTGTCATTGGATAATCCGTAATTTTGGCAAAGTTTAAAATAGCAAACATTGGTTCTGGGTAAGCATCGCCCAGTCCAACATTACGATAGATTTCTTTGTCATCAACCCGATAAACGAGATCGCTGCCTTCCCATTCTACAGCATATTCGTGATATTTGTTTAAGGTAACGTCAAAGCCTTGACGATAGCTCCACCAATCGCCTTTATCGCATTCCTCTAAGTTTTTAATAGCACCTGTTGTAAAATGATCTTTTTGATGATCTCCATGGTGTTCAAAAATATCAATTTCACCTGAGCCTGTCAAGGGCCAGCAAACCGTTTCATCAGCTTCTTGCACTGGTGGCTCATTATTTTGAGCGCCTAATAGCCACCAAGCTGGAAACATACTAGGTTCCCCATTACTCCATAATTTCAATCGTGCAGTCCATTTGCCTTTAATAAACTCTTTTTTGTTTTTTGAAGTGATACGGCCTGCAACATATTCTGTGTCAGGGTGTTGTTTTCCATACTTATCCAAATTATCACAGCTTCGTTTTTCGTCAATTTTGAGAACCTTTAATTTTAAGGTACCATTACTAACTTCTCGTGTTTCATATTCATTATCTGGCACATAGCAATGGGTTTCATTGTTTACCCAAATACGTTGATCTTGCCAATTATTTGAATTAAAAGTATTAAAATTATCTAAGAAATCTATTTCCCAGACGTTACTAGTTTCTTTGTCGTTTGAATATTTTTTGTGTGTATTCTTACACGATAATTGGCTGATGCCAATGATCATAATTCCTAATACATATAAATAATATGCTTTGTTCATAATTCTATTTATTTAATGAAATGAGGGCTTAGTTTTTATTTTTTGATCCTATCTAGTTTACAGCGAACTCAAAAATTTGAGAATCGGAGGTGTTTCCAACCTGATCGGTTGTGACCACTTTCCAATAATAGACTTGACCAGAAGCAACGGTTATTCCTAGGTTGGTATTACTTGTGTCTCCCACTTCTGTGGTCGGGGGGTTCACAGTATCAACCCATAGTGTATAGGAGGCAATATCATTATCAACATCTGATGCTTCCCATTCGACTGTAATTGATCCCGCATTGACAGTTGTACCCGATTGAGGACTGATTGCTTCAGCAGGAAAAGGGGCATGGCTTTCTTCTTGGAGTCCTGCACTGTAAAACTTCCAAATGGAACTTTCAGCTGTATCGGTAGTACCACTAACTAAAGATTTCACGGACCAAGAATAGGCGACTCCTCTTAAAATACGAATCAGAAATTCATTTGTAATTGTACTGATGTTTCTAGAAGTACCCTCATTTAAATTGGTAATTTCTAAAATATACGAGCTGGCATTTGTAGCCTCCTCCCACTGAAACAATACTTCGGCTTCAGTTTCAGAAATAACCGCACCTTCGTTACATTCTGTATTGTTTTCAGGAAACAGAAGCGTTGCTTGTGTTGGTGGGTCTACAGAGTCGATCTCTGATCCATTTTCATCACTACTACAGGATGCACCTAGGAGTATTAAACTCAAACAAGTTGGGATTAGTTTTTTGAACGTATTCATTGCTTTACAATTTTATAATTATAGGTGTTTTCTGGGGTCACTATTTTTAGTATAAATAATCCATTAACGAGTTCCGACAAATCAACCTTAATTTCATTAGTGGTTGCGTTGTATGTTTTAGACACGACTCGTTTTCCTGTTATATCGTAGATTTCTATAGGGATTGTAGCCCTGTTTAGGAGATGAGTGCTAATAAATAGCTGATTATTTACTGGATTTGGATATACCAAAGGTTCAGTATTTATAATGATGGTCTTTTCATAAACCCCTTGACATTCTTTGTTTGATTTCACGGATATCTTATTTACACCACTGACTAACTGCAATTCCGTTTCATTTTCAGCCGTTATAAGTGTTTCGTTATTTAGGGTCACATAATATAACTCGCCACCTTCAAGTGAGAGAGTTGCAACGAATGAATTTACAGATCTATTTGTGTTAACGATTAACGCTTCTGGCTCATTGACGACGACTGTGAAACACTGTTCATAGTCAGATTGTCCATCAATCGTAATGCATAATGTATAGATACCAGCAGATAGGTTTTCGAAATTAATTTCTGAAGTAAACGTTTCAGTGGCCGTGTAGTCTCCTCGAGTAATCACGACGTTATAGGTGTCGTTTTCTACAGCAGATAACGCAATATGACCATTATTTGAAGATCGGCATGTTTCACTCAACACAGCTATTGCAAAGTTTTCAAGTGGTAAATTGAAAATGGGACACCCTGTGACATTTACGGTCGTATTTGCAGGTGTATTTGGACAGGCATCGTCACCATCCAAAACACCATCTCCATCACTATCAGGATAATCAAACTCCATCCAATTAAAATTAAAACCGCCTGATAATATTCGCATTCTTAATGTATGCACTCCTTTTTCAATGGTTAAATTGTTAGCAACCGTTTCCCACGTTTGCCAGCCATTTGTAATCACCGTATTCATGACAATTAGCTCGGTTTCAACAGCGTTTTCATCAACACTGTACAATCCAATTTTCCCTACGCTAAATCCAGAAACCCTCAGTTTTATCCCATACAAACTTGTTTGAGGCACATAAATAGGATAGTCGGCATAATCACCTGAGTCTGTGTAACCAAAATTTTGACCACCACCTTCATCAGAAGTGTCTTCGAGTCCCATACCTTCCATAAATTCGTAATCCTCAACTTGGATCACCGTCGGAATTATGGCCCGGTCTTTAGCGATATTGTTGATTACTAAATCTGAAAAAGTATTTAATGTTTTATTTGATTGCGATTGAATTGTTGTTCCTGAATAACTAACCGTGATGTCATCCCCTAATAGAAAGAAATCATCTAGATTTAGAACCATCAAGCGTGCTCTTAATGGATCTGATATTACAGAAGTAACCGTCTTTTGGATCCCATTTATAAGCACCGTGAATTGGTCAGAAGTTGCATTTAATGATGTTGGTAAAATAGATTCGCTTATGGTGATTTCTAAAGCGTTTTCACTCTCTCCAGTTTTACCATTTAAGGCATTTAAAGCAAGGGCATCAACCGTCCCAGTGTTTTCAAATTCAATGCTACTTATATTGAAAGGGATATCATTATTAATATGAAATTTTAAACGGTGTTCCCCAGCTGGAAGAATAATATCTGAAACTTCAAATGTAGAAAATTGTGACCAACCGCCTGTTGAATTCACCACTTGTGTTGTTGTTACTTCTTGATCATCAATTGAAAGAAAAAATTCCCCTCCGGATTCTTGTGTTGCCAATCTAATTTTTGCTTTGTAAACAGCAGTTTCATCGATGCTAACTGTATATTTCATCCATTCCCCTTGCTCAACAAAACCGACATGAAATCCATTACTATTAATCTGATCCGTATTTTTTTCTATATCGACGCCATCATTTCGATAGGACCAACCACTATTCCATGCGGTGTAATCTCCAGTAGATAAATTATAGTCTCCAACAACGTTGTCATAGTATGCAAACTTATTTTTTCCTAAATCAAAATCTGCCATATGAACCACGCCTGGAATTACTGATGGTGTTCCATTAAAAGGGATTGTCTCATCTGTTTGTACTTGTCGGATCAAAGCATCAGGGACATCTTTTCTATAGCGGCTGTTGTCGACTAATAGATTATCGGCGAGTTTCATCATACTATTAAAAGCTTCTGTAGCAGTTGGCTCCGGACCATTGCCCTGCCAGTAGTCTAAAATATCCTGATAACCAGAGTTTATATCAATAGCATACGGACTGTCTATATCTCCAATTTTACGAACGGCCCACCAGGCCCAACCGATATTATTATCTTCAAAAAGAGAAACGGCATCGGTAAACCAGGTATTTGAATTTTCGCCAGATTCTCCCATCCAAAGCGGCACATTTTGTTGCTCCCTAAGAGGTAAGATCCAATCCAAATCTCCAGGATTATTGTGGTTCCAATATTTATGGAAGCTATACACCATATTAGTGTCCCAGGGTGGGGTGAGACCACTATGATCATTGGCATACGAGTTTCCTTCGATATACAAAATATGATTTGTGTCTACGCTTCGTATTCCAGTAGTGATCTCTTCAAAAAGGTCTCTCAGTAGTGTGTTTCCAGGTAAATCCCAGTGTGTTTCATTGATAAGATCATAGCCGCCAATCCACTCATTATCTTTGTACCTGTCCGCGATTCTCGTCCATAGAGCTACAAGTTTATCCCTGTTTTCTTGGCTTTCCCACAACGATGGTTTACTCGGGTCATAATCATTAATTTCGGATCCAGCCCCTTGGCCACCTGGCGTGGCATGCATATCTAAAATAACATAGATATCGTGAGCAGCGGACCACGCTAATACATCGTCAATCAATTCAAAACCAGTTTCTATCCAAGTATTTTGACCCCCAACAGGCTCCTCTTCGATTGGGAGCGTAAAAAGGTTGTAATGCATCGGGATACGAATACTATTAAACCCCCAAGCTGCTAAAGAATCTACATCGCGTTTTGTGAAGTGGTTTTCTCGCCATTTATCATAAAAAGTTTCGGTATTAGCTTCTCCCATTAACTCTGTTAATTTATCCTTTATTTCATGCTGAGACCCTGCAAAGCCAGAGGTTTGCATCATGTAACCTTCCATAATTTGCCAACCACCAGGTCCATATCCTCTTAAAAGAACTTCTTCGTTATTAGAGTTCACTATTTTAGTTCCTTGCGTGTGAAGCCCTTGACTCCAACTGAACGTCGAAAGAACTATGAAGCTAATAAAAAGTATTAAATTTTTCATTTTGTATATCTTGTAATTTTTAAAAGGAGCTGTACTTAATGTTACTCAAGTTCGTGATCCTACGGCTATAATCTTGCACTATTTACCGCTCTTAATTTAGATTTGTAAATCGCAAAATAATTTAAAAGAGACACGTTCTATTTTTTTAAAACACCGCCTCTTTTTTGTAATTATTTAAATTTCGAATTACTGTCTTAACAAGGACCAGTTGTCTAAAACAATCCCATCAGACCCCCATTGTCCACCACCAGATCTAAATAATAGATAATAGGTCCCAGTGGTTGTAATTTCAAATTGCCCAGGGTTATCAGTAGCATCACAAGCTCCTGCAACGGCCGAACCAGAATAGGTTTTTATACTACCACATTCCCATGCGTTAAAGGCTTTCAGGACATACTGGTCTCCATTGTAGTCGCCCGTGTTTTCAACAGGTTGAGTTGCACCAATATATACTTCACCCCAAACGTCATTTATGTCAGCATAAGTCATGTCCATATCAAATTGATAGGTTCCTGGGTCTAAAGTAACTTCGGTATATATGGCCCAGTGTTTCCATTCGCTAGGGCTTTCTGTTTCTGCAAATTTTGCCACCCCATCGGCGATGGTGACGGAACCAATTCCATTATCAGAAGCGTCGATATTAATAATAGTCCAACCACTTGCATCCTCAAAACTTCCATTTGTAATAAGATTGGTGATAACCGCTGCTTCAACGGTCACTTCAGTGGAAGTCTCATTAGAAATTGCGGCATCATTCGTGGCCATTAATGTCACTGTATATGTACCTTCTGTCGCATAGGAATACACAGGGTCTTTATCTGTGGATGTGCCTGAGCTATCGCCAAAATCCCAGGAATAAGTTGTGGCATTTGTAGACGTATTTGTGAAGGTTGCCGTAAGATTAGAGGCATCGAATGTAAAACTAGCAACTGGTGCTACAGCAGGGTCAATGACCGTAACTTCTTTTATGATTTCTGCAGAACCGGTCTCATTTGTAGCTGTTAAAATTACTGAATAGCTTCCGCCTTCAGAATAAGTATAACTCGGATTTTCATCTGTGGATGTGCCTGATCCATCGCCAAAATCCCAAGAATAACTTGTAGCATTCGCAGAGTCGTTTGTGAAGTTTGTGGTGAGATCAGAGGTTTCAAAATCAAAGCCAGCGACCACAGCAAGCGCAAATGAGCCAAGGGATCGAACGGTTACATTATCTATGGTAACGCCCTCGGCACCATAATTAGACCCACCACCTCGGATCACTAAATAGGCTGTTCCAGCGGTTGGGAATTCAAAAATCCCCCCTGAACCGACACAACTATAGGCTGCAAAATCGCCATCAAAGGGCTCGCCTCCACAACCTTCCCAAGTGTTTAGGGCTAATCGCATTCCTCCATCGGTATAGTCTTGACCTTCAACAGGAGTTTCGGTACCCACATAGACTTCAAACCAAGAATCGGACAAAGGCCCTCCTTTAATATCCATTGAAATTTGATATTCGTTGTTTGCTAATACCTGTATAGGTTGGTAAATACCAACTTGTCCAAAACCGCCGCCTGTCCAATGGGCTTCATTGGTATCAAAGGAAATATCGACACCCTCAGAAATTGGTAAAACAATCCATGGATCACTGCCATTAAATTCACCATTTTCAATAAGGTTAGGCGCTTTTAAGTCATCATTGATAACAATTGTTTGAATGGATTCTGCAACACCACCCTCGGTGAATATTTTAAATCTAACATTATAATCGCCACGATCAAAAAAGATCTTACTGGCTTCATACCCTTCAGCTGAAGAATTATCACCAAAATCCCAGTGTGTGTACCAATTTGCATCATTTGGAGCGGCTGTAAAAATCACTCTATTTGGGTTTTCAGAATCAAATGCGAAAGTAAAAAGAGCATCTTCGCTAGTTGGGGGCACAGCCGCCACTTCGTCGTCATCTGCACATCCCGTAGAAATCAAAATAATTCCTACCATTAAAATCCTACTTAAAAATTGTATTGTTTTCATGTGTTATTTTTTAAGAGTTACGCATTAGTAACCTGGGTTTTCTATAAGATTATCATTGTTGTTTCGTCTATCTTGACCTATTGGTAAATAATAGTGTCGTTCATAAAAATGCATCGGTAATGCTTCCGCATCAAAAGTCTCATAGGTAAATGTTTCATTTCCTGCGGCATCAATGTGTCTAAGCGTTCTCACCCCTTCAACCTGAATACTCAACGCTTCTTCGGCTATACGCCATCTTCTCACATCCCAATAGCGATGATCCTCAAACGCAAGTTCCAGTTTTCGTTCATTACGAATCCGATCTTTTAATGCATCACCCGAATACGGTTCTAAACGGAGATTCGCTGTAAGTCCAGCTCTGGTTCTAATCATTTCAATGTAGTCTCTTGCAGGCGCTTCCATTCCTAATTCTATCGCAGCTTCTGCGGCATTTAGGTATTGCTCTCCCAATCTGAAAATAAGACAATCCTGACCAGAGTAATATTGTGGTACAAAAAGAGGGGAATCACCATCTTCCAGGTGTTTTCTCACATAGAACCCTGTTTTTGTAGCATCGGGATGGACCCCAAGGCCATCTTTTCCAATACCGGTTCCACTTCCAGTGTCAATACTTCCGCCAGTTTCTGTACCATACCATATTTGTACGGGTAAGCCTTGAAATATATCATTGTTTGTTAATATGGTCCCTCTAAGGCGTGGATCACGATTTTCCCAAGGGTTATTTTCATCATAACCAGAACCGCTTTCACTTGGTAAAAGCCCCGTACTCAATACTTCATAACTATCTACAAGTTGTTTTGTTGGAGACATACTTGCTCCCCAATCTAATCGGTAGCTAAACGGTACATTATGTAAATCATACTCATGTCCTTTTTCGAAAGGAATCCAAATTTTGGTAAAGATGGCTTCATCATCCGTTTCATCAAGGAACAAATTCGCATAATTAGTAGATGGATCAGAATATTGATTAAATAACAAATACCCGCCTTCTGTGATGACTGTTTGAGAAGCACTTAAAGATGTTTGGTAATAAGCATCTGCAGCGGAAGCAGGAATTCCGACAACTCCATCGAGTTGAACGGTTCCGTATTTTGCAATACTACCGGCATATAAAGCGGCTCTAGACTCTAAAGATTTAGCGGCCCATTTTGGCGCTCTTCCCTTTTGAGAAGCCCATCTGTTTGGTAATAAATCAAATGCTGCTTGTGCATCGGATAAAACTTGATCATAGACTTCTTTCTCCGTATTTCTAGGTGGAAATAATTCCTCCTGTGGCGTGGAGTCTGGATTCTGAGGGACAAGAATAATAGGGACACCTCCATAGCGTTTTGCTAGCGCAAAATAACAGTAGGCTCTTAAGAAGTGCATTTCTCCGAGTCGGTTGTTACGTTCTTCAGATGTGAGCACACTTGTAGGAATCTGTTCTAGATTCTCAATTGAGTAATTAATTTTCCAAATTACATCATAGCCCCACCAATCTAAAGGCCAAGAATTATTTGCGGTTCCCCAGATTCCAGGTCTGTATTGGTTGTGTGCTGCCGTCCAAGCATAGGTGCCACGGGCTAAATCCGATATGGCGTCCCGTTGAGATCCACCAACATCCCAAAAACTTTCTAAATAGTCCCAAGGCATTCTATCGTAAATCTTGAAAAAATAGGTGTCCATTAGTGCTTTGTCACTCCAGACATCATTTTCAGTTATCCTATCTAATGGTGGCTCGTTCAAAAAATCATCATCACAAGTAATGAAGGTGAGCGCTAGTAGTGCAAAAATTATATTTATACGTTTCATAGTAATTTTTTTAGAGTGATATGTTGACACCAAATGTTATGGATTTTGTTTGTGGATAATACCATCCCACGGAGGAGGTATTTTGTGGATCAAAATCTTCCTTATAGTCTTTTATGACAAATAAATTATATCCAGTTACAAACACCGTCATTTTATCAAAACCTACATTGTTTTTGAATTTCGGTAAGGTGTAACTCAAATTAATATTTTTAAATCTTAGGTGTTTCCCGTTTCTTAACCAAAAGTCAGAATATTTATAGTTATTGTCGTTAAATCCGCCATCAGTGATTCTTGGGAATGCCGCAGCGTTGTTTTCAGGTGTCCAATAATCGAGTTGATAGTTGTAGCCGTTAAATCCATTACGTAACGGGCTTTGGGCTTCCCCATCTAGATAAATATCATAGCCTGCAGCTCCTGTTAATAATACCGATATGGAAAAGTTTTTATAGTCGGCTCCAAGGTTTAAAGAATAATTTATGGCTGGTTTGTCGCCGACACCAAATGTTTTTTGATCTTTAACATCAATAATATTATCTCCATTTAAATCTTCATAAACCACATCACCAGGCTGTAAACTTGTATTTCCATTACCATCTTGAATCGCATGTGTATCAATTTCATCTTGCGTTTGGAAAAGGCCCTTAGAAATATAACCTCTTCTTAGATTTGTATAGCCTCCAGTAGTCGTAAGGTTTTCTCTCATAAACGGATCTACTTGATATGTTTCGTCAATAAAAACAGCTTTTTCTCTTGACTTTGAAAAGTTTAATAAAGCGTTTATTTTCAAATTATCATTTAATTGTTTTTGATAATTTAATGAGAATTCAAACCCTTCATTCGAAAATTTATATAAGTTTTGGTCGGCCACAGCAACACCCAAAGTGTTTGGGACGCTGGAGTTGGCTCTAGCAATGACATTTTCTCTTTTTCTAAAGAAATAATCAAATGAAACTGTAAGTGATTTATTAAATAATGCAGCATCTAAACCGACGTCATAAGTCGTATTCGTTTCCCATGTAAGATCAGCATTTGCGAGTGCGGTATTATCAATTGTTGGAACTGCGGCATCACCAGGAATCCAGAAAAAATTATAATTAAAACCACTTAACCATTGGTATGCGGCAGTCCCATCATAACCAGCGGTTCCTAATGAGGCTCTTAGCTTGAAATCAGAAACGGTGTTTTTTAAGGGTTTAAAAAAGGCTTCTTCAGACAATCTCCAACCTAATGAAACGGATGGAAATGTTCCCCATTCTTTTCCAGGAGCAAAACGTGATGAACCATCATGTCTTAAGGTGGATTCAAAGAAATATTTTGATTTATAATCGTAACTCAATCGCCCAACAAAACCCATTCGATTTTCTCGATATTCACCACCATTAGCTCCTTGATTTTCCAAAGAACCAGCAAAGAGTTGATCGATTAGTGTCGATTGAAAATCTTGTCGTCTTCCGCTAAAATTTTCTCCTTGTGCTTTTTGAACTTCCATTAGTGCTAATGCTGAAATGCTATGATTCCCAAAAGTTTGTTCGTAATTTATAGACTCTTGCAACACGTATTGATTGCTATAGCTTGTGCCTTCTTCAAGAACGGTTTCGCTAAAGGAACCTTCAGGAGTTGCACGAAAAGCATCATAATTACCTGTTTGTCTGTTTAAAGTATATAGATTGTAGGTTTTCCCCCAGTCCTTACTAAATGATGTGTCATAAATAAGAGAGGCATAAGTTTTTAAGCTTAATCCTGGGATTTGATTGATATCCCATTTTAAGGATATTTTGGCATCAAAATTATTATTTCGTCTGCGGTAATAACCTGCATTAAAGTCTTTTATCCCTTCAGCAATATGATTTGGACTCACGCTTGGTTTGGCAGGCGTCCCGTCAGGATAGTAAGCTAAATCTGTTGGAAGTGCTCTACTTAATTCTCTGAAAATATCATAGGCCGAATAGGCAGGAGCCTCATTTATTTTTCGACGGGCTCCCATATTAAATGTTAATTTTAAATTGTCATAAATCTTTGCGTCAATGTTTGATCGTAAATTATACTGCTGGTACGAAAGCACGTCTGCATTATAATTGGATCCTTGATCTAGATACCCCGCAGATACAAAGTAATTGATCTTTTCCGTGCCTCCTGTCAGGTTTAAATTATGACGTTGTTGAACCCCCCAGTCTTTTATAACCATGCTTTTCCAATCGGTATTTGAATAATTTACGGGATCTGCTCCAGATTGAAATAACGCTATTTCATCCTCTGTATAAAAAGGAGTTTGATTGGAATTTCTTAAGCCTTCATTTAATACTTCTCCGTATTGTGCAGAAGTTAAAAAATCAGGATAGGACGTCAGTGAGGTGTAAGTAAATTGATTGCTATACGTTAGTTCGGGTTTTCCAACCTTTCCTTTTTTAGTTGTAATTAAAACAACACCATTTCCTCCTTGGACTCCATAAATAGCTGCAGCTGCTGCATCTTTTAAGACTGAAATACTTTCGATTTCATTCGCATCTAACTGGTTGATGTCTCCAGGAGCACCATCAACAATGACTAAAGCACTACCAAAATTTCTTACTTCAAAAGATGAATTACTAAACCCTGGTTCGCCCGAGGTTTGTCTTACGAATAAACCAGAAGCCAATCCTTCTAAACCATTACTCACAGAAGCAACCGGTAATTTTTTTAAGGTTTCCTCATCAACCGTTGAGATGGCCGAGATTAACTTTCTTTTTGATTTTGTACCATACCCAACAATGACCACTTCTTCCAAAGCGCTTGTATCTTCAATTAAAGTAATTGAAAATTTTAGGACGTCTTTTATTTCAAACTCTTGAGCTAAAAATCCGACGTATGAAACAACGAGCACATCGCCTTTAGTGGCCTCAATCGTAAAATTGCCGTCAAAACCTGTTGAGGTTCCTCTTGCGTCCCCTTTAACAAGGATATTGACGCCAGGCAGTGGTTGTTCTGTTTCATCAGATACATATCCGGAAACCGAAACTTGAGCAAAACTTAGACTCATGCAAAATATAAATGCGAAAGTTAGTAGCCTTTTTCTCTTAAAATTTACTGAACAATTTTTGACTATTGTTTTCATAATAATTAGTTAGTTAACTTAAATGATTGACTCTTTTAGTTCTGTTGAAACTAAAAGAGCCCCTGACTAAATTAAAGTCAAGGACTTAGTAATTAATTGAATTGCATGCGTTAGTGTTTGATCAATTTTTTAGTTGTTGACCCTAAATCAGTACTGATTTTAGTAATATAAATACCAGAAGTTAAGTTCGAAGCATCAATCGCAGTTGATAAAGTGTTAGGCCTTAAGGAAATCACTTTTTTACCTAGGATGTCAAATACAGTTACAGAACTAATACGTCCTTTAGTTGAAGACACATTCCAAGTGTTATTTGTTGGGTTTGGAGACACAGAGACCCCTTCCATTTTAAAATCTTCAACTCCAAGTGAAGCAAACGCTCCAAACACCAAATCATCTACTTGAAAGATATTAAGATTCGGATCTACTGCAGCATCAAAATCTGTTTGAATATCAAAAAACAAAGCTATTTTGGTGTTGTTCGTAGAGTTAAAAGCTGAAAAATCGAATGTAAGTGTTTGCCATACATTTTCAGTCGTATAATTCGCAGTAACAGCGTGCTCATCACCGCCACTTTCTATTTTTATTGTAAGTGTTGAGGTTCTTGGTCCTTTTACTTTTACGGATAATCCCCTGTCACTTGTAGATAAATCGATACCATCTGCGTTCACAATTTTAATTTGTGACCACCAATTATTATTAACTCCTGTTAATTCACCAACGTTAGTGCTTGTGTTAATGCCATCGGTTACTGTATTTGTAGCATTCTCATTAAAGGTTAGGTTTTCTTCTTCAATTGTAGTGGGCGTATCAAAATCAAAATTAAAATTTGTAAGAGGCGTTGGAGCAGGGGGAGCTTCAGTTGTCACTAAGGTAAGGTTATCTAAGACGACTCCAGCGCCCCAAGTTATACCTCCAGTTCTAACAAGAGCGTAGTAGGTGGTACTTGCATCTAATTCAATCTTGCCATCTAATCCTTTACAATCTGTATCTAGCCAGGAACCCGAATATGTATTGAAATCTCCACAATCCCAAGTACTTAGAGCCAATAAATTTACGGCTCCAAAATCAGCTGTATTGTACTCAGACTCATCTACAGGAGTAGTCGTTCCTACATACAATTCAAACCAATGATCCGAAAGACCATTTGTGATAACTTCAGCATCAAACTGATACCATCCAGATTCAGCAACAGTAAATGATTTGTAAATTGCAACATGACCTTCTGCCCCCCAACCAGCTTCATTAATATCATCAAATGTAACGACACCATCAGCAATGATTGCTGTTGCATTGTTATTTGTGTTTTGTTGGATAACCGTCCAAGCTGCTGGAGTATCAAAAGTTCCGTTTGTGAATACATTTTGAGCCAACCCTAAAAAGGCAGTCGAAACGAAAAAACATAATAAAGTAATTGTTTTCATAAAAAGTTATTTTAGTTAGTATAAATGCATCAAAATTTTTGAGTGTTGACGGTCAAAACACAAAAATGTGATGTTTACAAATATTATGAACAACAGTCGTTATGCCTAAAAAAAAACATCTACAAAACTCCAAAAAAGTACGGGTAAGACACTACAAAACCTCTACAATGAAAATATAGACATCTATTTTTCAGTATTTTAATAAATTTAAAACCTTATTGTGTTAAAAAGATTGGATGTAATTAACTAAACTAAAGTCTTTAGGTAAGTCTAGTTTTTTGCGCAATCGCCAACGCCCTTGTTCTACGCTTTTGATGGAGATGGTTAATAAGGAAGCAATCTCTTTTGAGGAAAGATTTAGCTTAAGGTAGGCGCATAATTTCTTTTCGATGGACGATAAATCAGGATGTTTTTCTCTTAGCTTATCAAAAAAGTCTGCATGTGCATTTCTAAAATGAAGCTCAAATGTAAGCCAATCGTCTTTATCAACAAGATGACTATTAATTTTTTTAATCACCTTTTTTATTGGCGGATGTAATGAGCTGTTTAGAACGTCTTTATCAATTTCCTTAATGTCCTCTATTAAGTTGGTAAGTAGCTCGTTCTTTTTTATGTTGTTTAGTGTCGAAGACGCTAATTCTGTATTTTTCTTTTTAATTTCTAAACTTAAATTTTCCTCCCTCAAAATAAGGAACTTTTGTTCGGCCTCAAGTCTATCAAATTTAAATTTTTCTTCTTGGGTTCGCAACTTTTCTTCTTCTTCTAATTTTAAAACAGCTATTTGTTTTTCACTTTTTATTTTAAAATAGCTCCGATAAAGAAAATTTAATAATAGGAATAACAGCCCGTAAAAAACGTATGCCACATTTGTTGCATACCATGGAGATTTGATATAAAACTCTAATTTAATCACTTCCGATATCGTGTCATTGGTGCCTCCAGATCGCAATTCTAAAACATAGTTTCCAGCAGACAGCCCTGGGAAATTCAATTCTGAAATATAATCCCAGCTTGACCACTCATTATTTAAGCCGTTTAATCTGTATTGAATTTTATAAGAATTAGCCAAAGGTGTTTTTGGCAACGCGACACCAATTTTGATAAAAGAATTGTTGTGCGGAACTTTTAATATTTTATTGCCACTAATGGGGGCTATAATCGTGTCTGTTTTACTAATCAGTTGAACAGACCGAATGGATGGAGGCTTCTTTTTTGAGTTTAGATCGAGCTGATTAATATTATGGAAAATGATGCCGTTATTAATTCCAATTCCAAAAATTGAATCATTAATCTTTTCGAACTTGTTGAAATCATTGAGGTGTTTGTTTCGTACAGAGTAAAACGGATTACGAACATTATTGAATTGATTTCGATCTCTTAGAACATAGCCCAAATATTTTGGTGTTGAGTACCAAAAGACATTTTCGTGTTGAACAATACTATTAATTCCTTTTATGTTTTTAAATAACTCACTTGTATATTTTTGGGGCACAAAAGAATCATCAATGGGATCATAGTTAAAAAATCCGTTTGGGTTATAAAACACCAAATCGCCGTCTATTTTACATAGATAGGCGTATGTTTCAACATGCTTGATATTGACCCCATAAAACTCAAATCCTTTTAGATGCATGCCATCATCAGATAGGCTTAGTCGATAATAGCCTTTTGCCGGGTGCGTCACCCACAGATGTCCATATTTGTCAAACTCCATAAAACGAGACGATTCACCATAGTCAGTCCATTTTTTTTGAAATACCCAATCGCCATTAATGCGCTTATAAACACCAATCCCAGAGTAAAACCCCACATACAGGATATCGTCTATTTTTGGATGCTTTCTAAAGACCCAAGCGCCCCCTTCTTTATGAATGGATCTTAATTTTTTATTTTCTAAGATTGATATCCCTTGGTGGGAACCCACCAATACCTGGTTATCAATTTCTTCTATTTCCCATATTTGTCCAATACTTTCATTTATAATCTGAGCTTTAGAATTAGGGATTGAGATGTTTTTTACAAAGAATCCTTGATTTGTTCCGAGGTACAGCAATTCGTCTTTTAAATAACTTGTATAAACTGTTCCAAAGTCACCTTTATTATCTAATAGGTAATTTGTATTACTATTAATTTGAATATAGCTTAACCCATTCTCCATCCCGAGCCATACATTGTTTTTCGAGTCTACATAAACTTTTCGAACCGTGTTATCTAGAAGGCCATTGCTTTTTTCTTTATGTAAAAGGGTTTCTCCTTCTGATGAAAGAACGTACACCCCTTTTCGGATTGTACCAATAATAAGTTTATCATTTTGAAATTCTTGAGCGTCACTGACCAAATACTTCTCTAAAACTCTGTTTATTTTCCAGTTCTTTTTTGTGAGGTTTTTTTCCTTCCATCCCCAAACCCCCTTGTTCTTAGTCACGATCAAAAGTGCATCCGAGTTTTTTACAAAGACATTTAATACATAAAAATCTTGCTTATCTGTCCCTTCAATTAAGACAAGTTCCGTCCCTTTTATTTCAAAGAGCCCTCTTCCGGAATCTTGGATAAATGCACGTTTTTTAGATGAAAATATTAAGTTAAATCCTTTTACCGCAGGGATTGAATCTAAAGTGTTTGTGATTGGATTATAAACAACTATTTCCTGAAATGTTTGAAATAAAATGTTACCATTAATTTCTTTAATACTTGAGAAAATAGGTAATAACGGTGCTTCTTGGCTTGGTTGTTTAAAAAATAAACTAGTGTACTCTAAAGTTCCTTTCTCATTTTTAGACCAATACCCAAATCCACCATGGCCAGAAGTGTATATATGCTGATCATCTATGTGTAGTACAGAACGTAAGTCAGATTCAAAACTATATTTATAATTCTTCCATCGCACGCCGTCGTATTCTAACAAGCCCGCAGGCGTTGCGTAATACATGACCCCATCTTTGCCTTGAGAAATGTCAAAAACCGTTAAGTCATTATTGATGGCTTCCTCCGTAAAGTTTTTAACAAAAGGAGTTCCTGGTATATTGAAAAATTGGGCATATAGGGGGGTACTAACAATGATAATTGCTAGTAAAACTAGACGTCTGATTGTGCTACTATAGTTTAATATCAATATAACTAATTAACTTTTGTTTGCAATAATCGAAAAGCTATAGTGGATTTGAGATAATCAAATATACAAATTATCCCAAAGCCGTATTTGTTAATCTTTATGAATTTGTAGAACGGTCAATTTGGTTTAAAAGTAAATTTATTGAAATTGATTCTTCTTGTCTATAATAAATACAATTTTGAATCTGTATAGTTCCATGTTAAAAACGCTAAACTCGTACCCATTGGTACAAGTTTAGCGTTTTTTAACTCACTATAATTAACGAGCTATTATATCGATATGATATGTTTAGTTCAGCAATCTTTAATTATCTGAAGTGTCCATTTGATCATCAGTTGCAGCCGTTTCAGGAACATACTTTTCTATTGATTTAAAGATGAAATTAAATTCTGGATAGTGCATGCTACCATATTCTGTTGATGAGTTTTCATCCAAATGATCTTGGTACTCGTAATCATATCTAAACGTCCCTGAAAACTCTATGATATCTCCAACTTCTATTTCCGCCAATTTATTAAATAGCTTGGAGCCTACTGGAAACATATCGGAAATGTAACTTGTTCCGAGCTTGATACTATTTGTGCCTAGCAATCGAACACTAATATAGGCTTTCCCTTGATTGTCCGTAGAAGTGTTCATGTCACTTAACTCGCCTTTCCAATTGGATACATTTCGATTGTTGAATAATGTCTTTAGAGCATTCTTTCGTTCTTTTCTAAGGGCGGTCTTTTTAAGGGGATTTTCTGTATTCTCATACATCACCTTCACAGAATCTATTAGTGCGGTTAGGTTTTGTTGGTCTTTTTTTAAAGTGATGCTCTGTTCAAGGTTTTCTTCTGAAGTCGATTCCGAGTCATCTCCACATGCGACGTAATAAAATATGACTAAGACGAGTACTAAAAATATATTTTTCATGTTTTCATGGTTAATTGTTTCTACAAATTTAAATTATATTTCCAATGTTTAATTTATTAACCTAATAATGCGACTATAATAATTTGCATTTATTTGTTCTTTCAATTGATTTAATTTATTAAGGTCGAAAATGGCCTGACCCAAATTTTATATGTTTTTTGAACTAGGCTAATATTCTTTTCTTATCAGTTAAATTTAGTTTACTTTTGTTTAAAATTATATTATTCTACATATGCTACTAGTTTTTTTTACAATCATATTTCAATTATTTTTTTTAAATAGTGTACAGGATTTTAAAATACTTAGCAGTCCCTCTGTCCATGGAGAAACCCTTGTCATTCTTAGAAATGATTCTATTTTTACTTTAGATCCTGTTACCTTAAAAACACTTTCGGCAATTAAACTTGATACACTTTTAACTTCAGTCGACCGTTATCATGCGATTTCAAGTCCATCAAAATTGTTTCTACTCGCTAATGGATCTGGTGAAATTCGCACCATAGATGGTGCCCAAAATCATCGAATTGATCATTCAAACATGATTAATTTTCAAATTAATGCCGCGGTTTTTAAACATCGAGATACCCTCTTTAAGTTTGGAGGATACGGATATTGGAGTGCCTCAAGAAATATGACTTTTTGGGATCAAACCACTAAAGAGTGGGAGTTGTATTCCATTTCTAGTGAATCTGAGCTGCCACCACCAAGTTTTGACTATACTTCCTTCTATTCCGATAATAAGTTTAGAATATTGAGCGGAAAAATTCTGGATTCTATAAATCCGACCAATGATATGCGAATATCTATGCCTTATACGTTTGACTTTAACTCAAAAAGTTGGCAGAAGACCACTACTGGAAACGACTATTATTTTGGCTTTGAGTATAGCTCTGACACTATCTCATTATTGCTCCAAGAGGATCAAATTATTGTTTTTGATTGGAAAAACAATCTTAAAAAAATTTATAATTCTAATTTAGTTGATGAAGTCGACCTGTCTCAAGGAATTGCTGTAATTAATCAAACAGTCTTTTTTATGAAAAGAAACACAAGTGATAGAACCTTACATCAAGTTGCACTAAAAGATTTTTTAGGGACTCAGGTAGAATCGAATACAATTTATAAGTCTAAAATTAGCGATTCATATTCACTCATTCTGTTTGGTCTTTTTTTAGTCGGTACCATTGGGTTGATTTTATTTTTTAAACGAAAAAAAGTGATTAGAATCAAGTCGAACTATTTACATTATAACAATCGGTTGCTTCAAATCCCTGAGTCAACTCTCGGAGTCCTTGTTTTTATCGCTAATAACCCCACCTTTAAAACAAATGACCTTTATGACCTTTTGTATAATCCTTCTTTGCACCCAAATCATGTGTATAAAGTTATTAGCTATGAGTTGAAAAAAATTGAAGATTTACTTAAAATAATTACAGGGACAAATGCACCTGTTTTTGTGAAAAGTAAATTCAATAAAGACCGTCGAATCACAATTATTTCTCTGCAACTAAAGGATTATCCTCTTCAGGCTAATGTAACATAACGCATCACTGATTTACTGTTTTATAAATTTAAGCGTGTCTGTGTTTTCGTTTTCTGAGATTTCAATAAAATAAATTCCAGATGGAAGCGCTTCTACATTAATCTGATTTACCATTTTCGCTTCCAGCATCTTTTGCCCAGTCACCGTGAAAACGATAACTTCAAACTGTGATGAATTTCCTAGAATGTTCAGCACAGACTGTGTTGGATTTGGATAAATCACCGGGGTTGTAAACACGACATCAGAGATGCTTAGCGGCACGGTATTGTGAGCATCCGGACTCCCATATAGGTTGTTACAATTCCAACTTTGTGGAAGGCTGTTATCAAGCTCTGGATCTGTCAGCTCGAGCGTGTATCCGGTGTCATTTGGACAGTCGGTCCATGGGGTTTCGGAGGTGTAAACGACCTGATCTTGAAGAATATTAGCCGCATCAAATAAACGGACACTATCTCCACCAGACCCTAGTCCAAATCCTAAATCGCCAATATAGTTTGTGATTTGAGGGAATACAGCCGTAAAATCTACAGCTTCTTTTACAACCACAATAAAGCCTTCTGCATCTATTGAAGTGCCGTTTGGAATCGTATAGACATGAGAATTGTCACTATCTTTTAGAAGCCACAAGGAGATGTCTACGGCATAGGGGTTTGGATTGTGTAATTCAATCCAATCATCTGCGTTGAAATCAGGTCCTGAGTTATAATTAATTTCATTAATAACTAACAGCTTTTCGTTCTCTACTGCTGAGAAATTTGGAGTGATTCCAAAACTAGTTGTTAAGTTTATGCTTATGGTGGCATTCGTGGCACTACTACCGCCACTCCAGTGTGAAAACTCATAACCTGCTTCTGGAATCGCTGTCAGCTGAATGGGCACCGATTCGAAGTAGTCACCCGTCCAAGTGCTTTCTTGTATTTTCAGGTTTTGATTCACCTCTACAAAGCCTTCAGAAGTATCATTATTTGTAATAGTTAAGGGATGGTATGCTGGCAAATTGAAGTTCGATTTAAGGTGCTCTTTAGCAATCGCTGGTCTTTCGTTTGCAAATGTTTTCATCAGGTCAACGTAATATCCAACCCATTGATTTATTTCACTAAATCTATCGCCAATATTCACTCCAATACCCGTAAGTGTAGGGTCTGAACGCCAACGCAGATAATGGTCAATAACTTCTGGTTGAATGGATTGATAGACCTGGTCAATATGTGTATTTAAAGCACTAGAAAGGAATCGTGTATTCAATTCGTCTGCATAGCGGTTTATAAATTGGTTTCTAAATCCAATATTTGTGACTAATTTTCTAAATAACAAGGTGGACCATGCAGGGTTTGGCCAACTAGGTCCATTCGCATCTAATGCGAAACTCAAGGTGTCATGATTATAATTCTGCTCATTAAAAAATGACGCAAATCCAAAATCGGTATCATATAAAATCCAACGCCACTTCCCTTCTGGATGATTCCAGAATTTTATGTTGTTTCCAGGCCAATCAGAATTGCTTATAAAAACATTCGTCGCTTGGTAGAGCGCATAATTGGTTAGGTCAATTCGGTCACTAACATATTTAAAATTAGCATCTACACTCAAATCAACAGAACTGATATACCCGATCAACTCATTGTAATCGGTATTATCCCCTTCTACAATTTCTGCATTTTTTGTTAGGATGGTAATGTCATCAGCATCAATGTTGTGCTTTGCGGCTAACATATGTTCGTTGTTTTTTTCACGCATATTATACATGCCCCAATAGTCTCCATTAATATAAGTTGCCACCGAATTATGTTCTTGAAAGTCAATTCCAGACCCACGCATTAAGCTGGTTACCATGATGTCTTTCATTGAAGATCGCATCCAGTCTTGCCCCGAATTCCTTAAAATAACCGATTGAAAATCGTCATAATTTAGTTTATCAAAAAAGGGATGGTCAAATTTCGAATCGCCATATTGACCTCTGGCAAATAATGAGAGCGATCGTTGCCCATTTTGACCTCGACTCCAACCGCCATATATTTTTATGCCTGCATCAAACTCCGCAGCGATCGAATTGGAGTTGCTTTCAAGAAAAGAAACATGTACTAGGCGCTCCCAATCTTCCCAAAAGTTAGCGCCAAAATATGGAACGTTATAGTCGTAACTTCCTTCCGGCCCATAGACATAGATACCAGTGTCATCGTTGAATAAGTTTTCTGGATCTGTCGTTAAAAACACAGTATCTAATTGCTTGCTAGACTCAAAAACATAGGTTTTGCTATAACAAGGAGAAGGAAGGTAATTGTCTTGAAAAATACGTGCGCGTACCACCGTATTTTCACTTATTTGTATGGGCCATACATGAAGTGGACTTGCTTCCGTTGGAATGGTTGCATCGGTTGTATATCGAATGGATTGCCCACTTAAATTTCCAGAAAGGGTTAGATTTGTTTGCCCACTTAAAAATCCGCCATCTTTCGAAAAAATTACGCTAGAACCAATGGCCCCTAAAAAATCATTACTAGAGTTTACAAAACCAGGGGTCATTTCGGTATAGCTAACCAAGTTCCCATTGGTTACCGATACGCCATAGGAAGTGTTTGGTGGTAAGTTTTCAATGACGAGCTGATCTACCAGTGTGCCTGTTGCATCACTTAAAGTAAGGGTTTCGGAGTTAGAGGCTATTTTAAAATTTGTGTGAAGGTTGCCACTGGTAAGCCCTAAGATTTCTGGCGGGCTAACACCAGAGCTGTTAGGCGTTGAAAAAATGGCTGATAAAAAAGGAATGATCGTAAAATCGGAAGAGCCTGCGCTAATGTTATGACCTTGGATTGTTAAAATGTTTTCGCCAGCGTTTAATAAGCTTTCAGGGTTTGAAATTAAAAAACGCTCGGGGGTACCTCCGGAATACATTAACGCTTCATGATCTTGGATTGTAGGTGAGTTATAGGGAGGAGGGACTCCATTAATGTTGGCTCTAGCAACTTCAGTCCCATTGATATATGCCACAAAAGCATCGTCATAATCCATGTCAAGAATTAAAGATGTTAGAGTGCTCAAATCGGAAACATTAAAAGAAACTCTTAAATAGACGGATTGTGTTCCGTTAGGCAGTTCTGTTGCATCATCTCCATCGGCATATCCAAATCCAGAATTGCCTTGCGACCATCCTGAATCATCAAAACTAGCGATTTTCCAATTCGGGTCTGGTTCAGAATTTGGAGTTAAATATTTAAAGGAATCGCCTTGATTTACCAAAGTCGTCGCAAAAGACACCTCAGATCGGTTTTTTGAAGATGCCCACACGAGCAGATATTGATCTGGACTAAGGGTCATATTTGGAAAAACCCATTTTGTAAGACCTAGTACATCATCAGATAAAGACCAGCCATTAATCGATACGTTTTGGGAGCCAAAATTATGTAATTCAATCCAATCTGGAGAGTCTCCATCCTCATCAATATAAAGTGAATTCGATGAAGTTACCTCGTTTATTCTAACGGTTTGTGCAGATGCTGTTGATATCAAAACAACAATTAGTATTGATGTGGTTAAAAGCCTAGTAATCATTACATGTGTAAGTTAAATGTCATTAATAGTTGTCATTTTCTTAAATCAAAACTATAAACATAGTAGAGTTAAAAAGATCAAGGTTACTGAATTTAAAATCCTTTAGTTTTAAGTTTCCAAATCTCAAAGATAGCTATTAACCTTTTTAAAAACAAGTAACACAATCCGATGACAATCGATTCAAATTAGAATAGCTTGTAATTTGAAAATGAGGGTTTTTGCCCCTCTTTTGTAATCCTTAATTGTATGGGTTTTCAAATTTTAACTATAAATTTCAATTCATTGAATCGTTTGTTGCGTCAAACTACCGTTTATTACATCAAATCGCCGTTTGTTACATAGTGCTAGTGTTTCAATCTAATCAGACTTTTATTTGTCTTTCATATTAAAAGTGTAAATACATTTTTAATCTTTCCACACAACTTAAATCTCCAATTTAGTATGAAATTTTTTTCAATGATCTTGTTTTTTGTTGGAGGGCTTGTAATTGCTCAACCTCAACAATTGCCAGAGGATTCTGTTAATGCGATCAATAGAGCACTTATTTTAAAATTCGGATTGAATTTAGTTGATAGTACAGGGGACAAGTCTCCCTTTAATATATTTAGTGACTTTGATGAAAAGGCCTTTTCTAACAATTTTAATATTGAACTAGAATATAGATTTTCTAAATTAGTTAGTTTTGCAGGAATATTGAATACCAATAAATGGAAAGCCAATAAAGGAAATATTGATGGTATAATGATCACTGAGGATTACAATTACTTATCGATCGACTTAGATTTGAAATATTATTATGGAGAGGCTCTTGGTTGGTCTGATCAGAACGACTGGTTGGAACTTTATCTACACGGTGGAGTGGGAATTGCCAAGCAGGCAGGAAATTCAGGAGCTTCTCTTAACTTTGGTCCAGGCGCAAACTTTTGGTTTTCAAATAAACTAGGACTTAATATAAACGGTACGGGTAAATGGTTGTTAAACCATGGAGACAACCTATATAGTTCTAATCATTTTCAATATTCTGTAGCTTTAATGTATAGGTTTGTCGAACACGACAACGATAATGATGGGGTCAGAAACAAGATTGATGAATGTCCAAATACCCCCGGAATTAAAGAAAATAATGGTTGCCCAGAAATCATACAAATAATCGAAGTAGATTCCGATGGTGATTTTGTATTCGATTCTGTAGACGACTGCCCGAAAATCAAAGGATCTGCAACTAATAATGGTTGTCCGTTACCGGACAGTGATAATGATGGAATTACCGATGCCGCAGATGAATGTCCAAACACTCCAGGAATTGAATCCAATAATGGCTGCCCTTATAAAACTTCAACTCCAAAGATTCCTATTGAAGACAGAAATACAGACTTGAATAGCTTGTCTAGGAAAATATTATTTGATTCGGGTAATTATAACTTTAGGCAAGAAGCTTACCCAGTTTTATTGGAAATGGTTCGAATTATAAAACAATTCCCAGACTCCGTTTTTAAAATTGAAGGCCACACCGACAGTGCAGGGTCTTATGAAACGAACAGACGTCTGTCTCAAACAAGGATAAATTCAGTCAGGAATTACTTAATTGACTGTGGAATTCCAGTTGAAAACATCATTACCGAAGCGTTTGGTGAAACGAGACCAATAGCGTCTAATCTCTTAAAAGAGGGAAGGGAATTAAACCGCCGTGTTGAGATTATTAGAATAGAATAAAACAATAAATAGGATTAACTAAACATTGAGGATGAGAAACTAAAATTAATTTTAATTCTTAATGTAGGATTAGTTAACAGTATTTTCATACGTTTAAATTTGGGTTTTTTTTGACTATTTGGAGACTTACGGCCATTAAAACCAACACACTCTCACGTTTCCGTTTATTACATCAGGTCGACGTTTATTACGTCAGATTGCCGTTTATTACTTAGCACTAGTATATTACTTGTATCCATCCTTTATTTGTCCTTAAACTAAAAATGAATTCACTTTTAAAAAAAGGAATACAGTATTAAACCCCAAATTTAACATGAAAAAACTTACACTACTTTTATTTTTTATTGGAGGCATCGCTTTTGCTCAAAATGACACAGAACCCTTAAATGAAAACAACAAAACACTTATTTTAAAATTAGGAATAAACGCTGTCGATAGTACAGGAGAAGAGTCTCCTTTAGATACGTTTAACTCAGATTTTGATCAAGTCGCTTTCTCAAATCCGTATATCATAGAATTAGAGTACCGATTTAGCAAATTGTTTAGCTTAGGATTAGCTGCAAGTGTTAACAAATGGAATAAGAATGAAGGAGTTATTGACGGAAAACTCCTCAACAAAGACGAAATCTACACAGCTGTTGATTTAGATTTAAAATACTATTTTGATGAATCTCTTAATTTTCTTGATCGTTATGAGTGGTTAGATCTTTATTTACATGGAGGTATTGGATATTTTAAAATCAAAGAAAGCGATGGAACTCTAAATTTTGGTCCAGGTGCTAATTTTTGGTTTAATGAAAGCGTAGGCTTAAACCTTAGTGGTACAGCAAAGTGGGCTTTAAATCATGGAGAGAGCCTGTATGACAGTAACCATTTTCAAGTTTCTGCTGGAATATTGTTCAGATTTAATGGCGCTGACGCTGACTTTGACGATGATGGCATTAAAGATTCCGATGACAAATGTCCAAAAGTATACGGTTTAGAGAGTCTTTATGGATGTCCAGAAGAAGTTGTAGTAGCTCCTAAAGATTCAGATGGAGACGGCATAATTGATGATCTTGATAAATGTCCAAATGTTAAAGGACCAAGAGCAAATAAAGGCTGCCCATTCCCAGATAGTGACAATGATGGTGTTTTAGATAAGGATGATAAATGTCCAAATGTTAAAGGACCAAGAGCAAATAAAGGCTGTCCATTTCCAGATAGTGACAATGATGGTATTTTAGATAAAGACGATAAATGTCCAAATGTTAAAGGAACTCTACAAAATAATGGCTGTCCATTTAAAGAGGTTAAAGTTGGAGATTTAAATTCAGATCTAAATATATTGGCTCATCAAATCCTTTTCGATAGTTCTAATCACACAATAAATCAACAAACGGACCCTATTTTGCGTCAAATAGTTCAAATAATGAAACAACATCCAAATGCTACTTTTAGACTTGAGGGGCATACAGACAGTATGGGAGCAGAAGAATTTAATTATCGTTTATCTAAAGATAGAGTGATGGCCGTTCGTGATTACTTAGTTGATAATGGAATTCCATCACAGAACCTTACTACTGAGTATTTCGGAGAATCAAACCCAGTTGCTTCAAACTCAACCAAAGAAGGTAGACACCAAAATAGACGAGTTGAGGTTATTAGAACAAAATAATTATTTTTGGACGTTTCTTCTCCCTCAAATTATCCTTAAAAAGGAAGAGGAGTGCGAGTCACACTAAAATAAAGATCCCAGCAGAAGTCTAAATAAGTCTTCTGCTGGTTTCTTTTTATTCTAAAAGTTCATTATTGACTTCCTGTTTAATTCCAATCGTTATGGCTTGTATAATTACTTCATGTAGATTTCTATTTTTTGAAATCGACACATTATTAAATATGGTATATGGCCTTTCATTTTTTTCGCCATTATCTTTTTTCTCTGAGGATTTAGCTTCAAAACCAGGGATTTTATTGTGTCTTACAGTATTTTTCACTGCTTTTATAATAGCTAATTGGTTGATGCCTCAAGCAATTCGATTTGCACACAGGTTTCAATTAGTTGATCATCCAAATTTTCGAAAAAAACATATTAAGTCTACTCCAATTTTAGGTGGTGTAAGTATTTTTATAAGCGTTGTTTTTGCTCTTATATTATCTAGCTTATATCTTTATAATTACCCAAATGTTGAGTTGGATTTTAAAATTGTTTTTGGACTTTGTAGTGCAGTCTCTTTAATGGTTTTTTTTGGATTGAAAGACGATATTTTAGCGGTAAGCCCCTTAGAGAAAATATTTTTTCAAATTATAACAGCTCTTTTTGTGATTGTAAGTTGTGGCGTTCGAATTGATAATTTTGCTGGTTTATTTGATGTTTATGAATTACCTATTTTTTTAAGCTACTCTTTTTCTGTATTTGTATTTGTCATTGTTGTAAACGCCTTCAATCTAATTGATGGAATTGATGGGCTTTCCGCTTCAATTGGTCTTTTATGTACCTTCTCTTTTGGTGTTTTTTTCTATTTGAATGAATTAGTAGCGCAATCAATTTTCATGTTTTGCTATACAGGTGCATTGACAGCCTTTTTAATATATAATTTTAAAAAACGGTTGTTTTTGGGAGATAATGGGTCTATGGGCTTAGGCGTTGTTATTGCTTTTGGTGTTTTCTCTATTATTAGTATTTCTAATGGTGCAAATCTAGTTCAAGGTTCAGGCTATTTTTTTAATAATACAAGTGTTATTGTTTTGGCTTTAATCAGTTATCCTTTACTCGACACGATTCGCGTTTTTTGTGTTCGATTAATTAAAGGTAATAGTCCTTTTAGTCCAGATAGAAATCATTTACACCACCATTTGTTAAACCTAAAACTCAGTCATTTTGAGAGTACATTACTTGTAGTTGTTTATACAATCTTGATCACAAGTATAGCTTTTGCTCTTAATTCATATAATATTACTCACCATTTTTTCATCATGCTTTTGTTGTCATCATTGATTTATATTATTTCATGGATTTCAAACAGAAAACAAATTTGAAGATTGATTTTATAATTCTAACAATTGTAAAAATGATTTTTCCGTTTATCACTTAAATTAAACCGTTCGTTACATCATTTCGCCGTTTATTACACACTTATAGGTAGGTGGTTTATTCTAAGTTAAATTGCACTCTAAATTATTAATTTTATTTATAACTATTATGAAAAGAAGTACCCCACTTTTATCAATAATTACTACTGCATTTTGTTTACCGCTTTTTGCACAAGTAAGTCTAGAAGTAGCCTCAGGTGGTGAAATGTATGTTTCTCCAACGGCTTATGTTTATGTTTCGAGTAGCGGCAATGTTAATATTAATGCTTCAGGAGCACTTATTATGGACTCTGTCTCTGACAATTATTCAGATCTTTATGTTGATGGCGCTTCTACTGGAGACGCCGAATATCGCCATCATACTGGTACGCTTACGAATACGGATCTTGTTTCACCACCAGTCAGTGGTCAAACATTTGCTTCATTTGCGATTAATAATGCAGGAAAAATTCCAAATGGAAGCATTACTCCTGCCAACTTAAAATATGGCCCTCTTGATAAAACAACTGGAGCTTATGTTGAATATGCAGCTACAGACGCCACGATTTTAGGTGCTGGTCAAGGCTACCGAGCTGGTTCTGTTTCTGTTCTTGATATTGATGGTACAACCCAAATAAGTCAAACATTGTCATACAATGGGGTTATTTCAACAGAAGATGTTACCATCCCGATTACTTATTCCGCTGGCTTGCCATATAAGGAAAGTAATTTAATTGGAAATCCTTTTACAACGCATGTCTTGTCTAGCGCATTGGTAGCTCCAATGGTTGGTAATGCAGCTATTAACCAAAGTTATGCAGCTATATATGGATGGCAAGGCTCAGCCGGTATACGTCCAGATACTTGGGAAATATACAACAGTATGGATACACGATTACTTACACCTGGACAAGGGTTTATAGTGATTGCCACACCTGCTGGAGGAAGCCTCGTCTTCCCTTCTGCAGCAAGAGAAGTGAGTGAATTTGCTACACAAGATAATATTCTTACAGGTAGATCGTCAAATAGTGCACCATCTTCTTTTGAATTAAAATTAACTAAAGACTCTAAAGAATCTAAGTCTAAGCTTTATTTCATAGATTCACATGGAACTCGTGGATTAGACGTAACTTATGATGCTGGGTCTTTAGGGTCTAGTATTGGGACTCATCTTGTTGAAGACTCTGAAGGAATTAATTTTGCGATACAAGTCTTGTCTAAAGGTGATTTGACAGCCACTGATTATTCAATCCCTTTAGAAGTTAGTGTAGCTGCAGGACAGGAAGCAACTATTAGTATAGAAAGCTTAAACGTTCCTTTAGGTACTAAGTTTTATTTAGAGGACACGGCGTTAAATACACATACACTCTTGACTTCAGATAGCTATACATTCACACCTTCCTCTACCTTAAGTGGTATTGGACGTTTTTATCTACGTACCACATCAAGTACATTCTCAAATGATTCAACAGCACTAAACTCTGTTGAAATTTTGTCACTAGCATCTTCAAAACAATTAGTGATTCGTGGTCAATTGGTAAACGATTCGGTATTAAAATTATACGATTTAAGAGGACGTGTGATTGATTCTTATGAATTAGTTGCTTCTCAGACAAATCATTTAATTGACGTCTCTAATATCAGTTCTGGTGTATATATAGTAAACCTGAACAACAAAAACCAATCCAAAACGACTAAGCTAGTTATCAATTAAATCATCCATTTAGAATATACTAGAATCTTAATATATATAAATAGAGAATTAACCCAAATGCCATGAACAAAAAAAATAATTTTAAAATATCCCAAAACCAAATATCACGCAAAGAAGCCCTCTCAAAAATGGGTAAATATGCATCATTAACAGCCTTAGGAACATTTTTGGTTTTAAACCCATTACATTCTCAAGTTGTCTCTATACCACCACCACCACCAGAGTCAGACGAGGATATTTTCGATTAATTTGATAGTTTTTCAAATTTTACTTAAAATGTATTTCACTAAACTTTAGTGAAATACATTTTTTTTATTTCAAAAGAGGGATAGTGAGTTTTACAACAGTACCATTATCGGTTTTTATTTCAAATCCGATAGGGATTTTATAGAGTTTAGAGGTTGCTTCGACAACGTCCTGTGTAATTTTAAGGCCGTATGAACTCTTAGAGAATAGTTTTTCGGTATCGATTCCTACTCCATTATCTCTTACTGAAATCACTAAACTATTGCCTTCTATATGTTGTTTTAAAGTAATCATTCCTTTAGTCTCAACATCCTTAAAGGCATGGTTAACGGAGTTCTCTAAAAATGGTTCTATGATCCCTGGAGGAATTTTCCATTCTTTTATTCTTGAGTCGTTAAGAGCTTCAAATTTAAAATCAAATTTATCTGAAAAACGTAAAAACTCAAGGTACATGTAATGTTCACAGATTTTATACTCAGACTCATATGACACTAAATTTTTATTCAAATTGTCAAGTGTTAACCGTAACAAGTTCGCCATTTTTGTGAGTGTCAACGATGCGTTTTCAAGATCCTCTTTTGCTATAAAATAATTTATTACCGACAATACATTAAATGTAAAGTGTGGTTTAAACTTTGATCTTAAAACATCTACCTTTAACTTTTCGTTTTTGTATTCTAAAAAATTCCTTTCATTTATACTTTGAAAGTAAAAAAATATAAAAATTGTAAAAACCAGAAAAAACCCAATACCAGCTGAGGTTATCGTTTTTTGATATTTGACTTCATCCAGTACTTGTTTCTGTTCTAGTTTGTCAGCTTTCTTTTGTGTTTTTATTTCTAGCTTTGAAACGCTTTTTACGAAATTTAAATACTCTTTAATTACAACCAATTGTTCTTCATGTTGATTTTGCACATAATTATTTAATTTAGTATTATAAGACTTAAAACCATTAATGTCTCTATTTTTTAATTTAATATTAATGATCGCTTCGAGGCACTCATTTATTTGATAAGATTTTTTTTCTTTTTCGAAATAATTCAATGCTTTGAGATACAGTTCTTCAGCTTTGTTGTAGCTTCCATCAAATGCAAATCGCTCTCCCATATTGAAATATAAGATATGCTCATCAAAACTATTTCTATTTTTAAAGTTCCCTAAAACTAAAGGGAATAAGCTGTCTACCTTAGCGTGTTTGAAGTTGTTTTTATAAGCGATCAAAAGTTCGTGCTGATTGTTGTTTTTTTTTGCATAAAACAACTCTTTTTCATGGTTTTTTTTTGATCGATACCATCTTGCCAATATCGAATTTTTTTCACGTTGTGGCCTGTTGTATAGATCTAAATAATGAAAAAGACTATCATTCTGAGTTTTTTCTAAATAATTTAATCGGTGTTCATTGTGCAATACAAGTTCTCGAGTGTTTAAAGGAATAGATTTCAAAATCTGAAAATACTGTTCAAAATAATATTTACTAAGTCCCAAAGAGGCTTTGGATATATTATACTGAGACAAATAATATCTACCTAAATTTAGATAGCAAAGGAGTAAAAGCTTAGGGTGCTTTTTCAAATAATCATAATCTTCTCTTAGCAGATCTCCAAGTATTGTGGTAGCGAGAGAAACATCAATATGTCCTTTGTTTTTTTCTATCTGTTGGAATGTCAATTCTGCATATAGCGAGTCTTCTTTTAAGGACCAAGCCTCTTTTCTAAGGTTATAATAAGTAGTGTCAGAGATTTTTATTTTTGGATCAATGTTGATCGCGTTTATTTTTTCAATCAACTTTTCTTTTAGAATAGTTTGTTGAGCATTTATTTGATTTACAGAGACACTCATAATAAAAATATAAATTGCTACCCAATATGTTTTAGTAAGTTTAGAATTGTTTTTTCTTTTATTTTTCATCTTTTAAAATTACTTAAATACTTTAAAATCACAAAGGAATAGATCAATTTATAGTGATTAATTATAGTTTTTTTTGTGTTTTTTCCTTATGTTTGTATAAGCCACGTTCTAATTATTCATATGACCGTTTGAGACCCAAAGCTACATTATATTTAAACTAAATGTCTAAAATCAGCACCATACTCGTCGATGACGAAAAAAAAAACAATGAATTATTGTCTATTTATTTAGACAAACATTGCCCAGTTATTGAGGTCGTTGCTATATCAAGAACTGTAAGCGATGCAATTGTAAAAATAAATAAACTTCAACCAAAGCTTATTTTTTTGGATATTGTAATGGGTAAAGGCACTGGTTTTGATGTTCTTGAGGGAATCAAATATGATGATTATATGGTTGTTTTTATAACCGCTTTTCAAGAGTATGCACTAACGGCGTTCAAGTTTAATGCAATCGATTTTCTTCTAAAACCGATAGATTCAAAAGATCTTATAATAACTGTTAAGAAAATTGAAGACAGCCTTAGTAATGAGTACTTTACGACATCAACCCAGATTGAATCTGCTAAAACTTCAATTGCTGCTAAAACTTCAGATTATAATTTTATAGCAATTCCATCTACTAAAAAAATTGATTTTATAAAGATAGATGAAATATTATATTTCGAATCCGATGGAAGGTATACTATTATTCATCTCTTAGATAAAACAACTTTTTTTGTTTCTAAAAACATTGGGGAGTACGATAAAATATTAGCCCCCAAGTATTTTTTTAGAATTCATAAAAAATACTTAATCAACTTGAAATACATTGTCAACATCAATAATTCTGATGGAAGTAGTTGTGAACTTATAGGGAGTCTTATGTTACCAGTTGCCAAGCGACGAAAGGAAAGTTTAGTATCTTTCTTGAATATTAAATAATTCAACGTTATTAATGTTAGATTTAATTCATTTTTTCTAGTTAAACTCTTCGTTTTCTAAGAATACTTTATATCCTGACCTGATTCAAATTATAATTTGCTCAAACTTTAATTTTTTAACTATCTTAGGCCTTTACTTATTTCTATGAGACTAGTTCAGTATATTATAGTTTTATTTACAGTGTTTGTTGCTTTTTCTCAAGAGCACCCTCCACTAGTTGCTTATGATCCAGGAGTTTATGGGGCTGAAAACCAAAATTGGGATGTTTCACAAACATCAGACCAAACCATGTATTTTGCGAATAACTCTGGTTTATTAGAGTACGATGGCATGAATTGGAAACTCTATCCGGTCCATGATAATTCTATAGTTAGATCCGTAAAAGCAGTTGACCACCAAATTTATACCGGAAGTTATATGGACTTTGGTGTTTGGGAAAAAAATACAAAAAACGTTTTAGAATACACGTCATTAGTTCAGCAGTTAGACATTGAACTTATAGAAGACGAGCAATTTTGGAATATTATTAAATTAGATGATTGGTTGGTTTTTCAATCTACATTAAGAGTCTATTTCGTCAACCTTCTTACAAATAAAGTTTCCTTTATAGAATCGGAAAACTCCATTTCAAATATTTTTGAAGTTAATGGGATTCTATACTTTAATAAATCTAATAAAGGGATTTACAAGATCATTAATGGAGCTGTTGAGTTGGTGAGCGACGACCCCAAGTTTGCTTCTAGTAGCCTTGTCGGAGCGATTGAATTAAATGATCAGCTTCTTATCATGACTTCTACAAATGGATTCCATTTTTTAATTGATGGCAGGATTGTGCCTTGGGAAATTGACTCTCAGGTTGACTTAAGCTCACTCACGATATACAGTGTTACAAAATTAAAAGATAACAGTATTGTGATAGGAACCGTATCAAACGGACTTTATCATCTTACACCTGAAGGGCAACTTAAGTATGCACTTAACTTTAAAAAAGGATTAAGTAATAACACAGTTCTGACTATTTTTGAAGATTTTCAAAATAATCTATGGCTTGGGTTGGATATTGGGATTGGTCATGTAAATTTATCATCCCAGTTTACAGTTTTTAACGACACCAAAGGTGCCATTGGTACCGTATATACATCGGTTATATTTGAGGATTATTTGTACATAGGAACAAACCAAGGCTTATTTTATAAACGAAGAGATACCGATTCTGAATTCACTTTTGTTGAAGGAACAAATGGTCAAGTATGGAATCTTAAAGTGATTGACAATCAACTTTTTTGTGGACATCATCGAGGGACGTTGATAATTAAAAACCAAAAACTTGAATACGCGATTGAACAACCTCCTGGATCGTGGGACTTTAAGTTGTTAAAAGACAATCCAACTATTATTTTACAAGGTAATTACAATGGATTAAGTCTTTTAGAGAAAAAAGGAACTAAATGGCGTTTTAGAAATAAAATTCAAGGATTTGATATATCGAGTCGTTTTTATCACCAAATTGGTGATCGAATATTGGTGAATCATGAGCTAAGAGGATTATATGAGCTTTCCTTAAATCAAGACATGACCTCGGCATTAAAAGTTCGAAGTGTCACACCTTCTCCAAAAGGGAAAGGTTCTAATATTCTGAATTTCTCAAAAAATTATTACTATACCTCATCTGAAGGGGTTTTCAAATACGAACCAAAAAAACAAAGATTTGTAAAATCTGATCCATTTACTGACGTCCTAAAAGAGTTTTCAACGATGACAACCATTATGGACGTTAAAGATTCTGACGGTTTAAAGTGGAGTTATGCAGATGATAATATTTTAATTATAAGCACCGGAAGTGTTAGTAAAACGCCAATTATTGAAGTGATCCCGGTTGCATTGTCTAATTTTAAGAAAGTAGTTACTGGTTTTGAGAATTTAACGAAGATAAGCTCAGATGAGTATCTTTTGGGTTCAGCATATGGATACTATATACTAAACTCTAACACTCCTAAGCCAAACCATACTTATAATATTAAAATCAACTCTGTAGAGGCGAGTAAGATTAACGAAGACAAAACCCGTCTTGATGTAAATACCTCACCAAGTCTCGACTCTGATATTAACAATATTTACATAAACTATAGCATTCCTCATTACGACAATATTGTTTACAAAAAATATTCTTACAAATTAGAAGGTTGGTCTAATCATTGGTCTAACTGGTCCGCAGAATCTCAACATGTGTTTGAAAATCTCCCATACGGAACCTATCAATTTAAAGTAAAAGGGAAAATTGGGAATTCTGAAACATTAAACATGGCTTCGTATACCTTCGTGATCAATCGGCCCTGGACACTTTCCAATTTAGCTATTACCTTGTATATGGTTCTTTTAATTGTATTATGGATTATAATTCATAATATTTATAAAGCATATTACAGGAAAAAACAGCGAAACCTCCTTAAAAAATCTCAAGAAGATTTAGCGCTAAAAGAACTCGAAAGTTCTCAAAAATTAATGCAGTTAAAAAATGAAAAATTAAAACTTGATATTGAAAGTAAAAATCGTGAGTTGGCAGTTTCGACCATGAGTTTAATTAAAAAGAATGAATTTTTAAACAGTATTAAAAGCGAACTAAAGGAAAAACAGGGTACAACAGGTCAAGATCTTAAAAAGGTAATTAAAATCATTGATAAAAATTTAAATAACACAGATGATTGGAAGTTGTTTGAAGAAGCTTTTAACAATGCCGATAAAGATTTCCTGAAGCTCATTAAAGACAAACACCCAGTCCTTACTCCAAATGATCTTCGTCTATGTGCATACTTGCGTTTAAACTTATCCTCTAAAGAGATCGCGCCATTGCTAAATATCTCTCCAAGAAGTGTTGAAGTCAAGCGATATCGTTTGCGAAAAAAAATGGATTTACCTCACGAATCTAGTTTGACTAATTATATTTTAGAAATATAAAACACTACCTCTTCCTTTTTCACCCATACATTCACCCTACATTTAAGGTTATTTAGTATTTTTTCGTCTTTTGTGATGTTTTTGAATTCACATTTTTAACCTATTAAATTGCGATTTTATTAAATTTCAAGTCTTTTTTTGCTTTGTATAACATTTGTTTTGGTTATTTAAACAGAATTATCATTTTGTTGTATTATTTTTATAAAAAATCAAACAAATTAATTTTATGAAAAAAGCATCTTATTACGTACTGATTGCTTTTCTGTTTGTCGCATCTGCTTCAGCTCAGAATATCACAGTCAACGGAACTGTAACATCAAGCGGTGATGGTTTACCCCTTATAGGAGTAAATGTGAAGGTTCAAAACACCAACACAGGCGCGGTGTCTGACTTTGATGGAAACTTCTCCATCTCAAATGTAGTACCTGGAGCCGTTTTAGAATTCACCTATTTAGGATTCGAATCTAAAGAATTGCCAGCGCAATCCAAAATGAGCATTGCTCTTATTGAAGACAACGAATCTTTAGAAGAGATTGTTTTAATTGGATATGGCTCACAAAGAAAAAGTGATTTAACAGGATCTGTTTCAGTCGTAAGCGCTGAGACCCTCGAAAAATTAAAACCAATTGATGCCGCTCAAGCCTTACAAGGAACAACTGCAGGGGTCACAGTCTCTTCAGCGTCTGGTTCGCCAGGAAGCGGATTTAATATTTTAATTCGTGGGGTTAGCAGTAATGGGAACAACCAACCCTTGTTAATTGTGGATGGCTATGAAGGAAATCTAAACAGTTTAAATCCAGATGACATTGAAACCTTAACAGTCCTAAAAGATGCACAAGCAGCGATTTATGGAATTAAGGGTGCAAATGGGGTGATTTTAGTGACTACCAAAAAAGGTAAGAAAAACTCAGCACCAACGCTGACTTACAGTACTTACTCAGGAACACAAGAAACTTCTAAGAAATTAAATTATTTAAATGCCTCTGAGTATGCAGCTTTAGTAAATGAGTCGTACGCAGCTGGGGGTCAATCCTTACCATATACAGACATTAGTGGTCTTGGTGAAGGAATGGACTGGCAAGATCAAATATTTGAAACGGCTTCAATGACCAACCATAATATTGGTTTATCAGGAGGTACGGAAAACGTTACTTATTACTTAGGAGCTTCCAATCTAAAACAAGACGGAATTATAGCGCCTGAAAAATCAAAATTTGAACGTAGCAATATAAAGTTGAGTTTAGGCGTAGATGTCAATGACAATCTTAAAGTCTCTACAAATTTAAATTACTATGCAGTTGATAGAAAGACTATAAACGAAAACGGACTTGGATCTGTATTGTTTAATGCGCTTAACTATTCTCCATTATTTGAAATTGATCAAGAAGATGTAAATGGATTATTCGGAAATGAAATCATCAATCCATTGTCACAGGCTAGAGATACTTACAATTCCTATTTTGGAAATAGTATTGAAGGTAATTTTCAAATTGACTATAAGTTAATGGAAGGGTTAACTGTCACTACTCGAATTGGATTTAAAACCTTTTCAGACAAAAGCAAATCCTTTGCTCCCATAGCAACCTATGGTGCTGGTAAAGTCTTTAATAATGACCGTAGTACTGTAAGTCAAAATAAAGTTCAAAACCATTCGTACACTTGGGAAGCGTTTGCAGTCTATAAAAAATCATTTGCCGATGCTCATAACTTTGCATTGACTGTTGGTCATAGTGCTCAAAAATTCTGGGGTGATGGATTATTCGCAACAGGTTTTGACGTGCCAAACAACTCTTGGGATTTTGCAGACATTGCATTAACCACAGGTACTAGTGAAGCGAAATCAAATGGGTCCTATATATATGACAATAGATTAACGTCTTTCTTTGGACGCTTTCAGTATGATTATAAAGGAAAGTATTTAATTTCGGGGATGGTACGTCGAGATGGATCTTCAGATTTTACAGCTGCTAATAGATTTGACCAATTTAATTCTGTCACAGCAGGTTGGAAAATTTCTGACGAATCATTTTTAAAAGATAACAGTGTCATTAATTTCTTGAAATTAAGAGGAAGTTATGGAACGCTTGGGAACAATGTCGGTGGTAATTTGTTTAGAGCTGCTTTAAGTGGAGAAGGTGTTTATGTCTTTGACAACGCATTAACCATAGGGGCTGCATTAGGACCGTTACCAAATGCAAATGCAACATGGGAAACCGCTGAGAAAACCGATATCGGTTTAGACATAAAGTTGTTTAACAGTAAAGTAGAAATAGTAGCTGATTATTTCTTAGAAGATCGAGAAGACCTTCTAATTGGTGGACTGCCTGTTTCAGGACTTTTAGGGACATCTGCACCAGGTTCAGGGTCGCCAACAGTCAATGCAGGAACGACTCGCTCGGAAGGAGCAGAGCTTTTAATAAGTTATAATGATAATATTTCGGACGATTTATCTTTTGGAATTAGCTATAACGTGACCAAAGTAGAAGGGACGGTTACCGCCATTAATGGTGATGTTCCATTACAAGGCGGAAGCTTTGGAGTTGGACAACCAGCACCATCACGTATGGAAGTTGGACAGCCAATCGGGTATTTTTACGGACTTCAATCTAACGGCATTTTTCAATCACAAGCAGAAGTGGATGCACATCCGTCTCAAGTGGGCTTAGGAAACGCATCAGCACCTGGTGATATTCGATTTGTAGACACTAATAATGATGGCCAGATAGACAGCAATGATAGAACCTTTATTGGAAAACCCTTAGCAGACTATTATATGGGTTTCAATCTTTCTTTAAATTTTAAAGGCTTTGATTTTTCTGCATATACTTATGCAGAAGTTGGGAAAGACATGGTTCGAAACTATGAAAGAGACCAACCTAACGTGAATCGTTTGGATTTATACTTAGACCGTTGGACGGGTGCAGGAACAAGTAACTCTGTACCTAGAGCAACCACTGGAGCAACGAATAATAAATTGTTCTCTGACTTTTTTGTAGAAGATGCATCATTTATAAGAATTCAAAACATACAATTGGGGTATAGTCTACCAGCAGATGTTATCAGCGCCATTGGGATGTCTAAATTCAGAATCTATGCGTCTGTTAACAATGCCTTTACGTTTACAAACTATGAAGGTTTTGATCCTGCAGCAACGACAGGACAAGCGCTTGGAGGTGGTATTGATTATGGTTTTTATCCAGTATCAAGACAATATTTATTAGGACTTAATATCTCATTTTAAAAATAACACGATGAAAAATAACAAAAACATATTTTCAACAATTCTAGCATTCGCTTTTATTGCGACTGGAATTTACTCTTGTTCAGATAAATTTTTGGATGAGGTAGAAAGCTATAACATTGATTCAGAGGGTTACTTTAATTCTGAAGATGATTATTACATGGCACTTATTGGTGCTTATGACTTATTACAAGCCTCCTACGTAAATGTATTGTTAGGAGAAATTGCTTCTGATAACACTCTATGTGGTGGCGAAAGCGCCACGGATGTGATCGGTTTTCAACAAATTGATGACATGACACATACCCAAGTTAATAACAACTTAAGAGATGTCTGGAACTGGATGTTTGCAGGAGTGAATCGTGCAAATTATATCTTAGAATTTAAAGATAAAATAGAGTTCGAAGGAAAAGAAGTCATCTTAGGGGAAGCCTCTTTTTTAAGAGCTTATTATAATTTTGAATTACTAAAATGGTTTGGAGGGATTCCACTAAAAGTAGACCAACGTTTTGCACCAGGAGATGAATTGTCTATTCCAAGGTCAACACCTGCTGAAGTTTATGCACTTATCGAAAGTGATTTGAAATACGCGGTCAATAACTTAGAGTACGTAGCGCCTCAAACAGGTCGAGTGACCAAAGGTGCTGCCGAAGCGTTGCTTGGAAAAGCTTATTTGTATCAAAACAAATTTGCGGAAGCTGCCACCGTTTTAGACAACGTAATCAATAATGGTCCTTATGATCTTGCATTAGATTATGCAACTATTTTTGAGAATGACGGTGAAAACGGAGTAGAATCGGTGTTTGAAGTACAATACACGGATGCTGAAGGGGCTGGATTTGGCTGTCTTCAATGTAGCGAAGGAAACGTTGCGGTTGGTTTCAACTCCATCCGTAATCATACTGGACCTACCTATGATTCAGGCTATAGTTTCAATGTGCCAACACAAGCAACGGTAGAAGTTTTTGAAGAAGGCGATTCTCGAAAAGAAGCGTCAATTTTAGATATTAATGCTTGGGCAGTTTCAACTGGAGCAACTTTTGGAGAAGGATACGAACATACGGGTTATTACAACAGAAAGTATATTGCTCGTAAAGGAGATTTAAATACTGGAGATCAAAATTTAACCAATCCAAACAACTACCGATCCATTCGTTTTGCAGATGTATTGTTAATGGCTGCTGAAGCAAACAACAGAGGGAATGTTGACGATGCGAAAGCTCTCGCTTATTTAAACAGAGTTCGTGAACGAGCCTTTGGAGATTCAACGCATAATGTGACCGCGACTGGTGGTGCATTAACAACCGCTATTTACCATGAAAGACGCGTTGAGTTAGTAGGTGAAGGGCACCGCTTCTTTGATTTAGTACGTACAGGTGAAGCCTCTTCTAGCATAGAAGGCTTTGTAACGGGTAAACACGAATTATTTCCAATCCCTATTGAAGAGATTCAATTTTCTAACGGAAACTGGGCACAAAATCCAAACTATTAAAAATGATAACTATGAAAACAATAAAATATTTATTTAGTTTTTGTCTTGTTGCATTAACCTTCGCGGGTTGTGTCGAAGACGAAAAAGACCTAAACTTTGTAACAAATGTTGAGGCGCCTACCGAAGTTTCTATGCTTTTTCAAGTCACACAGGACAATACAGGAACAGTTACAATCATTCCAACAGCTCAAGGTGCTTATACTTTTGACGTTGTTCTAGGAGATGATACAGTTGACCCTGTTTCTGTGGAAAATGGAAGCCGAACTTCAAATATTTACGAAGAAGGTACTTATACTGTAACTGCAACAGCTTACGGAATTACAGGACTCGAAACAACGATTTCTCAAGAGCTAGTCGTTTCTTTCCAAGCACCAGCTAATTTAGCAGTCACAATCGAAAATGATGCAGCGATTTCTAAACGTGTCAATATAACTGCAAACGCAGATTTTGCGGTTAGTTATGATGTACATTCTGGCGAAGAAAGTGCAACAGAGCCGGTTACGGCAAACATCGGAGATACGGTATCTTTAGATTACGCAGAAGCTGGTACATACACTATTACTGTTGAGGTTATGGGAGCTGCTATTGAAACAACCACGTATACTGAAGAGTTCGAGGTTACCGCTATTGAAGCGCCATTAGCGTCAGCACCAGCGCCTCCTTCTAGAGAAGAGGGAGATGTAATTTCAATTTACAGTGGTGCTTATACAAATATTACTGATGTTGATTTCTTTCCAAACTGGGATCAAACGACTTTATTCAATGAATTTGATTTAGAAGGAGATACAATGCTTCAGTATTCAGACCTTAACTATCAAGGAATTGATTTTACCTCAAACCCGGTAGATGCATCCTCTATGGAGTATATTCATGTTGACATTTGGACTTCCGATGAAAATGAAGCAATAATTTCTCCAATAAGTACTGGTCCAAATGAAACAGCTTATGAATTAGATTTAACAGCTCAACAATGGACCTCTTTTGACATACCTCTTTCGGTGTTCACAGATCAAAACCCAGATGTTGACTTTGCTGATGTTATTCAATTTAAACTTGAAGGTAGCCCTGTAGGAGGAGCAATCTTTGTAGATAACTTATATTTTTATAGAGACCCAGCAGGACCATCTCCATTAATCGGTACCTGGAGAGTAGCTTCAGAAGCAGGATCATTAGGCGTTGGACCAACACAAGGAACCACAAACTGGTGGAGTATAACTGCTGATCAAGTTATTGAAAGAGCTTGTTTTCTTGATGACACTTATGTATTTGGAGCAGACGGAAGTTTTTCTAATGTTGTAGGGGATAATACTTGGTTAGAAACATGGCAAGATGGTGTTGAAGAAGAAGCTTGTGGAGCTCCTGTAGCTCCACACAACGGAACCAATGCCGCCACTTTTAGTCATGATCAGCCTGGTGGAAACCTTACAATAACTGGTTTAGGAGCTTATTTAGGATTGCCAAAAGTACACAATGGAGGTGAAGATGGAATACCTGTAAATAATACAATTACGTATTCAGTTACAATGGAGGATTCAGACTCAATCACTCTCGAAATTGAAGCTGGCACTGGTGTTTGGTGGACCTATAAATTAGTTAAAGATGCTGCACCCCCGTCTCCTCTTGCAGGATCTTGGAGTGTCGTTTCAGAAGCAGGGTCATTAGGCGTTGGGCCAACACAAGGAACCACAAACTGGTGGAGTATAACTGCAGAGCAAGTCATCGAAAGAACTTGTTTCTTTGATGATACTTATGTGTTTGGAGCAGATGGAAGTTTTTCTAATGTTTTAGGCGCTGACAGTTGGTTAGAAACATGGCAAGTAGATGTTGAAGAAGAAGGTTGTGGTGCTCCTGTGGCTCCACACAACGGATCAAACGCTGCTACACATAGCTACGATGAAGTTGCTAGCACACTTACAATTACTGGCGCAGGTGCTTATTTAGGACTACCAAAAGTCAACAATGAAAATGAACTTGGAACACCTGTTGACGATACAATTACGTATTTAGTTACAATGGCGGATTCAAATACAATGACTCTCGAAATTGAAGCTGGCACTGGTGTTTGGTGGACTTTCCTTCTTATTAAAAATTAAAAAAAAACATTATGAAAAACTTAAAATATATAATTAGTTTGTGTCTAACGTTAGCACTTTTTACAAGTTGCGAGGACGACAACAATGAGTTTGGTTCTATTACGACTCCAACAAATGTACAAGTATCTGCAGAGATTGTAGGTCAAGATGCAGATAACCCTAACGGGGATGGTGAAGGTTTTGTGACTTTTACTGTCACCGCTGAAAATGGAATTACGTATCAATTTAATTTTGGAGATGGCAACTCAGAGGTGGCAGCTTCTGGAGTTGTAACGCATCGATATTCTAAAACGGGTGTGAATGATTACACTGTAATTATTAATGCTGTTGGAACTGGAGGCGTGTTGTCAAGTACTTCTGTAGACGTTCGTGTATTTAGTTCTTTCGAAGATTTGGAAGCACTAAGTTTTTTAGCTGGAGCTAATGAAGGCGATACGAAAACTTGGGTATGGGCTTCGGACATTCCTTTGCATATTGGACTTGGACCGGTTACGGAAGACTACGGCGGAGGAGAATTTGCATGGCCAAATTGGTGGAATGCGATTGAAGCTAACGATCCAGAAAAATCGTGTATGTATACTAATGAATTTGTATTTACGAATACTGAAAATGGTTTAACATTTGAACAAACAGCTGGACCTGCTTTTGTGCCAGGAGCCTATGCCTCAATTATAGGCGTCGGGGGCGATGCTTGCCACGACGAAACAGTTGCAACAACTATGTTTGGAGTTAAAAATGTAGCATTCTCACCATCTTCTTCTAAAGCCGCAGTTGAGGGTTCTTATGACGATGTCCCTTACAGAATGACCAGTTTTCAGTTATCCGATGGCGGATTTATGGGCTGGTACATTGGCGAAACAGTCTATGATATCATTTCAATTAGCGCCACAGAACTACATGTGAGATTTATCCAAGAAGGTGGAGGTTTTGCATGGTATGCTAAATACAAGGTTGCAAATTAATTAAATTAGCAAACAAAAAAAAAGAGGCGAAATTTCGCCTCTTTTTTTTTAATTCTTAAATTTGAATTCATGAAACACTCAACTATTTTAACTCTTTTTTTTACGCTTCTAGTAGGATTCTCTATTGCAGGCTGCTCTTCTAGCGATGACGGTTCTTCAGGCGAAGGGAACGGCGACGACGGAAATGAACAAGGGATCGTTCCCACGAATATTGTGGCCACAATTGACATCCAAGGACAAGATGCTGACAATCCTCAAGGCGATGGTTCGGGTATTTTTAGTGGTACGGTCACAGCAACCGATGCGGTTAGTTATGGATTTAAAGTTGGCAGTGGAACAGAAACCAAAAATACAACAGGTGTTTTTTCTTACACCGTTAACTCCTCAGGAACCAACCAATTGGCGGTTACTTTTTATGCCTATTCAATAGATGATGAAAAAATAAGTACCAGTAAAACACTGACTGTTTTTGTAGAAGGCGGCACGACGGGAGGTTCTGGAAATAACGACACGCTTGTGTGGTCCGATGAATTTGACGGAAACGGCAGCATTAATACCAGCGATTGGAATTATGAACTTGGCGCTGGAGGCTGGGGGAATCAAGAAGTCCAAAAATACACCAGCAACTCTCAAAATGTATTTATTGAAAACGGAATTTTAAACATAAAAGCCATTAAAGAAACAGACGGCACCTATACCTCGGGTCGTATTACAACTCAAAATAAAGTAGATTTTAAATATGGCCGTATTGATATACGTGCAAAACTTCCTTCTGTTGCCGGAACGTGGCCTGCACTCTGGATGCTTGGTGCAAATTTTGGATCTTTAGGCTGGCCCTATTGTGGCGAAATTGACATTATGGAGCAATTCGAAGATAAGACGTATATCCAATCAACTTGTCATTGGAATAATAATAATTCTACCGCTAGTTATGGACTTCCTATAGATTTAGCGACCCCTACAGAATTTCATGTGTATTCGTTAGAATGGAATGCTGGCAGCATCAAAGCATTATTAGACGGAGTACAATTTTACTCACTATCAACAAGTAGTGCGATGCCTTTTGATGCGAACTTTTTCTTTATATTTAATCTTGCGATGGGTGGGTCCAATGGCGGCACAATAGACCCTAATTTTACTTCGGACAGTATGGAAGTTGATTATGTGAGAGTTTACCAATAAAACAATAATTTATTAGGACTCATTGATTGTTGTTGGTTCGGATTAAACTATTATCAATCCGAACCCATACAATTTGATGAAGTCTTCAAAAATGCTTATAATTACTTTTTGGAGCTTATCAAAAAAATAACACCCATAATTTGGCCACAGTGTGGGTACTTGCTCATCAAACTGTGTTATAAAGAGATTTTTCTGAAAACATCTCTTTATAACACAGTTTGATTGAATAGATTTTAGAAGCTTAAAAACCACATTTCACATTTGCTCCGCTACACAACCACAACATTTTTAAAATGTTAGTGTGTTTTTACACTTGTTTTTACTCAATGATTTCCTTCTTTGATCCCTTGTCAATTTGATAATTTATTGTCATTTATTTTACTATGTATATTTTTTGTTGCGGTTAATTATGTAATATTATTAATATTTGAGCCTAATTTTATGGAATAATTAAACCAAATCTTATTTTATGAAAAAAACAACTTATTATGTATTGATTGTGATTCTGTTTGTAGCAACTGCTTCAGCTCAGAATATCACAGTCAACGGAATTGTAACATCAAGTGTTGATGCTTTGCCCCTTATAGGAGTAAATGTGAAGGTTCAAAACACCAACACAGGCGCAGTGTCAGACTTTGATGGAAACTTCTCCATCTCAAATGTAGTTCCTGGAGCCATTTTAGAATTCACCTATTTAGGATTTGAACCTAAAGAATTGCCAGCTTCGGTAAACATGACGGTTTCTTTAACTGAAGACAATGAATCTCTTGACGAGGTTGTTGTGATAGGATATGGAACTCAAAAGAAAAAAGAAGTCACTGGAGCTGTTACGGTTATAGGTTCTAAAGCGATTGAAAAACTAAATCCAGTGAGAATTGAACAAGCTTTACAAGGGCAAGTAGCCGGCGTAAATGTAACTTCAAACTCGGGTTCGCCAGGTTCTGGATCTAATATTAGAATTCGTGGAATTTCTACAAATAGAGATAGTAGGCCTTTAATACTAGTTGATGGAAACGTTATAGAAGATTTATCTGTAGTTAATCCAAGTGATATTAAAAGCATGAATATCTTAAAAGATGCAACCGCTGGTATTTACGGAGTGCGTGCAGCAAATGGAGTCATCCTAATTACTACAAAATCAGGAAGAAAAAATTCTGATTTAAAATTTCAATTTGACACTTATGCTGGTATCCAACAAACCAGTAAAAAGTTGGATCTATTAAATCCAACAGATTTTGCTATCTATGTAAATGATGCTGCAGATACGACTAAGTTTTTTGTATACCCACAGATGGGTACCGATTGGCAAGATGAAGTGTTTGAAACGGCTATCATCTCTAATGTGAATTTTAGTGCCAGTGGTGGAACAGAAAAATCAACCTATTCATTTGGAGCTTCTTATTTAGACCAAGACGGTATTGTAGGTTTAGGCAAATCCAATTACAATAGACTCACTGCAAGATTAAATTATCAATACGATATATTAGATAATTTAAAAATTACAGCAACAGGATTACACACAACTTCAGAAAAAAACAACCTCGCTGAAGGTGGTATCGGAGCCGTTTTATATAATGCAGTCAATATCAATCCGAACCTAGCAACTAGAGATGTGGACGGTAACTATTCTCTGTCAACAGATATATTACAGGCTGAAATTGTTAATCCATTAGCGCAAGTCGTTAATAATTATAATACCACTCGCGTATCCAAAGTGAGTGGCACTTTAGGCTTAGACTACACCTTTTTGGATAATTTCACAGCAAGTTCAAAATTTCAAATTAACCATTCTAATGTACGTGATGATATATTTAGACCAGAGGTTGATTATGGCAATGGGAAATCATTAACTCTAGTCGACAAGGATAACGATATTAATGTATTTAAAAATGAAATCGTAGATAATGGAGCAGATTTTGATGACTTTACCTGGGATGGTTATATTACTTATGAGAATACCTTCAAGGAGAATCACAATTTAACGGTATTATTAGGAGCCTCTATTTTTAGAACTAAAGGCTTTTATTATGGGTATAACTTAACATCGGAAAACGGGAATAACTCTCCAGACCAATCCGTATGGGATTTAGGGCAGGCGGATTACCGTTATACGGATACTGAGTTAGCGTTTGGAAAGGGACAGTTCGAAAGCCGTTTGTATTCATTATTCACAAGAGTACAATATAACTTTAAGGGTAAATACTTGATTTCAGGAGTATTACGTAGAGATTTATCTTCGAAATTCTCTCATATTAACAATAATAATGTAGGGTATTTCCCATCGGCTTCTGTTGGTTGGAATGTCTCTGAAGAGGCGTTTTTAAAAGACAGTTCTTGGCTAAATAACTTAAAATTAAGAGCAAGTTATGGGGTGATTGGGAATGATAGAATTCCAGATTTCAGTTATGTGTCTCTATTGGACGGCGAAGCAACTTATGATCCTGGAGAAATAACAACACGAGACGAATTAGTTAATGGAGCCGCAGTTGGAGAAATAGGAAATCCAAATATAAAATGGGAAGAGCAAATAGCAAAAAACATAGGGTTTGATGCGAGTTTGTTTAACAATAAAATTAACATTTCTGCGGATTTATTTTCTAAGGTAACCGAAGATTTATTAATTGATCCTCAAACCTCAGGAATCCTAGGTGCTGCTGCGCCAGGTTCTAAATTTCCTTTTGTTAATGCAGGTTCTGTAGAAAACAAAGGGGTAGAGTTTAGTATTAATTACAATGATCGATTAAGTGACGATTTCAAATTTAATGTCGGGTTTAACTTTACAACCATTGACAACAAAGTTCTTTCTTTAAACGGCAACATTCCGCCAGCGTTGGGGGAGTTTGGTGTTGGAATCAGTCAAACTGGGATATCTCGAATGATACCTGGACTTCCAATTGGTCATTTTTATGGATACCAAACAAATGGGGTTTACCAAACGCAGGCAGAAATAGATGTTTTGAATGCCAACTCACCTGAAGGAGTTTATCATGCGACCGCTGCACCAGGAGACTTAAAATTTGTAGATACCGATGGAAATGGGTTTATCGATGAAAACGATCGAACAAACATTGGAGATCCTATCGCGGACATCACAATGGGCTTAAATATCGGCTTTACCTATAAAAACATAGATTTTAGTGCCAATGCATTTGCTTCTGTAGGGAACGATATGGTAAGAGATTACGAGCGTAAAGATTTATATGCTAACAGAGGAACTTATGTCTTAGACAGATGGCAAGGTACTGGCACTAGCAATACAGTGCCAAGAGCTGTGGCAGGCGCGTCGGTTAATACCGATTTATTCTCAGATTATCATGTAGAAGATGCCTCTTTTTTACGTTTGCAAAACGTTCAACTTGGCTATTCTATAAATCCTAAAATGTTATCTAATACCGGTTTTGATAAATGTAGAATTTATATCTCGGGGAATAACTTATTGACGATTACAGATTATTTGGGTTATGATCCTTCAGCAAGTAACGGGGCCCCAATAGGAGCTGGAATAGATAAAGGCTTTTACCCTACGGCGAGTTCATATCTTATAGGTCTTAATTTAAACTTTTAATAATTATACTATGAAAAATATATTTAAAACAGTAATGGTATTCTCACTTGTGCTTTTAGGGGCCTGTGACGATTATGTCGAATTAGATCCAATAGCACCTAATTCAGACAACTATTTTAACAACGAACAAGAATACGAAAACGGATTAATTGGAGCTTACGATTTGTTACAATCCTCTTTTTGGAACGTGCTAACTTCTGTAATCGCGTCAGACGATTATGCAGCGGGCGGGGATTCGTTTAATTTCGATCAACCAACGCTCCAAAATGTCAACCAAATGATTCATACCCCTTTGGACAATAATCAATTAAGAGACATCTGGAATTTAATGTACGCAGGTTTAAACAGAACTAATTTTTTATTAGAATTTAAAGATAAAACTGATTTTAATGGAAAAGAAGTAATAATAGCCCAAGCTTATTTTTTAAGAGCCTATTATACGTTTGAATTAGTTAAGTTTTTTGGAAATGTACCCTTAAAGGTAGAAACGCGTGATGGGGTCAGTAGAATTGTAGATCAACGTGTAATTATTGGTGAGGAATACGATATTAACAGAACCGAAAGTATTGCGGCTGCCTATAGCCTAATTGAAGAAGACTTAAAGGAAGCAATTCTAAATTTACCAGTTATTGAAGATGATGTTTATAAGGCCACTAAAGGGGCAGCACAAGCGCTACTAGGTAAAGTGTATTTATACCATGGAACTTTTGATGACACTAAATTTGCAGATGCAGCATCCACATTTTCAGAGATCATCGGAAAATACAGCTTGAAAACGGGAGAGGATTATCTAAGCCTATTTGAAAGCAGCGCAGAAAATGGTTCAGAATCGGTTTTCGAAATTCAGTACACTGGTGTGGAACCTGCAGGGTGGGATTGTATTATCTGTAGCGAAGGAAGTTACTTTCCTAAATTTTGTGGACCGAGATCTCCTTACGACAATCAAGTGTATGATACAGGGTGGGGGTTTTGCTTACCGTCACAAGAATTATATGACTTATTTGATGCGACTGATTCAAGAAGAGACGTCACTTTTTATGATTTAAGAGACCAACAAGACACCTACTCTCAAGGGAGGGATGACACCGGTTTATTTAACAAAAAATACATGCCTCGCAAAGTAGACGACAGAGCTGGGTCGGACCCTTTAAATTATGCAAATAATTATCGCTCCATTCGTTATGCTGATGTGTTATTAATGGCTGCTGAAGCAGATGCTCAAAGTAGTGGTGCGAATGCTGAAAATTATTTGAACCAAGTCAGAGCGCGAGCATACGGAGATAACAGTCATGATTTCTCTTCAACCGAAGGCGATATACTTGATGCTATTTATTTAGAAAGACGGAAAGAATTAGCAGGCGAAGGACACCGTTTCTTTGACCTTGTTAGAACGAATAAAGCTGCGGCTGCAATTCCAGGATTCACCGCCAACAAAAATGAAATTTTCCCAATTCCTTTGATAGAGCTAGAATTAGCCAACGCAGTAGATAGTTGGGGACAAAACCAAGGCTATTAAAATTATTAACTTTAAAATTAAAAAAAATGAAATTATTAAAAAACGCAATGTATTTGATATTGGTGCTTTTATTTAGCACTACGATCTCTTGTAATGATGATGACGAAATGATAAATACTATTTCAGGTTTAGACTTTGTTATTGCAACACTAAACGCTGATGGAAATAAAGCAGGTGTACTTGCCTCAACAGTCCCAGGAGATAATAGAACAGTTTACACGGTAGACTTTGGAGCAACTATTGATGATGATACAGATGTATTCGAAACAAGCGGTCCTCTAGTTTCTTATACATATCCAAACGAGACTGCTACCTATACAATAACAGTAACGGCATCATTTCCAGGCACAAATGATGTTTCAATAAGCAAAGAGCACACGGTAACTGTCGTGGAAGCACCACCAACTGGAGATGCTTTGACTGGTACATGGAGGTTAGCGCCAGAATCAGGAGCAATTGGAGTAGGGCCTGAAAAAGACAATGTGTCTTGGTGGTCAAATACGGCTGATGATGTGACCACAAGAGCGTGTCTTTTTGATGATGAGTATGTATTTAATGCAGATGGAAGTTTCCAAAATGTTCTAGGAGCAAATACTTGGGTAGAAGCTTGGCAAGGAGCTGCTGGAGAAGAGTGTGGCACACCAGTTGCACCACATGATGGAATGGCAACAGATGTTACCTATGTTTACAGTGGAGCAAGCGTTACAATTAATGGAAAAGGAGCATTTTTAGGCTTGGCTAAAGTAATTAATGGCGCAGAAATCGCAAGTCCTGCTGATGCTGCGAGTTCAATTACGTATATAGCTGCGCTTTCAGAAGACGGAAATACTTTAGAATTAGACATTGAAGTTGCCGGAGGAGGATTTTGGTCTTTTAAACTCGTAAAAAATGCACCTCCAGCACCATCAGCACTTGATGGTACTTGGAGATTAGCGTCAGAATCAGGAGCACTTGGTGTAGGGCCAGAGCAAGACAATGTGTCTTGGTGGTCAAGCACGATTGATGATGTGACTACAAGAGCGTGTCTTTTTGATGATGAGTATGTATTTAATGCAGATGGAAGTTTCCAAAATGTTCTAGGAGCAAATACTTGGGTAGAAGCTTGGCAAGGAGCTGCTGGTGAAGAGTGTGGTGCGCCCGTTACGCCACATGATGGGACGGCAACGGCGACATATAGCTATGATGAAGTAGGTGGGTCTATTACAATTAATGGAAAAGGAGCATTCTTAGGCTTGGCTAAAGTTGTTAATGGAGCAGAAATCGCAAGTCCAGCTGATGCTGCCGATTCAATTACGTATATAGCTGCGCTTTCAGAAGACGGAAATACTTTAGAATTAGACATTGAAGTTGCAGGTGGAGGATTTTGGTCTTTTAAACTCGTAAAAGAGGTAATTCCTGAAGGAGTTCAAGGAACTTGGAAGTTAGCGCCAGAATCAGGAGCACTTGGTGTAGGCCCAGCACAAGACAATGTGTCTTGGTGGTCAAGTACGACCGATGATGTGGCTACAAGAGCGTGTCTTTTTGATGATGAGTATGTATTTAATGCAGATGGAAGTTTCCAAAATGTTCTAGGAACAGATACTTGGGTAGAAGCTTGGCAAGGAGCTGCTGGAGAAAAGTGTGGTACACCGGTTGCTCCACATGATGGATCAGCAACGGCTACTTATAGCTATGATGAAGCAGCCAAAACCATCACAATTAATGGCGCAGGAGCATTCTTAGGCTTGGCTAAAGTTGTTAATGGTGCAGAAATCGCAAGCCCTGCTGATGCAGCGAGTTCAATTACGTATATAGCTGCACTTTCAGAAGACGGAAATACTTTAGACTTAGATATTGAAGTTGCAGGTGGAGGGTTTTGGTCTTTTAAACTAGCGAGACAATAGTCCTTAGAAAAATATTTTTTTTATTAAATTAGCACCCCCCATGTCATTTTATGTGGGGGGTGTTTAATTTGTAGAGTTTTCTCAAACAGTTTGATGTCTTTTATGTCAACTTCTTTTTAATAGTTAACTTTGCTACAGAACGAAATTAGATAAGCGCAAGCCAAATAAATGAAAAAAATAAATTTAATAGTAGTAGCGTTTTGCGTTTTAGGATTTATTTCCTGCCAAAATTCTAATACAAATAACCCCGAAACCAGTTCACCATCAGTATCCTCTGTTTTAGAGGTCGAACAAAAAGTTACGGCTCTGTTGAAGCAAATGACCCTTGAAGAAAAAATAGGTCAGATGAATCAATACAATGGCTTTTGGGACATTACCGGCCCAGCACCAAGTACAGGCGCTGCTGCAAAAAAACACGAACACCTCCGCAAAGGCTATGTGGGGTCGATGCTCAATGTAAGAGGCGTCGAAAATGTTCGAAAAGTTCAAAAGATCGCCGTCGAAGAAACGCGCTTAGGCATCCCCCTAATTATAGGGTTTGATGTCATTCATGGCTATGAAACGATCAGTCCAATTCCTTTAGCAGAATCGGCGAGTTGGGATTTAGAAGCTATTAAAAAATCAGCACAAGTGGCGGCAGAAGAAGCGGCTGCTGCAGGAATCAACTGGACCTTTGCGCCCATGGTCGACATTTCTCGTGACGCTCGATGGGGGCGTGTCATGGAAGGTGCTGGCGAAGATCCTTATTTGGGATCTAAAATTGCATTTGCAAGAGTTCAAGGCTTTCAAGGGTCTGATTTATCTCAACATACGACCATTGCTGCCTGTGCCAAGCATTTTGTAGGCTATGGATTTGCCGAGTCAGGAAGAGAATACAACACAGTTGATGTAGGAACCTCAACCTTAAACAATATTATATTCCCACCATTCCAAGCCACTATTGATGCTGGCGTAAGAACTTTTATGAATTCGTTTAATGAATTGAATGGCATTCCTGCAACAGGGAATAAATACTTACAAAGAGATCTTCTTAAAGATCAATGGGGATTTGACGGATTTGTAGTCTCCGATTGGGGCTCTATTGAAGAAATGATCTCTCATGGACATGCGAAAGACGGCAAACATGCCGCAGAAATCGCCGCCAATGCTGGGTCAGACATGGATATGGAATCGTATCTGTATGTGACCGAATTAGCTAATTTAGTTCGTGAAGGGAACGTTAAAGAAGCGTATATTGATGCTGCAGCAAGACGTATTTTGCGTGTTAAATTTGAATTAGGCCTTTTTGAAGACCCTTACAAATATTGTGACTCGCAACGCGAAAAAGAAGTGATTGGACAACAAGCGTTTCATGATGCGGCTTTAGACATGGCAAAAAAGTCAATCGTACTTTTAAAAAATGACAATCAATTATTACCACTTAAAAAACAAGGTCAAAAAATCGCATTAATTGGAGCCCTAGCGTCCGACAAAACAAGTCCTCTAGGCAATTGGAGAATTTCAGCGAAAGACAGCACAGCAGTCTCTGTTTTAGAGGGAATGCAAGCCTATAAAGACAATCAATTAACCTATGCCAAAGGGGCCGATGTAAGTTTGGGTAAAACTAAATTTACAGCCGAACTAAACATAAACACCACCGATAGGAGTGAGTTTCCGCAAGCTATTGCTGTGGCCAAAACCGCAGATGTGGTCGTGATGGTATTGGGTGAAGTTGGATATCAAAGTGGAGAGGCTAGAAGTCGTACAGAATTAGGATTACCAGGCGTTCAGCAAGAACTTCTTGAAGCTATTTACAAGGTTAATAAAAACATTGTTTTAGTCTTAAACAACGGAAGACCACTCGTTTTAAACTGGCATCAGGAACACCTACCCGCGATTGTAGAAGCGTGGCAGTTAGGGACTCAAAGTGGAAATGCCATAGCGCAAGTTCTTTATGGCGATTATAATCCAAGTGGAAAATTGCCAATGAGTTTTCCAAGAGCCGTTGGTCAAGTGCCGATTTATTATAATTATAAAAATACTGGTCGTCCTTCGATTCCAGCATCAAATACTGTGTTTTGGTCCCATTTTCAAGACGTGCAAAACACCCCTTTATATCCGTTTGGATATGGTCTAAGCTATACAACATTTGAATACAGTGCGCTTAAAGCAAAAGTGATTTCCAATCAAGAAATTGAAGTTTCGGTGATTCTCAAAAACTCAGGTAAAATTTCAGGTAAAGAAGTGGTGCAACTCTATATTAAAGACCATTATGCGAGTGTGACGCGTCCAGTCAGAGAATTAAAAGGTTTTGAGTTGGTCCGTCTTGAACCGAATCAAAGTCAAAAAATAACATTCACACTTACGGAAAAAGAACTCGGGTTCTATGACAATGAAGGTGATTTCATAGTTGAACCAGGGGACTTCTCAATATTTATTGGCAGCGATTCTAACGCAAAACTTCACACTAAAATTACTTTAAAATGATTGTCAGAATTTTAATACTATTGTTTTTAATCCCAATGGTGGAGATTGACGACTTCTCTAAACCGAGACTTTTGTTATCAGAAGATTTTAATACAGAGTCTTTGGATTTAGAAACTTGGAATTATGAGCTTGGAGATGGGTGCCCTAACATCTGTGGCTGGGGAAATAATGAGCGTCAAGTTTATACTAAAAAAAACATTTCAATTCGTGACCAACAACTGGTCATAACCGCAACCAAAGAAGGAGACAACTATTACTCAGGACGTATAAGTACAAAAGATAAATTTGAATTTAAATACGGCACCGTTGAAGTTAAGGCGCAGCTTCCACGTGGCAACGGATTATGGCCAGCCATTTGGATGTTAGGGCATGATATCGATTCAAACACATGGCCGGCTTGTGGAGAAATTGACATTATGGAGTATGTTGGAAAACAACCTGGAGAAATTCACACCACACTCCACACCCCAGACAGTTTTGGTAAATCGATAAACACCAAAGTGACCTCTATAGAAGGCATTGAAGCGGGTTTCCATATCTATAAAACGAAATGGGACGCCAATCAAATGGAGTTTTATATTGACGACGCCTTAGTTTATACCTTCTCACCAGAAGTTAAAAATGATAAAACCTGGCCTTTTGATAAGCCATTTTATTTGATCCTAAATCTTGCTATTGGAGGTAGTTTTGGTGGGCCTGAGGTGGATGACTCCATCTTCCCAAAAGAATTTATAATTGACTACGTTAAAGTTTACCAGTAAATTACGACTTAAATATCGTTTTTACTTTGGCCATGACGAGTTCAGTAGCCCCTTTATTCGTTTCTATATAATCCTTATTTTTTTGCCCTATATCTTTTCTTTGTGGTGGATTATTAACCAACTCATTCAAGATGGAATCTAGCGCATCATTCGTTGCGACACTAAACAAACCGCCTTGGGAGCGCATCGCTTTTGCTTCGGGGAATTTTTGATAGTTTTTACCTATGACAATCGGAATGCCAAATGTAGCCGCTTCAAGCGTGTTGTGAAGTCCATTATTACCCATGCCGCCACCTATATATGCAATATCTGCATACCTATAGATTTTAGAGAGGAGGCCAATAGTATCAATGATAAATACAGACTTATTTTCCAGTTCTTCGTTCGAATAATTAGAGTAAAGCACACTCGGTTTTTTTAACTGTTTTGTCATCGATTTAATCTGATCAACATCGATATTATGAGGTGCAATTATAAACTTCGTATCTTCTTTACAATGATTGATATAATTGATCAGTAACGAATCATCTTCGGGCCATGTGCTTCCAGCCACAATACAAGTTTGATTGTTTTTAAATTCAGCAATAAATTCTAAGGTGTTATCTGTTTTTAGTTGATTGCCAACACGATCAAAACGCGTATCTCCAGAAACGGTGACGGCATGATAACCGATCGAATTTAACAATGTTTCTGAAGCTGTATCCTGTGTAAAGATATGGTCAAACGAAAATAACAACTGCTTCATCCAGCTACCATAAAATTTAAAGTAGGGTTGGGACGGTCTAAACAAAGCCGAAATCAATATAGCGGTTATAGTTCGACGTTTCAATTCCAATAAATAATTAGGCCAAAGATCGTATTTCACAAACACCACTAACTCTGGGTGTGTGAGGTCTAAAAAGGACCTTACAGTCGATTTTTGATCTAGTGGAAGGTAAACAACAACATCTGCAATAGGATTGTTTTTTCGGATCTCATAGCCCGAAGGTGAGAAGAAAGTCATTACAAATTTGTGGTCTTTATAGTGTTTTTTAAGGGCTTGAAAGACGGGTAGACCTTGTTCATATTCGCCTAAAGAGGCGCAATGTAGCCAGATTACTTTATCCGTTTCAAAAACGGCTTGTTTTAAAACTTGAAGACTTTCGTTTCGCCCCAGTTGCCCTTGTTGAATTTTTTTATTCAAACCTGCAAAAGGACGCACTAATACAGCTGCGAGTTCAATGATGATGTTATAAAAAAGTCTCAATAAGTTTTATTTGTAGCTAAAATACATTCTTTATATTAATTTTAAGACTAAGCATTGCTAATTTTGTATTTTTGTTTTTTGCAATTGTTATTGTTAGTAATTCGTAATTTTAAGACATGAAAAATATTCAAATGGTGGACCTAAAAGGTCAATATGCTGCTATAAAAGACGTTGTAAATTCGTCTATTCAGGAAGTGATTGATAATGCTTCCTTTATCAATGGTCCAAAAGTGAAAGCGTTTCAAGCAAATCTTGAGGCTTACTTAGGAGTCAGACATGTCATTCCTTGTGCCAACGGGACGGATGCATTACAAATTGCGATGATGGGCCTCGGCCTAAAGCGTGGGGATGAAGTCATTACCGCGGATTTCACTTTTGCAGCGACTGTTGAAGTGATTGCATTATTAGGGCTCACGCCTGTTTTAGTTGATGTTGACCCCGATAAATTTAACATCGATATTGAAGCGGTTAAAAAAGCCATCACACCAAAAACAAAAGCAATTGTACCTGTACATTTGTTTGGACAATGCTCCAATATGGATGCTATTATGGCACTCGCAGAAGCACACAATTTATATGTCATTGAAGATAACGCTCAAGCAATTGGGGCAACCTATACCTCTGAAAATGGATCAAAAGCCAAAGCAGGAACCATCGGTCATGTGGCTTCTACATCTTTCTTCCCTTCCAAAAACTTAGGTTGTTACGGCGATGGTGGTGCAATTTTCACCAATGATGACAAGCTAGCTCACACCATAAGAGGAATTGTCAATCATGGGATGTATAAGCGCTATCACCACGATGTAGTGGGTGTTAACTCCCGATTAGATTCTATTCAAGCGGCCGTTTTAGACGCAAAACTTCCCAAGCTCGACGCGTATAATAAAGCACGTCAATCGGCGGCTCGTAAATACAACGCTGCTTTTAAAAATCATGAAAACATTAGCACCCCAAAAGCAGGCAACGGTTGTGAAACCATTTGCGATAACTGCGATTGCCATGTATTTCACCAGTATACTTTAAAAATTCAGAACGCTGATAGAGATGCATTAGCGGCGCATTTACAAGAAAAAGGGATTCCCTGCGGAGTCTATTATCCAATTCCATTACACAAGCAAAAAGCCTATGTGGATGATCGTTATAATGATGCGGATTTTACAGTCACCAATGCTTTGATTGATGAAGTAATTTCATTACCAATGCATACCGAGTTAGACGATGACCAGATAGATTTTATTACTTCAACTGTGATTGATTTTTTATCTAAATAAGGTTATTTAGTCACTTCGCTATTTTTTGATGGGCGATTTATAAAAGAGGCGAGTAGTAGTAAAATCATTCCCGTCGTTACTGATAAATCAGCACTATTGAAAACACCTGTTTTGAGCATGCCTCCAAAGTCCATATACAGGAAGTCGGTGACAGAACCATACATAAACCGATCATAAATATTGGCAATGCCTCCGCCGGCAACACAACTGAGTCCTATGACAGACATGCGGTCAAGGGACTTATTTGTTAGGACATAATACAAAACAACCCCTAAAACAATGACGGGGACGATGAGTAAAAAGATGAGTTTTACGGTCGGATTTGAGTCGCTACCCATACTTAAAAATGCCCCAGTGTTCTCAACATTCATCAGTTGTAATTGTTTTCCTACGAGTTCAGTTCTCGATCCAGGGACGACTTTTTCTCGCACCAGAACTTTAGAATATTGGTCTAAGCCAATATTAAAAACAACAAGACTAAGAATTAAGAGTGTTCTAAGGTTCATGTATTTAGTTTTCAAGTGTTGCTGCTTTTGTATCCATTCCTCTATTTATTTTTTTAACCAACCCTTGAAGTACATTTCCGGGGCCAACTTCTATAAATTCATGAGCACCGTCCTGTATCATTTGCTGAACCGATTGCGTCCATTTTACAGGGGCTGTTAGCTGAGAAATTAAATTAGCTTTGATCTCAGTTTCGTTTAAAACGGCCGTTGCAGTTACATTTTGGTAAATAGGACAACGAGGCGAGTTAAACATAGTGTTTTCTATTGCCGCTGCTAATTGCTCTTTTGCAGGCACCATCAATGGAGAATGAAACGCACCACCAACGGGTAATACAAGCGCTCTTCGCGCTCCTTTTTCTTTGAGTTGCTCACACGCAACATGAATTGCCTCAACAGAACCAGAAATCACTAATTGACCCGGACAATTATAATTTGCTGCCACGACAACTCCGTCAATAGCAGCACACGTTTCCTCTACAATTTCATTTTCTAGACCCAACACAGCAGCCATGGTTCCTTTGGTCAAATCACATGCTTTTTGCATTGCTTGAGCACGCTGAGAGACCAGTTTTAGCCCGTCTTCAAAATCGAGTGTGCCATTGGCGACTAAGGCCGAAAATTCACCAAGAGAATGTCCGGCAACCATATCCGGTTGAAAGGCCTCTCCTAAACTCTTTGCTAAAATCACCGAATGTAAAAATATTGCAGGTTGTGTGACGTTCGTTTCTTTTAAATCTTCAGCTGAACCTTCAAACATCGTTGCGGTAATGTTGAATCCTAAAATGTCATTGGCTTGTTCGAAAAGTGACTTTGCAAGTGCAGAGTTTTCATAAAGTGGTTGACCCATCCCCGAAAATTGAGCACCTTGTCCTGGAAATATATATGCCTTCATGTGTTTGTGTTTATTTTTTTTGAGCTGCTAAAATAGGATTATTTATCGTCTTTTATAAGTTATAAACGAAAAGGGATACAAATGGAGTTCGTCCTTTTCGTTATAAATTCGCCCGGTTTCTTCCCAAATCTCTTCACGTATTAAAGGGAAAAATGTATCACCTTCAAAAGTGTGATGCACTCGAGTAAATTCAAGCGTATCTACACTATTTAAGGCTTGTTTATAAATTTCACCTCCACCAATAATGAATGGATTAGCATCTTGTTCAGCCTGTTCAATAGCAGCTTCTAAAGAATTCACGACAATCACCCCTTCAGGAACTTTATAATCTTGCTGTCTTGTAATCACGATATGCGTTCTGTTCGGCAATGGCTTGGGGAAACTTTCAAATGTTTTGCGCCCCATGATAATGCAGTGCCCAGAAGTGAGCGCTTTAAATCTTTTAAGATCAGCTTTTAAACGCCAAATTAAATCATTGTCTTTTCCAATCACATCGTTTTCAGAGACGGCGACAATAAGCGTTAAATTTGATGTATTTTTTTTTGTTTTCAATAGAATAAACTTAGGACACAAAAGTAAGGATTTCCATTAAATTAAACGGCAACGGCCCCTTTGATGTGTGGATGCGGATCATAGCCCTCTAGAGTGAAGTCTTCAAAGGTGAACTCGAAAATATCTTTTATTTCAGGATTGAGTTTCATTTTTGGAAGCGTACGAAGGTCTCTTGAGCGTTGTAACTCCAATTGTTCGATATGGTTGCTGTAAATATGTGCATCTCCAAAGGTGTGGATAAACTCGCCAGCTTCGTACCCACAAACTTGCGCCATCATCATTGTAAATAGGGCATAGGACGCAATATTGAATGGGACGCCTAGAAATATATCGGCACTTCGTTGGTAAAGTTGACAGGATAATTTGCCGTCATTGACATAAAATTGAAAAAAGGCATGACAGGGAGGGAGTGCTGCTTTGTTGTTGGCAACATTTTCACTAAATGATTTTGAAGTATCAGGAAGCACCGAAGGATTCCAAGCAGACACTAACATACGTCGGCTGTTTGGATTGGTTTTTAAAGTTTCGATAACTTCTGTGATTTGATCAATCTCATCACTATTCCAGTTGCGCCACTGATGCCCATAAACAGGGCCTAGGTCCCCATTTTCATCGGCCCAAGCGTTCCATATTTTGACGCCATTTTCGGTCAGGTAATCAATATTTGTATCGCCTTTTAAAAACCAAAGAAGTTCATATATAATCGATTTAAGATGCAGTTTCTTGGTGGTCACCATTGGAAACCCTTCACTTAGGTCAAACCGCATTTGATGTCCAAATACACTTTTTGTTCCTGTACCGGTACGGTCTCCTTTTTCATTTCCATTCTCTAGCACATGAGATACAAGGTCTAAGTATTGTTTCATTTTAAGTTGATTTATTTGAAGTTTAAAAATAAAAAAAGCTTCAATCATTAAGAAATTGAAGCTTGTAATAATTTTAAAAGTTATTAACTATTTAGCCAATAATTGTCCCTGCAATAGTCGCAGACAAAAGCGAAGCGATGGTTCCACCAATCAAAGCTTTAATTCCAAATTCAGAAAGTGTTTTTCGCTGCCCAGGTGCTAAGGACCCAATGCCACCAATTTGAATTCCTATCGATGCAAAATTAGCAAAACCACAAAGCATATAGGTGGCCATGATAATCGATTTTTCGTATTTTAAATGCAAGAGGTTTAAAGGGTTTTTTAAATCCGCCAATTGAATATAGCCGACAAATTCACTCGCTGCTAACTTTATTCCTAACAATTGCCCCATCAAAGCCACATCTTCTTTAGCAATTCCAATGAGCCACATCAGTGGTGCAAAAGCATATCCCAATATAAACTCTAATGAAAATACTTTATAAGATGTATTTGACGCGACCCAGTCGTTTAGTGTTGTCATGTCTCCAACCCATCCTAGGATGCCGTTGATCATGGCGATAAATGCCAAAAATACTAATAACATAGCGCCAATGTTTAATGCTAGCTTTAAGCCTTCGGTAGTTCCATTTGCAATGGATTCTAAAATATTTGAACCAATTTTTTCTTGAGTGATATTAATTTCATTATCAATCGCTTCGACTTGCGGATATAGCATTTTAGAAATGACGATCGCACCCGGGGCTGCCATGACGGAAGCCGTTAATAAATGTTTGGCGTAAAACAAGCGCAGCACTTCATCTTCGCCACCAAGAAACCCAATATAAGCTGCTAAAACCCCACCAGCAACAGTGGCCATTCCACCAATCATAACGAGTAAGATTTCAGAACGATTCATTTTTTCTAAATACGCCTTGATCATTAAGGGCGATTCTGTTTGTCCTAAAAATATATTTCCAGCCACACTCAAACTTTCGGCTCCAGAAACCTGAAGAAGTTTGCTAAGTAACCAAGCTAATCCTTTTACAACACGCTGAATAATTCCTAAATAAAATAAGACGGATGTTAGAGCAGAAAAGAAAATAACGGTTGGTAAAATTGAGATCGCAAAGGTGACGAGTGGCGCTTCAATTTCGCCTGTAGAAAAGGAAGCAAATAGAAACTTTGTTCCTTCCATGGTAAAGTCTAAGACCGCAATAAATAAACTTCCAACCCATTCAAAAAATGTTTGAACAAATGAAACCTTAAGAACCCCTATTGCTAAAATGATTTGTGAGCCTAAGCCAAGTCCAACAGTCCTCCAGTTGATTGCTTTTCTATTAGCACTTAAGATGTAGGAGATTAAAATTAACACAAACATTCCTAGAACGCCTCTTAAAAAACTTTGAGCGGTAAACCCTTGACTCGAGACAATTTGAGACACGTTATCTTGTGCTGTTGCTGTTTGTATATTAAAAAACAACAGTAGCCCTAGCATGAGTAATTTTTTCATAAAAGTTGGTATTAGCGTTTAGAGATTTCGTCTCTAACTTTGGCAGCAGTTTCATAATCCTCGTCTGCAACTGCTTTGGTTAGTAATTCATTTAATTGGTTAATGGTCTTATTTTGATAATTGTCGTTGGTTGTTTCAACTTCTTCAGATTCTGTATCGATATCATCAAAAAATAAAACGTCCTCAGGATGCGCTTCAGAATCTTCTTTTTTCGGATCCGTTTTTAAGATAATTCCTGCTTTTTCTAAAATATTTTCATAGGTAAATATAGGCGCAGAAAAACGCAATGCTAATGCAATGGCGTCGCTAGTTCTAGCGTCGATCACTTCTTCAATTTTATCGCGTTCGCATATAAGAGAGGCATAAAAAACGCCGTCTACAAGTTTGTGAATGATCACTTGCTTTACAGTAATTTCAAAGCGATCCGAGAAATTTTTAAATAAATCGTGTGTTAATGGTCTTGGAGGCTGGATTTCTTTTTCCAAAGCAATGGCAATGGACTGTGCTTCGAAAGCTCCAATGACAATTGGTAATTTTCGTTTTCCATCTACTTCACTCAAAATCAAAGCGTAAGCACCGCTCTGTGTTTGACTGTATGAAATACCCTTTATGTTAAGACGAACTAAACTCATAAGTTATAAGACAAAGAACAGTTTTAATTAGTAAAGTACCAAACCCTTTACAAATAAGTTTTGGATTAAAACAAACGAACGATCAATGCCTCTAATAGAACTGCAAGTTAAAATGGTTAAGCATTTTGAGCTTTGAAAACTTTTAGTTTTTCAATCAATTTAGGGACGACTTCAAAAGCATCTCCAACAATACCATAGTCCGCTGCTTTGAAAAATGGGGCCTCTGGATCGGTGTTAATTACGACCTTAACTTTAGAGGAATTAATCCCTGCTAAATGTTGTATGGCTCCAGAAATTCCAATGGCTATATACAAGTTAGCGGCAACTGGTTTTCCTGTTTGCCCTACGTGTTCACTGTGCGATCTCCATCCTAAATCAGAAACAGGTTTAGAACAGGCTGTTGCGGCACCAAGAACGTCTGCGAGCTCTTCTATCATACCCCAGTTTTCGGGTCCTTTCAAGCCTCTACCTGCAGAGACGACAACTTCAGCATCCGCAATGGTCACTTTGTCACTTGCTTTGTCTGTAGAAGTCACATTTGTGGATGAGGTTGCTAAACTTGGTGCAAACGCTTCGATCTGTGCTGCAGCCTTGTTTTCTACTAATCCAAAGGAATTATTAGACACACCAATGATTTTGATAGCCGTTGATAGTTCAGTATTGCAAAAAGCTTTATTGGTAAATGCCGTTCGTTTTACTATAAACGGACTTAAACTAGATGGTGTTCCAACCACATTGGGTGCGTAACCTGCCGATAGCCCTACAGAAACTAGAGGTGCCAAATAACGACTGTCGGCACTTGCGCTTAAAATAACGACCGTAGCGTTTTCTTTTTCTGTGGCTTGTTTGATGGCATCCGCATATATTTTGGCATTAAAGGGAGTTGTAGAACTAATATTTAAAACTTTATCTACGCCGTAATTCCCTAGTTCGGAGGCGTCACTAACTTTAAATGTCAATGCAATGAGGGTGGTTTCCATAGCATCTGCTACGGCTTTTCCATAGGAGGCAGCTTCTAAAGCTGCTTTTTTAAAATTTCCTTGGTCAGATTCTGTATATACTAAAACGGGCATGCTTCTTTTTTTTAAATTAATTAAATAACTTTTGCTTCGTTGTGAAGAAGGTTGATGAGTTCGTCAATATTGTCCGCTTCTACTAATTTAACTGAACCCCGAGGTGCTGGTTTTTCGAATGAAACAGAATGCGTTTCAGAGGCTTCAGTGGCGGGTTCTACAATGGTAAGTGGCTTTTTTCGTGCCATCATAATTCCTCTCATGTTTGGAATTCTTAAGTCACTTTCTTCTACCAATCCTTTTTGTCCTCCAATCACAAGTGGCAACACTGTAGAAAGAGTTTCTTTTCCACCATCAATTTCACGAATCGCTGTTGCGTTTGTGCCGTCAATTTCTAAACTAATACAATTTGTAACAAAATTCGCATCTAACATCGCTGCAAGCATTCCAGGAACCATACCTCCATTATAATCAATGGATTCACGACCCGCAATAATAAGATCATATTGACCTTCTTTTGCGGCAGCGGCTAAATATGTGGCAACACTATGGCCGTCTGTCGCTTCTGCATTCACCCGAATTGCTGCATCTGCGCCAATAGCAAGCGCTTTGCGAAGCGTAGGCTCAGTTTCTGCACCTCCAACACTGATCACATCGACGGTTGCGTTTTGTTTTTCTTTAAACCACATCGCGCGAGTCAGGCCAAACTCGTCATTTGGATTGATCACAAATTGCACCCCATTGGTGTCAAATTTTGTATCTCCTTCGGTGAAATTAATTTTAGAAGTCGTGTCAGGAACATGACTAATACAGACTAATATTTTCATTTGTACGTTCTCATTTAATTAGAATACGAAAGTAAATAAAAAACTTTAAATTTCCTATGCATGCATAGGAAATTTTAGTGAAATGTTGTAATTATAATTGAGTATTATTCTTTATTTTTGTGCTTCATAAAATTCAATTAATGAAAACAATTCAATTTAGAGAAGCAATATGCGAAGCGATGAGTGAAGAAATGCGTCGCGACGAAAGCATTTATTTAATGGGAGAAGAAGTTGCCGAGTATAACGGTGCTTATAAAGCCTCTAAAGGAATGTTGGACGAATTTGGAGCCAAACGTGTTATTGACACACCCATTGCAGAATTAGGATTTTCTGGAATTGCGGTTGGGTCTACAATGACTGGCAACCGTCCTATTGTTGAATTTATGACTTTCAACTTTTCGTTGGTTGGGATCGATCAAATCATAAACAATGCAGCTAAAATAAGACAAATGTCTGGTGGTCAGTTCAAATGTCCAATTGTTTTTAGAGGACCAACAGGATCTGCAGGACAGTTAGGGGCGACACATTCACAAGCTTTTGAAAACTGGTTCGCTAATTGTCCAGGACTTAAAGTGATTGTACCTTCTAACCCGTACGATGCAAAAGGCTTACTAAAAGCTGCTATTAGAGATGACGATCCAGTAATTTTCATGGAAAGCGAACAAATGTATGGCGATAAAGGCGAAGTTCCAGAAGGTGAATATATCTTGCCCATTGGAGTTGCTGAAATTAAACGCGAAGGAACAGATGTCACCATCGTGTCATTTGGTAAAATCATCAAAGAGGCTTACGTCGCAGCAGATGTTCTTGCTAAAGAAGGTGTTTCTTGTGAAGTGATCGATTTAAGAACCGTCCGTCCCTTAGATATCAATACTATCTTGGAGTCTGTAAAGAAAACAAACCGTTTGGTAATTCTTGAGGAAGCTTGGCCATTTGGAAATGTCTCTACTGAAATTACATATCAAGTTCAAGAAAAAGCGTTTGATTTCCTAGATGCTCCTATTATAAAGATTAATACTGCAGATACCCCCGCTCCTTATTCTCCGGTCTTATTAAAAGAATGGTTGCCAAACAGCAATGATGTTGTAAAGGCCGTTAAGAAAGTATTATATAAATAATTTTTTATCGTTTTAGCTGGATTTATCCTTAAAAATAAACAGAAAATGAAATACATCCTACTGTGTATAGTATTTACACTGTCAATCTGTGGTTTTTCCCAAACCAAGGTTACTGGCACCGTCTACGACGAAGATAAGTTTCCAGTTGCATTTGCAAATATTCTTTTCAAAGGCTCTTCAGAAGGGGTTATTTCAGATATTGATGGTCAGTTTTCAATAGAATCTGACTCTAACTACTCAACATTAATCGTCTCTTATGTGGGTTTTGAATCCGCGGAAGTAAATCTACCAAATAAACAAAACTCAAATCTCAAAATTCTTTTAAAAACAGGCTTTGAACTTGATGAAGTTTTAGTTGTAAATAGACCTAAAAAACGACTTAAAAAGAAAGAAAATCCTGCCTATAAAATAATGAAAGGTATTTGGGCTCATAAAAAAAGAAATGGACTAAGCCTTGTTGAAGCTTATGCATATAAAAAATATGCATCTACGGAAGTTGGCCTTAATAATATGGATCAGAAGTTTTTAAAACGACTCCTCAAAGATGATTATGATTCCATTATTTCTATCATAAAACAAGACAAACGAAATAAAAAATTCTATGTCCCAATATACTTAAGTGAAATAATTCAGAAAGTATATGGCGATAATACCTTAGATAAAACACTTCAACTAACAGAAGCAGAAAAGCAAATAGGAATCCAACAAGACGGGTATGTATTTGATCGGATTAGTAATGTTTTCAAAGAGATTAATGTGTATGATAACAATATTGAACTCTTAAATAAAACATTTGTAAGTCCGCTATCGACAGAAGGTTTTGGCTCTTATGAATATGTATTACAAGATAGTATTGTATCTGATGCTAAAACCAAATACCGTATCTATTTTTTCCCGCGTAGAGAAGGTGATTTAGTGTTCGAAGGAAATTTCATAGTCACCGACAGTGTCTATGCAGTTAATGCCATCAGCATGCGTGTTAATCCTAAGATCAACTTGAATCTGGTTCGCAATCTATATTTTGAAAAAACATTTTCAATAGAAAACGACAGTGTCTTTTTACCCAAAGACAATACCTATGAAGCGGATTTTACCGTATTAACAAAAAATGAGAAGGAAAAAGGGCTCTATGTAAAGCGAATTGAAACTTTTGAAAACTATGATTTTGATACGACTAGAGCCGCTGAATTTTATGACAATAAAGTAGTTAAGTACAAGCAAAATCAGTTTGAGAAAAATGAAGATTATTGGAGTGAAAATTTGCCAGCGAGCATTAATAACAACGACACGGAGTCTGTTCTTGAAAATCTTAATGGTAATAAAAAAATAAAAAATATAACAGGCCTCATAAGAACTCTTTCAAGTGGTTATTTAAAGGTCTCAAATTCTATTGAGTTTGGATCTATTTGGAGCACTTTTGCGGTTAATGATGTTGAGGGCTATAAAGTTTCTGCTGGATTCAGATCCTTTAAAACCTTAGACGATCGGTTTAGAGTTAAAGGCAAGTTAGCCTATGGATTTAAGGACCAACAATTCAAATATTTAGTTGACACAAAATACCTGTTAAGTTACAAGCCAAGAGTGTCCGTTGGAGTCGGATACCTAAACGATACCGAACAATTGGGGAGCCGAATTCTGAACAGTCTCGGAAATGCGCCTAGTGGATTTGGAACGACCTCACTTTTTAGTAGAGGCGAAAATTACTTTTTATCACGTATCAAAAAAATATCCGCAAATATAAATGTTGAGGTTTTTAGAAATCTTTTGGTGGGCGCTAACATTTCAAATAACCGAATAAAATCAGCTGCTCCTGATGAGTTTTCAGTTGATTATTTCGATGAAGATCAGAAAAAAATACAATCTAATTTAGTGGATAATAATGCGGAGCTATTCCTGTTATACACTCCAAGGCGAAATATATTTGGATACGGAGTTAAACGACAATTTGGAACAAATTTATATCCCTCTTTTTTATTAAGCTTTCAAAAAGGGCTGGAAGTCGGAGATGGAGACACCAATTACAGCAAGCTTTTGTTTTCCTACAACCAGCCTATAAAACTTGGAAAATTTGGGATTATTAACAGTACAATTGAAACTGGTAAAATATTTGGAGCGACGCAGTTGTCGGTACTAAGTCCCGTGCCAGCCAATCAAACCTATTCACTTGTACCCAATACTTTTTCACTTTTAAATTATTATGATTTTGTGGTCGATCAATTTGTTGTTGGTCACTTTATACATCATTTTAATGGATTTATTATGAATAGAATTCCGTTAATTAAACAATTAAAATTAAGAAGTGTAGCCGTTTTTAGAGGCGTCATCGGTAATATTTCAGATCAAAACAGGGATATCAATCGATCGTCAATTACTTACAATGCGCCCACAGACCTCTACTATGAGTATGGTTTTGGTTTTGAAAATATTGGCTTTGGAAACCTAAGAATATTCCGTGTCGACTTCATATGGCGATCCGAATCTGCAAACCCAGACAATTACGCTCCTAACTTTGGAATTCGACTCGGGTTGTTACCTACTTTTTAAAGAGAGTCAGTTCATCCAACAGTCTTATTATTTCGACTTGTTTTAGGACATAAAAAAGACTTGTTATAATTATGTTAAAATAGGCTTTTTAGTTTCTATTCAATTTACTACATTTACGCCCTTAAAAACAAACAAAACTACACTATGGAATCAATGATGATTTATATGCCAATTGCAATGGCACTTTTAGGCCTAGCATACATGCTAGTTAAAAAATCTTGGGTAATGAAGCAAGACGCAGGAGATGGAAAGATGAAAGAAATTTCTGACCACATCTACGAAGGTGCTCTAGCTTTCTTAAATGCTGAATACAGATTGTTAGCAATTTTCGTAGTCGCTGCAAGTATCGTTTTAGCAGGAATTGCTTTTTACATGGAGAGTACCTATCTAATTGTAGTTGCCTTTGTTATCGGTGCTATATTTTCTGCATTTGCAGGAAACATGGGAATGAAAATAGCCACTAAAACAAATGTTAGAACAACGCAAGCTGCAAAAACAAGCTTACCAAATGCACTAAAAGTTTCTTTCGGTGGCGGAACGGTCATGGGACTTGGAGTTGCTGGTTTAGCGGTCTTAGGTTTAACCCTTTTCTTTATTATATTCTTTCATCTGTTTATGGGCGGTGAATGGACGAATACTACCGATATGACAATTGTATTAGAAGCATTAGCTGGGTTCTCTTTAGGAGCGGAGTCTATTGCGTTATTTGCAAGAGTCGGTGGTGGAATTTATACAAAAGCAGCCGATGTAGGCGCTGATTTAGCAGGTAAAGTTCAAGCAGATATCCCTGAAGATGACCCAAGAAACCCAGCCACAATTGCTGATAATGTTGGTGATAATGTTGGAGATGTTGCAGGAATGGGAGCCGATTTATTTGGTTCCTATGTAGCGACTGTTTTAGCAGCCATGGTATTAGGTAACTACGTCATTAAAGATATGGGCGGAAGTATTACGGATGCTTTTGGTGGAATTGGACCAATTCTATTACCAATGTCGATTGCAGGTGTTGGAATTATTATTTCTCTTGTCGGAACTTTATTAGTTAAAATTTCTTCAAACGATGCAAAAGAAGCGGACGTACAAAAAGCATTAAACATAGGAAACTGGGCTTCAATCTTAATGGTTGCAGTAGCATGTTATGGTTTAGTAACTTGGATGTTGCCAGCGACCATGCAAATGGATTTTTTTGGTGAAGGGTTGCAAGAGATTTCTTCAATAAGAGTATTTTATGCGTGTTTAGTAGGCTTAGTCGTAGGAGCTGGAATCTCAGCATTTACGGAATATTATACAGGCCTCGGTTCAAAACCAATCTTAAAAATTGTACAACAATCAAGTACAGGCGCTGGAACCAACATTATTGCTGGTTTAGCGACGGGGATGATTTCTACTTTCTCTTCTATATTATTGTTCGCAGCGGCTATATGGGCCTCTTATGCTCTAGCAGGATTTTATGGAGTTGCTTTAGCAGCCTCTGCAATGATGGCCACAACTGCAATGCAGTTAGCAATTGATGCTTTTGGACCTATTGCTGATAATGCAGGTGGTATTGCTGAAATGAGTGAGCAAGATCCAATCGTAAGAGAACGCACCGATATTTTAGATGCTGTTGGGAATACAACTGCTGCAACAGGTAAAGGATTTGCAATTGCTTCAGCGGCATTAACGTCGTTAGCCTTATTTGCTGCCTATGTAACTTTTACTGGGATCGATGGAATTAACATCTTTAAAGCGCCGGTATTAGCCATGTTATTTGTTGGTGGAATGGTGCCAGTAGTATTCTCTGCACTTGCAATGAATGCAGTTGGTAAAGCAGCCATGGAAATGGTAAATGAAGTGGTAAGACAGTTTAAAGAAATTCCAGGAATTATGGAAGGAACTGGAAAACCAGAATATGATAAATGTGTTGCAATATCTACAAAAGCATCGTTAAAAGAAATGATGTTACCAGGGTTGTTAACCATTGGATTCCCTATAGCTGTTGTGTTAGTAGGTAAACTAGTGTATCAAGATAACAACATGCTGGTTGCCGAAATGTTAGGTGGTTATATGGCAGGTGTCACTGTAAGTGGGGTACTTTGGGCTATTTTCCAAAACAACGCAGGTGGTGCTTGGGATAACGCTAAAAAGTCTTTTGAAGCAGGTGTTGAGATCAACGGCGTGATGACTTACAAAGGGTCTGAAGCTCACAAAGCAGCCGTGACAGGTGATACTGTTGGAGATCCATTTAAAGATACGTCTGGACCATCAATGAATATTTTGATTAAACTTACGTGTTTAATCGGACTAGTGATTGCACCAATCTTAGGAGGTCATTCTGACGAATCTAATGTAGACACACAAAAATTTAGCTACAGTCTAGGAGTCAATGTGGCTACAGGCGTAAAGTCTCAAGGGATAGAGTCTATCGATTCTAAAGCCATTGCAAAATCTTTTAAAGATGTATTTGATGGTAATAATTTAGAAGTTAGTGAAGAAGAAAGTTTACAGTTTTTACAAACCTATTTCAAAGAATTTAAAGCTAAAAAACAGTTAGAAGATGCTGAAAAGTTTAAAGCTTTAGCACAAGAAGGCATTGCTTTTTTAGCTGAAAACGCCAAAAAAGAAGGCGTAACTTCGACTGATAGTGGACTACAGTATGAGGTACTTACTAAAGGCGATGGTGCCTCACCAAGTGCTGAAAACAGTGTGACGGTACATTACACAGGAACTTTGATTGATGGGACTGTTTTTGATAGTTCAGTTGAGCGTGGAACGCCAGCTACATTTGGGGTTTCACAAGTAATACCAGGTTGGACAGAAGCACTACAATTAATGTCTGTTGGAGATAAGTGGCGTTTGGTCATCCCATCTGAATTAGCGTATGGAGCAAGAGGTTCAGGAGCAAAGATTGGACCTAATTCAACGTTAGTATTTGAAGTTGAACTTCTTAAAATAAATTAACCCTTTAGGGGTCATATAAAAAAATCACCTCATTGAGGTGATTTTTTTTTGTCTTTATATAAAGGGTTGATTAAAACAAACCGTTTATTTCAGCATCAATTTTGTTAATGATAAAACCAAGATCTTCGGGGTTCTCTACAAAGTCTAAATTATCCACATCAATAATAAGTAGCTTTCCTTTTGCGTAGCCATGAATCCAAGCCTCGTAACGCTCGTTTAAACGACTGAGGTAGTCAATACTGATAGAGTTTTCATAATCACGTCCTCGTTTATGAATTTGAGACACAAGGTTTGGAATCGAACTCCTCAAATAGATGATAAGATCCGGACTTTGCACCAAGGATTCCATAAGCCCAAAAAGAGACGAATAATTTTCAAAATCACGATTAGTCATCAAGCCCATAGCGTGTAAGTTAGGCGCAAATATATTAGCGTCTTCATAAATGGTACGATCCTGAATGATATTTTTCCCACTTTCGCGAATTTGCAACACCTGACGGAATCTGCTATTTAGAAAATATACTTGAAGGTTGAAACTCCATCGTTCCATTTGATTATAAAAATCATCTAAATAAGGGTTGTCAACAACATCTTCGAGTTGAGCTTCCCATTTGTAATGTTTGGCGAGCAACTGGGTTAGGGTTGTCTTTCCTGCCCCAATATTTCCGGCAATAGCAACATGCATAATATCAATTGTTTAAAAGTTGGTAGTGGTGAAGAAATTCTTCGTCATAAATATACAAGCTTTGGTTGGTTACAAAAAACTGTTTTACTAAAACTTTGTTTAAGTTTAACATCAAAAAGGTTTCAGCGTTTTTTGGTTTATAATAAAGGTCATTTCCCTTCTTTAAAAATAAAACACCATTCCAAAGTTTTAAATCTGTAAATCCTTGATGCGGTAGTTTTACAATGAGGCTTCCCGTATAATTATAACAATGTAACTCAGTATCGAGCAAAACCCAGCAATAATTATAATCACTCTCTAAGGCGAGAACTTCCCCAGAGAGCGGCGCTGTTTTAACCTTTGTTTTAGAAGAGCTATAATCAAATAATTCTAACTGTAATGTATTGGAATCAAACAGCCAAAAGCTCGTATCATTTCCATAAGAAATGTGGGACACTGTTCGCAAGGGACTTAGAGCATTAAAATCAATTGCGATCAGTTCTGCCAAGCGGTTATCTAAAAGAGTAACGGTATTAAAGTCATTATAAAATAAGGCTAATTTTAGGGCATTAAACACCGAGACTTCACTAATAGCACCTTTATTTAGATCGCTATAATTTTGTAGACCTTGGCTATTTTTTTTAAAAAGCACATTCGAGTTTAAGAAATAAAGAGATTCAAATGGATCCATTCCAATAAATTGATCCCATGCCACAGGGGTGGATACCAGCAAATCGGCACGCATATTGGTTTGACCAAAAAGCCAACAATTGAAAAGCAGTATAAAATAAAGAGGCTGTTTCATTCTGATTTGAAAAGTACAATTTTTTTGGTATTTATTTGTAACATTTTATAAAGTTAACCGTCTTTATATTAGTGATAAACATAAATTAAACCCAACATCATGAATATAAACATCAAAATGGCCGTGCTAATGGTTTTTAGTTCTGTCACATTAATTGCACAAGATTTTCAAGGGGTTGCAACCTATAAAACCCAACGAAAGTTAGATATCAAAATGGACAGCACCCAAGTTGGTGGCATGCAGGATCAAATTATGGCAATGCTTAAAAAACAGTTTGAAAAAACCTATACTTTAACCTTTAATAAAGCGCATTCTATTTATAAAGAAGAGGAGTCTCTTGCACCTCCGTCTATGGGCGGCTCTATGGTTATTATTAGTGGTATGGGCGGTTCTGGAGAGTTGTATAAAAACACCAAAGAGCAGCGTTATGTTAGACAAAGTGATTTGTTTGGAAAGCTTTTTCTGATTGAAGACAAATTGAAAGAAACCGACTGGAAACTCCATAGCGATACTAAAAATATTGGTACATACACCTGTTATAAAGCGACCATGGAACATGGCCTAGATGCTTTTGAGCTAGATGAAGCGGATGCTTCAGGGAAAACCACCACCACCGTTACGGCATGGTACACCCCGCAGATACCTGTGAGTAATGGTCCAGATGAATTTCAAGGACTTCCAGGTCTCATCTTAGAACTAAGCTATGATTCTCAAACTATTTTGTGTAGTAAAGTGACCTTAAACTCAAAAAGCAAATCAACAATAAAAGCCCCTACAAATGGGACGTCAGTAACACAATCAGAGTTTGATGCCATTAGGACCAAAAAAATGAACGAAATGGAGTCTCAATACGATCATCATGACGATGAAAATTCGTTTGAGATTAAAATTGGAGGATAAATTTTGTTGCATTTTAATATTTATTTCTTAAACTATATGTAGTTTCGTGAGTCTATAGATTAGACATTAAATTAACTTTTGTGATTATGATTCTTACAAAAAGAGGCTTCCAAACAGTACTTTTGTTGTTGTTCGTTTCAATAACAACCACTGCTCAGGACTTTCAAGGAAAAGCCTATTATTTTTCGAAAACGTCGGTCGATATGGCTAACATAGGAAGTCGCCAAATGAGCATAGATCAAAAAAAGCAAATTGCAGACCGCATGCGGAGCATGTTCGAAAAAACCTATGTTTTGACGTTTGATAGAGAAGCCTCAACTTATAAAGAAGAGGAGATTTTAGAGGCGCCAACAAGCCAACACGGATTTGGAAGACGAGGACGTAATTTTTCTGGAGGAATGCAATATAAAAACATCAAATCTCAGCAGATTCTTCAAGATCAAGAATTTTTCGGAAAACAATTTCTGATTACAGATTCCTTGCCCAAGCTCGATTGGAAATTAGGAACTGAAACAAAACAAATTGGTCAATACCTCTGTATGAAAGCCACCGCCACGAAAAAAGCGGATGCCTTAGATTGGCGGACTATGCGACGACGAAATCGTTCTCAAACGGCTGCTATTAAAAAAGATTCTACAACAACAGCAATTACGGATGAAATCGAAATTCCAAATGAAATTGAAGTCACAGCTTGGTATACGCCACAGATTCCTGTAAGCCAAGGGCCAGGAGATTATTGGGGGCTTCCGGGGTTAATTCTTGAAATTAATACTGATAAAACCATTATTTTATGTTCTAAAATTATAATGAATCCGGAACATAAAGAGACCATTGAAGCGCCTCAAAAAGGCCAATCGATTTCACGATCAGAGTATAACGACACGGTTAAAGAAAAAATGGAAGAAATGCGCACCATGTATGAGGGTCGCCGTAACAAACGCAGAAATTAAGGGCATCCAAATTAACGAAAGATTTATGAGATATTATATTACAGCTATTTTCCTTTGTATGAGTGTTATTGGAATTTCCCAAGTGAAGTTAGAAGGTATTATTAAAGACAGTCTTGGAAGCCCTTTAGAATTAGCCAATGTTATTGCGATTAATAAGGCCACCAAGTCCTTAGATTCCTATGGAATTACTAACGACGTCGGTCGGTTTCGTTTGGATTTAAAAAAGAACACCATCTATACGATTCAAGCCAGTTATATTGGAATGAAATCTTTAGACGAGGTAATCCAGACAAAAGAAGTTAATATAAATAAAGACTTCACACTTTTTGTAGATAATTCTTTAGACGAAGTTGAATTGGTTTATGAGATGCCCGTTACCATTAGTGGTGACACCTTGGTGTATAATGCCGATTCCTTTAATACGGGCACTGAACGAAAATTAGAAGACGTGTTGAAAAATTTACCTGGCGTCGAAATTAACGAAGATGGTCAGGTCGAAGTAGAGGGTAAGGTGGTGAGTAAATTGATGGTTGAAGGCAAAGATTTCTTTGATGGCGACACCAAATTAGCCACCAAAAACATTCCGTCTAGTGCCGTAGATAAGGTGCAGGTTTTAAAAAATTATTCCGAAGTTGGGCAGCTAGGAAGTGTGACCAATAACCAAGATAACATCGCAATAAACATCAAGTTAAAAGAGGGGAAGAAAAATTTCTGGTTTGGAAATGTGACTGTTGGAGCGGGAGATTCAGAAGTAAACTCGTTGTATTTAGCTCAGCCAAAACTATTTTATTACAGTCCAGAATACAGCGTTAATTTTATAGGAGACTTAAATAATATTGGAGAAGTTGCCTTTTCGCGACGGGATTATTTTAATTTTTCGGGTGGCTTTCGATCCCCAAGTCAAAGCAGTGGAACCAGTCTGAGTTTAGGTAATAATGACATCGGATTTTTATTGCTTCAAAATAACCGCGCTAAAGACATCAATACAAAGTTTGGCGCTGCCAATTTTAGTTGGTCGCCAAAAAAGACCTTAGATATTGGTGGGTTTGCTATTTTTTCAAATAGTAAAAACGAATTACAAGAAAATAGAAGTGTAGAGTACACAGATGCACCTGCTGGGTTTTCAGATGAGGACACGGAAAGTAACACTACGCAGGACAACGATTTGGGGATGCTTAAGTTGACCACGAAGTATCAGCCAAACGCTAGCAATCAGCTCGAGTATGAAGCCCTTGGAAACATGTCAAAAAGTACACAAGACCAACGTTTCAATTCTTCTTTAAACGGCGATATAAATCAGTTGGAAACCACCAATCCATTTAGCTTTAATCAGA
>Ga0206130_10000329_pt1 | contig 81463 bp, 68 predicted proteins | sample Helgoland_Spring_9_FD_148637 | JGI IMG/M metagenome (GOLD analysis project Ga0206130, IMG submission 148637) | Pelagic subsurface seawater microbial communities from Kabeltonne, Helgoland, North Sea - Helgoland_Spring_Bloom_20160512_1 | ecosystem: Environmental > Aquatic > Marine > Epipelagic ... | reverse complement strand
TGTTTCAGTCCCGCTGTCCCGCTGTCCCGCTGTCCCGCTGTCCCGCTGTCCCGCTGTCCCGCTGTCCCGCTGTCCCGCTGTCTCGCTGTCTCGCTGCGCTCGGCTGTGGAGAGCGGGACGGCGGCGCGGACGATGGCGGCATACATCGACCTTAATCCGGTTCGCGCGGGGAAATGGAAGGATGCTTCGCGGAGATACCGGCGGTTGCTCGGCATGGCTTTGGATAAGAAAACTCTAAACTTCAAACCCGAAGGAAGAGTTGTGCGGCGGACGGGATGAATAAGGCGGAGGCTTTGGCTGCGATGAAGAAAGAGGTAGGTAGCGGCGACTGAAAGTCACCGCTACCTACCGGAGATTTCGATGGCGAAAATGCTGCGTTGTCGGGTGAGGTATTTTACGGACGGGGCGGTGATCGGGAGCAAAGACTTCGTTGACGAAGCGTTCGCCGGGGCGCGAGATCGGTTTTCCGTGAAGCGGAAGGATGGTGCGCGACGATTGCGGGGCAACGCGAAGGCTGCGGCGGGGACGCTGTGGAGTGTGCGCGACCTGCGGGTGGGAATTGGGTGAAGAGGCTCGAGATAGACCTGCGTCAGTCCTTCCTAGGTCGGCTTCGCCTCAAACAGATTCGGGTGGCCTGAGACCGGATCCGGGGAGAGCTCGAACCATTGGCTCTGCTCGCTGCGCTCCTTGTTGTAGGGTGGGGTGAAGATATCGACGAGCTGGGTCACTTTCCTGGCATGAAGCGTATGGATGTTGCGAGCCTTTGCGGTCAGGGTGGAGATATCGTTTTTCCGCAGGACTCTCTGGCCGACGTGTTTCAGTAGCTGGTGGCCGTCTGCCGCCTTCACGTCCGGTCGCTCGATCGGGTCGTAGTTGGTGGTCTCGATCTCGCCTGAGGCACAGAGAATCATCCCTGTCATTTCCGGATGGTCGTGAGGGCGGATGATTTCCCCTTCGTCGAATTGCACGATGCAGAGGGAGAAGTTGACGCGCCGCTCAAGGTATTTGAAATCGACCTTGCCATTTTCAAGGCGGGTCGCGATTTGCCCCATCGCCTTGGTGAGCACCGGATCCTCCAGATGCAGGTGTCCGGCAAGCGAGGCGATCTTTTTTACATATGTGTCCTGATCCCAGGCGTCGAGGTGTTGTTTTTCCGCCTCCGCACCGACCGCTTCGAGAAATGCCTCCCAGTGAATTTCGCCGTTTTCCGGGAGCCTGCCTTCCGTGGCGTTGGCACGGGTTGCGAGCGCACACAGGGAGGGCAGGGCGGTGATTACCCCTAGGAAACCGGGTAGGCTGAGGCTAAGGAACTCGCGGCGGTCGTAATCATCCATGGCTGGAGGATACTCCCATTGCTGGCGTAATCTTTCCAGAATGGAATCCCGATTTTCACAGGTAATCCCGAGGCCAGACCTGCGAGTCTGAGGGGCCGGCGGGATTCGATGGGAAATTACGAAACCGGAAGGGTTAGGTTCTCGCGGCGGTGCCCGGACTTTCGGCTTGCAAGGTCGTTTTTTCCGAGGTATCACAACGCCAACGAACAAACTCTGTCAAACGGAGAGTGGGTCTTAAGCCCACTCTTTTGCGTCTATAGAACACTCATTTATCCGGAAAAACGCTGCTCACGCAGAAGATTTCCGGCACACAGCCAGCCAACCATGACCAACGACATCGTCGCACTCATCGAATACTACGAAAAAGAAAAAGGCATTGATCGTGAGAAGATCATTGCAGCGCTGGAGTTTTCTTTCGTTTCAGCCTACCGGAAAATGGTTCCAGGTGCGGATGCCATCGAGGAGCTGCGTGCTGACGTTGATACCAAGAAAGGTAATACCAGAATTTTCGCTTCCCTTACCGTCGTTGCCGATGACGACCACCAGGACAAGTTCAACGAGGTTCCGGTAAGCCTTGCACAGAAGAAGGACGCTACGGCGGAGATCGGCGGAACACTTGAGTTCAATGTTACCCCGAAGGATTTCGGCCGCATCGCCGTCCAGACTGCAAAGCAGACGATGATGCAGCGCCTCCGCCAAGCGGAGAAGGAAATGATCTACGAGGAGTTCAAGGACCGTGCGGGCGACGTCGTTTCCGGAACGGTGCGCCGCTTCGAGCGCAACGACGTGATGATCGATCTCGGCAAGTTCGAGGGCATCATGCCGAACAAGGAGCGGGTGCAGGGTGAAGATTACAATATCGGTGACCGCATCCGTTGTTACGTGCTTGCGGTGGAGAACGAAGGCCGCGGCCCGGAGATTATCCTTTCGCGCAGCCACCCGAATTTCGTCCGCCGCCTGTTTGAGGCTGAGGTAAACGAGATTTCCGATCACACCGTGGACATCCGCGCCATCGCCCGCGAATCTGGTTTCCGCACCAAGGTCGCCGTCTGGAGCAATGACCCGAAGGTCGATCCCGTCGGTGCTTGCGTCGGGATGCGCGGAGCCCGCGTGAAGAACATCGTCCGCGAGCTCAATAACGAGAAGGTCGATATCATACGCTGGAGTGAGGATCCATCTGAGCTGGTCCGCGAGGCACTCAAGCCCGCCGAGCTGATCACGATCACAATCAACGAGGAGGAGAAAGTCGTCACGGTCACGGTCAGCGAAGATGACCTCAGCAAGGCCATCGGCCGCAAGGGCCAGAACGCCCGGCTGTCCTCCCGCCTGATGGGCTGGGATGTGCAGGTTCGCCGTGACGAGACGAAGGAGGAGCAATTCCGCGACAAGATCGGCGGCGTCGCCCACACCCTCGGTGAGCAACTTGACATCACCGACGAGCTTGCGGAAAAACTCACACTGATCGGAGGCGTGAGCGCTGATATGATCGTTGATATGCCTGCCGAGTTCCTCACTGGAGCGTTGGAGATCGACGAAGAGAAGGCCGAGTCCATCCTAAGCCGCGCCCGAAATATTATCAACGAAGTGGAATCCACTGTGGAGACGGAAGCTGCCGTTGAGACCGAAGTGGCTGAAGTCACTGAGACTTCTGAAGTTACTGAAGCCACCGAGGCCGATGAAGCCACCGTGGCCGGCCAGGACTGAAACTGAATTCAAACGATCGACAGCCGATATTGGCTGATACAAATACCTCACAAAGCCGGATGCCCAACAAAAGCGAAAAATCATCAAAAGAACCTGAGAAAATTCTCGATCTACTCGATGAGAAGAAGAAGCCGTCACGGAGGCAGCGTCAGAAATTGGAGGCGGAAGCCTCCACTGCACCCAGCAAGGTAGAGGCCGCCAAGGCCAACGCCCTGGATCTGTTCGCAGAGGAGCAGAAGCCGAAAGTGAGAAAGAAAGCGCCGGCTGGGAAAAATGTTATCGGAAGCATTTCTAAGGTACTTGAGAAAAAGGATGAGGATCCGAATCTCGTGGCAGGACAGGATATTGCCCAGGTTCCCTCGACCGTAGCCGCCGAAGATGGTGGCGACGATTCGGAAGAATCCGACGATCCCAAGCTGATTGTCATCAAGCCGCCGATTCTCGTTCCTGATCTGGCCGCACGCCTTGGGCTGAAGCCGTTCAACGTGATGGCGGATCTGATTAAGCTCGGGGTTTTCCCTGCGCCAAACCAGCCGCTTGAGCCGGAAATCGCCGCTCAGGTCTGCGATATTCACGGCTTCGTCTTCGAACGTGAGAAGCGCGACAAGGACAAGGGCTTCCACAAGGTAGAGGAAGTCATCGTCGAACCGGAGTTGCCCGAGGAGGAACCGGAAGACCTGCTGACGCTGCGTCCCCCGATCGTCACGATCATGGGTCACGTGGACCACGGCAAAACCTCGATCCTGGATTTCTACCGCGAAAGCAAGGTTGTGATAGGGGAGGCCGGTGGAATCACTCAGCACATCGGTGCCTATCAGGTGAACCACAAGGATACTCTCATCACTTTCCTAGACACTCCGGGACACGCGATTTTCTCAGACATGCGTGAGCGCGGTGCGAATATCACGGATATCGCGATCATCGTTGTCGCTGCAAATGATGGGATTATGCCGCAGACGCTAGAGGCGATCAAGCACGCTCAGAAGGCAGAAAAGACCATCATCGTGGCGATCAACAAGTGTGATCTTCAGGCCGCGAACGTGGAACGAGTCAAGACACAGCTAGCGGAAAACGGACTTCAGACGACGGACTACGGCGGCGATACGGAGTTCGCATGCATTTCCGCCCTGAAAGGTGAGGGGATGGGCGACCTTCTCGAACTCATTCTTCTCCAAGCGGAGGTTCTGGAACTCAGAGCCAATCCGAAGGCAACCACACGCGCTGGTGTCATCGAGGCACGGGTCGTGCCGGGACGCGGTACCACCGCGACGGTGATCGTGGAAGCGGGAACCCTCAAGGTGGGCACCCCGTTCATCTGCGGACCGTTTTCGGGCAAAGTTAGGTCGCTCATCAACGATCTCGGAGAGAATGTGAAGATCGCACTTCCCGGCATGCCGGTGGAGGTTATCGGTTTCGACGAACTTCCGAATGTTGGCGACCATCTCACCGAGATGAAGAACGAGCGCGAAGCGAAAGCCCTGGCGACCGAACGCCAGGATGAGCTGCGCCTGAAACGCCTCAAGCCGCAGCATCGCTCGCGGATGGAGAATCTTTTCACAAGGGTCAACGAGGGCGGCGTGAAAACGCAGCTCAAGATCATCCTCAAGTGTGATGTGCAAGGCTCCGTGGAGGCGATCCAGAAGGCGATCCATGCCATCGAGTCAGAGAAGGTGGACTGCCAGTTCATCACCGCCGCGGCCGGCCCGATCACGGAATCCGACGTCGCATTCGCGGCTTCTTCCGATGCGATCATCATGGGCTTCAATGTCAAGGTGGAGGCCAAGGCAGTGAAAGCGGCCAAGGCGGCTAGAGTTGAGATCAAGCTTTACTCAATCGTTTACGAACTCATCGACCAGGTGCGTGAGGCGATGCTCGGATTGCTTGAGCCGCTCACCCGCGAGACGGTCATTGGCCATGGAGAGTGCCGTGAGGTGTTCAAGGTCAACAAGGGCAAGGCAGCCGGATGTTTCATTACGGATGGCAAGGTTCACCGCAAGGCGCACGCCCGCGTCCTCCGCGGAGGCATTCCTGTCTTCGACGGCAAGATGTCCACGCTCCGCCGCTTCCACGAGGAAGTGGAGGAAGTCCGCACGAACTTCGAGTGCGGCATCCGTCTCGGCGATTTTAACGAATACCAGGAAGGCGACATCATCGAGTGCTACAAGCTCGACAAGGTGGCACAGGGGCTTTGATGGGTAAAAACTGAGATTCTGAAGGGTTGAAAAGCTGAAATTTCAGAATTCCATTTCAGATTTTTAGCATTTACCAAAATATGAACCGCCGTATCCAAAGAGTCAACGAACTGCTTCGCCGTGAAATCTCCACGGTGATCCAGCACGATTACGAATGGAATGGCAGGATGGTGACGGTCAGTTCCGTCGATGTGACCCAGGATTTGAAAGAGGGAAAAGTCTTCATCAGCGTCATCGGCGGCTCTGCCGATACAGTCATCGACAAGCTCAATCGCGCTCACGGATCGATCCAGAAAGCGGTTATGAAGCGTGTTGTCCTGAAATCCACTCCCGTCCTCAGCTTCCGCCACGATAACTCCGCCATCCGTGGCGTTGAAATTGTCAACCTCCTCGAAGAGGTAGAAAAGCTTCCAAAAGCACCTGAGCTGGAAGAAGAAGGCGAATCGGAACGCGGACTTTAGTGTGGAAGGGTGTTTTCCAACCCCTTTGCGGAAGACATGCAGGTAAGACTCCGCTTGTGAAAAGGGGTTGGGAAACACCCTTCTGCCGATTTCTTTGTTCGAGCCGATGGGGATTTTTTCAAGGATACCCCATGCCACGCATACTTCTTGTCGAGGACGAACCCGCGATTGCCGATCCTGTCCGAACCCGCAATCCGCGATCTGTTCGAGGCATTACTGAGGCACCCCGCCCAGCTTGCCGGACACAAGGTCTGCGGCGACGGAAGCACTTTACTTAGGTTCGGCCTGATCGCAGTGATATCCATTGTTGTCTTCGGTTTTGTTCTGGGGACGTTCGCCTACGGACAGCAACTCTGGGCGGCTCCGTTGAAACTCGGGGCAGGTCTACTTTTCGCAGGGCTGATCTGTTTCCCCAGCCTGTATATTTTCTCTAGTCTTGCGGGCTCGACGGCAACGGCGGCGAAGATGGGAGGTTTGCTCGGCGGGGCTGCTCCTGCTCGGTTTCGCGCCCGCGCTCTGGATTTTTGTATAGGGAACCGCTTCGCTCGGTTTTATGGGATTCCTTGCGCTGACCTCATGGCTGGTCGCGCTGGACTTCGCATTCCGTTTCATCCGCACGGCGTTGCGGATTGGTCGACTGCTCCGATGCCTTGAAACTGAAGTGAAAACGTTCCAAGATCCGGCGATGACGGAAGTTGTGTGCGGAGTGATCGTTGACGATGAGGGCAGTATCCTTGCCTGCCGCCGGAGTCCTGAGCGGGTTCTCGGCGGGTTGTGGGAGTTTCCGGGCGGAAAGGTCGATGAGGGTGAAAGCTATGAGCAGGCGCTACGGCGCGAGCTGATGGAAGAGCTGGGTGTTTCCGTTTCGGTGGGAAAAAAATTTGGAGCAGAGGTGGAGTGGGCGGACGGGAAGGTCTCGATCCGTCTCACTGCTTTTCGATGCCGGATTGAGGAGGGGGATGTCACCGCACTCGAGCACGAGGAGATACGCTGGTGCGATGAGGACGGTTTGGCCGGACTGGACTGGGCGGAGGCGGATAAGCCGATCGTGGCGGAGATTATCGGGTGAAGCGGATCGCGTTTATTTTGACAAGACCGGGTCGGTCGGGCTACTTCGCGGCCTGCAATTTCCCCAAAGAAACATATGAGCGAAACAACCACCGAAAAACACGTCTTCCAAGCCGAGATCCAACAGCTACTGGATCTGGTGGTTCACTCGCTATACACCGACAAGGATATTTTCCTGCGCGAGCTGATTTCCAACGCATCCGACTCGATGGAGAAGGTCAGGCACCTTGAAGGGACGGAAAAAAACATCAAGGACGCGGGCGATGAGCTCAACATCACGCTGGAGCTAGACAAGGAAGCGAAGACGCTCACGTTGACCGACCGCGGGGTGGGGATGACGCATGATGAGCTGGTGGAGAACCTCGGCACGATCGCACATTCCGGTACGAAGGCATTTCTTGAACAGCTCAAGGAAACTGGTGGTAGCCCGGCGGGTCTGATCGGACAGTTCGGGGTCGGCTTTTATTCGGCCTTCATGGTTGCTGACAAGGTCGAGGTCTTCAGCCGTTCCTGGAAGGAGGGCGGACAGAACCTCCGCTGGGAAAGCGATGGCAAGACCGGCTACGAGATTGAGGAAGTCGGCGAGTTGCCGCGCGGAGCCAAGATTGTGCTGCACCTCAACGAGGCGAGCGCGGATTTTGCGGAGGAATACAAGGTCAAGACGCTCATCGAGCGCTACAGCAACTTCGTCGGATTCCCCATCCTGCTCGAAGGGAACAGGGTCAACGAGGTGGAGGCGCTGTGGCTGAAGAACAAGTCAGAGGTGTCCGAGGAGGAATACAAGGCGTTCTACCAGTTTGCCTGCAAGGGCTTCGACGAGCCGAGCTACCGGCTGCACTTCGCGGCGGACGCACCGATCACGATCAACGCCCTGATTTTTGCGCCGGGTGAAAACCCCGAGAAGTCAGGCTTCGGCAAGGTCGATGGCGGCGTGGCTCTCTATTGCAAGAAGGTGCTGATCGACCCCGAGCCGAAAGGTTTGCTGCCGGAGTGGCTGCGTTTTGTGAAAGGTGTGGTAGATAGCGCGGATCTGCCGCTGAATATTTCCCGGGAAACCATGCAGGACAGCGCACTGGTGCAGAAGCTGAACAGCGTGATCTCGAAGCGCATCATCAAGATGTTTGAGAAGGAGGCCACTGCAGATCCGGCGAAATACCGGACATTCTACGGCAAGTTCGAGCGTTTCTTCAAGGAGGGGATTGCCACGGACTTCGCGAACAAGGATGCGCTGGCGAAGCTGTTGCGTTTCGAGACATCCATGACGGAGGCGGGTGAAGTTTGCAGCCTTACGGATTATGTTGGGCGTATGAAGGACAGTCAGGAAACAATCTATTATCTCGTCGGGCAGAGCCGCGACCAGATCGAGAGCGGGCCGTATGTTGAGGCATTCAAGGCCCGCGGGCTGGAGGTGATCTATTTCACCGATGCGGTGGACGAGTATGTGGTCGATTCGCTGGGTGAATTCGGTGGTAAAAAACTGACCTCGATCCGCCACGCAGGGGCTGATCTCGAGGATCTCGATACCGAGGGCGAGACGCTTTCCGATGAGGAGGTTTCCGCGGTTTGTGAATTCCTCAAGGAGGAACTCGGTGACGGTGTGACCCAAGTCTCAGGCGGTAAGCGCTTGGTGGATAGCCCGGTGATAGCACTCGTTCCGCAGGACGGTATGAGCCCGCAGGTTCGCCAGATGATGAAGGCGATGGACGAGAATTTCAAAGATGAGGTGAAGGTTGAGTTGGAGATCAACCCAAGGCACGCGCTCATCCGGAAACTCTCCGAATCACGCGAGAGCAACCCGGAGGTCGCTAAGCTGGTGGCATCCCAGCTCCTGGACAATGCGCTGATTTCCGCCGGGCTGCTCGACGACGCTCGCGAAACGATACTGCGTATGAATTCCCTTATGGAAAAGGCCATGGGCTGAGGGTGCGCCCGCGATGTGAATAACTTGTGAGAAAGCATGCGGGACGGTTCTTCGTGAATCCTGCTGTAGCCGAGTCTGGGCATGGCAGCCCGTGTGGGCTTTCGGCTTCGGGCTCCACTGTTCACATGGTTTCTGATGTTAATAGGATAGTGGTAACTCCATAACTATTTGGAAATTAAGTAGTTAGGTTTTTTCATAGCTGGCACACAGAGGTCTTCATAACTTGTTCACAATCGATTTTTGAGAATACTTGCGGCGAACAATTTCCAGCAGTGGAACTTTCAGGGACTTTTTGTTTTGCGGTTCTTTGGCCGGAGTGCGGTGTGAATAAGATGTGAATTCCGGAAGGTGTCGGGAACTTTACTCGCATCCTGCTGAGCGAACTGATCGATTGACAGCGGGAAAGGGAATGCGATGTTTCCCACTTCCATGAGAATTAAAACCAAGTCTCTTGTAGGCACGTTTCTTTTTGTTTTTCTGACCATTCCTGGATACTGCCAGAGCAAGGCGGCAGCCAGGCCGGGTGAGGATCCGGCATTCCTGAAAAAGTCGGCGCTGCAGATCGACAAACACATCGCTTCATTTTACCGGAGGAAGAAGCTTCCTGTTCCTGATGTGACGGATGACGCCACTTACATGAGGCGAGCTTTTCTCGTTGCGATCGGGAGAATACCCACTGCGGAGGAGGCCTTGGCATTTCTCGAAATCGAGGATACCTCGAAGAGAGAGGAACTTGTCGGTTATCTGATGAGTTCCAAGGGCTATTCCAGCCAAATGACCAACTGGGCGTTCGATCTGCTCCGTCTCCGCGACGGGAGGCAGGGCAGCCGGGCGAACAACGAGCCTTACCGGAACTGGATACGTAAGGCGGTGGACGAAAATATGCCGTGGGACGAGTTCGTCACCCGGCTTGTCAGTAGTTCGGGAAACGGCTGGGATCCGGAAACGGCATCAGTCGGTTACTACACGATCGACCGTGGCATGCCGCTCGACAATCTCGCGAACACGATGCGGATTTTCCTCGGATCGCGGATGGAGTGTGCGCAATGCCACGACGATCCGTTCGGCAAGACCGAGCGTATGGATTTTTACCACCTCGCGGCATTCACCACCGGCCAATACGAGCTGAACAAGAATCTGATGAGTCCGTTGTGGCGGGAACTTCGGGATGAGAGGAAAGAACGTGGCTATGATTACCAGGTCGCACAACTTTTCTGGGACAGGGTCTACGGAATGGCGCTGGGAGGTGGAGGAAAGGGTAGGATCAGGCTGCCTTCGGACTATCAATACCGTGACGGGGATCCTGGGGAATTGATCGGTGCAAGGACGCCGTTCGGTAAATCCGTGCGAATGTCGGACCGCAAGGATGAAGGCGACGGCCGCGAGCAGTTCGCTGATTGGATCGTTACGAGGACTGGTGAGCAGTTCGCGACGGTGATCGCGAACCGAATGTGGGAGAGAATTATGGGCAAGGGGATCTTCGAGCCGGTGGATGAATACATCGAACCTGCGAAAACCGTTTATCCGGAGCTGATGAGATATGTGGCAAAGCTGATGCACGACCTCGATTACGACCTGAAGGCTTTCCAACATGTCCTGATGCTCACAAAGACCTTCCAGTTCGCCACCAATCCGAAGCCCTCGAGCCTCGCCGGGGGCGACGATTTTCACGGCAGGAAAATCGAGCGGCTTTCGGCGGAACAGATCTGGGATTCGCTCATCACCTTATCGAGCGGCGATCCCGACAAGAAGCAGGTGCGGACGGCGGACAACCGCATTTATGTCGGCAACAAGCCAGTGCTGGTGGGGAAAATGGATATGGCTCAGCTCTCCAAGGAAGTCCTCGCTTTGGAGTCCGAACAGGAAGTGCGCAGGTATTTTAATGATTTCGTGAAGGTGCTGAGGGGCGGTGGCTCCAAGGGCAAGGGCAAGGGTGGTGATTCAATGTCGATGGGCATGATGTCAGTGAAGCGGTATGGCAGGGACGCGCCGGTTCGGGCCTCCGAGTTGCCTTCGCCGGCTCCCAGGGAGCATTTCCTCTACCTGTTCGGTGCATCTGACCGGGAGGTCGTGGAAGGGGCTAGCAAGGAGCCGAATGTCGGGCAGGTGCTCTCGATGATGAACGGGTTCGTCCAGAGAAAGTTGGTAGGGAACTCGAGCGCGCACATCTACAAGAGCCTTGAAGGGGCTAGCACGAACGAGGAGAAGATCCGCCGCATCTATGTTGCGATACTCAGCCGCCCGCCGTCTGACGAGGAGATGGGCTGGATGAAGGGCGAGGTAAAATCGCAGGGCGAGGAAGGCCTGCGAAATATCGTGTCCGCCCTGGTGATGTCTTCGGAGTTCCTTTTCCTCCAATAATTTCAAATAACGAAATCTCATGAAAAATTTCATCAACAAGGCCGATGAGCCGACTCGGCGCCAGTTCATGCAAAACGCGGCACGTGCCTATCTCGGCGTGCACCTTTTTCCCATGCTCGGGCCATCGATTGCAAGTGCGGCAGCTGAAGGCGCGGCCAAGGGTGCGAAGGCCAAGCACGTGATCTACTTGTATATGTCAGGGGGCATGAGCCATCTCGACACCTTCGATCCGAAACCGAAAAAGAAGGATGTGATGGGGCCGACGGCAACGATCCCGACGAGTGCGGACGGGGTGGAGATCAGCGGATACCTGCCGAAGACGGCGGAAGTTGCGGACAAGATGTGCATCATCAATTCGCTCAACTCGAACCAGGGTGCGCATGAGCAGGGCAGCTACATCATGCACACCAGCTACAGCCAGCGCGGGACGATCAAGCATCCGGCACTGGGTTCATGGGTGGTGAAACTCGGTGGACGGCTGCATCCGGAATTGCCGGGATTCGTGGCAGTGAATTCCTCTCCGGAGCTCACGGGTGGGGGATTCTTTGGGGCAAAGTATTCCGCGGCGCCGATCGGAAGGCCGAATCAGGGACTGCAGGATTCGCGACGTGCTGGGCAGGTCTCCAAAGAGGATTTCTCTCGCCGTCTTTCGCTCGCGGACAGGCTCAACAAGAAGTTCCACGACCGCTACCCGAACACCGATGTAAAGGCCTATGAGGAGCTTTACCGTGAGGCGATCGCACTGATGAACTCGAAGGATCTCAAGGCTTTTGACCTCGGTGAGGAAGACGCAGCGACCCGCAAGATGTATGGCAGCGGGAATTTCGCGCAGGGCTGCCTCCTTGCTCGAAGGCTCATCGAGCACGATGTTCGTTTTGTCGAGGTGCAGCTCGGCGGTTGGGATACCCACTATGATAATTTCACCGCCGTCGAAGGCCGCTGCCAGGAGTTTGACCAAGCATACGCGGCACTGCTGACGGATCTTGAGAAACGCGGCAAGCTCAAGGATACGCTGGTGGTCGTTGCGACGGAGTTCGGACGCACGCCGGAGATCAAGGCGGACCACGGCGATGGTCGGGATCACCATCCCAGCGCCTTCAGCTGCGTCCTTGCGGGCGGCGGTGTGAAGGGCGGAATGAAATACGGTGAGACCGATTCGAGCGGCGGCAAGGTCAAGGAGGACAAGGTGTCGGTGCAGGATTTCAACGCAACCATCGCCTATGCCCTGGGGTTGCCGCACGATCTCGTAATCATGTCACCGACCAAGCGCCCGTTCAAGATCGCAGACAAGGGATCGCCGGTGACTTCGATCTTCGGGTGAGGTTATTTCGAGACACGCTTTGCGAACGTTTCCAGTAGCGTCACTACCTCATCGCCTGCGACGGCGAAAAGGTTGTTGTGGCTCGCCTTCGGGATCACGTTGAGTTCCTTTTCGGTGGAAGGCGAGGCGGCAAACAGCTTGCGTCCGTGCGAGACTGGAATCACGTTGTCGTCTTCGCCATGGATGATTAGCAGCGGGTGATTCATGGAGCGGATGCGGCTCATGTTGGGAAACCGGTCGCCGGGAAAAATGGAGAATGGAGTGGGGATGGCGGTTGTGAATGCGGATCTGAACGGGGATATGAGTGCGAGCCCGGCTGGATCCGTCCGTGAAGCGAGCCATACCGCGGGGCCGCTGCCCACGGATCTGCCGGTGATGACGATGGAGGATGCGGATATGCCTGTGCTGGTCAGGTGTTTCCAGGCCGCTTGGATTGCGCGTTCGCATGATTTCTCGTTCGGGGTGCCGACTGATTGTCCATATCCTGGGTAGTCGTAGGCCAAGACACCGAGTCCCCGGGCATGGAGTTCCTCATACAGGGGGGATGACTGGGCGAGGTCTTCGGCATTCCCGTGGGAATAGAGAAGCGTGGGCATTCCTTCGGCGGCACGCAGGTGGACGAACGCGATGGACTCACCTTCGGGGGTTTTGAGATAATCCAATCCCGGATATGAGGCAGTGTAGGAGGAAGCTGGTGGCAAGAAGATGAGGCGATCCGCAAGGAAGCAGGATGTCAGGGCAAGCAGGATGTAAATTGAGGCGAGTGAGATGATGGGGCGTTTCCAGCTCCATTTTCCAAGGAGTATGCGTTTCCAGTCCATGAGGTGTGTCGATTGAGGGAATTATTGTGGTTCGTCGGAAACCGGAATCATGGCCACGGGTGTCGTGGATACCTGCCTGCGAGTTCCTTTTTCATCTGTGGATATCCGTTTTGCCAGAAGTTGGGGATGTCCTTGGTCATTTGCCAGGGGCGTTGATTGGGGGCGAGGATATGGACGAGGAGGGGGATGCGACCTGAGGCTAGCGTGGGTGTATGGTCGGTGCCGACGAGTTGGGCGAGCTTCGCTGAGAAGAACGGGTCGTTATCCGGATGGTAGGTAATTTTCGCGGAGTGGCCGGAGGTGAGGCGTATGCGCTCCGGGCAGTGTGTGTCCAGTAGGTGACGCTGGTGGCTGCTCAGCCAGTCGTTGAGGACGGGCCAGACGGCGGCTTCCTTGATCTCCTTGTAGCTGACGGCACCGTGGCAGATCTGTGAGATAGCGGCGATCCGGTCATCCTCGGTCCATGTCGGAAGGCCGAACTCCGGCATCCACTTCGAGATACATGAAAGGCGATGGGTGAATTGCTCCACCTGTCCGTCCCAGTTTTTCAGGACGAGCTCGCCGGAGAGAACTCGCTGAGCGAGGATTTCTGCGGCGGCATCGAAGGGGACGTTTTGGTCGGTTTCTCTAGACTCCAGAACGAGATCCCGAAATTTGACCTGGCGGAGGCGGACGACCCGTCTACGGGACTCATCGTAGCTGGCTCCGTCGGATTCGTGGATGTCTTCCGGGAACAGCTCCGCGATCCACGGGATCTCCACGGCAGTCGCGAGGCGGAGATGGGTGATTGTTTCTCGCGCCTCGACCTCGGTGATTTCGCAGGCGACGAATGCATCGGATTTGCGGACGCAGGATTGGTCGTCGAGCCGTCCGCGGCGGTTTCCAACCAAGCGGCACGCGAGGTTTCCTTGGCTGAGCCTGACGGCAAGTTGGTCGGAGAATGCGGAGAGGATGGATTTTGCGAGAGCCTCGCGGTTCGCATGAAAGTCGATTTCGTTGACTGCGTTCTTAGGGAACAGGCCGAGCAGTCGGGATAGGATCATCGAGGTGTCCTTCGATCCGCGGGCATGTATGCCGAGTTGTGAAAGGCGGCGAGGATCGAAGCCCATCGCGGCGGCGGAATCGAACGCGCGGTGCTCTCCGGCAAAATCCGATGGGTCATCCGGGAAGATGAAATCTTTGCGTGCCGTTCCGCCCTTGCCTTTGGGAAAAATGCCTTCGCCCTGGACGACGGCGGCGATGAAAGCGGTTTCGGCGAGGCAGCCGTTATGGAGGCCGGCGAGGAGGAGGCGGGCGAATCGGGGTTCGAGCGGAAGCCCCGCCATCTCGGCTCCGGTTTCGGTCAACGCGGCGGAGGCGTCGATGGCGTGTAGTTCTCGCAGCAGAGTTTCCGCCTTCAGGACTGAGGCTTCCGTGGGAGGGTCGAGCCAGCGGAAATCCCGGGGATTACGCACATCGGCAGCCTTCAGTAACAGGATTGCTTCGGAAAGATCGATGCGGTGGATCTCGGGTGTTTCAAATTCCTCTCTGCGGGCGTGATCGGTGGTGCTCCACAGGCGGAGGCATCGACCAGGTGCGGTGCGGCCAGCACGTCCTGCGCGCTGATCCGCCGCAGCTCTGGAAATTTTTCGGATGAGCAGGGTGTTGATACCCCTGCGGGGATCGAATACAGAAGAGCGCGCAAGCCCGGAATCGATCACCGTGCGGATGCCGGGGATGGTGAGCGAGGTTTCAGCGACGTTGGTAGAGACGATGATCTTCGGCCTGTCGGAAGGGCGGATGGCCTTTTCCTGCTCGCCGGGTGGGAGTGCGGAGTAGAGCGGAAAAATATCGTATGGCTTCGCCGCAGGGATGTTTGCAATCAGTTCGATGGTGCGGCGGATCTCATGGGTTCCGGGGAGAAATACGAGGATATTGCCGGGCTCGGGAAGCGAGAGAGCCTCGCGGGTGAGCGCTGCCGCCTGTTCCCACGCGGGGGCTTCGCGCTGCGGCCCGGCCTGGCGGTGGGTTGCCGCGAGGCGATGAGGACGGTGAAGGATCTCGACGGGGAAAGTGCGTCCGCCAGCCTTGAGTTCCGTCACAGGTTCCATGTATTTTGCAAGCGCATCCGTTTCCAGTGTGGCCGACATTACGATCAGGCGGAGATCGGGGCGTGCGCCGTCCTGTAGGTTGAGGCAACGGGCTAGCGCGATATCGACTGCGAGGCGGCGCTCATGGAATTCATCGAATATGATCGCTGATATGCCATCGAGTGCCGGGTTTTCCTGAAGCATGCGCTGGAAGACTCCATCCGTTAGGTAGAGGATTTTCGTTTTCGCGGAATATTTCGTATCGAAGCGTACGGCGTACCCGACTTCATGGCCAAGCTGAGTCTTGCGATTTCCTGCGACAAATCCCGCCAGCAGGCGAGCTGCCATGCGCCGTGGTTCGATGACGATTATACGACCTTCGATACCGGGAAGGTCTGCGATCATGCCGGGGACTTCGGTGGATTTTCCCGAGCCAGTTGGCGCGGTCAGCAAGGTGCGCGGACGATTGGCCGACGAAGAAGCAGACCGGATTTCCGCTTCGATTTCGTGGATGGGCAGGGGCACCGCGAAAGACTGCTTGGTTTTCCCGAAGGATGCAACCCGCCCAAGGAGGTCAGGAATCCTCGGGCTTGGCAGAGTTTGTGGAGCCGGCGGCTTCTTCGGAAGGGATGGGTTCCACGATTTCCACAGGTGCCCCATTGGGTGCGTAGGGAAGCTGCGACGTTGCCAGCCAGTCCCCGGGATTCAGGCCGTTCCTTACGATCAGCACCTCGGCGTTCGACCAAATCGGCATGAGGTCTGTTCTCTTGATCTTTGGATTGTCTTTTTCTATGAGAAACACGCGGTTGAGGCTGCGCATCGCGGTTCGTGGGATAACATAGACGTCCTGCAAGGTGATTCCCTTGACGGCGGCACGGAGTGGTTGGCCGATTCTCAGTTGGGGGAGTTCCGAATGGAGGCTGAAAGGATCTTCGATGCGGGCGATGGCGAAGAGTTCCCGCGAGGTGGGGTCGAGGGTGCCCTCAGTGCGGACGATATGTGCCTTCCACTGGTGGGTGGCGGGTTGAGATGGATCGACGAGTGCATCGGTGAGGATCACTTCTACCGGGTGGTCGTCCTTATTATCGGGAAGATCGATGAAAGGCAGCTGGGAAGGGGCAAGCGGGAGGCGGATTTCTGCGGTGGCGGTGCCGAAAATCTCTCCGAGTGGAGTTGCCGCGCCGACCGCCTGTCCCACGCCCACAAGGCGCCGCTTCACCCTTCCTCCGAAAGGGGCGCGAACCTTTGAGCGTTCCAGGTTTCGTTTCGCCTGAACTAGGTCTGCCTGCGCGGAGCTCACGTTGGCATCCGCCTCGCGTAGCTGGGGGATGCGCAGCACGAGGGGGGAGGGTTCCTCGCCGGGAGAGATTTCCTGCCAGTTCAGTTCCGCCTGCTTGCCCCTTGCCTGTTCCTGGATCTGAGTTGCCTCGGCGCGTGCGAGCCGGGATTCGGATGCGAAGACTTCCGTTTCCAGATCCGCGGGATCGAGTTCGAGGAGGATGTCGCCTTTCTTAAAAAAAGCTCCGTCTTCAAACGAAGGGTTGATGGTGATCACCCTGCCGGAGACCAGCGGGGTGATGGTCGCAGCCTGTTCCGAGCGGACGTTTCCCTGTGTCTCTATGATTACCGCATAAGAGCTTGGGTTGAGGACGGATTTTTCAGTTTGGAGCCGCTGGGGGGCATGGTGCTGCGGCTTCGGTTTCTCGACAGGGACTCCAAGCCATTTCCACGCAGCGAAGCCGATCGCGAGGATCGCTACGGGGATTGTGGCTCTTACGAGGATTTTCATGTGGGTGCAGTAATATCAGCCGAGATCGGCTACTTTCCAACTACGAACTGTAGGACGGGTTTGTTACAGAAAAATTGTCGTGCCATTTTCCAAAATGGCTATGACGGATACGAAACTTTGGCGGAAAATGCGATGCGCTAGTTCTACGCGATGTGGATGGTGAATGACCGGGACGGTTTCCTAGAGGCTGTCACTGATCCCCATTTCAACCACTCATATTGGGTGAGGCAGGCGGCGGTGGTCGTCGATCCGGAATGGGCGGCGGAGCTGCTGCGGGCTGAGAATCGTGGAGCGATGGACGATTTTTTTTGCCGAAGGAATCGCCAGTGCACTCGCCGATCAGCTTTGATCTGCCTGCCTGCGGCGCATCCACCGCTGAAAAGGATTGATCCACATTGCCGTGAGCATCGGTGATGGATTGAAACGACCACGAAAAAGCACGAAGAGATGTTCGGCGAACGTTCACCCAGTAAGCGGATAAAGCTTGGGAAAATCGGAAAGAAGAGCCTTGGAGGAAACGTAAATGCGAGTCAGTAGCGAAATCAATCCGATTGAGGGCAGGCGAAAAACAGAAAATTTTACTTTTCAGTAACTTCGTAAGCCCCGATCTATTGTGATCGGTTCACTCCTGATTCAGCTTCTTTCCATTCAAATTCTTTTATCTATGATCATTCGCCCATTCTTCACCGTCGCGGTTTCCGCCCTTGTTCTGATAGCAACCGTTCAATTTACCAACGCCCAAGCCAGCAATGTCCCGGAGACCGATCAGTATCAGCCGAAGGACCAGTTCTTCAAGCCGCTGTCACCTGCGGAGGCAATCAAGACCATTGAGGTGCCAGACGGCTACCACCTTCAGTGCGTGGCCAGCGAGCCCATGGTGCAGGAGCCTGCGAGCTTTGTCTTTGACGAGGACGGAGCGATGTATGTCTGCGAATGGCTGACCTACATGCAGGACGAATACGGTCGCAACCAGCTCGACGAGACATGCCGGGTGGTGAAGCTGGTGGACACGGATGGAGACGGGGTCATGGACAAGCGCACGGTCTTCATCGATAAGATCCGCCTGCCGCGCACGATTCTTCCGTTGAAGGATAGGGTCCTCGTAAACATCACGCAGGAGACCACGATCTGGGCCTACTTCGACGATGACAAGGACGGGGTCGCTGACCGGCGCGAGGCCGCCTACGAGGGCCCGGAAAATCGCGGCAACATCGAGCACCAGTTGACCGGGCTCGTCTGGAACCTCGACAACTACATCTATTCCAACGACCGCCGCTTCCGTTACGCAGATGGGAAGCTTTTTCCTGAGCCGTATTCCAAGAGCCGCATTTCACAATGGGGTCTCGCACGCGACGACGATGGCCGCATCTACTGCTCTTGGGCGGGCGGGGGGAATCCGGTGCATTCCTTCCAGTTCCCAGGCGGGTATCCCATACTTAATCTCTCCAAGCGCGATGAACATGCGCCGGGGTATGATATACCGCTTTCGATCTGCCAGGTCGAGGATCAGTCGTCCGGGCACTATGATTTCGAGAACAACCGCATCCTTAAAATCTTCTCTGCAACTTGCGGCCAGACCGTCCTGCGCAGCGAACTAATGCCGCAGTGGTATGGGCACGTGGCGACTCCCGAACCGGTGGGTCGCCTCATCAGGCTGAGCACGATCAAGAACGAGAAAGGCAAACGAGTTGCTCACAACACTTTCCCAGAGGGCGAATTCATCCGCAGCACGGATCCGTTCTTTCGACCGGTGTGGTCGGAGTCGGGACCCGATGGGTGCTTTTACTTCGCCGACCTATATCGGGGAATCATTCAGGAAAAAACGTGGTTCCCGCACGAGGGTGATCACATTTGGGTCAAGCGCTACAAGAGGGTCAAGGAATGGGGCATGCTAAAAGTGTTCCGGCACGGCCGCATCTACCGCTTGGTGCCTGACAAGACCAAGCCGTCCTCGCCGCTGCAACTCAAAGACCTGCCCACCAAGGATCTTGTCCCGCATCTTTCCAACGGCAACGGCTGGATCCGCGATAACGTGCAGAAGCTTCTGGTCTCCAATGCCGACTCATCCGCAGTGAAACCTCTCAAGGATTTGTTCGGAACCTCGCCTTCGACCAACTCGCGAATCTCCGCCCTCTGGACGCTGAACGGACTGGGCGCTGTCGATCCCTCCCTGGTGTTGACTGCCCTGAGAGATAAGGAGGAGCGCGTCAGGCTGGCCGGGATCAGACTCGCGGAGCCCTTCCTGAAGGATGGAAACGAAACCGTGGCCAAGAGCGTTTTCGCCCTTGCGGATGACGCCTCACCGGATGTCGCCATGCAGTTGGTTCTGAGCCTGAAGCCGTCCTGGCCTGATTGCGGTAAGGTTCGTGATGAGGTCGTGGCCAAACATGCCAGCCATCCTCTCATCACCCGCTATTTCAAGGAAGAGCAGCGGCGTGAACAGAGCCTCCTTCTCGGAGACTCGGCCAAGGCCGGTCTCAAGATTTACGAGACCCTTTGTATTGTCTGCCATGGTAAGAACGGGCACGGAGCCAAGCAGGGCGACTCTCTGCTCGCACCACCATTGCAGAAAAACCGCTGGTTCACCGGGCGCCGGGTAGACGTCATCACCCGCGTCCTACTCAAAGGAGAGACTGGACCGATCGGGGATAAGACCTACGGAGAAGGTCTGATGCTTCCACTTGAGAGCGCCTACAACGATGAGCAGATCGCTGACCTCATGAATTACATCGGCCTCACTTGGAACAAATGGCGCGATCCGGTCAATGCGTCCGAGGTCGCCGACATCCGTGCCGAAATCAAGGACCGCAAGACTCCCTATACCGACAAGGAACTGCTCGAGATCAAGTAGCGGGAGAAAACGCTTTCCATTGATCAAGCGATGAATGGCGGACAGAGAGGGATTGCCTTCGGCTGTGCGGGGTGCGCTTCGCGGGTGAAATGAAAGTTCGCTACGAGCGAAACCCGGGCGCTCGAATCTGGAGCTTCGCAGGGGTTCTCATCCCTCTCTGACGGGAATGGTGGTTCGACGGTGAACGGGGAGAAAACGCTTTCCATTGATCAAACGAAAAATGGCGGACAGAGAGGGATTGCCTTCGGCTGTGCGGGGTGCGCTTCGCGGGCGAAATGAAAGTTCGCTATGAGCGAAACCCGGGCGCTCGAACCTGGAGCTTCGCAGGGGTTCTCATCCCTCTCTGACGGGAATGGTGGTTCGACGGTGAACGGGGAGAAAACGCTTTCCATTAATCAAGCGATGAATGGCGGACAGAGAGGGATTGCCTTCGGCTGTGCGGGGTGCGCTTCGCGGGTGAAATGAAAGTTCGCTACGAGCGAAACCCGGGCGCTCGAACCTGGAGCTTCGCAGGGGTTCTCATCCCTCTCTAGTGGGAATGGTGGTTCGACGGTGAACGGGGAGAAAACGCTTTCCATTGATCAAACGAAAAATGGCGGACAGAGAGGGATTCGAACCCTCGGTGACATTGCTGCCACACACGCTTTCCAAGCGTGCTCATTCGACCACTCTGACATCTGTCCTTGGAGGGCGGGAAACTAGGTAGGGTTGGCGCGGCGGGCAAGCTCCTTTTTAGGAGAATCTGCGAAAGTGCAGAATTCACCATGTCCCGAGGCCGGTGCACTCGTCGAGGCCAGCCATGATATTGAAGCTTTGCACCGCCTGGCCGCCGGCACCCTTGCCGAGATTGTCCTCGGCACTCATTAGGATTACACGGCCGGTGCGGGGGTCGGTTTCCCAGCCGATATCGATAAAATTGGTGCGGGTGACCATTTTGGTATCGGCGGGCTTGCCGCGACCGAGTAGGCGGACGAATGCGGCGTCAGAGTAGGCAGCTTCCAGCGCCGCGCCGACTCGCTCCGGGGCGATGCCGTCGCGGAGTTTCGCGGTGGTGGTGGTGGCGATGCCGGAATTCACCGGGATGAGGTGGGGGAGGAAGGAGATGGTGACGTCCCCGCCTGCGGCGATGGAGAGTTCCTGCTCGATCTCGGAAAGGTGCCTGTGCTTCGGCACGCTGTAGGCGCGGGCGCTTTCGTTGCACTCGCAGAAGAGGAAAGGCAGTTCGGCCTTCCGTCCCGCACCGCTGACGCCGCTCATGGAGTTCGCGACGATGGTGCTGTGGTCGATGAGGTTTTCCCGGAGCAGCGGCAATAGCGGCAGGATGATGCTGGTGGGGTAGCAGCCGGGGGAGGCGATGAGGCTCGCGGATTTGATTTCCGCGGAGCGAATTTCCGGCAGGCCGTAGACCGCCTTGTCTAGGAGATCTGGGGCGGGGTGGGGGTGGCCGTAGAATTCCTCATACACGGCTGCGGACCGAAGGCGGAAATCCGCACTGAGGTCGATGACTTTCAGCCCGCGATCGAGCAGGGCGCGGGCGATTTCCGCAGCGACCCCATGGGGCAACGCGAGGAATGCTACCTCTGCACCGGAGGCGGCGATGAGATCGGGATCCGGCTGCGAGAACTTCAGCGTGGCGGCACTGGCTTTTGCAAATCGCGGGAAGACCTCGTCGAGCCGCCTGCCTGCCTCGGCGCGGGATGTGACGGCGGTGAGTTCGACGCCGGGATGCGTGAGGAGGGTGCGCAGGAGTTCCATCCCGGTGTATCCGCTGGCTCCGACGATGGCTGTCTTGGTTCGTTTCACGGACTGTTCTTCCCATGATTTTCCGTGCTTGCCAATACGCGAATCGGCTGCTTCCTTAGCGATCCGTTTGTGAACGGGCTATGGCGCAGTCTGGTAGCGCGCTACACTGGGGGTGTAGAGGCCGTGGGTTCGAGTCCCGCTAGCCCGACCATAATTCGGAAACTATAAATTTTAAATTCGAAACCCTGAGGAAGACTTGGGTTGTTGGAATCTAGGTATGTTCAATATCGTGCTTGTGGAACCGGAAATCCCGCACAATGCGGGTGCCGCCGGACGTTTGGCGCTGGCTACGGGGTCTTCTCTGCATCTGGTGAAGCCGTTGGGTTTTTCCCTAGATGACAAATACGTGAAGCGCACCGGTCTCGACTACTGGCAGGACGTGGATCTGCATGTGTGGGAAAATCTCGCGGATCTCGCAAAGACGATGGAGGGGAAGGGGAGGTGGCTGCTATCCACCAAGGCGGGCAGGCCGCACTGGGAGGCGGAGTTTGCGCCCGGCGATTTCCTGATTTTCGGAAAGGAGACGAAGGGCTTGCCGGAGGATATGGTAGGGGATGCGGGCGAGGACGCGCTGAGGATCCCGATGATGCCGGGAGGGACGCGGAGCCTGAACCTTTCGACCGCCGTTGCGATCGTGCTCTTTGAAGCGGTGCGCCAGCAATCACCGGATTGGTGATCCGCAGGGTGTGATTTTTATCGGTGTTTTTCACACGGTAGGGCTGATCCGGTTCGGTCAGCCCACTTTAAAAATCTAGCAGCCAGCCTCACCCACACGGAAGTGAGATCCCGGGGGGAATGCAGTGTCTTGCCGTGGGTTCACTCCCTTTCTGGAGATACGGCACTTCCGTTTTTGATCAGGGCCGACCGAGCCGGATCAGCCCTACCTTATTGAATGGCTTGGGCTGCCTCAGGCGAATACCTCGATAAAAATCACACCCGAACCGGAGCTATTACTCCGTAAAATTCCACCTGTAGGATAGGATGTCCCGGCAAGAGTGAGGATTTGATCCTGAGTCAGAGAATTTCAAAATGGAGTTGGGAATTCAGACTCTCCTCTCCGCGTAAATCAAAAGCCGGCAGAACCATCGCATCCCCATTCATCAGGGCACTAGTGCTTGTCCGGGGAGATCACTCGACGGGTTTGACCTGATCCGCAGAACGGATTTTCACATACATCCTCCCAGTCAGCTCCTTGAAGCAGGTGCCGCTTACAAGGAGGGTTTTCCCCACCAATGGAGTAAAGGTTTGCGGGCGGAAATCGCCTGTGAAACTGCTTTTGTGAGCCACTCCTCCCAGTTTTTTCGGATCAGAGGGATCGGAGAAATTCAGATATACGCTCTTGCCTGTACTTGAAAACTTCACGCTGCGGAGAGTGCCGCGCAGTTTCACAGGAGTGCCGCCCTTGATGTTGTCCCAGAGATCGCGGTCTTCGGGGGAGAAAATTTGCCCTGTTCCGGCCGATGGCTTTTGGGGCGAGGCGACAGCGGAGGTTTTGGGAACCTTGTCCCTGGCGGCGGCCTCCTCGCTCAATTTCTTTGCGAGGGCGTTGGCACGCTCGGTGGCATTCCGGGGCGTGGTCGCCTTCGCCGGGACTGGCTTGGTTTCTGTTGCCGGAGCCTGGATGACCGGGGAGATTTCCTGCTCGCTGTAATCGGCTGCGATTTCCGGGTGCTTTGCGGTCTTGTGGAGATAGAACAGCGCAGAGCCGATCACGATCAGAGATACGGCCGCGGTGAATATCAGGGCTCTTTTTGTCGATGGCTGCTTGATTTTGAGCTCTTTTGGATTTGTCGCGTGCTCGACTAGGTCGGCTTCCGCCAGCGGGGGTTCGTTGCCCGTGGATGCGGCAAGCATTTCCAAGGCTTCGCCCAAGCGTGCATCGGGATGGTTTTTGAGCCACTTGAGCCAGCCGCCGAGCCCGTATCCTGCTTGGTCGCTCACGCTCTTCTTTTTCCAGCCCGTGAGTTCCTCACCGAGATCGACGATTGAGGATAGCTTGCGGGATTCGAACTGGGCACCGAGCCATTTGAAGGGTGAGATCCAGAAGGTGAAGCCGCGTCCGCTTTCCCGCGTGCCGAAGATGATCGAATCCACTTCCGTTTCAACCCATACGGCCTCTTCGCCCAGCACATGCGAGAGCACGATTGAAACCTCCAGTGCGATGCGGAGTACATCGATCACAAGGGCCGGATCGAGGTTCTCGTTACCAAGGACGGCTCTAAGAGGCATGCCGTCCACCCATTCAGTCACGAGGTAGGGGATACCATCGATGGGGTCGACCGATCCGGTGATGACCGAGCGCAAAGCCACATGGGAGACTTCTGAAAGGCGTTCCGAGGCGATTCCAAAGGCGATGGCTTCGTCCTTTTCCAGTCCGCCCCCGTCCTGTCCGAAAGGGAAAAACCTGCGCAGGGCAACGGAGCTCCCGGACTCCCCGTCACGGGCGCGGAAAACGATCCCGTGCTTGTCCTGCTCGATGATGTCTTCGATCTGAAAGCGGTTCATTTCCAAATGGATTTTAGCTGAATATGCATGTGAACCAAGCTGTATTCTCGACTAGTGCCCTGAAAACCTTAATCTGACGGATGGGGATTTTTAAGGTCTTGAGAAAAAGGCTTCCGATGGTCGCGTAGGTAGAGAAAGCTCGACGCTTTTTCCCAATCGCTGCGTTGCGCGTCGAGTCGTGAATCTCGATTGCCTACGCTCCTCTCCGGCCAAGCGGCGTGTGCCCACCTCCTCCGGAGGGCATGGTATGGTGGCTTTGACTCCCTCCTTGCGCCTAGCTCTTGGGAAAAATCGCCTTCGCCCATCCATCAGATTAAGATTTTTCAGAACACTAGTGGGATGGCTGTTTGACGGAGACGAGTTGCGGAAATGCTTCCGGCCTGTGAAAGTCCGGCTGCGCCCCCGGTAGCTTGCAGGCGCTGTGGAATGTCTGTCGTGGTGAGTTCAGGATGAAGGCGACATTCGCCCGGCTCCCGGTGCCAAAATCGATATGCTCGCCAAGGAATGCAATCGGGACGGAGAAGGCGGACAACCAGGATCCACCTTCAGGGGCATCGTGGTATGTCTCCACCGCGCCTTGGAAATCAGGTTGGGAAACGGAGGGCCGTCTCGGGGAATCAAATGTGCATGCCCACCAGGCGCCGTTCGCTGCGAGATTGAACTCAATATACCGTTTTCCATCGGGATCGGCGATGAACAGCTCGGAGACATCGTGTTTCCAAAGTTCGGGAGTGAAAACACCCGGTTCCGCGCCCGGGTGGATCGCGGCGGGTGCCTGCCTCGTCGCGGCAAACCACAGACTCCGCCCATCCGATGCAAGCGTGAAGGCGACCGGTGGCTGTAGAGTCTGGCCGTGCCAATCCGAGTTTATCCCGAGGAGCGGCAGATCCAGTGAGCCCCATTCCAGGGGCGTTTCCGTATTGAAGATCTGCATGGGGATGTTTCATCGGAAAATTAGATGAAAAGCGAGCCGTCAGTTGTGCGTATGAGAAAATGTCGTCCGAGTCGGAGATTTACATGGCAGTCCGGCCTTCATTTTGCTTCCTTCATCCAGTTTCTAAATTATCCCAATGGCACGCTCCCGCTCAAATTATTACAGTGCAATCGAATACATAGGCCCGCGGCCGCAGAAGCCCAAGAAACAGAGTTTCTTTGGTGGATGGGTGATTGTTGCGATCGCGGTGGCGGCGGGGATCTTTTTCGGCAAGCCTCTCATCGGTGGTGCATTGGCCGCCGACAAGGAGCCGACAGATGCACAGGCCGAAGTGGTTGTCGAGCAACTGGAGTCAGCGGGCGGATTCGCAAACCGGCTTGCCGCTGAGGCACTGCGTTATTCCGGCAGTTCGGTGACTTACGATCCTGCATATTTTAAGATTCCTTATCCGAACGGCGATGTGCCGGCCAACAGGGGGGTGGCAGCAGATCTGGTCGTGCGCTGCTACCGTAGTCTCGACATTGATCTGCAAAAGGAGATCCACGAGGACATAGAAGGCCATTTCCGAGTCTATCCGCAGCTGTGGGCGGCGCAGGGGCCTGACAGAAACATCGACCACCGGCGTGTGCAGAACCTGCAGAGATTTTTCAGTCGCAAAGGGCAGACACTTTCAACGGGTAGCGACCCGAGCGAATACAAGCCGGGTGACGTCGTTGTCTGGGCTTTGTCGAACGCCGCGGACATGCATGTCGGCATCATCGTCCCCGGTCCGGCCGGCACCGGTGATGCACCGTGGGTCGTTCATCATCCCGCAGGTGGTGGTGTGAAATGGGAGGAAGCGATCTTCCAATACCAAATCCTCGGTCACTTCCGCTTTCCCGCGGAGTGAACCTTGGCTTTCCGTCCCTGCGGATTGGTATTGGTGACAGGGCGTTTGTGTGGTTTCGTGCTGCCAGACGGTATTAACAACGATGTCAACTTGGCGCCCCATAGCGAAAACACCCCTGTGGAAGCGGTGCCTCCCCGGCTGGTTGCACGGACCGGCGGTTTTACTTTTCCAGCTTTCCATTGCGGCGATTGTGATCGTCCTCGGATTGGTGTTCTTCTATTTTATCGTGGCCTCGAAGTTCGATCTCGATGAGGTCGAGAAGCTGCCAGGTGGGGTCGTCCTGTATGATCGCAACGGCAGGGAGATCGATGCACCGGGAGCAAGCGGCAGGCGGAATGTGAAACGGGATGAGATCCCGGATTTTATGGTGAAGGCACTGGCGGCGCGGGAGGATGCGCGTTTCTTCGAGCACAGCGGGGTTGATTTTCGGGGGCTGGCACGGGCGACGGTTCGGAACGTAAAAGACAGGGATTTCACGCAGGGCGCCTCGACGCTGACCATGCAGTTGGCTCGGAATACCTACGAGATGCGAGCGAAATCACTTCACCGGAAGGCGTTGGAAATCGCCCTAACGCTGCGGATCGAGGCGCGGTATTCCAAGGACGAGATCCTGGCCGCCTATTTGAACCGGATCTACTTCGGATCGGGCGCATATGGAGTCGAGCAGGCGGCGCGGACATACTTTGGAAAGACTACCTTGCAGCTCCATCCCGGCGAGTGTGCGATGATCGTGGGGATTGTCCGCGGACCACATATTTATTCCCCTCTGAGGAATTTGAAAGCTGCGAAGGAACAGAGAAATCAGACACTATCCCGTATGGTGGATGCGGGTTTCATCACCCGTGAACGTGCGGACGCAGTGAAGGATCTTGAGATCCGACTGGTGAAAGAGACGGCGGACGGGAACCGGGCGTCGTATGCCGTGAGGCAGGTCAGAGCCAGGCTTGAGCGTGTGATGGAGAAGGAGGGAATCACATCGGGCGGGCTCAAGGTTTATACGACGCTGGATGCGGGCTGGCAGGCGCGGCTCGAATCCGAACTCACCCGCGCAGTTGTGGACTTGGAGAACGAGAAAGGCTGGCCGCACCCCAGGCACTCGGCACACGAGCCTGGTACCGAGGCGGAATACCTCCAGTTCGCCGCAGTGACGACAGAGACCAAGACCGGTGCGGTGCTCGCATTGATCGGCGGGAGAGATTTTGCGGATTCAAGATATGACCGCACTCGCTCCAAGCGCGATCTCGGCTCTGCCTTCGAGCCTTTCGTCGCCGCCGCCGCCGCTGAGAGGGGGAAACTTGTGTTGCCGGGAAAACCATTGCAGACCGGGAGGCAGATCGGTCCGGCCGAAGTTCAGAGGCTGGCGAAGCGTTGCGGGATTTCCGGGCCTTTCCTCGATACGGAAGACCTGTTCCGGGGTGCGGTGGCAGCCACACCGATGGAGATGTCAATTGGCCTCGCCACGCTAGGAAATCGGGGGAAACGACCCAAGCCGTATTTCATCTCGCAGATTGAGGATGCGGAGGGAAAGAGCATTTATCGGGCCGAGCCATCTGCCGCGCAGGCGCTCAGCCAGGAGGCGGCGGAGGAGGCTGTCGGGGTTCTGAAAAATCGTTCGGGAACACGGTGCTTCACCGGGGCGACCGGATCCGAGCGGGATGCCTGGACGCTGCGTCTCGGTCCCAGCGGTTCGACCGCGATTTGGATCGGCTTCGACGATCCGAAGAGGATTTCCGGCGAGGCGAGGCTCACCGCGCTGCTCGATGAGTTTGTCGAGCGGTTGGGGAACTGATTTCGCCCGTTTCCGGTCTCGCGCCGCGAACCACCGACCGCGAGATCAGAGAAAATGTTAAATTGTGGAGACTGACTCGAAAGGTGAGCAACGAATGATTCGTTGCGTTTCGACAATCCAAGCCTTGGAGTGGACACGAAGAGGGATTTATTGAATCTTCCATGGGAGGTTTCGCTTTTTTCCGCAGAAACAAACTCATTTTTGGATCGATTCAAAATCATGAACATTGATATTCGCTCACGTGTGCACGCTACATTCTTTGGTTTGATCCTGACGCTATCGATAGTGGCGCGTTTAGCAGGACAAGAAGCCTCTCCTGCGTGGTGGAGAGGCTTGCCGACGCAGCCTGCCAGCGAGAAACCAGCAACACAGGCACAAACAAGCATACTGGCGCTGAGAGCGCTTAAGGCTCTCGACTCGGCTTCGAAAGATCTGGCCAATGAGGTTCGAAAGAACCTTTCCAAAGCTGGCTACAATGAGTCCGCATTGCGGACCAAAGCTCTTTCGGAAGAAGCCCAAGCCAAACCGCTTCTTGCCGAACAATTAATTTCATTGGCTCGACCATTTTATGACGTGCTCGCAGAGGCTGCGCCCAAATGGCTAGATGATCCGGATGACGGGCTGGGTCAACTCCAGTTGAACGGCACAAAAAACCTTAGGAAACCGAGGGATTTCTACCCTTGGTCACAAATTTGGAAGGAACGATACTCTCCAGAAACCCCGGTGAAATCAGGGCAACTGATGAGCGTTTTCGCCCTTCGTTTTGAAACCCTTTCGAAGCACGAACCGTTTGGTAAAGTCCTGGGAAATGCGGACATCACTTCGATTCTGAACCATTCAGTCGATCGACGACTGGAAGGCCTTGAGGGGGGTGAAACACAGATGGCGCTCTTCTCGATGTATGACCACCTCAGTGAGGTATACCGCAGGAATGAAAATTTGTGGTGTGCCGATCTCGCGGATGAACTCAATGGAGTGGCAACTTTTAAAGGGGGGCCAGGCAACAACATGAATGTCGGGGATAGTTACGGAGGAGTGATGGTCACTCGTAGGCACATTCTATTCTGCAATCATGCCCATCCAGCCTACCCCGGATCGCCACCACCCTGGATTAAGGGGCTTGGTTTTCGCATACGATTCGTCACCTCGGAAAGTGTAGTGGTGGAGCGCGAGCTCATCTGGGGACGCAGAGTGGAAGGTCAGGATCTTTGGATTGGCCTTTTGAATGAGGATTTACCGGAGTCAGTGAAAAGTTATCGGCTCTTCCCGAAAATTGACGGATTGAGTGCCGCTGGAAAAGGGATTCTCGGGGCTGTTGAGATCGGATTCTCGCAGGGCAGTTCGCGCCTTCCTCCCGCCGTCAACGCCATGAAATTCCAACAGCACTGTGGGCGCTGTAAAACCTCCCACTATGGAACGCGAACAGAAGTGGATGGTGTCCAGCACTACGAACAAGTGCCGATGGTCTACGTCTCCAATCTTGGAGCGATCGACTGCGATGGTAGTAAGGGTCTGAAACTGCGAGCACTGTTTCGCTACTGCGTTTGGGATGGTGATTCGGGAACACCGCGCTTCCACCTCTTCGGGGACGAACTCCTACTGAGCCGGATTGTTGTTTCAGGAGGCGGAGGAGGTATCACCCTAGGAGATCGGGTGGCGAAACTTAACGAAACAATTGAAGCAGTGGATCTAGGGGCATCGGAGCATGGCAAGATTGAGAACATCACGAAGTATCAAGTCGAAATGGCCACACGTGAAGAACTCGAAGCAACGGAACCGGCGCGTTGAGACTCCTATCAAATTCGCGAGAACCATCAACTCTCCCAAATCGCGCATGTTCCCATCCCGTCCATCTGCGGTTGATTGCTTCGATTTCTCCGGATTTCCCCCTAGTGTAGGAACCCTGCGATGAACGTAGAGAGCTAAGCATCGACATTCGCTCGTCTTCGAAGATGCTGGCCGGCGATGAGCACGCCCGTTCCCGGTCAAGAGGACTTCGACCAGCAGGGACGCACCTTCCGGCTTGAAGTGTTACGTGCCGTACCCGCGGGTTTTATCGATACCGCTGCGACGACCTTCGCCATTTTCTTTGCGATCCAAGTTTTTGACATGCATTGGGCGGTCAAAGCCGCGATGCTTTCTGCGGGAAGTTTGGGTCTGCTATGCAGTCTCTTCATTGTGCAAATCGCGCGGCGGCTCGGCCGACCGGTCAATACGCTCGCCGCATTGATCTGGCTGCTTTCCTTTGTCGGCTTCGCTATTGCCGCTATGGCTAAGGACGATGCCACGCTCTACTTCGCAGGCTGCTTCATCGCGTTCACATTCCTGGGGATGAGCGCGCCGCTCACCTCTCAGATTTATCGGAAGCATTATTCATCGCATTCGCGCGGTCGGCTTTTCTCCATGACGGCCATGATGCGAGCCAGTGCCGCAGGGCTGATCGCGTGGCTGGTCGGCATATGGCTCAATTCTCGTGGGAATGAATTCTCTCCCCTCTTCTGGGGATACGCAGTTGCCTGTCTGGTCATGGCCGGATGCATGCTCATCTTGGCACCAGTTGTCCTGAGAAAAACGCTCCGCTTGCAGTGGTTCGATGCCTTCCGTCACGTTTCCAACGATGCTCCATTTCGGAAACTTCTGACTGTGTGGATGGTCTTCGGTTTGGGAAATCTGATCAGCTACGCGCTATTCGTCGAATACATCAGTAACCCGGTTTACGGCTATGACTATGACCCCAAGAACGTAGGGATCATAACCAGCACCGTGCCGATGGCGGTTTTCATTGTTTGCGTGGTACCATGGGGCACGGTCTTTGACCGCCTGCCTTTCTACTCGGTGCGCGCGCTGGTAAATGTTTTCTTCATTTTTGGCATTCTCATCTACTTCCTGGGCAATGGTTTCATGGCACTCTGCATCGGCATAGGATTGCATGGAGTTGCGAGAGCCGGGGGCAATATCCTGTGGACTCTCTGGGTTACGAAATTTGCAGACAGCGATAAAGTGGTGGAATACATGAGTGTGCATACTTTCCTAACGGGTGCACGAGGAGTCATTGCACCTTTCCTTGCCTTCATGCTTGCTACCTATGCGTCTCCCACATGGGTCGCATGTATTTCAGCATGTCTGATTTTCCTCAGCACGCTTGCCATCGTCCCTGAAATCCTCGAAGAGCATCGAGTCCTGCGATTGAAAAAATCATAAAACCATCGCCCGGGCGCTGTGTAGTGCGCGGGATCTGCGGGTGGTATTGGTGGGAGAGCGGGGAACTCCAAAAAGGCTAGGTCCGATGGGGAAGCAGCTGGGGATTAAGCTTTCCCTCATCATGTTATAATGAGCCTCACGCGGGAGCCAGCCCATGACGAAGAGCGAAACGAGCAAAGCACTGTTGATGAATAGGAAGATCAGTGCCGCGCGTTTCGCGGATACAGTTTCACTGCACCGGTAGGATCTCGTCGAGGAGGCGCTGGATGCCTTTCTCCGCCTGTTCCGATTGCGGGTGGATGCTGCGTGCCTTGAGATACCAAGTCAGGGCGGATCCGGTCTGCTTCGGCGTGCGGTTCTCAAACTGGCGCGCCTTGTCGAGGGATAGGGTGAAATCTGCGACCTTCGGTGCGAGGAGTTCGAGTTCGCGACCCAGCTTGGGATCGTCTGGGAATTGCTCGCGGATGTCGGCCAGTTGCTCCCATGCTCCATAGTTCTGGCCGATACGGGAGAACTCACCGGCCTTGCCGATGGCGGCCTCGATTTTGAGCAGGTTCTCCATGATCTGCTTGAAAGCGTCCTCACGGGTGGCGTCGCCCTGGATGGCCGGGGCGAATTCATACTGGCGCTTGGCGATCTCGCGGTAGTTGCCCTCGGAAAGAAGTCGGTCGAAATCGTTGCGCGCAACGACAATGCCGCTGGAGTTGGTGAGCAGGTTGCGAAATTCTTCCAGCTTGGGGTTGGTCGGCCAGATCTCGGTGGCCTGTTTGATTTTCTCCGCCGCCTTATCGGAATCTCGGCTGATGAGATGGGCTTTCGCTTCCTCGACCGCAAGATCCGAGGCGAGCGTGTAGGCGGCGATGGCGGAATCGACCTTGGAGGAGGGGAAATCCTTCGCGGCGGCCTTGAGGTTAGCTGCGAGTTCCTTGCCTTTCACGTAATCCCTTGCCTGGAGGGTTCCATAGAGTTCATGGAGATCCCGGACATACACCGCGACCCGGCGCTTCTTCTCAAGTGACAGGGTTGCGACCGGCGCAAGGTATTCGCCGAGTGCGTAGGCTTCCATTAGGCGTTGGGAGGCCGAGTGGAGTTCGTCGCGCGAGAGCATCAAATCGAATGCTTCGATGTATTTTGCGACTTCGCGGATGGCCTCGTTGGAGAGGGAGTCGAGCGAGGCTACGGTCGGGGAGATACCCAGGGATTGGGAAAACATTTTCGATACGTCCGAGCCCTTGTCGACGCGGAGTGTGGAGTCCCCGTCTTTCCAGACCTGGTTGTAGAAGCGTGCGGCCATGAGGACGTGCTCGTAGCGGCGCTGCGCGAACCACTGAACCATAGAGACTTGGTATTGTGCCTTGGTTTGGATCGTCTGTGCCTCGGTGCGGATTCTGTTCTCCTTCTTCATTATCTCAATCTCGGCAATGCGGCGCAGTGTGTCGGCGTATTTGAGTGAGTTTGTGCCAGCTCCCGGACCAGCCCGATCCGTTCCGGTGCCGCCCTTAGCCTCTGTGCTGGCAGGTTTGCCTGCGTCGAGGCTCTTGTCGCGGTCATGGCGTGCATCCCAATCGGCCTTGCGGGCAATCGCCTTTTTCTCCTTCTCCATCGATTTGTTCAGATCGTTGAGTGACGAGACGTCATTTTTTGCGAGCAATGCCATGTAGATCGATTCGGCAAGGGACATGCAGAGATTCGCATCGCCGGGATATGCCGAAGCTCGTGGCAGGAGCTGGAAGGCGCCCTTGAGATTGGGGCCGCCGCTGCGGAAAGGGGAGATGGTTGCGAGGATTTCGGCGACGTTCTTGCGATACTCCGCGGCGTCCTCATCGGTCTCTGGCGGTTGGCTGAGGTATTTTTCGAAACGTGCCTTGAGCAGGCGGTTGTCTCCCAATGGGATTGCGACGCCGCCCACGGAGATGGTCTCCGCCGAGGGGTCGAGCATCGGGATTTCCTGGCCGAGCGGTGAGCCAGCGGGTTGCTTCTTGGGTGGCGGGCTGTTGTCCACAGGCAGCGCATTTGCGGGGGGGGTACCCTGGTTCGCAGGCGGGGTGTAGACCTGCGCGAACGCATGTGTGCTGAGCCCGATCAGGATACAAAGGGGAAGTTGTTTCAAAAGGGGAAGCTTTTTCATTTTCGTGGAATTCACTTGTTCGTTTCGTTGCGCCGCTCAGAGGCGGCTGATGTCCGTGGCGACCGGCATGCCGCCCTGCTCGAACCTTACCTTGAAGACGTAACGCTGCTCGCGCTCGATGTTCAAATTATTGAAATTGGAAGGGATCTTGACCGGCACGACCTCTTCGCCGGAAGCGGACTTCACCCGCACGCTGACCACCGATGATGTGTTGCTGTCGCGAAAAAAGCGCTCATCGATCTTGCCCTCGATCAGATATTCGTTGTTCCGGAGGCTGTTTCCGTTGTCGAGAAGATCCTGAATCACGAGAGGATTCACATCGGAGAATTTCTCGGATTTTTTCGTCATCACGAATTTTCCCGCGAAAACGGCGGCGATCACTGCGACGACGATGCCGATGATCAGGACTGGATTGGTGCTTGAGCTAGCGCGGCGTGCCATAGGTTATTGGTGGTTTCGATTGATTGAATATGGTGTAGATACGAGATTTCGAAAGGTTATTCACAAGTTGCTCGCGGCTTATTCCCACTGCGGCCTGCGCGCGCCGATCCAGGCGAGACCCAGGGCGACGGCGATATGTATGCCGAGGGTGAAAAGGCAGGAATTCTGATTCGATAGCGAGGTGTCGACAACCGATTTTACCGCGCCGTGAACCTGTGATTGGAGTGCCTCAACTGATCCTGACCAGGCCCAGTAGGCGGAGATGAAGGGGCGGGTGAAGGCTTCGATATGCTCGGGGAGCGCAAGGACTGCGCCGGAGAGCGGGAGCTGGAAGCCGACAAGATAGATCGACAGCAGGGATGCCTGCTCTGCGGTGCGCATGAGAGCGGATATCGCGAGGCAGATGGAGGTCATCGAAGCGTTGATGAGTAGGAGGAAGACCGCGTGCTGGACGAAATCACCGCGGAAGGTGCCGAAGATATTCACGAAAAAGGCCATCCACAGGGATTGGGCGATCACGAGGCAGGATAGGAATGCGATCTTTGAGGAGAGGTAGGCCATGGGCCGGAGGCCACCGAATTTTTCCTTCTCGTAGATCGGGCGTTCCCCGGCGATCTCGCGTGCTGAGTTGTTCGATGCCATTAGTGCGAGAAGAACGACCTGGAACATGATGATGCCCGAAACCGCCGAACCGATTTTGGCCTGATCCGAGCGCACCGACTGCTGCTCCTGGATTTCTTGGAAAACATTGTCCTGCCTGACATCAGAATAGCGGCGGATGTTCCCCGAAGCTTTCTCACTGAATAGCGTTACGAGAGCGGGGAAACAGAGCAGGATAACGAGCTGGAGGAAAACCTGGCCGCGGTCCCGGAAGAAGATGCGCCAGCGACGGGAGAGCAGTGTCGAGAATTGCGAGAAAAACCCCGGCAGGCGATTTTCCCCGTCCCGGTAATCGGGAGTGGGCTCGTCGTCCGTGTCCGGATCGGTTTCCGCCGGTTTCACGCGCTCAAGGTGCAGGTCTCCGGCGGCGATGAGACGGTCGCGATTCTTTTCCAGCATACCGTAGTATGACTCGCTGTGCTTTTCCCAAGATGATTGCCAGCGCTCCGAGGGTTGGCCGGCGAGGCGGGGATAGACCTCCTCGGTGTCTTTCACGGAGAAATAATGCGTCATACGCTCCGGCGGTCCGTGGAAAGCGACGCGGCCTTCGTGGAGGACGAGGATGGAATCGTAGAGCTCCAGGTGTGCGAGCGAGTGGGTGACCGACATGACGATGCGGCCGTCTTTCCGAGAAAGGTCGTGCAGGAGGCGGACGATTTCTCGCTCGGAGCGAGGATCGAGTCCGGATGTGACCTCGTCGCAGAGTAGGATCTTGGGGTCGGAGACCAGTTCCATCGCAAGGCCGAGGCGGCGTTTCTGGCCGCCGGAGAGGACTTTAACCGTGCGGTCACTGATCGGGCCGAGTCCGGTTTCCTCAAGGACATGGTCGATGCGGTGGTCGAGTTCGGCGGTATCCCTGCACTTCACCCGTAAGCGGGTGGCTGCCTCGACGGATTCATCGACGGTGAGTGGATCGTAGGCGATGGAGAACTGCGGCACGTATCCCATTTCCGAAGGCGAGAAGTCGCCCTCTTCGGACAGGTTCCGGCCTTCCCAATACAGCGCCCCATCGGATTCGGGGTTCAGTCCCGCGATGGTTTTCAGAAGGGTTGTTTTACCGCAGCCCGATGGGCCGACGATCGCCATGAAGTGTCCCTTCGGCACCTTGATGGACACGCGATCGACGAGGTTTACATCCTCGCCGTCCTTCCTGATTGTGAAACATACGTCCTTGAGCTCTAGCACTTGGGATTGGGTTAATTAATATGAAACGGGGAAATCTTGATTCTTCCATCGGATCGCCGGGCTTTTCTGGGAAATAGTTTACCCATTGCCACTAGCCCTCGATCGGGATGATACGGATAGCGGAGGGCTTTTGGGAACTGATGTCACCGAGCAGTGAGCTTTTTTGCGGAGCCTCGGTGGTATCGGAAGGATCCAGCGCATTGCGGAGGGCACCTTCGACGAGTTGGCCGCAATGGATTTTCATGGGCGGCAGGGTGCCGAGGTCTCCAGCGAGGTCTTGGGGGCTCAGATTGCGGGCTTCTTCGGCGGTTTTTCCCTGCAACAGCTTGGTCGCAACCGAGGCCACGGCGATTGCCGTCTGACATCCGAAGGCCTGGAAGGAGGCGCGGTCGATCACCCGCTTGCCGTCTTTCTCGGAAAACTTGAGCCACATCCGCATCATATCGCCGCAGTCCGGCGAGCCGACCGTTCCGACGGAATCTGCGTCGGTCATTTCGCCTTGGTTTTCGGTTGAGGCGAGCGCCTGTTCGATGTTGTGCTCAAAATCGTTCACGACAGAACTGTGGGGCGGGGGAAACGCGATTTCGAGCGAAAAGATCATGCCTTTGGACATCGTGCTTCGTGTTGACCGGAAAGGCCATCCGGATAGGCATTGACCGGAAAGCCCATCCGGATAGCCTCGCCACATATTTTCGTAACGATGATCAACATGAAAACTCCAGTAACACTATTTCTACTCATTCCATCCATGGCTTTCGGCTGGAGCCCTGCCGAGATGCCGCCGTCGATGCCTCTGAAATCGTTTGTCCTACCGGAAGGCCTGGAGATCATTCCATGGGCGGTTTCACCGCTGCTGCATAATCCGACAAATATGGATGTGGACCAGCACGGGCGCATCTGGGTCACCGAGGGCGTGAACTACCGCAGAAAGTTGGGTCGTCGTCCCGGTGGTGACCAGATCGTGATCATCGAGGATACGGATGGGGACGGGAAGGCGGATAAGAGTTCGGTTTTCTGGCAGGACAAGGAACTGGTCGCGCCTCTCGGGATCGCGGTGTTCGACAACGTAGTCATGGTTTCCCAACCTCCGAATCTTCTCAAGCTCACCGACAAGAACCGTGACGGGAAATTTTCCGAAGAGGACGGTGATACCAAGGAGATTTTCCTGACCGGTTTCAACGGTAAGAACCATGATCACTCACTGCATTCAGTAACGGGAAGTCCGGACGGGAAATGGGTTTTTAACCAAGGCAATACCGGGGCGATGTTTACTGACAAGGACGGAAAGACCTTTAAGCTCGGTGGCACGTATATGGACGAGCATTTCTCGAAATACGTGGCCGACGTGAGAGCGATTGCCGGACTAGTTTCCGATGACGGCTTTTCCTACAACGCGGGCGCGGCTTTCCGAATCAATCCAGACGGCACTGGCGTCGAGGTGATCGGGGCAGGCTTTCGCAACTCTTACGAGCAGATCACGAACTCCTACGGGTTCGTATTTCAAAACGACAATGACGATCCTCCGGCCTGCCGGGTGTCGCACATGATTGAGCATGGTAACGCAGGTTACTTTTCCCGGGATGGGAAGCGGTCATGGCGTGCCGACCTACGCCCCGGCCAAGACACTCCGACCGCCCATTGGCGTCAGGACGACCCCGGCACCATGCCAGCCGGCGATGTTTACGGCGGTGGATCTCCAACTGGTGTCGCATATTATGAAAATGGCGCGATGGGCGATGATTTCATCGGGACGCTTCTCTCCTGTGAGCCGGGACGAAACGTGGTTTTTTCCTACCAACCGGAAGTGGATGGCGCGGGCTTCAAACTCGATCGCCACGACTTTGCTACCACCAACCCGGAGAAGGAATTCGATGGCTCTGACTTCGTCGGAGGAACCAAGAAGAAATTTGATCCGAAGGCAAATAAGGAAGACATCTACCAGTTCCGTCCATCCGATGTGATGGTCGGAGTCGATGGCGCGATCTATATCGCCGACTGGACCGACTCCCGTGTAGGCGGTCATGACACCCGCGACGATGCAGCGTCTGGGGTTATTTACCGGATTGCTCCGAAAGGCTTCAAATCGGTGGTTCCGAAGGTTGATCTATCCACAACGGAAGGTTGTGTAGCCGCTCTGAAATCCCCGGCGAACAACGTTCGTTGGGCTGGTTTTGATAAACTGAAGAAAGACGGTGCCGCCAGCTACGATGCGGTTGTGAAAGTTCTCGAAGACAGCAACCCTTATGTCTCAGCCCGCGCCATCTGGCTCTTGCCTTATCTCGGTGAAAAAGGAATGGCGAAACTCGACGCACTGATCGCTAGCAAGGATGCGAAAGTACGCCTCACGGCATTTCGTGCCGTGCGCCGTGCGGATACGGACGCGCTCCCTTACGCGAAGAAGCTCGCTTCCGACGAATCCCCGCTCGTGCGTGCCGAAGCCGCGATGGAAATGAGATACCGTAGCTGGGATGAGGCAAAAGACGTGCTCATTGCCGTAGCAAAAGGTTACGATGGTAAGGATAGATCCTACCTTGAATCACTCGGCCTAGGTGCCGGGCACCATACGGAGCAACTCTGGAGCGCACTGAAGGAAGAAATGAAGCAGGGCGAGGCTGAGGCATGGTCCGACACTTTCGCCCGCCTGACATGGCGCCTGATGCCGGAGGCTGCGGTTTCTGGATTGGCCGAGCGAGCCAAAGACTCAGGACTTTCGGATGCGGCGCGGAAGCTCGCAGTCGATTCCATTGCCTTCATCAACGCAAAGGAATCCGCCGATGCGCTTATCTCACTCGCCGCCGACGGTTCGCCCGTCCGCGAACAGGCTGTCTGGTGGCTGCGCAACCGCAACCAAGGTGAGTGGTCTTCCATGGGTCTTCAGAAAGTTCTTGAGGAAAAAAATATTCTCGAAAAGAAGGTGAAAATTCAGGCGATCACTGTCCCGGCGAAACCTAAGAAACTGAATTTCTCAGTGAAAGAAGTTCTCGCGCTGAAGGGTGATGGAGCAAAGGGCAAGCAACTCGCAGGTCGCTGCGTGATGTGCCATCAAGTTGACGGACAAGGAGCTGAATACGGGCCGGCTCTCAAAGGCTTCGGACAACGCCAGCCGGCGGAGATCGTAGTCCGTTCCATCGTCGATCCATCGTTCGATATCTCACACGGCTTCGAGGGTAAGACCCTCCAGCTAAAGAACGGTGATCGGATCGATGGACAGATCCTTTCCGAAGGGAAGACCATCAAGATTCGCTCTACCGGTGGCGTGACCCAGGAAGTGCCGAAGGGAATGATCAAAAGCCGCAAGGCTATGGATCGTTCGCTAATGCTCAGCGCCGACCAGCTCGGACTCAGCGCCCAAGATGTAGCGGACATCGTCGAGTGGATGAAAACCTACTAGATTTCCGGTAGCTTGATTTACTAATGGCCGCGGGATTGTCCTGCGGCCATTTTTCTTGGATAGGAACCGCGATTTAGAAATCGCGACAACCCCGACAAAATACCGGCAAAGTTCTCTCCCGTGGCAGTCGCGATTTCTAAATCACGGTTCCTTTCCCGCTTACGCTGCTTTTCTCAGTAGCGCCACCATCACTCCCTGGACGACGAGTTCGCCGATGGGGATGAGATCCGGGAAATCCGGGTTCTCGGCGCGGAGGTAGGTTTTGCCTTTTTCGGAAATGAAGCGCTTGAGTGTCGTCTCTCCGTCGATGAGGGCCGCGACGATCTCGCCGTTGCGTGGTTTCCGTTTTTCGAGAACCACAGTGTCGCCGTTGCAGATGTGTGCGTCGACCATGGATTCACCGCGGACACGCAGGGCGAAGGTCTCGCGTTTCCGTTCGACGCCCAGAGAAGTTACATCGATGGACAGGCAGCCTTCCTGTTCCTGCTCGGCAGCCTCGGCGAAGCCTGCGGCGATGCTGCCGTAGATCGGGATGTCGCAGATCTCCTCACGGTCGAGGTCTTCTGGGAAAATTACCGCCCGCGCCTTGCCGGGCAGGCGCTGGATAACGCCTTTTTTCTCAAGCGCGCGGAGGTGGCTCATCGCCGCCGTCTGGCTGGCGAAGCCGAAATAATGCTGGATCTCGCGGGTGGAGGGCATGATCCCGGTTTCGCGGTGCTCCATGCGGAGATAGTCGAGGATTTCGATCTGACGGGTGGTGAGTTTATGAGCCATGGTTTGTTGAACAGTGTTCTTGAGAACAAAAAATACCTATCCCGAGGCACTAGTAAAGGGGGAATTTGCTCAGGCAACCTCGACAACGAGATTGATCTCCACGGAAACATTGAGTGGGAGCGCGGCGGCACCGAGGGCGGTGCGTGAGTGTTTGCCACGCTCGCCGAAGATTTCCACAAGCAGCTCGGAGGCTCCGTTGACCACGGTTGGGTGGCCGAAGAAATCCGGATCGGAATTCACGAAGCCGTTGAGGGTCACGATCTGTTTCACGTTGTCGAGTGAGCCGATGGCTTCCTTGATGACAGCGAGGCGGTTGAGGATGATCATGCGCGATGCCTCGATCGCATTTTCAATGGGGCAGACGGAGGGAACCTTGCCTAGGATTTTCACATCGCCGTCGATGGGCAGGCCACCGGAGAGGAAAAGCAGGTTCCCGCTGCGAACCCAGTTTACGTAAGCGGCGATGGGCTGGGGGACGACCGGGAGCTTGAGTCCGAGCGATTCGATCTTGGCGAGGGTGTTGTCTTGCATGTGGGGAAAGGTGCGAAGGCCTTGGCGGAGGGTCACGAAAAATCCGCCGCAAATCCCATCGACTCCTTGCCCTTGGCGAATACCGCGATATCCTGCGCGATTATGAAAATCGCCCAGTCACTTTTCATCACACCATTCTTGCTTGCCTCACATCTCCATGCGGGGATTGGAACCGAGCTGTTGTACAAAGGCCTTGAGCGCCCGGTATGGGCCGGAGCGCCGGTCTCGGAGAAGGGCAAGCTCTGGGTAATGGAGCAGGCCGGGAGTATCTGGATCATTGATCTCAAGACCGGCAAGAAATCCGCGAAGCCGTTCCTGAAGATCGAAGACAAGGTCACGCGCGAAAAGAATGAGCAGGGAATGCTTGGCCTAGCTTTCGCACCCGATTTCGAGAAATCCGGCAGGTATTACATCAACTACAACGAGAAGGGTGGGGACACACGTATCGTCCGATTCGTATCCGAGGATCGCCAGACGACGGATCCGGATTCCGGCGAAACCATTCTGAAATACAAGCAGCCGTTCTGGAACCATAACGGCGGTTGGTTGGACTTCGGCCCCGATGGAATGCTCTATATCGCGACGGGAGACGGTGGATCAGGGAACGATCCGAAGGGCAACGCCCAGAACCTTTCCAGCCATCTCGGCAAGCTGCTGCGGCTCGATGTCTCCGGGAAAAAGGGCTACAAGATTCCCAAGGACAATGCCTTCACCGGGAAAAAGGGAGCGCTTCCTGAGATCCACGCCTACGGCCTCCGCAATCCATGGCGCTGTTCCTTCGATCGGGCAACCGGCGATTTCTGGATCGGCGATGTCGGGCAGAACGCCTGGGAGGAAATCAATTTTGTGGAGAAAGGCGAAGTCGGCGGAATGAACTTCGGATGGAGGCTGCGGGAAGCCGATGTCGAGACTCCGAAGAAAAAGGTGGGCGGTAAGAGGCCTAAGGACAATGTCGAACCAGTCTATGTCTACAAGCATGGCAGCGGTTCGCGCGAGGGGCTTTCCGTCACCGGCGGTTTTGTCTATCGCGGCTCAAAGGTCGCCGATCTGAAAGGTCGCTACATTTTTGCAGACTACCAGAATCCTAGGATCTGGTCGGTCGTAGAGAAGGGTGGTAAGGTCTCCGACTTCACCGACCACAGCAGTGAACTTCAGCCCAAGCGCGGTAGCATCAACCTGATCTCCTCATTCGGCGAGGATGCCGATGGCGAACTTTACATCACGAGTCTCAGCGGGCCGGTGTATCGAATTGTGGCGAAGTGAGCCGGGGATGACGGTTCAGACCGGGATAAGTAGAGTGGATTCCGGCCACAGGGCGGAGAGGGGTTCGTCGAGGGTGGCGAGTTTTCCTCCCTTGCGTTTTGCGAGTTCTGCGAGCCATGCATCGGTGACTTGCTTATGGCCGGTGAGGCGGGTGGGGGAGATTTCCGTGTAGGAAAAGTTGTCCGGCCAGAAGGTGTGCTTGGGGTGGGCGTGGTAGGTTCCGAGTGTCTCCCATGCTGCTTCGATTGAAGAGTCAGCGGCATGCATGGTGTGCATCCTCAGAAGGGTGCCTTCGGTGACCGAACAAGTTGCGAACTTTTCGATCGTCTCGAACCACCTCATGCAACGCGCCCGGAACGGATGGTCATCAATCGCCATCGCGATCAATATGTTTCCATCGAGAAGCCAAGTCACTTCAGCATCTCCTCGATTTCGTCATCCGAGTAGCCCATGATTTGAAGAGGGCGGACCAAGTCGTCATCAATGGATCGTTGAATCTGTCGTTCCGTGAGAGATCCGTTTCCCTTTACTACCGGGAGCAGGGTTGACGGGTCGATTTTCGGAGAGTTCGATTCGGAAACGGGAAACCCTGATTCCGGGTGGACGCTGGCAGATGTCTTGCGCCGCAAAAGATCCCCAACCGCCTTACTGATGGAGGTTTTCGTGGAGATCGAATGGCTGCGCGCCATGGCGTAGAGATCGTCGTCGAGATTGATGGTCAGGCGCATGGCTGCACTATGGTGCAGTGGTGCAGTGGTGTCAAGGTGGAGCGGGATTTGGAAAGCTTTCATCCCAACCGCTCAAATCGAGCCATGCACCATTCCATCGCGAAACCTTCCGGATGCTCGGCGACGGCATCGAAGGGGATGAGAACCCCGTCCTCGAAGCGGATGTTGCGCGGCGCGGCGTCACCGAGGAGGATCTTGTCGCCCTTCCGATAGTAGGAATGTTCAGATACTTCGATAAAACCGATTTCGAGGAAGCCTTTCACGATCTCCTGATGTGTCGGGTTTTCCGGGGGCAGTTCCCTTTGGCTGATGGCCAGGCGAGGGAGGCGCTCGTTTCTCAGGAAATCAGGAGGTGAAATCCCTTCCAGTCGTGTGATCGGAGCGCCGATCTCATTGAGGATGATCCAGCGCCTCAGATATTTGACCGGATCGGGATTTCGCGAGGAAATGACGTGATGATACATCAGTTCTGGATCGTGCTCGAAGACTTTTAGGTGAAGTCCGAAATTATCTCCGTAAGTCCATTTTAGGACTCTTTGATCACGGTGCTCCTCTGAAAACAGGAGAATATAATGCTCGTCGCCGCCCTCGAACTCGATGAGTGGATTTGTTTCGGTAGCTAAACCGAACTTTTTTTGCAGGTCTCCTGATGTGCTTCCCAAGCGTCCCATGAGATATTCGCAACTCTTCTCTTCAAAGGCCTTCCAACCGACTTCTGCGCATTCTGATAGAATCGCTCCCATCTCGGGGAGGGCGTCGATACAGGCTTGGAACCCGCTGTTGCGGCGGATCCGGCACTGCTCGATTGCTGATCTGTCGGAGGTGTGCTCATCGTTGTAAGGCCAGTTTGGCATTCGTTACGTTAGGCATTATAAGGCTTTTTCGATCGAAGGCAAGACTCCGGATCGTTGGGGAATTCAAGCTATTTTTAGAATTTGCTCGGATGAAATCACATTTGAAATGAGCCCTTTTCGCTCCGTTGCGAGAGCGCGGAAATCGCATTCGACTTGGAGGCCGTGCCAGAAAGTGTCGGATTGACCGAAAAAGGCTCCGAAACGGATGGACATGGTCGTGGTGATGGAGCGTTTGCCGTGGACGATCTCGTTGATGGCACGTGGAGCGACACCGATGGCTCGTGCCATGGCATTTTGGGAAATGCCCATGGGAGTGATATATTCCTCAAGGAGGATTTCTCCTAGAGTGATCGGTTTTTTTATGGCTATGACGTATGGCGTTATAGTCGCACTGTCAATGGACGTCGCGCATGGCGACATCTTCCGGGTTGGTGTTCGGATAGCGGAAGATCATGCGCTATTGGAAGATGTGTGATCTTGGAATTCAAACTCGACTAATTGGCAAATTAGGAAATTCCTTGAGCATGGCCGAGAGAATAGAGTGAATTCTTGTTACGATGAATACACTGTGAAATGTCGAGTAGCCCGTCAGAATTCCAACGAGGTTGGGTTGGGAAATACCTCTCAAATCTGGAAATAGTTTGCTCCATGCAAACACTCCGCATCCGCTCATGCCTCCAAAATTAATTCCCTTTGCTTGAAGCATTGTCCGTGAATTTGTGGCTTTCTTACGCCTATACTGGATCAGTATGTGCGACTTTGTGGTGATTCCCAATTTCTCATAGCGGTGGTCATTGACCCCATCACCACTAATTCGGGTGATTTCAGTTCCTGCTTTTCCTCCTTGTAACCGACTTAATTGGCTTGGGAAGCCAATGAGTGTGTATGAATCATTTTTTTCAGTGGCATCGAGAGGGTCTATGTCTCGCTCGTCTAGAAAAACTAAGGAGCCATCTAATTGATCCTCGAAACCATTTTTGAAGGAGAAATACCCTAGGTCAATTCCATCGTCCTCTCGCGTTCCGTTGTCCGGAAGTTTGGAGGTGGAGTAATTTCCATAGATGGGGATCAAGTGATCTTTGCCAGGAATCAGGATTTCGTCTTTTTTGAAGCTGTCAAATACGTGAGCTGCAGATGCCAGAAAAAAATGGTCTCCTATTCGCATCAGGACACCTGATCCAAACTGCTCTGGTTTGCCATTGGAATCTTCACGGAAAAGAGGACAGATGGAGGCTTCAGGTCTCCGCAAGTATGGAACAAATACATCAGTGATGACAATTTCAGGGTTTGCTTGAACCGCTCTTCGTAGCCGCCGAGTTACCTCTGCTTTAGGAGGGATTGAATTCGGTAATTCTACTTTCAGGAACACTTTATCCTGTATCAGTTCGGCAGCATACTCAGAGCGGGAATACCCATCTAAATTCCTCTTGTTTGAAGTAGCCCAATCACGAAAGAGGTGAGGTCTAATTGTCGATATGTGAACAATCGATCGTTCATGATTAGCCTTTTGTATGAAATCTTGAGCGCCCTGTTCCCAATCCTTCCAGCTTTTAAGCATTCCGGTGGGACAGAGTTTTAACCACTCATTCCAATCCTCCTGCCTATACCAAGCGAGAATAGCAGGCATTCTCATTTTTGTTTCAGGTATCAATTGTAGCGGCACTGTGAGGATTCAAAAATCGAAGAGATTCATCTGGGGGGAGTTTGCCTCGGGGAGGTTGTCTTCGAGTTTGGTGGTTTTGGGTTTTGGGTGCTTGTCCTTGGAGGTGGGCTTGGTGGCGTTCATTTCCAGGTGGCTGAGTATGGCTTTGGCGCGGGCTAGGACGGGTTTTGGGAGGCCGGCTAGTCTTGCTACCTGGATGCCGTAGGATTTGTCGGCGGAGCCGGGGAGGATTTTGTGGAGGAAAATGATTTCCTCGTTCCACTCGCGGACGGCGACGTTGCAGTTTACTACTGCGTCCCTAGTGTTTGATAGGTCGGTGAGCTCGTGGTAGTGAGTGGCGAAGAGGGTGCGGCACTTGGTCTCGTCGTGGAGGTGCTCGGCGACGGCCCAGGCGATGGAGAGGCCGTCGAAGGTGGCGGTGCCGCGGCCGATTTCGTCGAGGATGACCAATGATTTTTCGGTGGCGTGGTTGAGAATGAGGGCGGTTTCAGACATCTCGACCATGAAGGTGGATTGACCGCGGGAGATGTCGTCGCTGGCACCGACTCGGCAGAAGATGCGGTCGGTAAGGCCGATGGTGGCGGAATCGGCGGGGACGTAGGCACCGATCTGCGCCATCAGTGTGATGAGGGCGAGTTGGCGGATGTAGGTGGATTTTCCGGCCATGTTGGGGCCGGTGAGGATCTGGAGGCGTGAGGACTCGGGGAGGAGTTCGGTGTCGTTGGGGACGAATTTTGTCTCGATGAGGGTTTGTTCGAGGACGGGGTGGCGGCCATTTTCGATGATGAGTTCGGTGCCGTGGGTGAGGATTGGGCGGTTGTGGCGGTGGAGTTGAGCGGTTTCCGCCAACGCGCAGAGGGTGTCGATTTCGGCGATGGCTGCGGCGGTTTCTTGGAGCTCTTTGAGGTTTTTGACGACTTCCTGACGGAGCGTGAGGAAGAGTTCGTATTCGAGTTGTTTGGAGCGTTCTTCGGCGCCGAGGACTTTGTTTTCCATTTCCTTGAGCGCCGGGGTGATGTAGCGCTCGGCGTTGGCCATGGTTTGTTTGCGGGTGTAGTCGTCGGGGACTTTTGCGATGTGGGTTTTGGTGATTTCGATGAAGTAGCCGAAGACGTTGTTGAATTTGATTTTGAGGGAGTCGATGCCGGTGCGTTTGCGTTCGTCTTGCTGGAGGCGGGCGATCCAGTCTTTGCCGCTGCGGGAGGCGGAGCGGAGTTCGTCGAGTTCCTCGGAATGGCCGTCTTGGATGATGTTGCCGTCTTTGACGTTTGCCGGGGGTTCGTCGACTAAGGCGGTTTGTAGGGTTTCTAGGAGTGCTGGGAGGGGGTGGAGTTTCTCCAAGTGTGCTAGTTGGAAGTTCTCAGTTTTCAGGGAAGAGAGGTCTTCGCGGAGGGCGGGGATGTGGGCTAGGGAGACGCTTAGGGTTTGGAGGTCTCTGGGGTTGCCGGAGTTTTGGGAGAGGCGGGAGGTGGTGCGTTCGATGTCGCGGATGTTTTTTAGGGATTCGCGGGCTTTGGATAATAGGAAGGGTTCGGCGAGGAGCGCGGCTATGGTGTTTTGGCGGGAGGTGAGGGTTTCGATGTCACGGAGGGGGTGGAGGAGCCAGCTGCGGAGGAGGCGACCGCCCATGGGGGTGGCGGTGCGGTCGAGGACAGCTAGCAGGGTGTGGTTTTTGCCGGAGCGGGATTCGGTTAGGTCGAGGTTGCGCTGGGAGGCGGCGTCGATGAGCACGTAGTTGTCGTTTTCGAGAAGCCGCGGTGGGAGGAGGTGTTCGCAGGGGCGGCGGAGTTGGTGGGAGAGGTAGTGGAGGGCGGCTCCGGCGGCGGCGGATGCCGCATGGAGATCGGCGCAGCCGAATCCGTCGAGGGAGTGGATGTTGTAATGGGATTTCAGGAGATCGACGGCGTGCTCGGGGAGGAAGGTGTAGCCATCGTAGGGCAGGGCGTGGGGGTGGTTTTCGGAGAAATCCGCGATCTGGTGGTCGGGGATGATGATTTCCGAGGGAGATAAGCGGGCGAGTTCGTCGAGGAGTTGGGCTGGATCGGTGAACTCGGCGATGATGAATTCGCCGGTGGTGTGGTCAATGGCGGCGAGTCCGTGGCATTTTCCGGTTTTTGAGAGGGCGGCGAGGTAGTTCGGGCGTTCGTCGTCGAGGAGGGTGAGATCGTCGATGGAGCCGGGGGTGAGGATACGGGCGATCTCGCGCTCGACGATTTTTCCGGGCTGCGGGGCGGTGGTTTGCTCGGCGATGGCAACGCGCTTGTTGGCCTTGAGTAGGCGGGCAATGTAGTTCTGGGCGGCGTGGTAAGGGACGCCGCACATGGGGGTGCCGCCGCGTTTGGTGAGGGCGACGTTCATGATGGGGGCGGCGGTTTTCGCATCCTCGAAGAACATTTCGTAGAAATCTCCCAAGCGGTAGAAGAGAATGATGTCGTCGGGCAGGCTTTTCCTCATGGCGAGGTATTGGGCCATCATGGGGGTGGGAGCGGACATGCCGGAATGCTGAGCATTCAATTTCAAACTTCAAATTCTAAACTCTAAGGAAGAACAGTGGAATCGGGGGTTGTGGAAATTTTCCTGTAAGGGAAGATAGCGGGGTGAAGGATCAAAGGAAGGTGCGTGATGTGGTGTTTGCGGGGATCGATTTCGAGGGTGCGGGTGCACAGCGCGGCAAGGAGGATTGGCCGGTGCAGATCGGGATGGGGACGTGGTCGGTGGCGGGGGGCTATGATAGTTTCTATGTGTCGTTGCTGGAACGGGAGGGCAATGTGGACTGGTATGCGAAGAAGATTCACGGGATAGAGGAAAGCCACCTAGACGGTGCTCCGAGCCTGCTTTCGCTGTGGCCTGAGGTGAACGGGCGGCTCGGTGACGGGGCGGTTCCGGTGGCACATGCGAAGGGCACGGAGAAGCGGTTCCTGAGGAAATTTCCCGGAAACCCGTTCGATCCGTGGGTCGACACGCTGTTGCTGGCGAGGGCGGCGATGCCGGAGCAGAGGAAGCATTCGCTCGGCATACTTTGTGAAGAGATCGGAGTTGCCGACAAGGTGCGGGAGCTGGTGCCAGGAAAAGATTGGCATGATGCGCTATTTGATGCGGTGGCGAGCCTGGCCTTGCTGGAGTGGATGGTGAAGCGATACGGGCTGGAGGATCTTCCTCTGTGGGCGCTGGTGGTGCCGAACACCGGGGCGTGGTATCGACTGCGGAAGGCGATGAGCTAAATTCCAAATCTTAAAATTCAAATTCCAAGGAAGATGGGTAGGCGAGCGGTGCAGATATTTTTTGGAGCGTTGCTGGTGGGGCTGATTGTGTTTGTGGCCACGAGGGCGCCGAAGAAGCCCGAATTGCCGAAATGGGGGATGCAGGAGCAGCTTCTTGATGGGGCGGTCGAGCGCTCCAGGGATGGGGCTGAAAAGGCGGCGGATATCGCCTTGGTGAAAGGCTTGCTGAAGGAGGGACTTTCGCGCCGGGTGTTTGATTTCGCGGTGGTGGCCGAGGCGGTTTCCGATAAGAAGATGATACCGGCTATTGGACGGGCTTCGGTGGGAAGGGTGACGGCTGCGATCAACAAGGTGATGGAGGTGCTGCTTGTCCAAATGAATGCGAAGGATTCTCCGGTGAAGGGGTTGAGGCGGATCAATGAAGGGTCGAGGTTCTTTGAGGACGGCCTGCTGACAGGCTTGGACGCGATGGAGGGGATTTCGTGCGACTTCCCTCAAACCAGGGCGGGGAAAGCCCAGCGATCCGGCTATCCGGACCTCAGGATCACGGATGATGCCACGGGCGATGTGTATTACCTTGATCCGAAGCTCATGGAGCGGGGATCTGTGAACAGCACCTTGCGGACGTTTTATTTCGAACCGAAGGACACGACCCTGAAAATTACCGACGATGCGACCCACCTTCTCATAGGAATCGAGCACGATGGAAACGATGGTGACTGGGAATTTCTGGGCTATCGGGTGGTGGATCTTTCGAAGCTTAAAGTCAGGCTGAAGGCGGAATTCCAGGCTTCGAATCGGGATATGTATCCGGAATCATCGGTTCTTGAAAAGCGGATCGACGGGGGAAAGGATGGCGGCAGATGACACATTCTACTTCGGGGCGAACCAGCGGTTCGGTGGCCATGGACGATTACCTCGAACAGATCCTGCATCTGATCGAAGAGAAAGGCTATGCGCGCGCCGTGGATATTTCCTCGAACCTCGGGATCTCCCAAGCGAGCGTTACCAACATGCTCCAGAAGCTGGATGGTGAGGGTCTGGTAAAGCATGAGAAATACCGTGGTACGGTGCTGACCGAGCAAGGCCGCAAGATCGCGGGCGCGATTGTGGAGAGACACCAGACATTGACTCGCTTCCTGCGGCTGTTCGGGCTCGATGAGGAGACAATTTACCGGGATGTCGAGGGCATGGAGCATCATGTTTCCCGACCCACACTCGAGGTGATCCGCGCGGTGGCGGATGCCTTGGAGGGGGACGGCGATTTCCTCGCCGATGTGAAGGGTAGGATACTGAACGACGGCCAGAAGTAAGGAAAATCCAAGAGGTGTCGCCGGCTGTGGAATTTGTCTAAATTTTCGTCGGGAAAAATCGGCTTGCGGCAACTTTAGGCATGGCAATTTTGAAGGTAATGGAGCAGGGTAACAGATGGAAAAGGTATTCGACGCCGTTTTCCCGAATTAAACCATAAACCAATACGAACCATGCAAACAGCAAACGTCAATCTGCCCATCACCGTGACGGTGAGACACGAAAGTGTGACCGACTCCCTCCGTCAACACGCCCACAAGAAAATCGAAGGGCTGCATCTTGATTATCCGAAAATTATCGAGGCGAGGGTGATCATGGACGTTCAGAAAAACCGGCAGATCGCAGAAATTATCCTGTTTTGCACGAACCACATCACCATCGAGGCGACCTCCGAAGGGCGGGATATGTATGTCGCCCTTGATGAAACGATTGAGAAGATTGCGCGGCGCATGCGAAAGCAAAAGACCCGGCTCCTGAAGAAGAGCCGTCCGCACCGGAATGAGTCGATCCGCTACCTTGAGGAAAGGCATTTCACCGAGGACGCCCTGGATCATCCTGAGGATTCGGTTGAGGATCCCATACCATTCATTGTTTTTCCCGAAAAGTATGCCGTGAAGACGATGTTCAAGGAGGACGCGATCATGGAGCTTGAGCTCTCGGATCGTCCTTTCGTGCTCTACAAGAGCGCTCGCCGCGATTGCCTGACGATCGTCTATCGCCGCAAGGACGGCGAGTATGCGGCGCTTGATGTGAACGGTTGAGTATCTCTTGGAGGATAGGACCGGAGGGGGTGGCTTCGCGCTGCCCCTTCTTGCGTTCGGGCTGGCTTGCGGATGGCAGGCGAAACGGGCGGATGAGGCACGCGGTAAATGGCAGGTGCAGCCGAATCGTCCGTGTTGCGCAATCGACCGATAGCGGGCGCTTGCAGGGAGGGCTTTCCGGTGGTTAGTTTTTCTATGCCGAAGCCCTACCCAACCATCATCCCCGGATTGCGCAGCCCCTATGATCAAGTGGGGGGTATCGTATATTTCGGGCGCATGCTCGACAAGATCCGGCTCAATGCGGAGAGGAAGCTTCCCGAGGAATGGTCGGCCATGGTCGGTTCGGAGCACGCGGGCAGCTTTGATTCCCGCTGCTGTCATTTCTTGGGTGTCGACTATGATTCGATCGTCGCGGAAACCATCAAGGGCGGGAGCGACGAGGAGTTGCTTGCTTGGGCTTTCGGGAAGGGGCGCAAGCCGGACCGCGAGGATATTGAGGTCTGGAACGGTTTTATGGCCAAAAGGGGCTGGAAGGATGCCGCCTCCCAGCGCGTGAAGGAACGCCTCAAGGAAATCGGGCTGGAGCCGGATACGGTCCGGACGATGTTCGGTTTTATCGACCTCGACGAAGGTCGGCGCTAAATATGGAGCGCGGCTTTGCAAGCCGCCGGGGATGGTGCTGCGGAGCGTGGGGTTGGTGCGGAACGGCAGAAAGCGGCTTGAAAAGCGGCGCTCCAAAGGGCACCTACTCGATCCCGTTGAAAAGATCCTTGAGGACGCCCGGGGTCAGGACTTCCGGGGTGATCTTTGGTTCCTCGCCCGGAACGATGAGGATGTTTACCGGGATCGCTGTCCGGCCGAGTTCCTGCAGTTTGGCCTCGATGGCGGGGTTTGTCTTTGTCTTGTCGGCTTTGAGGAAGACGATCCCCTTTTTCTTGGCGAGGGCGAGGACTTCGTCGGTGTAGGCGATTTTCTTGTTCACCTGGCAGGTGAGGCACCATTGGGCGGTGAAATCGATGTAGACCGGAGTGCCCTCGGAGGTGAGCTTGTCCACTGTTTCCTGGGACCAAGGCTGCCAGAGATTGTTCGGTTTCGGTGGGAGGGCGAGGACTGTGCCGCCGATGGCGAAGAGGGCGGTGAGCGCGAGGGCGGTTCCGCGGACTTTCCGGGATTTGTGCGGTAAGTTCCAGCGGCCGTAGACCCATGCGGCGGTGGCGATAAGGCTAAGTCCAAGCAGGGGCGCAAGGAGGTATTCCTGTCCGATGAGGCCGGAGTAAACCCAGAGCAGGTAGCCGGCGGTAGCGAAAAGCAGGAACGACATCGCCTGTTTGAAGGACTCCATCCACGCGCCTGGGCGGGGAAGTAATTCGACGAATTTGGGAAAAAAGGAGAGCAGGAGATAGGGTAGAGCCAGGCCGATGGCCATGGACACAAAGGCCGAGAAAAACTGTATGGCGGGGAGTGCCATCGCGGCACCGATCGCGACCCCGAGGAAAGGGGCGGAGCATGGAGTGGCGACGACCGTGGCGAGAACGCCGGAGAAGAAGGATCCGGTGTGTCCGCTCTTGCTCTGGAGTTTTCCGCCGACGGATGTGGCGCGGGTTCCCATTTCGAAAAGGCCGAACATATTGAGGCCGAGGACGAACATGAGCAGGAGAAGGATGACGACCACCCACGGATCCTGGAGCTGATAGCCCCAGCCCTTGAGTTCGGAGCCGGTCTTGAGTGCGGCGGCGCGGATGCCGAAAAGGATGCCGCTGAGGACACCGAATGAGGCCAGGACGCCGAGCGCGAAGCTGATGCCGTGGAGGGCGATGGAGCGGCGGTTATCCCCGGCCTGCTGGACGAAGCCCATGATCTTCAGGCCGATGACAGGGAATACGCAGGGCATGAGGTTCAGGATTAACCCGCCAATGAGCATCCCGCCGAGGATGGGTAGGAGTTTGGAAAAGGAAATCGGCTCGGGCGGAGGGGAGGCTATGTTTGTTTCCGGTATCAGTAGGGTGGTTTCCCCCACAATGATGCCGGAGACGGTGTTGCCCTGCGGGATGGGATTATCCAGAAAATCGATTTTTTTGCGTTGAAGTGTGAGCAAATAGCCTTCTTCGGAAGTGCTGACTTTTCCTCCCTCCGAGAGAGCTTTGATGTATGGCTGGTTCGGTATGAATTCGGTTGGTTCGCCGACGGAGCCCGGAACTGCCATACGGATGGTATCCGATGCGTCCTGTCCTGTCGTCACTTCGATCTCCGAAGCTTCCAAGTCTTCTCCGGGAAGCTCCAGCCGGGCGGTGCGGAAGAGTATCGCTTGCGAAGGATCCGCCGTCGCTTCCTCAGCCACCGGGAGTTCGAGCGAGAAATCCGCAGATTCGTTGATGCAGGACATTTCGCAGATCTGCCATTCCGCAGAGGCTCCTACGGAGAAGGTGTCTCCGGGCGAAAGGGAGGCGGGCGGGGTGATTTTAATCAGGAACACCGGGGAACCCGGGTAGATGAAGCTTTTCCCGTCGAAGCCTTCCTTTACCTCCGGAGTCGGCCATTGGATGGATCCTGCGGATGCTCCCTGTGGGAGTTCCCATTCGATTTCAGGAGGCAGTTCAACGCCCCCCGAGTTCCTGTAATAGCTGTGCCAGCCTTCCGGATGTTCGAGTTTGAGTGCTACGGTGAAAGGCTTGCCGGGGGCGACGGCGGTGTTTTCGGAAATGAGTGTTGATACCGAAGCGACTTTTTCTGCCCCCAGGGTGGAAATTAGTGCGAGGACGGTGAGTAGGATGCGCATGGTTCGGAAGGTCTGTTGCCAGGTAGGAGGTTCGACGTGACGATTTCATCCATATAAAAAAAAGCCGCAAGGAAACTTCCCTGCGGCTTTGTGGATAATTTTACTGCGCGGGATCAGTGACCTTCGTTTTGACGGGCGCGTTGTTCCTGATCCTGGGCGTTTCCGTAGACTGCGCCCGTGCCTGCACCGACCGCACCGCCGATGGCGGCACCTTCAAGGCCACGGCCGGATTGGTGGCCGATGATGCCTCCTGCTGCTGCGCCGATGAGGCCGCCTGTGACGGCACCGCGCTTGGTGTTCGGGCCGCTGGGTTCAGTGCAGTTGCTGAGGGCGAACGCACAAAGGCCGCTAATGACGATGAGATTCAGTTTTTTCATGGTGCCTGCGATGATACACGAGGCTTGAAGCTGTGCAATCGGATTTCGGGAGAATTCCTGTAGGCACCCAGAATCAGCATGGACTGATTCGTCGGCAGGATCAGTGCTTCCTCGCCATTCCTAGCCCTGAATTTCAATCCATCCCGCTGGCCGAAAGCGGTTTGGTTTCGGCCTCTTTACGAGGCAAATCCCTTTGAATTTCCCCAACGAATCGAGGAAAGGCAGTGTAATATCCGCGCGATCGATGCGAAAGGGCGGGTATCGAATCGTGTTAGGCGTCCTTGGGAGCGAACTCCTTAGCCACTTTGGCAGGGTACTTCAGCTTGGTGAGAACGTCTCTAGGGTTCATCAGAGCCACGACAGCTTCGTCCATTCCCAGTGCGACGAGACGCTTCCTCTGGTCATTTTGACGTTTCGTTCTCGCTGAATTTGATTTCGTGGGGCGAGTTCTGTTTTTGTTCCGCTGTAGTGTTGTAGCCATGTCGGTATTTGTTTTCCTAGCTGAAAGAAGATGAAGAATTGCTTGCGATTGGCTTGGTCAATCGCAAGAAGGCCGCTTCAATAGGTTCGATGACGGCTCCGGTCAACTGGAATTCTATTTTAAACCGGACTCACGAGTATCGGTGTCCAAAAGTAAAAGGAAAGGGGGCTCTCTGAAGGGGGCGAGAGGTCTGAATCTCTGAAAGGAAAGGGTTCAGTCCGTGGATTGTGGATTTACCTTCCTTGCTGCACCATCGCTTCGACGTCGGCGATTTCCTTGACGGTCTCGACACTGAGGTTCTCGTATCCGTCCTCGGTGACCAAGACATCATCTTCGATGCGGATGCCGATTTGGCGGAATTCTTCAGGGATTTCTGGATCGAAGGCCTGCGAGTAAAACCCGGGCTCCACCGTAATCACCATGCCCGGTTCGAGAGCTTTGTCACCCTTGTGGTAACCGGGAAGGAGGGGATCATGCACATCCAGCCCAAGCGAATGACATAATGCACCGGGCCAAATTCTCTTGTAGGCCGCGGATTCGATCAACTCTTGGGTGTCACCTTTCATCAGACCGAGTTGCTTCAAGCCGTCAATCAGTATTGCCGCCGAGTGGTTGTGGAGATCCATCATGCGCACTCCGGGTGCGACTTTCTCTACGCCTGCCTTTTCGGAGGCCAACACCACTTCGTAAAGATCGCGCTGAATGCTGGAAAAGGTTCCCGATACCGGGAAAGTGCGGGTCAGATCGGCGCAGTAGGCGTTCCAGGTCGCGCCTCCGTCGAGCAGCACGAGATCTTGATCCTGAATGGGGCCGGAATTATCAATGTAGTGCTGGCAGGTTGCGTGGCTGCCTGCAGCCACGATGGTGCCAAACGCTTGATGCATCACTCCCTGCATCTTGCCGGTATATTCAAATTCCGCCTCAAATTGATACTCCTGACGGTAGTGTTTGCCTGCACGCATGCAGGCATGATGGGCTTCTCCGGTGATCTTGATGGCCCGGCGCATCTGCTCAACCTCCAGCGGTGACTTCACCATACGCATCCCAACAAGCGCATCGAAGACGTCTCCTTCTGCCACGACCTAGGCAGATTGACTCTTGATCGCCTGGGCGATCATGCCGCTGCAGGGGTGGCCATCGACCGCCTTGTAGTGCACTCGGCGGCCTTGCAGTCGGCCGGAGAGAAAACTCTCAAATTCACGGATGTGTCTGACCTTGTCCGCTGGACAAGCCTCGCTTGTTTGTCCACGCCCATGGTGAAACCATCCCATACCTGCTCTTTTTCGCTGTTTTCGCGAACGAACAAACTGACTTGTTCTCCCTCCGATGTGGGATCCAATACGAGCATGGCACCGTATTCAGGAAATCCAGTCAGATAGAAAAAATTCGTGCCCTGACGGAATTTAGAAATACTCGAGCGTGGAATTTCGGCGGGAATGATCAGCAGATCGGAGCCAAGTCGATTGAGAAGCCGCTCCTGTCGGCCCTGAATTTCCGTAAATTGTAAATTTCCCATATGAGTGAAAGTCTCGCCAAATTTCCTGGCATCATGTGGGCTGTCACACAAATCCTTTTTCCGATTCCCTGGACTCCACGGCGCGGCATCTTGGGCTATTTGCTTTCTCCCTGAGGGGTTGCTGATTGAGAAGCGTTTCCCTACCGCACCTTCGTCACGCCTGGATTTGAGGTTTTCTGACTCGGTCGTTTCGGGGAATTTATTTTGGCGAAGGGTCGAAAAATCTCGATAAAAACATTCTCATTGGTTCGAAACTGAATCAGTGTTTTGACTTCGCTCTCATGTCCCTATCACAAAAAGGTTATAAGACACTCAATCATGATGACGTCCAATACCGTTGGATGATGAAGAACCGCGGTGGAGTCAATGAGGCATCGATCTATACAAATGCTGCGGTGGGCGGGCGTGAACTTATCGCTGAGCTACCGCGGGTGGTAAGCTTGACCATGGTCATGGACGCGGCCGATTTCGGTCACGCCAATGACTGGAATCCAAACGTGGCGGGTAAGGCATTGCGCTGCAAGCACACACGGAGAGGTTTCGTGTTGGTGGATTAAAGTTTTTCTCGGGACTCAACCACATAAATGGGGGCCGTCCTGAATGGCACGAGCTCAAGAGTGATGCGGCGGACGGGATGAATGAGGCGGAGGCTTTGGCGGTTGTTGAAGAGCGGGAAAGGGGAGGCGACTGAAAGTCACCACTACCTGCCGGAGCTTTCTATGGCGAAGATGTTGCGGCGGCGTCAGCCACAGAGATAACGAGGAAGTGACTTGTGCTGATCTCGGTTGCGTTGTCCGTGCTACACGGGATCTCGGTTTCGTTACCGTCTAATTTGAAATGGAACATCCGGACCAGTCCGAGGTCTCTAAAATTGACTCTTTCCAGATTTCGGGACTCAGCAAACGGCCCAGAAGTCCTCGCCTTCCCGGCGACCTGCGGCGATCGCCATTTGACGAACGGTCGATCGCGCTCCTTTGAGCCCAACCGCACCGAGCATGATGCTTGAGCGCCACTGGGACTTCATCTGTTCGGTTGCTGCCACTTCGGCACCATGGATCCACTGACCGACCCGCGCCGGATTCACGTCGAAAAAGCCTTTCACCGCGACCCCCTCGTCCTGAAGGTCCAGCGCCAACCTCTTTCCGATTGGTCCGGCGCCGGCAATGACCACGCCATGTTCACCGACTCCTGGGAGATTGTGCAAATGGTGCGCCCGCATCCGACTTCTCGCGTCGCTCCCATAGCGCGGATCCTGCCGGGTCAACCGCTCCGGTGAGTCCCTCCATTGGAGCAGAACCTCCGGAACCCGCACGAATCGACAGCCAGCGGCGAGAAGCCTGAGCCAGAGATCATGATCTTCAGCCCACGAGGTATCGTGATAGCCGCTCACACGATTCATCCAATCGCTCCGGACCATCGCCGTGGGATTGATCACCGGACACTCGATGAAGCGTGAACGGGACATCGCTTGATGGTCTGTCAGGCTGTTTGCCCAAGCGACATAGCGGCGCATGCCATCACCATGGCAATCAATCGTCTCAACACCGCATGTGATCACTCCGGTATCTCCCTCTGCCGCATTGAGTTGCTCACCGATTCGCCGGGGCATCGCCACATCATCGGCATCCATCCGCGCGAACCACTCACCACCAGCCAAACCCAGACCCGTTGCCGAGGCTCCAACGACTCCGTTATCAAATTGGTTCCGCACGAGTCTGAACCGAGTATCCTCGATCCCAGCCAGGGACGCGACCGATCCGTCGCGGGATCCGTCATCCACCGCGATGAGTTCAAGGTCACGAAACTGCTGCCGCAGGATACTCTGAACGGCATCCAGAAGCGTCGCCTCCGCGTCGCGAAACGGAAGAACCACAGAGACAACCGGCATGTCCAGTTCTCAGACAAGCGGCTCAACATTGCAATCAAACAGCCCGCCAAGTTTCAAAGTGGGTGAGGTGGGTGGATTCTGTGGCGAGGCGAAGAATTTCTAAATTTCAGGGTGTTCAAATGGCTCTGAGCTTCTAGGTTCCGCCCCCTGTATGCCTGTTAAAATTCGTTTCACATCCGCCGCGGCCGCCGGCCTGGTTCTTGCTAAAGTCGGTCATCCTCAACGCGATGAGCCGCTCCAGACCTCGAAAGAGGTTTTCACAATCGATGAGAACGATGAGATGGCGCTTGCCGCCATTTTTCTTAAACCGTTTAAGAATCTCACGGCGCATCGCTTCGCTCACCATTCGTCGCTCAATCAGCATGAAATGATGACCTATGCCGCCGCGATCTTCGACTCGGAAGACGGTTTGCTGGAAAAGGGCTGTGACATTGCGAAGCGTCTCTACTCCAAGTCGAACCATCCGAACATCAAGTCCGGCGATCTCTGCATTTCCTTGATCAAGGATATCGAAATCGATGGTGAGTTCATCCAGGGGCTGTGCATACTCAAGTCGGAAAGCGTCGTCCCGTTCCTCAGTATTTCCACCCGTGACGGGGATCTTGAGTTGCACACTGAACAGGGCATCAATCCGGAAAAAATCGACAAAGGTTGCCTGATCCTCAACCACCTGGCCAGCAAGGGCTACTATGTGCTGACGTTCGACCGCTCCGGATCGGATTCGCGCTTCTGGGTGCGAGATTTTCTGGGCGTGGTGCCTATCGCCGACAGCCCGTTTCTGACGAACAAATACGCCAACATGGCCGTCGCGTTTATGGAAAAGGAGAAGAAGGAAAAGCCTGCCGCAGAGGACGATGCACCGCCATGGGATGCCTCCAATGCGGCGAGGGACGCGATCACTTACTTCGAGGAAAAGGAAAAGTTCAATTTGGGGGAGTTTGAGGAGGAGGTTCTCAAAACCCCGGAAGCCAAAGCCAAGTTTGCGGAACACCGCAGCCAGATCGAAGAGGAGCAGGGGCAGAAACTGGAAGATTCCTTTGAAATTTCAAAGAAGGACGTCAGCAAGGCCAAAAAGAAAATCCGCACCGCGATGAAACTCGATACGGGTGTGGAAATCCGGCTCAAGCCGGCACTTGCCGCCAAGCCCGAGCAAGTGCTGGAACATGGTTTCGATGAAGAGAAAAAGATGAAGTTTATCAAAATCTATTTTAACGAGGACCTCGCCGAATAATTCATGCCAATTGAACCGTCGTGTCGCCCAGAAAATATCAAAAAGCACGGGGTCCTTTTCCCCGTGCAAATGAAGAGCAAGTGAGAGGGGCGTCCGCGCGGGGAATGTCGAGAGATCATGAGTTTTTGGAAATATTGAAATGCTTGATCCACGCTCGCTTACTCCATCGATGCTGCCGCTGAGTATCCTCTATCAAGACGAGTTCCTCGTCGCCATCGACAAGCCTGCCGGGATGATTGTGCATCCCGGGCGCGAGCCTGAGGGGCCGGAATGGATTGCGATGAAGCGACTGCGCGACCAACTTGGGCAGCGGGTTTTTCCGGCGCATCGTCTGGATCGCCCGACCTCGGGCGTGCTGCTCTTCGCTCTCGATAAGGAGACTTGCGGCCGCGCTCAGCGAGCATTCGAACTTCGCAATGTCGTAAAAACCTATCACGCCATTGTCTGTGGAAACGTTCCGCAGCGGTGGATCTGCGAGACGCCACTGAGAACCAATCCCGAGGATGAAGAGCGGTCGGCGAAAACCTCGTTCGAGCGTCTGGCCGTCACGATTGAGGGGTTCTTTCCCGCCGATCCGACACTAGTTCTATCGCTCCTCAAAGTTACACCCGTGACCGGACGGTTTCACCAGATCCGCCGCCACCTGCTGGAGGGCGGTCGCCCGATTGTCGGTGACTTCCGCTATGCCGGGATGGATCGCAGCTTCGAACTCGGTGAGGTTCTTGGCACCGGAACGCGCATGTTGCTCCAGTCCAAGGTTCTCGAACTCGATCACCCGCTGACTGGCGTGCCCTTGAAAATCGAGGCTCCGATGGATGCTGAATTTGCCAAATGTTTTCCAGCCCCGGGTGAATGAGCGGCGTGTGACAGCAGCCGGTCAACGGCAGATGGCTGTTCGAATTCCTCCACACGCGCGCAGTTTCTCCCGCCGCCGCGAACGAAGCATTGCCAGTCGGGGCTCCTGCGTTCCATGATCCACCAATGACTCCGGACAAGATCAGCGATTGGCTCCAATACTTGAACATGGATGCGGCGGTTGCCGGGAAACTCGGTATTTTCGGAGCGATCCTTTATATCTGCGCCCTCGCGCTGGTTGCGAACTTTCTGGCCAAGCGCCTGATCGAGTGGGTGGTGCATCCTATCATCAAGAAAACCGCCATCAAGCTGGATGACTTGCTGATCGAACATCACGTGATCGTCCATTTTTCGCATCTCGTACCCGCGGCGGTGATCCATTTCTACGCCCCCGCCGTGTTTCGTGGCGAAGCTGGGATACTGGCGATCACCGGCCTCGCGGTGAACACCTACCTAATTATCATCACACTGCTTGTGATCGACGGGTTGATCAATTTCGCCCGGGCGGTCTGGGAGAGGGGGCCGGTTGGTCGGCGCTACCCCGCGAAAAGTTACGCCCAGGCAGCGAAACTTGTCATCAATTTGATCGGCCTGATCTTCATCCTCTCCGCCCTTCTGGGGAAATCTCCTGTCGTGCTGTTCTCCGGTCTCGGCGCGGTGACAGCCATCCTGTTGCTGATTTTCAAGGATGCCATCCTCGGCCTCGTCGCCGGGTTCCAACTTTCCGTCAATAACATGGTGGCGGTGGGCGATTGGATCGAGATGCCCGCCCGTGGCGCGGATGGCGACGTTATCGACGTCTCGCTCACGACAGTGAAAGTCCAGAACTTCGACAAGACAATCACCACGATCCCGACCTACGCCCTCATTTCTGATTCGTTCAAAAACTGGCGTGGTATGAGCGAGTCCGGAGGCCGCCGTATCAAGCGTTCTCTCCATATCGACATGCGGACGATCCGCTTTGCCGATGAAAAGCTGCTGGAGCGCTTCAAACGCATCCGCCTGCTTCGTTCTTACCTCGAATCCAAGCTCGATGAAATTCAGGAGTACAATGGGGACGTCGGGGGAAATCTCGACGAACTAATCAACGGCCGCCGACTGACCAACGTCGGCACCTTTCGCGCCTACTGTGTGGCCTACCTGAGGAATCATCCGAAGATCCATCAAGAGGGCATGACTCTGCTTGTGCGGCAGTTGTCCCCGGGTGCCCAGGGACTCCCGCTGGAGATCTATGTTTTCACCAACGAAATAGCATGGGAAAATTACGAAGATATCCAGGGTGACATCTTCGATCACCTGCTCTCAGTTCTTCCTGAGTTCGACCTCAGCCCGTACCAATCGCCCAGCGGTGCGGATCTGGAGAAAGCCGGTTCACTGATCCATGCGTCGGGAGCCCCATCGGGAAAATCGGTTTGATGATGCGCCAGACGGGTCAATCCTTGTTGATTCACTGGTCGGATTGTTGGTCTCGCAGGGTGGCGAGTTCGGATTCGAGCTCGGCAACGCGGAGTTGCAGTGGGGAGATGAGCTCCTTTACCTGCTCCTCAGTGTAGCGGGGGGTGATGAACTTCGGGCAGTTCCAATCATAGGACAGGATCTTGATGCGGAAGATGCGCTCAGGGGGAGCGCCGTGGCCGCCGCTTGGCTCAAGTTTCTTTGCGAGTTCGGGATGCTCTCGGGCATCGAGAACCTCGGCTTCGCCGAGGATTTTCAGGCGGCTGCGGCTCGGGTAGTCGATCAGGAAAAGGGAGACGCGTTTGTGCACCGCGAGGCTCCCGGTGCTGACCAACTGGCGGTTGCCTCTGTAGTCGGAGAAGGCGATTTCGCGGGGGCCGAGAACCCTGAAGAATCCAGCCGGGCCACCACGGTGCTGAACGTAGGGCCAGCCGTTTTCGGTGATGGTGCCCATGTAGAAGCTGTCGCGGCTTTCGATGAACGAAATTTCCTGGGGACGGAGTTCATCCGGGGAGGGAGCCTCGTCGTCGGCGGAATAGCGGCGCCCGTAGTATTTGTCCTGCGCCTTGAGTACGGCGGGAGTGAGGACTTCGTGCATGAATCGATCGGCCATGGTGATGATGTTTGATGTTTGCTTCAACGCAGTGACCCGGGAGTTTGCATGGAACTCCCGGGCCGGATGGGGGAGGTGCGGTCAGGCGTTTGCGAGAGCGCGCACGATTTCGGATTTCGGTCTCACGCCGGTCAGGCGTTCCACCGGTTCGCCGTCCTTTCAGGCGACGGGATTTTGCACGGCTTTCCTACGTCTCGTCTTCCGATTTGCTGTTTACCATTCCAACCGGCTCACCACTTTGAGAAACGATGAAAACCTCAACGAACCTTGCGTTGTCGCGATAACAAAACGATACTCAGGTGATGAAATTCCTGACCCTCACCACCGCGATCCTATATTCCATCGTTTCCATTTCAGCGGCAGAGGAGCCCGAGCTTGTTGCCCCGGTGAAAATTGAAATGGCGGAGAAACAGCTCGCCAAAGGCGCACAACTCCTGGACGTCCGCAGCAAGGAGGAATGGGATGAGGGACACCTAAAGGGCGCGATACTCGTCACCGTGACCGAAGACGGCTTTATCGACAAAGCCAAGGTGGCACTGGATCCGAAAAAGGCAGTGGTGGTTTATTGCCGGAGCGGCGGGCGCAGCGCGAAGGCGACGAAGCAACTGCGCGCCGCCGGATTCACCGTCTATGATCTGGCCGGAGGTATCACCGCCTGGAAGGCGGCCGGCAAAGAAGTGCTGAAATGAGCACGAGCCTCTGTTTGAAACGTCCCGCAGTATGGGCTGGGGGATGTCAGGGAGTGAAATCGGGAGCTGATACTGGGGGCAGTTATCCCATTCGATGAACGGGGTGGGATTTTCCGCCTGGATTTCGATCTTGATTTCCATGTGCGCGTGACGACCTCTTGGGAAGAATCTTATGTTTGCAAAATTACTCTTATCGTTGGTGTGTGTGGTCGCAGTTGGCTCTGCGATAGCTGAGGAAAAGGACGCTGTGCCGAAGGTGCTCTCCCCGGAATCGATGAAGTGCTTGTTGAAGGAGATGGTTTGGGTGGAAGGCGGGAGTTACTCGATGGGCTCAAACTCGGACAAGGCGTCATCGGCTGAGGGACCCGCACACAAGGTGACACTTGCTGGGTTTTATATGGGCAAGTTTGAGGTCAGTCAGGAGCTTTTCCGGGAGGTGATGGGGTGGGATCACAGTTACTTCCAAGGGAAAGGGCATCCCGTGAACAACCTTAGCTGGGCGAACATCCAGCGCTTCATCGATCGATTGAATGGGATGACGGGGAAATATTTCCGGTTGCCGACTGAGGCGGAGTGGGAGTATGCCGCGAAGGGAGGAAAGATTTCGAAGGGCTACCGCTACAGTGGTTCGAATACGATCGATGAAGTTGCGTGGTATGCCGGGAACAGTGAACGGCGGGTTCATCGATCGGGGAAGAAGAAAGCGAACGAACTGGGTTTGTATGATATGACAGGGAATCTTTGGGAATTCTGTCACGACGACGCACACATGCGTCCATATCCTGATCGTGAGAGAACCAATCCCATCGCAGGAAGTTTTGATAAGCCCTACTCACGAAAACCCAAGATCACACGGGGTGGCGGCTACGAATTCGATGAGGATGAATCCCTGGTTTTTCGCAGAGACGGAGCAACGCCGAATGTGCGTATGCCAGATATCGGGTTTAGGTTGGTGATGATTAAGAAATAGCCGTTCGTATTTTGAACCAACGCCACCGATTCCGAGCAGCGCGAGGACAGAGGGCTCGGGGATGCCTGTTCCGTCCCTGAACTTTGGCTGCGTTCGATGGCATTGTATCCCTTGTCCAGGGTGCTGCGGTAGAGTCGGACTTCCGTGCCGAGGCGTATCTGGTAGCTGCGGACGTCACCCTCGCCGCGCTTATTCCACCGCATCCTTGACCGCTTTCCCTACCGCGAGCGCCACCTCCTGCGAAAGTGCGGATGGCAGAATCATTTGCGGAGTCGGATCAGGGATACAGGCCGCGATGGCATATGCCGTGGCGAGCTTCATCTTGTCGGTAATCCGCGGAGCCTTTGCGTCGATGGCTCCCCGGAAGATGCCCGGGAAGGCGAGCACGTTGTTCACCTGATTCGGGAAATCGCTGCGCCCGGTCGCAACCACCGAAGCGCCTCCTGCATGCGCTTCCTCAGGCATGATTTCAGGCGTCGGATTTGCGAGAGCGAAAACGATGGGGTTGGGAGCCATTGTTCGGATGTCATCGGCATTCAGCAGGCCGCCCCGGCTTACGCCTATGAATACGTCCGCGCCTGCCAGGATTTCCTTGAGGCTTCCCGCTTTGTCGGAGGGATTGCTGTATTCCAGGATTGCCTCCTTCACCATACCCAAATCCTTGCGACCCCGGTGCAGAGCGCCCTTGGAATCACAGACGACAACCTCGCCCACCATCGTGCAGGCATCATCATCAAGACCGATACAGCGGAGGATACGAACGATCGCCCTCCCCGCCGCTCCGGCTCCGGAAATCACGATCCGCAGGGTGGAGAAATCCTTGCCCGTGGCCTTGACCGCATTCAGCAGTCCGGCCAGCAGCACGATGGCTGTCCCGTGCTGATCGTCGTGCATTACCGGGATACCGAGATCCTGCAGGCGATCCTCGATCTCGAAACAGCGGGGCGCGCTGATGTCCTCGATGTTGATTCCGGCGAAGCCCGGTGCGATGGCTCGTATCGCCGCGACCACGGCGTCTGGTTCCCGAGCATCGAGACAGATTGGCCACGCATCCACCCCGGCCAAGGCCTTGAACAAGGCACATTTCCCTTCCATCACAGGCATCGCCGCAGCTGGTCCGATATCGCCCAGTCCGAGCACTGCGGAACCGTCGGTGACCACTGCGACCGAGTTGCCCGCACAAGTCAGATTGCCCAACTCTGCAGGGTCGTTGTGAATCGCCATGCAAACCCCGCCGACACCTGGGGTGTAGGCAAGGCTCAGGTCTTCGCTGGTCTCCAGTGGGACTTTTAGGGAAATGCCTATCTTCCCCCGGTTCTGGCGGTGCAGCGCAATGCTTCGGTCGACAACGGTGGTTTCGGGTTTATTCATATAAACCGCATTATCAGAAATCGGAGCAGACCGAAAGGAGTTACGCAGCGCAGTTTTGCGTGCCGCTATCCGAAGCTCCGCCCATACTCGCCATCACATTTTCAATGTGGGTCAGTTTCCGCAGGTCCCCTCCACCCAGCGCTTCATCCAGGTAGCCGCGATATCCGGTGATAACGACACGCCGGAGTGTGTCTGAATGGCGAGACCGAGTCGGTTTTGGAAGGTCACGCACCCGGCTCCCAGAAGCTGGCCTGTGACCACGGGCGGGCAGAACACCCAGGAATCATCTGTTGCGATCTTCTTCTCAGTATCCCAGACCCCGAGGTTTGAGAAAGCACCGATATTTCCCGCAGGGTTGGCGCGGTCCTTGATGAGGAACTTGACCTTGGCCGCGTGACTCAGGAATCTCCCGAGTTCGAGTATCAGATGCTTCGCCCGATGCTCGCCGCTTTCCAGACGTCGGCGGATTTGTTTCTGGATCTGTTCCGCTGAATCGTCCGCTGCGACCAAGGGATTCACGCAGCTCACATGGTTTTCCGTATCGTCCACGTGGTTGATATCGCCCCGCAGGTTTACCGGGATCGTCCAGGGGATTTTCAGTTGGGGTCGCTTGATCTCCGGGCGGATGGCCTGATCTAGGTGTTTGAGCAATAGGCTGTTCACCGTCACACACTCGCGCTGACAGCTCTCGCGGATATCCTTTGTTTCCCTCTCGGTGAACAAATGCCACGCCACCGCCCGGCAAGGTTCCGCCCCAGGTGAACCGGATATTTTCCAATCCCTGCAGTCGGCACATTCGCTGTTCCTACGAGCCCCGCGCCAGAGTCGCCACAAGGGGGCAATCACCCCCCGCGAGGTATTCTTCGTCCCGGGGAGTTCAGGAAGTTTCGCGCCCCGTTCTCGCAAAATCCGGGCAAAACCACCGATTCCATCGCATTCGCTGTGATGTACGAAATACCACTCCACCTCTTCGGCTCCATGTGGAATCCGGCCATAGCGGATTCCCATGAAGTCACCCGCTTCCTCCGAAGCCTGGAACCAGTGGGATGCGATGCTTTGTGTGGGAGTATGGCTCAATGGGGTGAATGGGGCAGGTGAAGAGGAGACGGCTCTCTATGTTTTGGGCTCGGGTGTCCCTTTGCAACATTTTCCCGTATGTGTATATGCTCCAGAGACCGTGAAAATCGAAATGATTTTTTACAGAAGGACGCAAAGTTCGCAAAGGCTCAGGCTGAGCGGGCTGCCAGATTTTTGAAGTGGGCTGACCGAGCCGGATCAGCCCTACTAGGTGAAACACCGGAAAAATCACATTGCTTGCTTGAGGTGCCCCGATGGCTTCAATATGAAATCCATGATTTGGCAGAAGATACGATCCTTGTTTCAGGAGACGGAAAAAGTTCAGGACGTGTTCAAGGAGGAGTGGACGGAGCTGCTGGTGGCGAATGTCCCGCTCTACTCGCGCCTGCCGGATGATCTGAAGCTGCAGTTGCACGAGCGGATCGCCCGGTTCATTTCATCGACCAGGTTCGAAGGCTGCAATGGCTTGGAGTTGACCGAGGGGATGATACTGACCGTCGCCGCCCAGGCGTCCTTGCTGGTTCTGAAGCGGGAAGGGGAGCCGTATCCGGATCTCACGACCGTATACTTGTATCCGACGACATTCAGCTCGGTTCAGAAACGTAGTGACGCGTATGGGATCGTAACGGAAGGGGAGGTGCATAGGCTCGGGGAGTCTTGGGAAACCGGGACAGTGATTCTAGCGTGGGATTCCGTGGAGCAGGGAGCGCGGAATATTTTCGACGCCCGCAATGTCACGTTCCATGAATTCGCCCACCAACTGGATCACGAGGATGGCGACACGGATGGCGCACCGGCGTTGCCGAGTCGCGAGGCCTACCGATCCTGGGCACGAGTTTTCCGACAGAATTACGCGGATTTTTTGGAACAGGTAGGGAAAGGGAAACGCACCCTCATCGATGACTATGGAGCAACCAACCCGGCTGAGTTTTTCGCTGTGGCGACAGAGACATTTTTTGAAAAGCCACGCCAGCTATGCAAGAAAAGGCCTGATCTATACGATGAATTGAAGTCCTACTACGGCGTCGATCCGCAGGAGTGGCTCAGCTAGTGCCCTGAAAATCTTAATCTGACGGATGGGGATTTTGACGGTCTTGAGAAAAAGGCTTCCGATGGTCGCGGAGGTTCAGAAAGCTCGACGCTTTTTTCCAATCGCTGCGTTCCGCGTCGAGTCGTGAATCTCGATTGACTCCCTCCTTGCGCCTTGCTCTTGGAAAAAATCGGCTTCGCCCATCCATCAGATTAAGATTTTCAGGACACTAGATGGGTGGCCTCTTAATCCAGATTTCCGGCCAAGAGGGAGGGCTCCGTGGTGACTCGTGAAATGCGGGATGAGGTGGCGGTGTTTGTCTCGGCGCGGATGACTCTCACAACCTTGGGCTTCGCTTCCTCCACCTGCTGGAGGTGGGCGACGGTTTCCTTCTTTGTTTGGTATGCGCCCCAGAGCAGGTGGATGGTGCAGAGGAGGAAGGCGATAACTGCGCAGCTTTTCACAAGCCCTCATACGGGAGAAGAGGCGCGGTGCGGGCGGGCGGCGGCAACGGGGCGTTTGGGAGTGGTTTTGGGAGTGGTTTTGGGAGTGGTTTTGGGAGTTGTGAAAGCGGGCCGCGGTGGGGTGGCTAGGATGTGGGAAGTTCCCGTGGCGAGCCAGCGCTCTAACTGATCGGCGAGGGCAGAGGCGTTACGGTAGCGGGCATCGAGATCCTCATGGGTGGCATCATCGCAGATGGCGGCAAGCCGTGTATCGGAAACTGTGGGCACTTCTGCGCCGGGCGTTCCCTCGGTGATGCCGGTGAGGAGTTCACGGAGCATCACGCCGATGGCGTAGATATCTGATTTCAGGCTGCCCGTTACTGAGCCGAAGGATACTATCTTCGGTTCGCATTCCGGGTTCAGGAGTATTTTGGCGAGCCTTATATCACCGTGAATGATGCCATTCCCGTGGGTGTGGGCAAGACCGCGGCAGACGGAGAGTGCGATCCGAACCGCTTGCTTGGGATCGATGGCTTTTCCGTGGGCGGAGTTGAAGAGAGATTTTCCGGGGACATACTCCATGACCATGAAGAGCAACCCGTCCACCTCTCCGGAATCGTAGACACGGATGAGATTCGGGTGGGAGAGGCTTGCCATCGCTTTCGCTTCGGCCTGGAAGGAGTTGCGGAGGGAGAGGTCGCTGCCGAGTTCACGGGGAAGGATTTTGATCGCGACATCCCGATCCAGAGCGGGCTGACGAGCCTTGTAGACGGTGCCTGATTCACCTTGGGCAATCAGGTGCTCGAATTCGAACGCAGGAAAAAGCTCTGCGAGATGGCTGATTCCCGGGACTGGGAATGGGACGGGTGACATGGCGGCAAGAGTGGGACGGGTGTGGTGTATTCAATGTAGGTTAATTGCTAACCGGCATTGGATGCATGGTTTTACGTTGTTTCTCGCGAATTCGCTATTACGCGATCGCGTGAGCCACGGATGGCGTGATTCGAGGTGCCTGACGCAGCCCAAGCCATTCAATATAGGTAGGGATGATCCGGCTCGGTCAGCCCTGATCAAAAACGGAAGCGCTGTATCCCCGGAAAGGGAGTGAACCCAAGGCAAGACACCACATTTCCCCCGAGACCTCACTTCCGTGTGGGTGAGGCGGGCTGTCAGATTTTTGAGGTGGGCTGACCGAGCCGGATCAGCCCTACCGGGTGAAACACCGAAAAAATCACACCCGGGGAGGGCACAATTTCCTCGAAACTTCCGGCCATCGCCCGATGATGGCGGCAAGCATGAAAGATTCGACCCAAGACAGCATCGCCCTGCTCATCGATGCAGACAACGCGCCGGCGGCGAAGATTGATTTCATTATCTCGGAGCTTGCCAGCCACGGGGTGGTGAACATCCGGCGTGCTTATGGAAACTGGACGAAGCGCGGACTCAGTAGCTGGATCGATGTTCTCCACGGTCACGCGATCCAGCCGATGCAGTCATTCGATTTGGTGAAGGGCAAGAACGCGACGGACATGTCGCTGCTGATCGATGCGATGGACATCCTCTACACCAAGGACATCCAGACATTCTGCCTGGTTTCCTCCGACAGCGATTTCACTCCACTGATCCAGCGCCTGCGGGCGGACGGGAAGAAGGTGATCGGCTTCGGCAACCAGCGGACGCCCGAGCCTTTTATCGCCAGCTGCACCCATTTCCTCTACCTCGATGACACCAAGGCGATCAAGGGAGCCGGGAAAGTGGAACCGAAAACCGCCACCAGCACGTCCAATCAACTCAAGGGTAACACCAAGCTGATGACCACCCTGCGCTCCGCCGTGAAATCCGCGGCGGACGACGATGGCTGGGCGACGCTCGGTCCCGTCGGTTCGCACATCACCAATCAAGGCCCCTTTGATCACCGCAGCTATGGCTTTAAGAAACTGAGCGACCTCTTCGCCTCCATCGACCTCTTCGAAGTCAGCTCAGAAAAAACCGGCAACCAGACCAACTACCGGGTGAGGCTCAGGAAACCCTGAGCATGGGTTCTGTTCGGGCTGCTTCCATGCATTCCCGGGCTGAAGCCGCCTTGGCGATCCTTTCCGGGGCGGCCACCCCTCCTAGGTGATCATCGGGCTTGCCTTCGTCTTTGGTCCGGAGTCCCGTGTGCTGTCCCATCCCGACGATGCAAGCATCAGGGATTTGGAGGCCAAATCGATCGCCTTGCCGTAATGCTGGCATGATCGGTAATGAATCAAATTTCGCGGGGGACGGAGCTTTCCCCGGAATCCGACGATCATGAGAGGACGTGCCATGTAAATCTTACGTAAATATACGTAAATTCAAGTGATTCGCGCACTTTGTACTTCCCGAACGGGGGGGAGATCATGGAGATTTTAGGTGCCAGCCCTTCCGGTTTACCTTGTTCGCCAGTTTCCATTTTTCGACCACTAATTCCTCACAGATTTTCTATGCCTAATCCATTATCATTCAGCGCGCCCTCTCCGGAGTCGATGAACTCCTTGCTTCCGGGGTTCGAATTCACCGCCGTGGTCTCATCAAACGCGGTAGGCGCGGTGTATTTCGCCAATCAGATTTCCCTTGATCGCCAGGTGGTGATCAAGATCTTTGCGCCCGATCCTGAACGAAAGGGAACGATCAGAAACAAGGCTCGCGCGGTGGCTGGGCTGAATCATTCGAATCTCATCGCCATGCTCGATTCCGGCAGTGTTGAGGGGATGTCGTATCTCGTCATGGAGTTTGTGCCGGGGAAATCTCTGGCGCGTTCGACGAGAGGGAAGTCGGTAGATTTCGAACAGGCCATGGTTCTTATCGACGGGATCTGCGAAGGGTTGGCCTATGCGCACGACAACGGGGTTGTCCACGGCTACTTCAATTCCTCGAACGTTCTTCTGAATCAACAGGCGCAACCCAAGATCGGGAATTTCGGTGTGCCGCACTCGACCCAGGGTGATCCTGTGGCGGATACGGCGCGGCATTTCATTGCGCCGGAAGTGCTCGGAATGTCTGCCGGTGCTACAAAGCAGTCGGACGTCTATTCGGTCGCTGCCGTCTTTTATGAGCTGCTTGCAGGGCGGGAGCATGGTCCCGATGTCCCGCCGCCATCGGAACTCTGCGGATGCAGGCCGGAGGTTGACGCCGTCTTGAAACAGGCCACCGATGCGGATCCCGCAAAGCGGATGGCCGACGTGCGGGCTTTCCAAACGGCGCTGAAGGAGGCTTTGAAAGGACGACAGCTGAAACCGGCTTTGACGCAGAGAGCTTCGGCTGTGGCGAAAGCGTCCAAACGTGCGCCGTCCCGGAAGAAGCCAGCCGAGGTGGCCAAGGTGGGATTCGATTGGAAGTTGGTGCGCAACCTGGTCATTATCGTCGCACTGCTGTGTGTGTGCACTCTGGCGTGGAAGGGCCTGAAAAATGCACGGGCTGGAAGGGAGAAAGAAAACCGTGAAATTCTCGCCAAAGAAGCCGCTACCAAGGAAAAGGACTTGGCCGAAGCGGCGCAGAAAAAGGCGGAAGAACTTGCCGGCCTTCGCAAAACCGACGTTTCTAAAACAGTCATCTCCGATGTGCCGAAACACATCGAGACTCCAGCGGAATCGCTGGAACGCCTGCGCTCTCGGCTGAAATCCGGCGCTCGCTCGGAACTGCCCGTTGGCAGCGTACGCAAGGCGGAATGCGATTATTTCTTCGTTTCCCAGCCGATGACCTGGGCGGATGCCGCCTGGTTCGCCGAGTCCCATGGCGGTCATCTAGCGATCCCTGATCCCGATGCGGACAGCGGGTGGTTATTCGAAGAAATGGCGAAGGATGAGAATTCCTGGATCGGTGCGGCGAGAAGTAGCGAGAATTCTTGGATTTCCGTCAACGGTATCATCTGGAATCCCTCAGCGGAGCCCACCGGAAGTGGTTCATATCTTGCCGTGGGTGAAGGTGGATCGATCCGGGCGGAGAGTTCCGGAACGCTTCGTCCGTTCATTATTCAATGGCACAGCGACGGGTCGAATCCCGGAGCACTCGCCTCACAGTTCGAGGCAACACGCGGTTCCCTCAGTCAGTCGGCTCCGTTGTTCCCACCGGGAACCGCAAGCTTCGGCGACCGTCATTACCTATATGTCTCGCGCCCTAGCAGCTGGCAGCAGGCTGGTGAATTCGCGGAATCCGCCGGGGGACAGCTGTTGGTCGTTTCTGACACTGAAGAGGCAGGCCATCTCCGGGGATTTGCCGGGAAGCTGAAAGCGAAGGACGGGATATGGCTGGGCGGCTCGCTTGATGATAGCCACTGGCGGTGGGTCAGTGGAGAGTCCTGGACGACGGCGGCATGGGCAGACGGTGCCGACGGACGCGCCACGAATTCCGCTCTGATCATCCGCCCCGGCAAGGGCTGGGACGGTCGCGACCGTGAGGATGACGCCTCCGGTTTCATCATCGAGTGGAGCAACGATGCGGAGTCTGCAAAATCTGCGGATCCCAAGGCAGCTGCGCCGGGTGGGGATGCCGCAGGACTCACCGCCCGGGTGAAGGAAGTGATTCTTGCCACGGAGCAGAAACGCAGTGAAGCCCACGTGGCGAACGTCAAGAAAATCAGCTGGGATCTCGATGCCTTTGTCCGGGGACTGAACAAGAGCGGACAGCAGCAATGGCGTCCGGAGGTGGAACGCCTCAAGGCCTGCACGGAGGGCGACCGTTTTCTTCCCGAGCAGGTTCAATCGGAAGAGATCACCATGTCGCCGGAGATGTCAAAGATCGCAAATTACGCTGCGAGAAAACAGGAAGAGATCGACAAGAAGTTCGCCGAGACGGCCAAGGCAATTCGTGATTCATTCATCGAAAAACTGGCGGAGATCCGCGATGCCGCGCAAAAGTCAGGGCAGCTCAAGGTCGCCGAAGATATTGACGAGACGATCGCCGCCGCCGCGGATCTCGGTTCCTGGGTTGGATCCTTCGGTCTGGAACTTCCGCAATAGGCCTTCGAGCCCGAAGGGGATCCGACACCGCCTAGAGCAGGCCAGCGATGACGAGGCTCACGATGGCCATCACATTGATGAGGATGTTCATCGAGGGGCCGGAGGTGTCTTTCAGTGGATCGCCGACGGTGTCGCCGACCACGCAACCGGCGTGGGTTTCGGAGCCCTTGCCGCCGAAATTACCTTCCTCGACGTGCTTCTTGGCATTGTCCCATGCGCCGCCGGCATTGGACATGAAGAGGGCGAGGAACACGCAGCCGAGCAGGGCGCCGATGAGTGTTCCGGCGAGGGTCTTCGCTCCTGCCTGGGCGCCTTCCGGCCCGATCCATTCGAAGCCAAAGCCGACTACTAGCGGCGTGCAGACGGCGAGAAGTGCGGGTCCGATCATGGCGCGGGTCGCGGCCTTGGTGGCGATGTCGATGCAGCGGTTGCTGTCGGGCTCGACGGTTCCTTTGAGTATGCCTGGTTCTTCGCGGAACTGGCGGCGGATCTCCTCGATCATTTGGCCGGCGGCCTTGCCCACGGCATCCATGGTTAGTGATCCGTTGTAGAAAGGGACGGCTCCGCCGATGAGCAGCCCAACGAAGAAGTAGCGGAGCGAGTCCGGCGTTGCGAGATCGAGGCTGATACCGGTTTTCTGGATGAAGGCGGTGATCAGTGCGAGAGCGGCGAGTCCGGCAGCGCCGATGGCGAAACCTTTCCCGATGGCTGCCGTGGTGTTGCCGACGACGTCGAGGCTGTCGGTGATCTTGCGGGTCTCTTCTCCCATTTCGGCCATCTGGGCAATGCCGCCGGCGTTGTCGGCGATCGGCCCGTATGCGTCGATCGCCATAGTGATTCCCACGGTGCCGAGCATGCCGATGGCGGCGAGGCCGACCCCGTAGAGTCCGGCGAATTCATACGAGCAGTAAAGGGTGGCTGCGATGGTCAGCACCGGCAGGACGACCGACTGCAGGCCGACGGAAAGCCCGCAGATGATCAGGGTGGCGACACCGGTCTGCCCCTGCGCGGCGATGTTTCTGATCGGTTTTCCACCGGTGTAATACTCGGTGATGAGGCCGATCAGGACGCCCCCGAGGGAACCACAAAGGACGGCTGCTGCGAGCGTATGACTGAGGTCGAGAAGGCTGGTCAGTCCGAAGGTGGCAGCCACGAACAGCGCCGCAGCCCCGATGGTGCCCGTGCGCAGGGCGAGGGCGGGATTCTTATCGGCGAACAGGTTCACTAGGACGATGCCGAGCACCGAGCATAGGATTCCGACGGTGGTGAGTATGAGTGGAAACTGAAGTAGGATTTCGTCCGATGCCGCCCCGTAGGTGACGGCGGCTGCGCTTGTCGAGGCGGCGATGGCAATCGTTGCAATCTGCGCCCCGCAGTAGGATTCGAAAATGTCCGATCCCATGCCCGCGACATCACCGACATTGTCGCCGACGTTGTCTGCGATCACGCCGGGGTTGCGCGGGTCGTCTTCGGGGATGCCTTCCTCGACCTTGCCGACGAGATCGGTGCCGACATCGGCGGCCTTGGTGAAGATGCCTCCGCCGACACGGTAGAAGAGGGCGACGAGGGAAGCTCCCATGGCAAAGCCTTCGAGGATTTCCGGGAGGTGTTGGTTGCCCGAGTAGATCCAGAAGAGTGAGCCAAGGCCGAGCAGTCCCATGGCTGCGACAGTCAGGCCCATGACGGCTCCGCCGGAAAAGGCGATCTTGAGCGCCTTGGCAGCACCGGTTTCGTTGGCCGCTACGGTGGTGCGGACGTTTGCGAGGGTGGCGGTTTTCATGCCGATGAAGCCGGCAGCGGAGGAGGCGAGGCAGCCCATGAAGAAGGCGATTGATTGCGGGCCGCTGAAGGACTTGTCCTGGAACAGGAACAGGGCGGTTCCAAGAATCACGGAAAACAGGGCGATGAGAATGAACTCACGCTTCATGAAAACCATCGCGCCTTTCTGGATCTTTAGCGAAATTCGCTCGGCAAGGCCACCGCCTGCGCTTTGCTTCTTGATCGAGAAAAACAGGTAGGCGGAAAGGCAAAGGCCAAGGATTCCGGCGAGGGGGGTCAGGTAAGACGGCATGGGTTTGTCGAGATGAAAGGGCGAACCTTGGTAATCCAATCCCGATCAGGCAAATAAAATCCCTCATTCCGAACAAGAATCCGGCGTAGACGGGCTGAGCGCCCGGGCTGTCATTCCTTTTTGAAGAAAACGTTGCCGTATAGCGGGCTGCGGAAAACGTAATGATAGCCGAAAGGCTGCCGATAGATCGCGGGGCCTTCGGCGATCAGGTGGTGGCGTTTCGAATCATCGGTGAAGCTCCAACGATATTCGCTGCCGTGCTGCCAAGTGATCCAGCTCTTCCAGACCGTTTTCGTGCGAGCGTCATGGACGATGACTTGCCCTTCCGTGATGTCGAGGGAGTAGGTCTGGTGCTGCCAGTCAGCGTTTGCACCCGGGTATTTCGACCGGTCGATCACGTAATGGCCTTTGATGTCGGAGCGGGAGGGCTTGGTAGGGCTGGACAGCCAGCCGAAAAACATGACGACAAACGGCAGCGCCAGAAATCCCGCGAAGGTGACCGTCGATCCCTTGGTTCGCCGCATGGCGACGGTGATCCCAAGGGCAACCAAGAACAGGGAGTAGCAACCGAATAGGATGATAATGAACATGACCCGATAGCCCCCGGGGTTTCGCTCCCTCTGGCCTAGGATTTAGAATTTAAAGTTTAGGATTTTACAAAGTGTGCCCCATCCGCAGCCGCTTCGTATCGAGATACTTCTGGTTGTGGACGTTCGCGGGGAGAGAGAGCGGGAGTTGTTCGGTGATCTCCAGTCCGTAGCCCTCGAGACCGACGACCTTCTTCGGGTTGTTAGTGAGGAGTTTGATACGGCGGACGCCGAGGTCGTAGAGGATCTGGGCACCCATGCCGTAATCTCGCAGGTCGGAGGCGAAGCCGAGTTTCTCGTTTGCTTCGATAGTATCGAGCCCTTGCTCCTGGAGTTTGTAGGCGTGGATTTTTGCGGGCAGGCCGATGCCACGGCCTTCCTGGCGGAGGTAAAGTAGAACGCCGCCCTCATCGGAAATACTTTTCATGGCGGCGGCGAGCTGTGCCCCGCAATCGCAGCGCTGAGAGTGGAAGACATCGCCGGTGAGGCATTCGGAATGAACGCGGACAAGGGTCGGTTTCTCCGGATGGATTTCGCCTTTCGTGAGTGCGAGGTGATGGGAATCATCGATGGAGACGGTATAGAGGTGGCAGTCGAAATCGCCGAAGTCCGTGGGCATCAGGATAGTCTGGTCGCGCTTGACGAACTTCTCCGAGCGGCGGCGATATTCGATGAGCTGCGCAATGGTGCAGGCTTTCAGCCCATGCTCCTCCTGATAATCGCCGAGGTCGCCGACGCGGGCCATGTTCCCATCCACGTCCATGATTTCGCAGATGACCCCTGCGGAAGGGAGTCCGGCGAGATTGACGAGGTCGATGGCGGCCTCGGTATGGCCGGCGCGGCGGAGGACACCGCCGGGCATGGCTTGGAGCGGGAAGATGTGGCCGGGTTTCACGAAGGCCTCGGCCTGCGCTGCGGGATCGGCGAGCAGGCAGATGGTCAGTGCCCTGTCGGCGGCGGAAATTCCGGTGGTGATGCCCTTCGCTGCATCCACGGATATCGTGAAGGCGGTTTTCATCCCCTCCAGGTTGCGACGAGTCATTTGCGGGAGATCGAGTTCCTCGGCGCGTTCGTGGGTGATCGGTGCGCAGACAAGACCCCGGCCGTGGACGGCCATGAAGTTGACCATCTCCTTGGTGCAGAGTGAGGCCGCACCGACGAGGTCGGCCTCGTTCTCGCGGGACGGGTCGTCGGCGACGATCACGAGTTTGCCGGCGGCGATATCGGCGATGATCTCGTCGATGGGATGGAAGGTGAGGGAAGACATGATTGGGTAAAAGCTGAAATTCTGCTAGTTAAGGAAAGGGTTTTGCGGGGCTTGTGAAAGGAGGTGGTGGTAGGGTGAAATGCCTTTGAGAAGGTTTTTCCAGAGAGAGACGTCGTGTTCCATGGCGAGCAGTTCGTTGGATGGCTTGAGCGTGATCCAGGTGTTTCGCTTGAGTTCGTTCTCAAGCTGGCCGGGCGACCATGCGGAGTGCCCGATGGTGGCGCGCACGATATGCTCGCCGGCTGAAATTAGGTCGGCGGCGGTCTGTGCGGAGATGCTTGCGCGGTGGACTAGGCTATGCCCATCGACCATGGAGAAACAGGAAAACGTAAGCTCCCCAGCGGACAGCGGGCCGCCGCGGTGGATCGGGAGATTTCGGAGGGGCGCGAAGTCGGGATCGGTTAGGAGTTCCCCGACCGTGGTGCCGGTGGGGTGGTTGATGATCGTGCCATGCGCGCCTTCGGCCGCTGAGTGTTCATCGAGCATGATCACCGAGTGATCGAAGGTGCCGTCCGAAAGTCCCGGCGAGGCAAGCAGCAGTCGCCCGCGCAGGGAAATGGAATTTTCGGAAGTCGATGAATCGTCAGACACGTGGAGAGAATCGCGCCTGAATGCGGAAACATCAAGGACGATGGAGTCAGCCCTGCAGGTAGGCGATTGCCACCGCCTTCGCCGGATGTTCGGTAAGATCTTCGCGGAGAGTCGTCAGCCGTTGGAAAAGCTCCTCGCCAAGCCGGCTTTGCAGCATGGACTCGTAAGATTGTGAGCGGCTTTCCTCACGGATGGAGTTCTGCCACGGTGTCGTGAAAATAAGGTGGAGTTCCTGATGGAAGTTCCCGGCGGTGAGCGCCTCCCACTCGCCCGGATCCAGCCAGATGCCGCCGGTGATCGAGCGCTCGATCCTGAAATCGAGTCCGTGTCCCACCTTGTAGCGGCTCATGATGGTTCCGGTTTCCGGACAGAATTTCACCGTGTCATCGAACTCACCGGTCGGGTTCGCATGCGTCTCATGGTGGCCATGGTCGGTTGCAGGTGGCAGGCTGCGCTGCCAGAGCCAATAGTTTTCTGCCGGGATCCAGTGGCCACCAGTTTCGGGGCAACGGTAGGCTTTCAGACCCTTGGCGAGTGTGACAGGTTCGAGCGGCAGGTGATTCTCCAAAGGACTTCTCATAATCCTACAAAAGCGGATTTTCCAAGAAGTGCAAGTTTGGAAACGTCGCGGCAGAGCCTCAGAAATCTCCTCGGCAACGTTCTTCGGGGAGGACGGGTTTTCCGGTTTCGCCTATGGGATGGGTGTAGAGGTATCTCCAAACATCCTCGTAAAGATACTTCCCCGCCTTGTCCTTGGGCGATGCGCCGCCTGGAGTTGAGGCGCTGTGGGCGCGTTTTTCGTTGCCGCCGACATTGGCGGAGGAAATGAGGCGGCGGGTGTTGCCGTAGGGTGGCTTTGTATCGTCCACATTGACGATGGGGCCGAACTTGTGAAGCCCGAGCAATAGCCAGGAGCGGCAGTAGTGGTGATCGGGCCATCCCTCATCCTCGGTGTGGGTGAATCCGAAGAAGCGCTCCGGTGGCGTCGCGGATTTCATGCCCTGCCACTTCTCCGTCTGGTCGCGCGGGCCGGAGAGCATCACCACACGGGCGACCTTGATATGCTTCGCCAAACGCGCGGAGGTAGTGGAGCCGTGGGATGCGCCGGAGAGGATCACTTTTTCCCAGTCCAGCCCCTTGCCGTCGCGGGAGAGAAACTGCTTCCAGTTCCCCTCTGGATTTTTCCCGTCGAGATATTTCACGAATTGATACGAGCGCTCCATCAGCCCGTCTGGCTGCGGGATGGTCATGAGGCGGGTCTGATCTGTGCCGGTTGCGGCCTCAAGGCGCAGGCCGGAGAAATGGTTGTCGTCGCCCTGCTTGCGGAGCTTGTCCATTTTCCGGAACCACTGGCGCGGGTAGGTTACCTGGATCGCGTGGTGGCCGTAGGAGTTGAGGCGGTCGAAAAGCTGCTGCGGCGGAGCCATCAGCCAGATCACAAGGTAGCCGCTGTCCTTCACCCGAGTGTCAACACTGGCCAGTTGCATGTCGGCTGGCTTGCCTTTGTTTTTGAAAACGTAGCCGATCTCCGGATGCTCTTTGGTAAGCGGGTCGATCTCCGAGGCGCGGCCGGTGGTGATGTATTTCTTCCCCTCCGCGAAAAGCGGCGAAACGAGGGCGAGAATGAGGAGCAGGGCTTTCATGGGATTGGAGACCCGGAGCCTTCTCTAATTCGGCCTGCGTTTCGAGCCGGTGCGCTTCGAAGGGCGGTGGCGCTTCTTCTGTGGGCCGGAGCTTGCAGCGGCTTTCGAGATGGGTTTCTTGGAGCCACGGGTGCCGGATCTGACAGGGGGGCGTCCGGGCTTGCCGACCATCTTCACACCCTCTGTGGTCGGTGGGCCGGCGACGGCGAAATCGACGAAGCGCTTGATCTTGTCAATGGCGATGATGCTGAGCGGGAGTTTCATGCCGAGGGCGAGGCGTTTTCCATCGAAGGATGTCCATGCCTTGTTGTGCATCTCAAAGCGCCATCTGCTGCCGCTGGGAAGGTCTTCGCGTTTTACGACACCACGGACATTCATGTCCGGGATCTCGACCATCAGTCCCATGGGGCGGACGTCGGTGATGACGCCGTCGAAGGTGGTTTCGTCGCCGTGATCCTTGGATTGGTCGGTGGAGGCGATGAGCTCCAAGTATTCGAGGAGCTTGATTTGTTTGGTCTCCGATTCGGCCTCGGAGGAGGTGCGTTCGGTATCGGAAATGTGGCGGGCGATATCGCGGAGATCCGCCTGCGAGGGGGTGCGGTCCGGGCTTTTCGGAGCGTTCTCAAGGAAGGGCTGGAGCGAACGGTGGACGATGAGATCCGCGTATCTCCGGATCGGAGAGGTGAAATGGGTGTAGTCGGTTTTCGCAAGTCCGTAGTGGCCGATGGGATCGGCGGCGTAGGCGGCGCGCTTGAGGGATTTCAGCAGGCCGAGCTTGATTGTGTGTTCCTCCGCTGTGCCTTTTGCGGAATCGAGCAGTGCCTGAATGTGCGAGCGGTTGGTGAGGTCGCCGGGCTTGTAGCCGTGCTCCTTCGCGGTCTCCGCGTAGTCGAACAGGCGGGATGGATCGGGATCTTCGTGGATGCGGTAGATGGATGGCTTCGAGCGCTCGCGCAGGATCTTGGCGACGGATTGGTTGGCGATGAGCATGCATTCCTCGACAAGCTGGTGGGAGGCGGTGTGCTCCACTTTGACGGCCGCGCAGGCGCGGCCGTTCTCATCGAGCTTGATCTTTATTTCGTTCATCTCCAGGTCGAGCGCGCCGTTGGCGAAGCGATTTTTGCGGAGCAGGGAAGCCATTTTCCAAGCTTCCTTGACCGATCCGACGAGTGTGGGGTCGGAGCCTTTCGGGGCACCTTTTCCATCCAGGATGGCCTGCGCCTGCTGGTAGGAAAGCTTTGCCCGTGAGTGGATGACGGCATCGATGAACTTGGTGTTGATGATGTGGCCTTCCTTGGAAATTTCCATCACCGCGCACTTGGTCAGGCGGTCGACATCGGGCTTGAGCGAGCAGATCCCGTTGGAAAGCTCGACCGGGAGCATGGGCAGCACGCGATCCACGAGATAGGTGGAGTTGCCGCGCTCGACGGCTTCCTTGTCCATCGGTGAGCCGGGCTTGATGTAGTGGGAAACGTCGGCGATGTGGACTTCGAGCAGCCATCCGCCGGATTTGGTCTTGGCGATGTAGAGGGCGTCGTCGTGGTCTTTCGCATCGGCGGGGTCGATGGTGATGACGAGCTTTTTGCGGTGATCCTTGCGGCGGGCGATTTCCTTTTCATCCGGGAGATCGGGCACTGCGCGGGCTTCGAGCAGGACGTTCTCGGGAAAGGAGGTGCGCAGGCCGTAGCGGGCGATAGTGGAGAGGATGTCGACTCCCGCGTCGCCGGGCCAGCCGAGGACTTCGATGATGTGGCCGATCGGATCCGATGAGGGATTATCCCAGCTTTCAAGATCCGCGACCACCGTCTGTCCCGGCTCGGCAGTGGTGTCTCCGATGATATTGATGCGGCCGCCCTCAAGGGCTTTGTCATCGGTTTCCACCCAAGCGAATTTTTTTTTCTTCCGGTAGACCCCGACGATACGTCCGGAGCGGCGGGAGATAACTTCGATGACCTTGCCGCGGATTTCTTCTTCTGCCGGGCCACGGCGGTCTGTGCGGATGCTGGGTGGCTGGGCGGTGATACGGACCGAATCGCCGTCGAGGGCGGTTTCAGTTTTGTCGCGGGGGATGAAAATGCGGGAGTGAACGGTGAAGTCGATGCCCGTGGCCTCGTTTTCCGGATCGCCGATGATCGGGTAGAAGAAGGCGTGACCGTTCGGCAGGAATTTGATCGATCCCGTGAGCGAGCCTTTCGGGGCGGACTTCGAAGTTGCGGCCTTGGCTGGCGCGGCGGCGGGTTTCTTGTCCTCCTTCGGCTTCGGCAGGGAGTAGAGTTTTTTGGAGCCGCAGACGATGAGCTTTTCCTCCTCGAGGTCGCTGAGCACGCCGCCGAGCTCGCCCTTGCGGTTGCCGGGGATATCGAGCTGCTTGGCGATCTGGGTTTTGGAGAATGTTTGCTCCGGGTTCTGCCGGAGGAGGTCGAGGATGGATTCGCGCATTTGGAAAGCTTTTGGGAAAAGGTATATAGGCGGATTTTCGGGAAGTGTCCCTTTCTCCGCTTGGAAAGCTGACAGGCTAGTGGGATTTCCAGCCGTGGCAAGGGTCTGTTGAAGGGGGTGCCCCATGGAGCGGCGCTCTCTGAGCGCTGGATAAGGGTAGGGGGGATTGCTCAGTACGTGCAGGCGCTCGGAGAGATGCCTCTCCGGAAGTGTCTAAGGGGGCTCATTCCCTGTTGCCGCAGACCAGGGCTTGCGGCTCAGAGGCAGGTACGCTCGAACAGTTCCGCGAGGGGGAGCTGGAGGCAGATGTAGAAGTCGCCGAACTCGGCGTAGCGGGCGGAGACTTCGTCGAAGCGCATTTCGTAGATGATGGCCTTGATGTCCTCGGTGGTTTTGGAGAGGAGGGTGACGCCCCACTCTTGTTCGTCGAGGCCGGTTGAGCCGGTGATGAGCTGGAGGATGCGGCCGGAGTAGGTGCGGCCGACGCGGGCATGACCCATCATGAGTTCGCGGCGGGCTTCATAGTCCAGGGAATACCAGTTGTCGCTGCCGCTGCGGCGCTTCGACATCGGGTAGAAGCAGACGACGGGCCAATCGGGGAGCTGGGGATAGATGCGGTAGGAACGGTAGTGCTCCATGCGCTTGTCGAACTCGACGAGCTTTTCCTCGAACTCCGGAGTGTCCGGTGTGAGCTTTTCCTCGGCGACGAGTGTCTCGGCGATGTATTGCTCACGGGTGGTGGTGTATTCGGACGGCTCGGTGAGGGAGAAGTAGGAATACGAGGGCGTGAGGATCTCCGGGCCGAGGGAGAGGGTGAGCTGTTTCTCGAAGGAATTCGCGACATGCAGGTCCGGGGTGAGGAGCATGAAGCCGATGTCCGCCTTGGGCGAGACGATGGAGAAGGTGAGGAGCTGGGTGTCCGGGGTGGCGCGGATTTCCTGGACGAGCTCGGTGAGGCGGACTTTCGCGGAGCGCTGCTCTTCCTCGGTAAAGAGGGACCACTGCGAGTGGTCGATGTGGTAGAAGAGGTGGAGGACGTGCCAGCCTTCGGCGGGGATGAGTGGGGTCATGGTGATGGGTGGAATGTGGTTAGCGGCGGTCAGTGGAGATTTGTGTCTCGAGGATCTTGCTGAAATCCTTGCGGTCGGCGTTGCGGCTCGGACCCTCGAATACTTGGACGGTCCATGGCT
>Ga0206130_10000325_pt1 | contig 82105 bp, 90 predicted proteins | sample Helgoland_Spring_9_FD_148637 | JGI IMG/M metagenome (GOLD analysis project Ga0206130, IMG submission 148637) | Pelagic subsurface seawater microbial communities from Kabeltonne, Helgoland, North Sea - Helgoland_Spring_Bloom_20160512_1 | ecosystem: Environmental > Aquatic > Marine > Epipelagic ... | reverse complement strand
ATCCTTTCTATCGCGGGCTCAACTATAGGCTGATTGATCTCGTTTATGCTGACGCGCCACTCCGAAATCGAATTCCGGATTGGGATATGCAATTACCCACCAACCCACTCTCAGAACCAGACTTGCAAAATGCCGAACGCCACGACGTCATCTTCAACGGCGGCATGATGGGCGGCATGATTATGCAAGAGATGGGCGGATCAATGGGTCACGAACTTATGGGCGCTATGGGCTCGATGATGACAATGATGCATTCCGGGAAGATTTGGTTCGTCAATGGTGTTGCCGCGGAAGGCCATATCATGGACCCAATGCTTACGCTACAACACGACCGCAGTCACATCATTTCGATGACTAACGCAACAGCCTGGCATCATCCGATCCATTTCCATGGGCATTCTTTCCGGGTGATTTCTCGTAACGGCAAAGCCACTCGTTACAAAGAATGGCAAGACACGGTTTTAATGGCCCCGAAAGAACGCGTCGAGATCGCCTTTGTCGCCGACAACCCTGGTGACTGGATGTTCCATTGCCACATTTTGGAGCATCAGGCCGCCGGCATGATGGGGGTGATTCGAGTAACTCAGCCGGGGGAACGGACATGAGACACTTCATTCTCCTCGCGATCTTGATGGTTCCTAATTTGGCCGCTGCAGAGGGCGACCCGTTGCGGGGCGGCAAGACATTTCGTGCGTGCGTCGCCTGCCATGCACTCGAACCCGGTGTTCATCTAAGCGGCCCAAGCCTGAGTGGTTTTATCGATCGAACGGCTGGCACTGCTGACAACTACTCACGATATTCGCCTGGTCTGAAAGCGGCAGGTTTCGAGTGGAACACTTCTGTACTCGATGCCTGGCTCGAAGACCCAAAAAGAATGGTGCCTGATACATACATGTCTTTTAGCGGCATTTCTGACTCTCAGATTCGAGCAGATCTAATCGCCTTTCTGGAGATTGCAGGGGCTCGTGGCGGTGTTGAAAAGGCAGTTGCCAGAAACCTTGTGCCTGCTGAATGGACACGAGCAAGAGCGCCGGACCCTATTGGCAACGCGACTCCCGACATTCGCATTGTCTCAATTCGACATTGCGGCGACGGATACATTATTAAAACTGAAGATGGGGTCGTGCGGCCTCATTGGGAAAAGAATGTTCGCCTCAAGCTTGATAGTACCGACACGGGGCCACCAAAAGGTGTCCCCGTTGTTTTAAGAGCTGGCATGCGAGGTGACCGCATTTCTGTAATTTTTCGTAACGTTACCGATCTATCACGCTTTCTCATCGAAGATTGCCAATAAAATTTAACACCTGAACTAAGGAGAAAACCCATGACAAAAACCAATATCGTTTATGCTCTTTTTGCCGTTATCGCCTTTTTGACACCGGTTCACGAGAGCTATGCCGAGTCTAATCCGAAAACGATGACACTCTACAAAAATCCGCAATGTGGCTGTTGTGAGGGTTATGCCGAATACATGCGTGAGCAAGGGTACACAGTAAAAGTTGTTCCTACGCATGACCTCAGCGCCAAAAGCCGCGAAGCCGGTATTCCTGAGGCTTTCGAAGGTTGTCATTTGTCGATGATTGATGGCTATGCCGTCAGCGGCCACGTACCGGTCACAACAGTAAATCGCCTACTATCGGAACGCCCGGCAATTAAGGGCATTACACTTCCTGGCATGCCGATGGGGTCGCCTGGGATGAACGGCGTCAAGCGAGAGCCATTTACCATCTACACAGTCGGCGAAAGTCGACCATCTGTTTACGCAACTGAATAAAGGAGATTTTTTATGAGTAACGCAACAACTGGCATGGGCATGGGAATGATGGAGCATATGGGCGGCATGATGTGGGGAATGGGTATCCTCGGGCTACTCGCTGCTATTTTATTGATACTTAGTATAGCGGCGCTAACCAAATATCTCTTTGGCGGAAAGGACTAATGAAACACATAATCACGATCCCCATCGTGATAATCATTCTTGTCGGAGCGGGGTTCTGGGGATGGAAAACCTTCCTTCCTCAGTATCGCGCCAACTCGAACGATGTAACACAGGTCAAACGTGGTCAAATTGTCTATCAGCAATACTGCGCAATGTGCCACGGGAAGAACCTCGAAGGGCAACCGGAATGGCGATACCGGAAATCTGATGGGCGGTTACCAGCTCCACCACACGACGAAACTGGCCACACATGGCATCATTCGGATGAGCATTTGGTTGGAATTACCAAGTATGGCCCCGGCGAGTTTGTGCCCGGCGGATACGAGTCCGATATGCCTGCTTTTGACGGTGTACTTCTAGACGAAGATATCTGGGCTGTGATCGCATTTATCAAAAGCACGTGGGCGCCGGGGATTCTCGAACGTCAATCGAGGACCAACCAATGAGTAATGAAACCGTGGATTCTATAGATTTATCGCCGCCTGTGGACGCGACAAGTAAAAATCATTTTATTCGGGCAATGTTTCTCGTACCTCTCACAGTGTTCGGCGGATTGCTTCTCGCCCTTGGTTGGGGGTTGACCAGTGACCCGCAAAATATTCCCTCGCCACTCGTTGGCAAAAAAGTTCCATCATTCGAACTTCCAGCTGTGAAAGGCCGGACACTCGGCCTTTCCAATACAGATCTCATGGGAACCGTGTCGCTGGTGAATGTCTTTGCGTCATGGTGTACCGCGTGTGAACTCGAGCATCCGTTTTTGATGGATCTCGCGGCAACAGGGACTGTCCCTATCCATGGGCTAAATTACAAAGATCGACCCGATGATGCCGCTGCATGGCTAAATAAACGTGGTGATCCATATACACGCACAGGCGCGGACGTATCTGGGCGCGTTGGCATTGATTGGGGGGTCTATGGCGTCCCTGAAACGTTCGTCATCGGACCGGAAGGTCATATTGCCTACAAGCACGTCGGTCCGCTCACACCTGAAACCATCCAGAACACGATCATCCCGCTCGTCCAAAGTCTAAGCACAAAATGAACGGACAGTAAAAATGAGAATAATAGCAATTTGGCTCTTTTATCTGCTGACAATCGCTAGTAGCGCATTTGCAGAAACGCCGCCCTTCATGGAATTACACGAAACGCCGCAAACACTAGCAGATATAGAATTCCATGATGAATTGGAGGGATCGCTCTCTTTAAAAGATTGGCGAGGAAAAATTGTGCTCCTTAATGTTTGGGCGACTTGGTGCGGCCCATGTCGGGAAGAAATGCCCACGCTTGATCGGCTTCAAGAAAAACTTGGCGGCGATCAGTTCGACGTTCTGGCGTTGTCAATTGATCGCGGCGGCGTTGGCATTGTACGGGATTTCTACGATGAAATCGGCCTACAACACCTACAAATTTGGATTGACCCGACGACAAAAGCATCTCGTGCCATGAAGGTCTTCGGACTACCGACAACACTTTTGATTGGACCCGATGGCAAGGAATTGGGTCGCAAAATCGGCCCTGCCGAATGGGACGCGCCAAATGCCATCAATTTCTTCGAGAAAATCATCAACGACTATAACAAATAAGGATAATTAGTATGTCATCGAAAACCACGAACAAAGATGAAATTAGTTTTCTGACCCTACTGTTCATTATATTAAAAAGCCGGAAAGGCTTAGCAATCAGCGGTCTAGCAGTTGCTGGCATTGGGCTTACCTTTAAATGGGACTGGTTAACTGCCGTCGGTGCGGCACCTATAATTCTCAGCGTACTTCCATGTCTAGCTATGTGTGCTTTCGGTCTCTGCATGCGTGGGGGGTCAGGCCAATCATGCAATGGTCAGGAGTCGGGAACTCAAGACAAGTCTGTGATTAAATCAAATAGCATCGAGAAATAGCCAAATGTTATCTTCTAGTCAGAAATATGCCTGCCGAGATTATTTGAAAATATGGTGCAGCTTGATTGCTGTTTTATCTGTATTTTTAGTCATTACATCGTCGAGAGCTGATCATCCTGGTGCCAATCTTGATAAATTGATGATTAACAAAGAGAAGTTCTTCGAGAAAAAAGACAAACCAGCCCCGACGTTCGAGCTAATCAATGGAAATGGCGAGCAAGTTAGCTTATCTGAATATGCGGGTAAAATTCTCGTCGTACATTTCGTTTATACCAGTTGCCCTGATGTTTGCCCTCTTCAAGCGCAGAAAATTCAAGATATACAAACGATGATTAATTCTTCGCCCATGAAGGAAACTGTTCAGTTTGTCACGATTACAACAGATCCATTAATCGACACACCGGATGTACTAAAAGCGTACGGTGACGATCACAGTCTCGATCCAGTCAACTGGACGTTTTTGACGGTGGCGCCCAAACAAGCAGAAGATACAACGAGAAAACTTGCCGAAGCATTTGGACACAAGTTCGTCAAAAGTGATGACGGTTATCAAACCCATGGTGTCGTTACGCATGTGATCGATCGTGGCGGGCGCTGGGCTGGAAATTTTCACAGTCTGAGATTCAAATCTATAAACATGGTGTTGTATATCAACGGTCTCATTAACAATCATCTGGAACCTGAGAGGCAAGAGGGATGGCTTAATAAGCTCAAGGGAATATTTAATTGAAACAGCAAGATCTTTCGGAAAACTCCATGCCTCCCATTATCGCACTTCGTCGATACATGATTGTGGTCATACTTCTGAACCTTGTTTGGGAGTTCGCGCACATGCCGCTTTATACAATCTGGGACAAAGGAACTACCAAAGAGATTCTTTTTGCGGCAATCCACTGCACAGGCGGAGATGCACTCATTGGATTAACGGCGATTATGCTCGCCATATTCATGTTTGGCGGCTCTTCTTGGCCTGGGGAAAATAGGAAGGTAGCGATGTTAGCAGCTGTCACTATAGGTGTCGGATATACGGTATTCAGTGAGTGGTTGAACATTGTCGTCAGGCAGGCGTGGGCGTATAGCGACATCATGCCCGTCATCCCCATTCTGAATGTTGGCTTAAGCCCTCTTCTACAATGGATTGTAATTCCTGTTATTGCCTACGCATACGCATTGAAGCCATCCGAACATAGAACAATCTGGTATGCCTGATCTCACTGCATTCGGCCTCGTCATTGCGTTTCTTGCCGGTACGGTTTCGTTCGTGTCGCCGTGCGTTCTTCCTCTCGTACCCGGTTACGTTTCTTATGTTGCTGGACAATCTGCTGTTACAACGCCGAGTACTCGGAAAATATCAGGACAAATAACGGCGATTGGTTTCAGCCTGTTATTTGTTCTCGGTTTCACGACTGTATTTTCCATCATGGGTGCAAGCGCCACGGCTCTAGGTCAATTTTTTCTGAGCTATCGCTATGAACTGAATATAGTCGGTGGAGTCGTTGTCTTGTTCATGGGTGCTTTGATGCTTGGTATGGCAACGATCCCCGCATTAGAGAGAGATTTCCGGTTTCATCTGGATGTTCCGGGTGGCAAACCATTATCCGCATACTTGCTTGGACTCGCATTTGGTTTCGGCTGGACACCCTGCATCGGACCTATCCTAGGCGCAATCCTGACCGTCAGCGCCAGTCGAGCATCCGTTGGTGAGGGGACTCTGTTACTCGTGGTATATTCTTTTGGCCTCGGCCTTCCCTTTATTCTATCTGCGGCTTTCACCGCTCACCTGACTCGCAACTTGAAAACAATTAAGCGGTTTGGGCGGCGGATACAGCAAGTCGCCGGAATTACGCTGATGATCATGGGTGTCGCCATGATTACCGATCAATTAACGGTTCTTGCCTATTGGTTCTTGGACGCGTTCCCCATACTCGGAAAACTCGGCTGACGTAAGTATTCTAGTTTTGCGCCAAATGCCACATATGTGGACTGGTATTTCCATTCTGCTCATTGCATCAATCTGGAATTCTTGGCCGGTTATGCGCTCAAGAGATCAGAAAATAATGCATGCCTCAAGTGGCCAACACACTATCACCGAGGGTATCCAGACATAATTGAACAATTAGAAAGGAGAGAAATGATGACTGTTAAGAGAAAAATAGAAATATTTAGCGCAGGCTGCGGACTATCTGAGGAGACCATTAATATGGTTTAGAACGTCGCGTGTTCGTCCTGTGAGATAATCATATTGGATATGCAAAAAAAAGACACGGATACACGCTAAAGAACTAGGTGTGAAATCGATACCCGCTGTCGCCATCGACGGTGTCCTCGCTTCTTGCTGCGCGGGTCGTGGTGTAGATGAGGACACACTTCTAGCGGCTGGTGTCGTAAATGCCTAATCAAAGATTGATAGGAACGCTCCCCGAGATAAATGTCCGCTATCGCCTGCCATTTCAACCGGTCAACGCAACACATGCATTAAATTTCTCTGCTGGCGTTTCAAATTGCAATGTCTTTCTGGGTCGTTCGTTTAGCTGACGTGCTATCTTGTTGAGATGAACCTGCGAATGCGCGGACAGATCGGTTCCCTTTGGAAAGTATTCTCTGAGTAACCGGTTCGTGTTCTCGTTGGAGCCGCGTTGCCACGGACTTTGCGGATCGCAAAAATAGACATCAATATCAGTTGCCAGTGTGAACCGCCTGTGGTCTGCAAGCTCTTTTCCCCGATCCCATGTGAGGGACTTGTAGAGTTCCCGCGGCAGCTTCTGCGATTGCTTTATCAAGGCCGATACAACACTTTGCGTATCCTTGTTTGCAACCTTGACCAACATCACATAGCGCGTATGCCGTTCAACCAATGTTGCAATGTAACTGTTCTTTGAACCGCCAATAAGATCTCCTTCCCAGTGACCGGGCACTGCCCGATCTTCAGCCGAGGCCGGTCGTTCACGGATCGAGACCATATCCTTGATTTGTCCATGGTCACTGCCTTTCTGGGTAGCGTGTTTGGAGCGGCGGATCGTGCGCTTTGAACGCAGATATTGCTGCAACTCCTTCTTCAGCACGCCGCGTGCCTGAACAAACAGGCTTCGATAGATCGTCTCATGTGACACTTGATTATGCTCTTCGCCTGGATACCTTCGCTTCAGCCAACCGGCAATCTGCTCCGGTGACCAACGAATTGTCAGCTTGTTTGATATAACATGTCGCAACAGTTTGTTCGTTGCCAACTTACAAAGCTTCGGTCTCAGAGCCCGAACCCAGGCCATGTTCCCTGCATCAACAGCACGGTATTTATCATAACCGCCGTTCCGACTGATCTCACGACTTACGGTTGATGCGGGTCGACAGATTTCTTGTGCAATTGAGCGTATGGAATGTAATGCCGCTATGCCACGTGAAATCAATTCACGTTCATCAGGCGTTAGCGCCAACCGTGACCTCTTTCGCTTTGGGGGACGAATGCCACCCGTGCGAGAAAGCAACGGATAAATCGAAGATGAATCCCGATCAAACCCGCGACCTATGGAACTCATCGACTCGCCACGCTGCCAGCGATCCCATATCTCCGACCTTTGTTCACTCGTAAAATAGATCCGACGTCTGTAACTCATAACAACACTCCATCTTTTCATTAAAGATTAAAGTGTTGCGTCGACCTGTTGAGATCACCCCCAAGACACGGTTGAGCATGAGCAGAAACGGCAAGATATAGCTTTCTATTGTATGTTCTGTGAATTAACGGATTATTATTATCAAATAATCATTTGAATGTGAGAAAGGGACACTCTTTATGTGGGCGAGTGTACAAGCCAACGAAGCGACCATACGGTTGAGTACCTTCATAAGTGTTTTCACCATTATGGCCTTGTGGGAGGCTGTCGCGCCGCGCCGAAAGCGAGTGTATTCACGTCTTAAACGCTGGCCGAACAATATTGGCATCGTAGCCCTCAACACGGTTGTTTTACGAGTATTTATCCCAACTACCGCTGTTGGTGTAGCCCTTGCGGCCGAGGCGAATGGCTGGGGATTTTTCAATTCCTTTGCCGTACCAGAAGTGTTGGCTGTTTTTATGGCCTTAGTGATTTTAGATTTTGCTATCTATCTGCAGCATGTCCTAGTCCATGCTGTACCCATACTGTGGCGATTACACCGCATGCATCACTCAGACTTGGATTACGACGTCACAACAGGCGCGCGATTTCATCCAATTGAGATCATTATTTCTATGGGCCTTAAATTAATGGTGGTGGGTGCGCTTGGTGCGTCTCCCTTGTCCGTATTGATCTTCGAAGTAATTCTCAATGCTACCTCCATGTTCAATCACAGCAATGTTCGCATTCCCGAAAGGATAGACCGGTTTCTACGATTGATTATAGTGACACCGGATATGCACCGCGTTCATCATTCAGTGATCCCAAAAGAAACCAATTCCAATTTTGGTTTTAGTCTGCCGTGGTGGGATCGCCTGTTCGGCACATACATCGCCCAGCCTCAAGGCGGACATGACGACATGACCATCGGCATCAACCAGTTTCGCGAAGGCCGTGACCTTCGCCTTGACCAAATGCTTCTACAGCCGTTTCGAGAGAAACCTGGCGATTACACTATCAATGGTGCGAGAGGCGAAGGCCGTCGTGATTGAAAGATTGAGAGTGAAGCGCTCGCTCACTTGTTCGTCATCATATAAATTGGAACACGTATTCCGCCATGTTCTCGACACGATCTCGTTCCGGATCAATAGAAACAAAAAGTGGCGTTACCTGTTTTGCTTCTGGACCGAGTTCATCCATCACGCGGGCCAGGTCCGCGAGTGTCGTCGGACAGATATCAGGGCAATTCGTGAATCCGAAGAATGCCAAAAGCCATTTTCCACGGTATGTCTCTTCCGTTACCGCCTGTCCAAAATGATTGGTCAGCGAAAAGCTAGGACGGAACGAGGTATTCGCCTGAGATTCTTCGTCCTCGTCATGGGAGAGTTGATGTCCGGCGATGACGAGCAAGGCAACGCCAACAAGGCCCCATAATGAGTAGCGAAGAAATTTCACAATGCGTCGACCTCGGATTTAACCAACTCTCGGAGTTGATCAGGCCCAAACTCTTCCAACGATTTTCCGTTCACAAAAAACGTTGGCGTCCTGCGCACACCAACAGCTTTGACATCGGCAGCATCTTGGTTAAGCACAGCGACAATATCCGGCATCAAGCTTTCACGCTTCGCGCGTTCTATGTTTAAGTCAATCCCGTCGAATAGTGTCCACATGTCGGCAGGAGGCTGCCCATGCGGTGCCCACTGAGGCTGTGTCTCTAAAAGACGCTCGAGCACGGGCTCAAACTTTCCCTGCAAACGGGCAGCTTCAAGCAATCGCACCGCCTTTTCCGATGGCGGATGGAATGCTGCATATCGCAGTACGACGCGGACATGGTCAGGATATGTCGCCATGATGTCTTTGACGATCGGATGGAAGGCCCGGCACGCCTCGCACGCCGGGTCGAAAAATTCGACAATAGTGACCGGAGCATCTTTAGGGCCAAATACAGGTGAATGATCACGGACCAATTGAGCAGTATCTGCAACTGGTGCTACCTTTACCATTTTCTCGACTAAGGGTTGATAGAGGTACACGCCTAAACCAAAAATACCCAAAATTGCTATCCCAATTTGTGCGATAAAATGACGACGATTCATTTTCGTTCCTTTTTCGTAGACAAGAACAACAAGAGTGAAATCAAACAGAATGCCGCTAACGAGATATACGGAAGCGGTAAATATCCGAAAAGGACTTGGTCTTCTCCAGAACAAGAGGGGCCATTCTGCGTGCACGGTTGAATCGCCTCCGAGACGAACCCGGCAAAAAGCAGGCTGTGCCAGAACGCTATTGCGCCTCCCGCAATGGCTAATGGGAGTGCATAGCGGCGCACATCGAGGTCCGACAGATAACACGCAATACCGAGAACAACGGCTAAGGGGAACATGGCGACCCTCTGGTACCAACATAGAACGCAAGGATTCCGTCCCATCACTTCACCGATAAACAACGCACTCAGTGTCGATATCAATGCAATAAGCCACGCCCCAATCAAGGCATTGCTCCGCAGGTCAAACGGTTTTGTTCGTTCAGATTTCATCGTTTTTTGCATGTTGGGCATCTTGGCTCGGCACCCTATTCAGAAATGAGGTGACGACCAACAAAGCGGCGCCAGAAACTATAAAAACATCAGCCAGATTGAACGTGGGCCAATGAAAATCCATTAGATAAAAGTCTAGAAAATCCGTCACCGCTTCTTGCCGCAACCGGTCAATGATGTTGCCGATTGCGCCGCCCGTCATAATAGAAAGCCCGGTCGTTTCAACTATTGTCTTTGCATAGAGCGCCCATACGAACAAGCTAGATGCGATAACGGCACTCACGACAGACAACACCATTTGTTGATTATCAAAAGTGTCAGAGAACATTCCGAAACTAACGCCTGTGTTGAAACCCAAGCGAAGATTAAAGAATGGAGTGACCTCAGTCATATAAGGTGGGGTCGACAAGTATGACAGTGCCATCCACTTTGATCCTTGGTCGAGGATCATCGAGCCGAGCACGAGCACCAATACATATGCTGGGAATGTAAAATTCCTCATGAGGTGTGAAGACGAAATCTGCCCAGCTTGCACACTATGCGATTCAATCTCTGGGCTTCTCCCATCCTCAGGTAGTCTATTTGACGCCATTGTCCGTACTACTCAGTTGCCACATTGCGCGTACCAACATGGCGCAGTTCTTCGAGAGCCTGTTTGATTATCTGCAGCGCTGACCACAAGAAAAGCCCTGCCATCAAGCCAGCAACGGCAAGGTCCGGCCATGCCGTGCCAGTGAAGTAGACCCCTCCAGCAGCAAGCATCACGGCAACATTCCCAATCGCATCGTTGCGGCTGCACAGCCATACGGACCGGACATTTGCATCACCGTCCTTGTAGCGCATGAGAACAAGCACGCTTGCCATGTTGGCAGCTAGAGCGAGGAGACCAATAACCCCCATGACTGGAGCATCAGGAACGCCCAGCACCAACACTTGATAAGCGGTCGCCCCGAGCACCCAGAACCCCATGGCTGCAAGGCTGATCCCTTTGAACAAAGCCGCCGTTGCACGGACTTTGAGCGACATACCGATCACAATGAGACTCATTGCATACGTCACCGTATCCCCCAGGAAATCGAGTGCGTCCGCCTTCAGGGCTTGTGATCCGGACAGCGCACCAGCGGCCATCTCGACAAAAAACATTACACCATTGATGGCGATAACGATCCAAAGCGCCCGCTTGAAACCGGTCGACATACCGTCAAACTTAATGTCGTGATCACAACACCCACCCGACATGATATCTCCTTACTCTTTCTTTCTGCGTCTTATTCATCTAACTCTAATACCTACAGTAACTGTAGGTTCAAGGGGTTTTTACAATGAACGGTGATTTAACCATCGGGCGTGTGGCCGACGCGGCCGGTTGCAAGGTGCAAACAGTCCGATACTACGAGCAGATTGGCCTCATTCCAGCTCCACCACGCTCAAGTGGAAACCAGCGAGTTTACGATAGTTCGGCTATACACCGCTTAACGTTTATTAGGCACGCCCGTGAACTAGGGTTCCCGCTTCAAGCCATCCGCGACCTGATTAGTCTCTCAGACAATCCGGATCAGTCTTGCGAGGCGGCAGATGTGATCGCGAAGGCACAACTAGACGAGGTAGATCTTCGTATTCGGCGGTTAGGCGCGCTTCGGAATGAGCTCGAGCGCATGGTAGAGCAATGCAAAGGTGGCCAGATCGCTGACTGCCGTGTTTTAGAAGTATTGAGCAACCACAGCCTTTGTGCGACAGAAGATCACTCATCCCCAAAAATCCCTTAAATACAGCAGCCATAGAGTGGCGTGGCAACTGAAGCACAACATTGTTGCCATCACTTGCCACAACCAACATTTGGGTTACAGTACTAAGTTGGATGGGTGTGACATAGAGAGTATAACAGCAGATATTGCCTACTCCCTCCATTAATTAACGCCCTAATCACCCATACCAGCCAACTTAATTCTTGACGTGTGAGACTAAATTCTCGATACGTATCAGTACTATGCACATAACGTCCCAAATAAAGATTCGACAACGCATTCTTAGCACCTTGGTTATTCTTGCTATTTTTATGCTTAACCTAGGTACAGTTACAGCGGCATCGATAGAAGATGCAGATGCCCACGGCATCGCCTTCGAAACATATTTGGACCATCCTAGCGACGATGGATCTATTCATCCTGGTCATTTTGATAAATGCCCTTTAATGAAGCATTTAACTCTGCGGCTCGATGGGATAGCAATTCTGCTATCGTACAACATGGAGCGTATTATCGTCCCTGATACAAAGATCGTTGTAGGTCTTAGCTCCCCGCCTCTTTTCCGCCCCCCTATTTCCTGAGATTTCACCTGCCACACTAAAGTAACCCGGTCATTAATCTGTCCGGGCAAGTCTCAACGTGCAAGTTTGGAACCTCACCAATGGACCGAAGAATACTACTTTCGGGGTTGATTGCATTCGCAATCAGTGCCCTGTTGCCCTCACTCGTTTATGCTCAAGATAGCCAGCCACTAGGCAAATTTTTAGAGCAAACGCTTGCTCTTCATCCCGCCATAAAGGCTGCGGAAAAGAATCTAGCCAAGGCTAACGCATCAAAAATAGTTGCTAGACAGTATCCTCACAATCCTGAAATCGAGGCGGGTTTTGAAGATGCAGTAGAACAAACGAAAGAGTTTGGGGTCTCCCAGACTATTGATGTTTGGGGCAGAGAAAAATCCCGCGTCAATGCGGCAACCGCAGAAATCGAAATAGCTCGAGCGGAATATGACTTGATTAAAATTGAGTTGCTCGAGCGCTTGCTATTTGCGCTGGGTGACAATCAAAAGCAATTAGAACTTCAACGTCTAGCACAAAAACGATTGGTATTGAGTGATAGATTTCTGACATTAATTCAAAAGTTTAAGCAAGCTGGGGATATTGGAAAAGCGGATGTTCTGACGGCTGAAGTCAACCAATCAAATGCTGAACTTCAAGTTGCCGCTGCAGAGGCCGAGGTTGCTTTTGCTCAACGTGACTTAGTTGCCTTGGTTGGCGAGAGAAGGAATTCTTGGCCCTTACCTGTTGATGTTATGCAGAATAGCTTAGGCCAGTTTAAACCCGGTCTGGACAAAACCCCAGAACTTCGACTAGCAAGAGCAATCTTGACTGCCAGTAAAGCGGGGATTGATTTAGCTGATAAAAATTGGCGCCCTGATCCAACTTTAGGCGTTCGCGTGGGTGAAGAAGGAGAGACTAATATCGTTGGCTTGTCACTTTCAATCCCACTCCCGATTTGGAACCGCGGCAATGGTGAGAAATTAGCTGCCTCCGCTGATGCGGCTGGAAAAGAATTTCTAGTTGTTGATGCTGAACGCCGCCTTCACGCCCGCCTGACCACGGCGGAACAGAGTCTTGAATCCGCGTTATCAGCCATCAAACGTTGGCGCAATCACACAGTTCCAACAATGAAAAATCAAGAGGAACTATTGAACCGCCTTGCTGAAACGCGGGAAATCGGCGCGCTTGAGTATCTACAACAATTAAATCAATTAATCGAAACGGAAGCCCTTGGCATCGATCTCGAACAAGCGCTTTGGAGCGCTTGGATTACCCGGCTAAGAGCTGGCGCGAATCTCTATGCTTGGGCGGAGGAATTAAAATGAACACCATCAAGATGATTGCAACATTTATCATATTTTCTATGGGTTTTTTACAGCCAGAGATCGCTAATGCAGCATCGCCCTCAGCAATAGAGAATGAACATGGAACTAATGAAAAACATAGTGATGGCGAGAAAGAAGACGATAAACATAGTGAAGGCGAAGCCCATGGGGGCGAACATAAAGATAGCGATACCGAGAAAGAAGGTGAAGACCACGGAGAAGAGCATAAGGAAGGTGAAAATCATAATGAAGACAAAGATGGCGGTCATGAAGAAGCTGGGTCTGAAGTTCAATTAAGTAAGGCACAAATTCGTGAGGCGGGCATCGTCGTCGAGCCGATTAGATTAAGAAAAATACCTATCCAAGTATCCGTGCCAGGTGAAATTCGTCTTAATCAGTATAGAACCCAAATCATTACTCCAAGAATTACCGCGATGATTTTGAAGCGCCATGCAAAATTGGGCGATATCGTGCGCCCTGGACAAACACTCGTGACAATTTTCAGTGTCGAAATGGCACAAGCCCAAGGTGATTTCGTTGTTGCTGCATCAGAGTGGCAACGAGTGAAGCGGTTAGGAGAGGAAATTGTTTCTGAAAAACGTTCGACCGAGGCGCGTGTCACATATCAACAAGCAAAGGGCCGCCTCCTTGCCTACGGGCTGACCAATGCACAAATTGACAATTTGTTAAAATCGGACAATCGGAGCAATCCAGGGCAATTCAATATACTCGCCGAGCAAGGTGGATTGATCATCTCTGATGATTTTCTGGTTGGTGAGATGATCGAACCGGGTAAGGCCATATATCAAATCACTGACCCGACGTTGCGATGGGTCGAAGCCAAAATAAATCCAGATGATGCTAATTTGGTAGCACCCGGCGACACAGTTACAGTCAACACTGCAAAAAAGACGCATCGTGGATCTGTCATACAGTTGGAACAGAACATCGATGAACGTACTCGAACGCTAGGCGTTCGGATCGAGCTTCTTGACCTGCAAGCTACACTGCGTCCTGGGCAATTTGTTGATGTTTCATTTGCTGGAACCGCTTCGGAATCTGTCATTGCAGTCCCCAAAGGGTCCGTACTGCGGAACTCAGAAGGTGAATGGAACGTCTTTCAGATGATTTCGCCCGGATCGTTTAAACCTGTTGAGGTAGGCGTCATCCGTGAGGCTGAGGACTTGGTAGTTATCAAATCAATTCCCGTAGGCACGCAAGTCGTTACTCAAGGTGCATTTTTCATTCAATCAGAACTCGCCAAAAGCGGGTTCGATATTCACAACCATTGATTGGCGGGCTGCGAACATGTTGAACAAAATTATTGATATCGCTATCCAAGGCCGATTGCTTGTGGTTCTGTCGTTATTCGGCATTCTGATTGGAGCGGCGATTTTACTCCCGCGGCTTAACCTTGACGCTTTTCCAGATGTTACCAACGTTCAAGTCAGCATCAATACAGAGGCCAGAGGGCTGGGTGCTGAAGAAGTCGAACAGCTGATTACTTACCCCATCGAAGCCGTCATGTATTCAATGCCAGATGTGGCAGAGGTTCGCTCGATATCAAAATCTGGACTGTCTGTAGTGACTGTTGTGTTTGAAGAAGGAACAGATATCTACTTCGCTCGGCAGTTGACGTTCGAGCAATTACAAGCCGCGAAAGAGCAAATACCCGATGGTATTGGCTCCCCTGAAATGGGGCCAAATACCAGTGGATTGGGGCAGGTATTCCAATATGTCCTCAGGTCTAACGGATCTGATAACTACGACGTCACTGCGTTGCGGAGTTTGAACGATTGGGTTGTTAAGTTACTTTTAATGCCCGTCGATGGGATTACGGATGTACTTTCCTTCGGAGGCGAAGTGCGTCAATACCAAGTTCAGATCGCACCCCGAAAAATGCTCGCCTATGGACTTAATGTAAAAGATATTCAAGAAGCTATCGAGAATAATAATCGCAACGCTGGCGGGTGGTTTATGGACCAAGGTCAGGAGCAATTGGTGATTAGAGGCGTTGGATGGGTCAGAAGCGAAGCGGAAGGGCTTCGAGATATTGGAAATGTGCCTCTTAAAGAAGAAGATGGAGTAGTCGTTCGGGTTAACGATGTCGCGACCATCGCTTTTGGCAATGAAATACGTCAGGGTGCCGTGTCTATGACAGGCCGTGATATTAATGGAAACCCAGAAGAGCATGGTGAAGTTGTAACTGGCATTGTTCTGAAACGCGCCGGGGCCAACACAAAATCGACGATTGACGGTGTAAAAGAACGTCTTCCAATCATCCAGAATGCTTTGCCAAAAGGCGTTATTCTTGAGCCTATTTACGATCAAGCTAATTTGATTGAAAAAGCAGTTGAAACTGTTTCTAGGGCTTTGATTGAAGCATTCGTTTTAATCGTGGTCATCCTACTCTTGTTCCTGATGAATCTCCGTGCGTCCCTTCTGGTGCTAATCTCCGTGCCTGTATCCGTAGGGCTTGCCTTAATGGCAATGTCTTATTGGGGATTGTCTGCCAACTTAATGTCTTTGGGTGGTTTAACCATTGCCATCGGCATGATGGTTGATGGCTCGGTCGTCATGATGGAAAATATCTTCAAACATTTGACCTCGCACGGTGAAGGCTCTGAGCCGGAGACACTTGATACGGAACCTCATGCCCTCAGACTTCGGATTCAAGAGGCGTCAAAAGAAGTTGGGCGTCCGGTGTTTTTTGCCGTCCTCATCATCATCGTCGTTTTTGCACCTTTGTTTAGTCTAGAAGGAGTTGAAGGGAAATTATTCCAGCCCATGGCTATTTCCATCGTTCTTGCAATGGTCGCATCCTTGTTCGTCGCTCTGGTTGTTGTTCCAGCGCTAGCGACATATGCATTTAGTCGACCTGTCCGACATCGTGAAAGTCCAATATTCAGACCTATTGAAATATTGTATACATGGGTCCTAGCAAAGGCATTGCGAAACCGTATGGCAGTAACTTTGATGTCGCTGATGATATTTGCTGCATCGATCGCAGTCGTCCCTCTACTTGGAACCGAATTTGTTCCTGAATTGGAAGAGGGAACATTGAACATTCGTGTGACATTGGGGCCGTCGGTCAGCCTGAACACCTCCCTTGCCGTTGCTCAAAAACTTGAGCGTAAGCTCATGCAGTTTCCAGAGGTCACCTATGCCTCTTCCCGTGTTGGGCGTCCGGAACTAGGTGGGGACCCGGAACCGGTTTCAAATATAGAAATCTTGGTGGGCCTTCTTCCAGTAGAAGACTGGACATCTGCTAAAGCGCGCAAAGGGCTTCAAAACCTTATGGAAGAAAAAATGTCCGAGCATCCCGGCCTTTTATTTTCATTCTCACAGCCTATCGCTACACGCGTAGATGAATTACTTTCGGGAGTAAAAGCGCAATTAGCTGTGAAATTATTCGGTCCAGACTTAGATGTTCTTGTAGCAAAAGGACAAGAGATTGAAAAATTCATCAAAACTATTTCTGGTACGCGTGATGTTGCACTAGAACCAGTTGCTGGTGAGGCGCAATTGGTCGTAACCCCCGATCGGGATAAACTTGCACGCTATGGGATCCCGGTTAGCCAAGTCATGGATTTGGTGGCGGATTCCATTGGTGGTGTTTCCGCAGGCCAGGTAATCAAAGGGAATGAGCGATACGACATTTACATCCGACTGGCTCTTGAACATCGTCAAAGCATTGGCTCAATCGCAGAGTTGGTTCTACAAGCACCTAATGGTGGATGGGTGCGTCTAAAGGATATAGCGTCAGTTTCGATAGTCAGCGGACCTCCACAAATTCGCCGAGATGATGTACAACGACGTGTTGTCATTCAATCAAATGTCGAGGGCCGTGATATGGGCGGACTTGTTGCCGAGTTGCAGGATAAGATGCCTCAAGAGGTGGAACTCCCTCCAGGGTATTCGGTTGTTTATGGAGGCCAATTCGAAAACCAGCGACGCGCTCAAGAACGTTTGGCGGTTGTCGTTCCGCTATCCTTGTGTCTGATTCTGTTGCTTTTGTTCTTTGCATTCGGGTCGATTGGCCAATCGTTTCTTATTATGGTCAATGTACCTCTTGCGTTAATTGGTGGCATTTTTGCACTTTACTTGTCTGGTCAATTTTTATCAGTGCCAGGTTCTATTGGATTCATTGCGCTATTTGGCGTTGCTGTGTTGAATGGTGTCGTGATGGTAAACGCAATTAATCAGAATATCTTAGGTGGGATGGAGCCAAGCGAAGCGATTTACGAAGGCGCACTGTCCCGATTGCGGCCGGTTCTCATGACCGCTTTGATCGCAGCACTTGGGCTTATTCCAATGCTTTTATCAACTGGCGTGGGCTCTGAAGTGCAACGTCCATTAGCAACCGTCGTTGTCGGTGGATTACTAAGCTCCACCCTACTCACATTACTTTTGCTACCAGCACTCTATCAATGGTTTTCGCGTGGTATGCTCAAATACTGGCACAGAACACATCAAACAGATTTTGAACTCGATAAGGTATGAAAATGAAACATAAAATGACAATTTTGGGTTTTGTTCTAACTTTAGGAACTCTGACAGGCTGCGTTTCTGCTGAGGTCAATGGCGTCCAAGCGACGGATGTTACTATAAGTGCTAAAAATTCACTTACTACAAAGATAGAGTTAGTACGTATTTGGAGGATGGAAAGCGGTGATCGACGTGTGACTGGGCGTGTCTTGCAAAAGAGACATGGTAAGTTGACAGGCCATATCGATATTGAGGTGTCCCCAAAGTTTGGGGACACCAATCGCCTATACATTGCTGAATTAAATACTTGGTCGACCCGCTCGAAAAAACAAAAAGTTGCTAATTTCAATGAAAGCCTTGGCTTGATCGCAGTGAATGGCAGCACAGTTGAGTTGCGTTATCATGAAGGCACGCATGACTTGCTTTAAAGATATCACGTATTCATAGGTCATAAGAATGTACCGCCAGTCAACGATCATGACGACTATATTGCCCACTCGATAGGGAAAACTGATTGATATCATTTTAAAGTTTCCTTCTTTGTTTCAAGGCAATGTATTGGAGAAATCATAGTCCTTTGAGGATTATTTGACGTCAGCGTCTGTTGAACAAACTAGCGGGATTGCATAAGAGAGGATTTCTAGTCCTTCGCAGTTATCAAAGGAAACTAAAATGAGGCAAACATCGCAGATAAGACAGACGAGTGCCACCAAATCAGCCAAGCCAGTCTCAAGTAGAACACAGGAAGTATCTAAAGCCAGTTCAATGTGATAGCTGCAACTACAATGTATCTCGTCAATTTAGCGACCCCGACAAGAACGAGAAATGACAGAAAAGGCTCCCGGAGTACTCCCGCTGCCAACGTCAGTGGATCCCCTATAATCGGCATCCAACTCAATAGCAGGCTCCAACGTCCATATTTGCCATACCACTCGGTTGCCTTCTCCAATTGCTTTGGCGTGGCGGGAAACCATTTGCGATCTTGGAGTTGGTTCACATATCGACCAATGAACCAATTTACGACGGCACCAAGTGTATTCCCGGCACTGGCGACACCGATCAGAACAGGCAGAGCATAATCTTCAGATAAAATAAGCCCCACCAATCCAAGCTCTGATTGTGCTGGGAGTATTGTCGCGGCTAGGAACGCCACAGCGAAGAGGCTGGCGTAGACACCTATTTCAAACATATTTCTCGCCCGGCCGCGAGCTTATTTCTATCTTCCATGCGGCCACATGAAATGTAAGTCGTCGATAACATAAGGATGTGCATGGCGATGATCTGGCAAGATTTCGCCCTTCGCCAAGTGCGGATGATCCGGCGAAAGTTCTGGATGTACGTGCTCAATAACGTCGGGGTCTTCACTAGGCCAAAGCGCAATTGCAGATACGAAACCGAAAACAGCAAGAGATGCCAAAATAAGGCTAACTAAGGATAAGCCGAACATCGAACCGAGCCAACCAGCTAAAGGATAAGTTATCAGCCAGCAGGCATGCGACAGCGCAAATTGTGCAGCAAAAATTGCTGGTCGATCAACCTCATGAACAGAACGTTTTAGCAATTTTCCGGATGGTGTTAGGGCCAATGAATAACCACATCCTAAGGCGAACCATATAAGTAGAAGTTGTTCATAGTTATCTATGATAGCTGAAAATGCCGTTCCAGCGACAAGCACCGCTGCACCCGCAAGCATCACGGATCTATCTGAATATTTGTCAAGAATTGATGGTAGCAACAGGGCTGCAATCATCGATCCTGATCCAAATGCAGCTAGCGCATATGCTGTTTCCGTTTCTGATAAGCCAAACTGCGCCTGCACAAATACGACCGTATTGACGATGACCATAGCACCCGCAGCCGCAACCGCCATATTGATAGAGAGAAGCCCTCGAAGCCGAGGCGTTGATATATAGATACGCATCCCTCTGGTTGTACGGTCGTATATGCCACCCCGCTTTCCTTGCTTAGATTTCGGCAATGTAGTGATCACGACGAAAGCAGCAGATATGAGGAACCCAATAGCGGTCCCCGCAAATAAATTGTGGAAGGTCATAAAGGTTAATAACAGTCCAGCAATAGCCGGGCTGGCAAGGTTTTCCAAATCATATGCTAGCCGGGATAGCGAGAGTGCTTTGGTGTAATCCTGCTCGTCTGGCAACACGTCTGGGATTGTAGCCTGGAAGGTCGGTGTAAAGATTGCAGACGCTGACTGAAGAATAAAAATCAAAAGATAGACCTGCCAAATCTCTGAGACGAATGGAAGAAAACCTGCTACCACAAAACGGACGACATCAAGAGCGATGAGCATTGTTTTCCTTGGCAGTACATCAGCGAATGCGCCAGCTATGGGGGCCACACCGACGTAGGCTACCATCTTAATTGCGAATGCTGTTCCCAGCACTGCACCGGCATGCTCTCCAGCCAAGTCGTATGCAAGCAAACCAAGAGCAACAGTCCCGAGCCCTGTTCCTATCAAGGAAATCACCTGGGCTAAAAAGAGATGCCGATAAGTTCTATTGGTGAGTATGTTTATCATGTGAGAACAACTTTACAGAACAAACTAAAGATATTTGGCAATGACCTTAAAATCCTCAATCTCTTGTTGATGATCGCCTTTTGTCTCTCCTGTCACTGCATTTAAGCAATGATCTAAATGGTCTTCGATAAACACTCTTTTTGCCTGGGCCACCGCTTTCTCCACAGCGTGCATTTGTTGTGCGACGTCACGACAGGAACGCCCAGCTTCTATCATTGTTACAATACTGCGTAAGTGTCCTTCAGCCCGCTTCAGACGTTTGATGATCTTAGGGTGACTTGTATGTAAAGTTAAATCTGGCATGTAAACTTCCTATCCTCCTAGGGAGGATAGTTTAAAGCCTTGTATATCGACAACTAATTTCTTAAAAGTGGGTGGCAATATAAAGGATGGTCAAACTCATTATGCGTTGGAATGGTTTCAACATTTATCCGGCATTACTATCTATGTTGATGTTACTGTCGGTAACGTTGGCCCCCCTTGTTCATGCTCATGTAGACGAATCTATAACTCTCGTTACTTTCGATTATGTTACATTGCCTGATGAGCCTAATGAACACGGACACAGTCATGAAGTAGATGAAGCACATGACAGCAAATTTAATCATACGCATGACCATAACCCCGCTGATCATTCCCATGATGTCCCTGGTATTACGAAGCCTTTAAACCAGATACCTGTCTCAGTCTCTGACGACTGGCGATCTTTTTCAGCAACCTCACTTGTTGATCATTTATCCTTCAATATAGATCGACCGCCCCGCATTTGATTTTGCTGCCAAGGCAGTTAGTCGCCCGATCAGGGCCTCTTTTAATCGATCAAATACGGAATAATTATATGTCACAAACATCACTTAAGGGTGACGGTTGGCCGCTTTTTGCGGCAAGCCGATGCCTGTTCTTTATTGGGATCACACTAGCGATCCTATTCACATTCACAGATCCTGTTTTTGCTCATGCGGTCGCCGATGGCGACAAGGGCTACATACAGGAAGTTTACGGTGTCAACTTGATACCCTTCACTTACCTGGGCGCAAAGCACATGATCACGGGTTATGATCATATTTTGTTTCTGTTCGGGGTGATCTTCTTTCTCTACCGAATGAAACACATAGCGATTTATGTAACCCTTTTTGCTATAGGCCACTCCAGCACAATGCTCATCGGGGTCATATTCGATTTTGGAATCAATAGTTTCATTATTGACGCCATCATCGGTCTCTCAATTGTCTACAAAGCCCTCGATAACATCGGCGCTTACCAGCGTTGGTTTGGTGTACAGCCGAATACTAAGCTGGCGACATTAATCTTCGGTCTTTTTCATGGCTTCGGTTTGGCATCAAAAGTCATCGACTATGATATCGCCAAAGACGGCCTTGTCCCAAATTTATTAGCATTCAATGTCGGTGTCGAAATCGGACAATTATTGGCGCTTGGCGCAATCCTCGTATTGATGGGTTGGTGGCGTCATCATTCTAGTTTTTTGCGTCACGCTTATACTGCCAACGTCATCATGATGGCGGCTGGTTTCACACTGGTTGGGTTTCATCTAACCGGCTATGCCATCTCCTAACACAAAAAGGATAATAATTATGTACAACGAAGATATTCCAACACGTGCTGAATTGCCGACAACACGGCAACTCATTCGCTCATCTATCATCGCCTTTGTTTCTGCGATTGCGATATTGGCAACCGTTATCCTGCCTGCTGAGTACGCTATTGATCCGACTGGTATCGGTAGTGCATTAGGTCTTGGTGAAATGGGTGAGATCAAAAAACAACTTGAACAAGAAGCTGAAGCAGATCGTTTAAGAGACCTGCCAAACCAATCTCCATCACAACCAGCTATAAATTCTAATCCTGATCAGCAATCTAGTCTCTTCAACTCAATCATCTCTGCCCTATTCATCAAATCAGCTATGGCACAGACCACTGAATTGGTTTGGAAAGATGAGATTACGGTCACATTGGCCCCCGGCCAGGGTGCCGAAGTGAAGCTTACAATGAAGAAAGGTGCAGTCGCTGAGTTCGATTGGACCGTTGAAGGTGGCGTCGCCAATTTTGATCTACACGGAGATGGTGCCGGCAAGTCGATCAGTTACAAGAAAGGTCGTGGTGTACCCGGTGAGTCAGGTTCATTGAAAGCCGCTTTCGATGGCAATCATGGTTGGTTCTGGCGCAACCGGACCAAGCAGGATGTCAACGTGACGTTGCGCGTGAGAGGTGATTACACTGTAATAAAGCGAATGCTCTAAACCTTACATCGCGATGTGTTTTGGAGACGGCTGCCAGGCATTGGGGCCGTCTCCTGTCTCACTAATAAAAAAGTAATATTTTCAGACTATCTCGCGCAATCATTAAACCTCTTCCCTGATCTCCAAAGAAAATTCACTGATCAGTAACAGATTTTCCCTGTTCTAATTCTTAAGGAATTCAAGCGACGAAGCTTAGATTCATGGGATTTTCTGCCAACACAGTCCATTTTTTGCCCATAGTTTAGAAGTCTTCCCTGTTTCTTCCCTGTTAATCAGGGAAAATCGCAGAGACTGGTTCGCATGAGACTGCGTCCACCACCAATCTTTCTGATACGAACCTACAGCCAGACTAAAACCGCCCCGAAAGCCCGCGGCTCTGGGGGCTTTGGTGTGCTCGTCAATTGGTGGAGACGATAGTAAAGAGGTAAAACTGCCTGAGACACCCAAAAATGGTATTGTCACGTTAATAGCCGCGTTGATTTTTGTAATAGGCTAACAATTTGTAATAGGCTAACAAAATGAAACCTACCTCATAAAGCCGTCATCAGTTCGCTCCAATTATTATCAGCACGCGCTCTGGTTATATTTTCGGTCCACGTTGAGTTGCCGAAACGAAGAAAACCTGCTCGAAGAGCGGGGCTGCAGGATAATAACAGGCGATTATTATCGCCTTGTTTTGGTTCTGGATCGTTAACATGGCAATACGGGACAACGAAATTCTGTGTATCTTTGAAGGGCGTGATGCAGCAGGCAAAGGTGGCACCATAAAGCGGTTTACTGAGCATTTAAATCCACGTGGTTCACGCGTTGCTACTTTAGAAAAGCCGACGGAGGAGGAACGCGGTCAATGGTACTTCCAGCGCTATGCCAAACAACTTCCGACTCGAGGCGAAATCGTTTTCTTTGATCGCTCTTGGTACAATCGTGCTGGGGTTGAACGCGTCATGGGGTTTTGTTTACCAGCGGAGTATATGGAATTCATGCGTCAGGTACCCGAGTTCGAACGGATGCTTGTTCATAGCGGTATTCATGTATTCAAGTTCTGGTTTTCGGTAAGCCGTGAGGAACAGTTAAGACGATTTCAATCTCGTCAGAATGATCCCCTCAAGCATTGGAAATTGAGTCCTATTGATCTTGAGTCGTTAAATCTCTGGGATGAATACTCGGAAACAAAGAAGGCAATGTTCTTCAATACACATACCGCGGATTGCCCACGGACTGTTGTACGTTCTGACGATAAGAAACGCGCACGGCTAAACTGCATGCGGCATTTTCTGTCGAGCATAGATTGCCCTGACGTTTGTTTGGACGTCCCCGTTCAGCCGGACTCATTAATCGTAGGCCCAGCTAACACTTATTATGAAACACTTGATGATTACGATCCCAGCATGCAAGTCCGCGATTAGGTTGAAGCATAAAGCTGCCTATATTTCTGATATAAATTAGCATGCCTTATGTCTCATAAGTATGACCTGTTGAATGGGGACACTTGTCGTCTGTTCATAACAAGAACTAGACGACAAGCTATCAGTACTCCGCGGCGAGCTTTAAGGTCGCAGTATGGCCACTATTGCCTGTACCATCTTTGGCGACATCGTAATCAAGATCATGTAGATACTCAGCCGTGACCGAAAAATGATTAACGATAGCAACACTAACAGCACCGCCATAACGTAATTCAGGTAGACCCAATGCCAACGCTTCATTGGTTCCCTGCACGGTACCGGCAAAGGTTGTTTCGTGATTCATAATAGGCATTGTATAGCCGGCTTCGACGTTCCATGCCGCCGGTTGAGCACCCTGCCCGTTAAACGCCAGTTGACCCGCCTGGAATGACTTTATCGCCATCATATAGCCAGCCCGCAAGGTCACACCGGAGAATGTCAGATCACCGTGCACATCAAATCCTGGGACATACTTGCTTAAAGACGTGGTGTTATTACCAAGACCTGTCGTCATGCCATCTGAATCGGCCATGTTATTAAGATAACCGACGGCGACATTATAACCAACGCCACCACTTTCCCCACCATAACCGAGTTGTGCACCAAACTGGTCGATATTGTTACCTTCTCCAGCTTTTTGGGTGTCCCCGTTATAGATGTAGCCTTCGAGAGCTAGTCCTTCGTAATGGGCGCCAATTAAAACGGCCGCTTCCTTTGTTTCACCCAAGCTCTTGGTCAACGGATCTGAACTCATTGCCGTATCAAAACCACCAAACGGCATCGCCCATTTCCCCACTTGTAGATAGAGTGGATGTTTCTCTGTATTACCAAGAACAGCAAAAGCCTCATCCAGAGTGATGTTCTCATTACCATCATCTTCGTAAAGCATCTGCACATGTGTCGTTAAATATTCGTGCGGCTGCGTATCGATATAGAATTCGACCGTAGACAAAGTGATATCGCTTGTGTCTGCTTTTGCGAAAGATTTCGTATTGGTCATTTCCACTTCAGCGACGCCACCGATCTTGACAGTATCAAGGAATGACGACTTCCCAGCAACCTCTTCAACTGCGCTGGCAGCTTGCTCAGCTTTTCCTTCTGTCGCTTTAAGCTGCTTGCTTAACGCATTGATCTGTAGTTGCTGATTTTCGATCAACGTCATGAGATCACTAAGTTTTGGCTCATCAGCATTAGCGGGACCTATAAGACCAAACATCAACGCCCCAACACATACCGCACTTCTTACAAATGACTTAGACAATGTGTCCATTTGCTCTCTCCTCTTTAAATTTTAATGATTATTTTCCGCACTCTTTGCGATCACATCGCTTATGCGCAGTTGGATTTAAGGTTGCCTATCAACGTCCTGATTTTTTAATTCTCCGACGACAAGCAATCTTTCAACGAATGGGCCATGCCTCGGATTAGTTCGAAGTACAGTTCCGAACCGTCAGTCATGCTCGCACCCAATGGGTCAAGGACACCCGTCTTCGCTGATGTGCCCTCCATGACTGTACGAATAATCTTTGGTTCGAACTGAGGCTCAGAGAACACGCATATTGCGCCCAATTTTTTGATCTTGTTTCTGATTTCCTGAATACGACCAACACTGGGTGGCAGGTCAGGATTTATGGTGATTGATCCTGAAGCAACGATATCGAACCGGTTTTCGAAATATTGATATGCATCGTGAAAGACGATGAATTCTTTTCCTTTTATTGGCGCAAGAGTGTTTTGCACCTCGCCGATCAATGCATCCAACTTGGCGTTTAACCGCTGTTCATTTCCCTCATATAAGGCTGCATTCTTCGGGTCATATTCGGACAATATATGAGCAACATAATGCACGATGATCTTTGCGTTTTCTGGATCAAGCCAGAAATGGGGATCGACCTCTTCGTCATGGTGCTTTTCATGAGAGCCATGATCGTGAGCTCCATGTTCATCCTTTTTTCCAGCAGTATTTTGCTCGTGTTTGTGTTCGTTCTTATGTTCGTGTTCCTCTTCGTGTGCATGCTCTTCAAAGGCACCGCCTTCACGGAAGTGGTGTTTTGTCAGACCAGGCACTTCCAACAACTCTACCTGTTTCGCATTGGCACTTAGCGTGCTGAGTGGTTTTTCTAAAAACGCTTCTAGTTCATGACCAACCCAAAACACTAAGTGCGCATTGTATAAATTCTTCGCTTGCGATGGCGTGAGGCTAAAAGTATGAGGTGACGCTGCCCCTTTTACGATGAGGGATGGGCTTCCCACTCCCTCCATGACTCCGGCAACAAGCGAGTGAATGGGTTTAATGGACACGACGACGGGGGTGTCACCATGGGCCGATGCAAACGGCGCAACAAATACTAATAATGAGACGGCAAGACCTCGAACAATCTTCATTTCTTCACCTAACAGTTTTGTGATAATATAACATATTGTAATGTTATATTATCACAAATATAAAATGACAACTGGTAAATTCAGACAATTGATTACACAACCCAATTGGCTCAACACTTGGCGTTCTATAACGATTACAGATGTCACGACGCATTGCCAGCACACGGAATTACTGATGAAATGAATATGATGAGTCGAGACCGTTAGGCCGTTATCGCCGTATATTGAGATAAAAAGGCCAGTTACTTTTCTGACTGTAAAAAATGGTAGAATAACCCATGCTAATCTCGAGCGACCTGAGCAGAAATGAAACCTCCATCTATGACGAACTTGTTCGTCAAGGCTGTGCCCTGACTGCTTATGAACTCTTGGAATCCGTCAGGCCCTCGGGCATTAGGTCGCCTACGCAGGTTTATAGAGCGCTCGAACGGCTCGAAGGAAGACACCTTGTTCACCGCATCGAAAGCATCAATGCCTTCATTGCCTGCGCACATTCACATGAGAGCAACCCACACCCGAGCACCGTTGGCTTCGCTATCTGTGAGAAATGTGGAAATATCGCCGAGATCGATATGTCGAATGTCGCAAAGAAACTCGGCGGACTTGCCAGCAAGACCGATTTCAAGGTTGAATATTCACTTCTAGAGTTTCGGGGAAAATGCCGAGATTGCCAAACCAACTAAACCCCAGACGACATCAAAATAAAATATAGGAGACCCTCAAATGGATACGCCGGGCGCGGTAAATACCAAAGCATGGTCACAAGTACGAATGGGCTCGCAAGGAGCCGTCGTCTCTAACCACCCTCTTTCTTCGCTTGCTGGTATGAGGATGCTCATGAATGGCGGCAACGCCGTTGATGCTGCGGTCGCGATTGGTTTTGCCCTCGGTGTCGCCGAGCCACAAGGGTCAGGCATTGCATCGGACGGCTTCATTATGGTGCATATGAAAGAACCCGGCACAGTTGCTATAGCAAATGGCACTGGCTATGCCCCAATGGCTGCGACGTCTGAGCGTTTCAAAAATGGCCTTGAGACAACCGGTATCTTATCTGTTTCCGTGCCAGGCCTTTGTGATGCTTTGTTATCTGCACATGAACGTCATGGACGATTATCTCTTAAAGAGTGCATAGCCCCAGCGATTGAATTGTGTCTCGAGGGCGTCCCGCAAACGCACTATCAATATAAATTAGCTCAAAGCTGTGATCAGCTTCATAAGTTTCCAGCATCCGCCGGCATATTTGCGCCGGGCGGGCACCCTCTTCGCCCTGGTGAGATTAGGCGAAATCCTGACTTGGCGCGAACGTACCAGTTGATCGCAGAACATGGTCGCGATGCATTTTATAGAGGCCCAATTGCCGATGCGCTGATTAATTTTTCCAATGACGCCGGCGGTATCCTCACGAAAGAAGACCTCAGCGGTTACAACATGGTTTGGCAAGATCCAATATCAACCACATATCGCGGACGCACTGTTTATGAAGCGCCACCGAACTCATCCGGCCATGCGTTGTTACAAAGCCTAAACCTCATAGAGCATTTCGACATGACAACACTTGGCTTGAATACCGCTGAAGGTATTCATGTCATGGTAGAAGCCAAGAAGTTGGCGTTTGCAGACCGGGAATCTTTTCTTGCAGATCCTGATTTCGTCGACGTGCCGATCGAGGGTTTAATCTCAAAGGAATATGCTGCAGATCGTGTTCGCCTGATCGATATTGAACGTGCGGCAAATAAGGTTTCCGCCGGTGATCCTTGGGCATACCAAGATCGACCCGCCGACCCCAAAAGCCCATTCAAACGTACTGACCCAAAGTCACGAGAGCACCATTCGGAGACAACGCACTATTGTGTTATCGACCGTTGGGGTAATGCCGTTGATGGACTGCAAAGTTTGTCCTCAAACTTTGGCTCACAAGTCGTTTGCCCCGGCACAGGCATGTTGCTGAACAACCGCATGAACTATTGGCATCTAGATGCGGATCATGTCGATTGCCTGCAACCTGGGAAACGTGTCCGCCATACAATGAACCCGGTCATGGTTTTCAATGCACCACCAGAAGACGGGGGATCTCTTGATATGTGTTGCGGCACGCCTGGCGCAGACACTCAAGTACAGTCCAATATGCAGCTTATTTCTGCTATTTATGATCATAACTATACAGTGACCGAGGCCATTCACGCGCCCCGATGGACACACTCACAAGAACGAACAGATTCCATGTATCCTCATAACAATAAGAACGACCTAATCGTTGAATCTCGCATCGATAGCGGTGTCGTTGATGAGTTGGCACGTCTTGGGCATCCCGCACGCGGTGTTGGCCCGTGGGCCGGCAAAGGAAGCGTTGGTGCAATTCGTGTTAATACGTCGGGCAGCCTTTCTGCTGCATCAGATCCACGCCGTGACGGACAAGCTTTGGTTTACTAACCAAAGAAATAACTGCGACGTTGGTATGGTTATTCTGCACCAAGATGTGAGATAACGTCATACTGCAAGACAGAATGGGAATGATATAGTTTCTTTAAAAGACAATGGAGAATAATTTGTCTGATACGCCAAATATCGCGCTCGAACACGTTGATGAAATTGACAAAAAGAAGTTATTTCAACCCGAACCAAGCACCCACGCACCGCGTATCGTGTTGTTATATGGGTCTTTGCGGAAAATATCCTTTAGTCGGCTCATGACAGAAGAGGCTTCACGTGTCTTAGAGTTGCTTGGTGCGGAAACGCGTACCTTTAACCCGTCTGGATTGCCGCTACCAGACGATACCGATGACACACATCCAAAAGTATCAGAACTCCGTGAACTGGTGGCATGGAGTGAGGGCATGGTCTGGTGTTCCCCAGAACGGCATGGCTCAATGACCGGCATTATGAAGGCACAGATAGATTGGGTTCCTCTGTCAATCGGCGCTGTTCGACCGACGCAAGGCAAGACCCTCGCCGTGATGCAAGTTTGCGGCGGTTCGCAAAGTTTTAATGCTGTGAACCAGTTACGTATTCTTGGTCGCTGGATGCGCCTTTTAACAATCCCAAACCAGTCTTCCACACCAAAAGCATTTTTAGAATTTGATGATAATGGGCGCATGAAACCCTCGCCCTATTACGATCGGATGGTCGATGTTATGGAGGAACTTGTAAAATTTACCCTGCTTACTCGTGATCAAATGCCGTATCTTGTCGATCGTTACAGTGAACGAAAAGAATCTGCCGAAGAGCTTTCTATGCGTGTGAACAAAAAGGGTTGACGATGACAAACACCAAAACCTCGCCCTTTAATCTTGATGAGCTCGTTGAGACCATAAAAGTCGCTAGACGTGAAGAAGATCCAGTGACGCGCATCAAATTTATTATGGATGAAGCATTCAAAGAGCCTGCGGCCATACTTGCTGGCATGCCATCGTTTGAGAAAGATGAAACAACTTTATTTGAAGACGACAGAATTTCAATTTGGAACTGTCGATTTAATCCCGGAACGCCCATACCGCCGCATGACCATCAAATGTCAGCGATCATTGGTATCTATGCCGGGATAGAAAGAAACTGTTTCTATAAACTTCAAACCCCAGACAAGCTTTCTTCAAGTGGGCATACGGATATGGAACCCGGGCGGGTTTTAAAAATCGCACCAACAGCTATTCATTCTGTAGAATGTATCAGTGAAGAACCCAGTTGTGGCATTCATGTCTATTTTGGTCCGCTAACGAAAATTGACCGGTCGCTTTTTGATCTAAAAACTGAAACCAGAATGAAATTCACTGACGAGGCGTTTGAACGGCTTACCACGTCATCTGACTTAGCCTCATAAAATCTTATAGGAAACGCGATGAATAAAAGAAAACTTGGAAACACTGGCGCTCAGGTTTCAGCAATTGGTGTCGGTGCCTTGTCGTTCTCTGATTTTTATGGCCCTACCGATACAGAGAAATCTCATGCTATTTTAGCGACTGCGCTCGACCTTGGCATCGATCATATTGATACATCGAACGTATATGGTCTCGGCGCTTCTGAAGAGCGCATCGGATCCTTCTTAGCCAAGCAAGGACAGCAAAAAAACACGCTGTTCAAGATCGCATCAAAAGCAGGCATTGCCCGTGATGAAACGGGAAAGCGCGGTTTCAACAACAGCCCTGAGCATCTTGCTGGAGAACTAGATAAATCCCTCATGCGTCTGGGCGTCGAGGTCATTGAACTCTATTACATCCATCGCAGAGACCCATCTCTCCCCATCGAAGAGGTCACTGAGACTTTGGTTGGGTTTATCAAGTCCGGAAAAATAAAACAGTTTGGCTTTTCTGAAATTGCACCCACATCACTGGCTCGTGCGAATGCTATCCACCCGGTCGGGGCCGTACAGTCTGAATATTCACTTTCTACACGTGCACCAGAACTGGGTCTCATCCAAAAAACGGCTGAACTGAGAACGTCGCTTGTTGCGTTTAGTCCTGTGGGCCGGAGCCTGCTCACCAATAAGCCTCACAGCCGTGAACAAGCTGAAACCATGCCTTTTTTGGTCAACAACCCGAGGTTTCTTGAACCCAATTTAAGCAACAACGTAAAGGCGACAGATGGTTTTCGCGCACTGGCCAGTCAGATGGGCGTCCAAGCATCCTCATTAGCAATTGCCTGGCTATTACATCAGGGCGACCATGTTCTGCCCATTCCAGGAACTCGGTCTGTTGATCACCTTAAAGAGCTCGCCGCGGGCACCGAGATAAAACTCAGCTCGTCTGACTTGGATGAAATTGAGCGCCAGCTCCCCATAGGCTGGGCACACGGTGACAGGTATTCTGATGCCCAATGGACAGGCCCTGAGAAATTCTGCTAGTAACGTCCATTGTACTTTTAAATTACGGTTTTCAGACCCGCTTGGTCTCTTCGTAAACACAATATTGTTCGAAGTTATCCAGCGCAGGTGCAATGCCCAACCCCGGTGCATCCGGTAATGATACCATGCCGCTGTTTACGTGAGGCCATCCCGGACACATATCTGATCGCAACGGATTTGGATTTGCGTCAATTTCCAACATGCCGTCACCACCAACAGCAGCCAGAATATGCCCAGACGCCAACAAACCTACCCCGGCACCTAGAAAATGTGGGCAGTATAAACGTCCCGCATCTCTTACCCGGCTGCCAATATCAAAGCATCCTGTTATACCGCCCCACTTGGCGGCATCCGGCTGGATCACGCCCAAATAGCCATCATCAATCGCACGCGTGAATGCCGCGTCACCTAGCAAATTCTCACCACCCGCCAGAGGCGTATTATAGTTCATCGCTAATTGCTGCCACGCATCCTTTGCCGCATCAGCACGGATTGGCTCTTCTAACCAAGTCAGATCGATATCTATGATTGCCTTAAGGAAATTCGTCGCTTCATCAACAGTCCATCCTTGATTGGCATCAGCCATTAATCGCTCAGTGGGGTGTAAATCTTGTTTTAAAGCACAGAGCTTTTCTGCATCGATTTTGCTGTCGAACCCAACTTTTACTTTAAAGGCGGAGAAACCTGCATCACGCGCTGCTGGTATCATGCTGGATGCATCGTCGATCTGAATGCCACTCGCATACACAGGCACGCTGAGCGGTACGTTCGGGTTTAAGGCACGGCACAAGGGCAAGCCAGCTTTGCGAGACATCAAATCCCACATGGCCATATCAAGTCCGGATATCGCCTGAGCAAAAGGCCCAGGCTCCGCTGTTTGTATGACCTTTATCTCGGTTGATGTTGTCAGCGACGCAAACAATTCAGAGGCAGAGGACCAGTCTTTATTAAAAACAAGCTCGGCGATATCTTCTAAGATAAGTCGCGCCCGGTGTTCAGCACCGGCAGCTGGCCAATTGCAAAACACTTCGCCCCAACCCCATTGGCCATCAGTATCAGTGAGACAGATAAGAACAGCCGGACGATCTCGCATCTCGCCAAATGACGTTCTGACCGGGCGTGCTAAGGGGACCCGATAAACTTTTACATCAATAGATTTGAGCTGTGCCACATGTCACCTAATACAATGCACCCTGTTTACTCGAGCAACATTGCTTTCAATTCTTTGTCTTTCTTAAGCTTTATATTACGTCTGATCACCATTGCGATCGATATAACAGTCATCGCCAAGAATACCCAACACATTGGGTTTCGCACAAAGATATCGAAACTTCCCCTGCTGAGCTGCAATGACTGGCGGAAGCTGTCTTCCAAAAGTGGGCCTAGGATAAATGCGATCAAGAATGGCGCAGCAGGAATTTTAAACTTCAACATGAAGTAGCCAACCAGCCCCATAACGAACATCACGATCAAATCAAACATCGTGTTACCAACGGCGTAAGCGCCGAATACGCATAGGACAAGGACTATTGGGTATAAGAAACTGTTCGGCACATCAGAAACTTGCGCGAATAGTTTGATGCCCACTTTACCAACAACAAGCAGGTAAATTGAGCTCAACATAATTCCCATGAAGATGGCGTACACAATCGTAATGTTTTGCTCAAACAAGATCGGACCAGGCTGCAAACCATGGATCATAAATGCGCCCAAAATCACCGCTGTAATAACATCACCAGGCACACCCAGGGCCAAAAGCGGGATCATTGTCGCTCCGCAAACACCGTTATTACCTGATTCAGCTGCTGCGATACCTTCGAGTTCACCTTTACCGAAATTCTCAGAAACTTTAGATGTGCGCTTGGCTTCACTGTAGGAAAGGAAGGCTGATGGTGCGCCACCAATACCTGGGATCGCACCCATAATAACACCGATGAAACTTCCACGGACAACGCTTTTGAAACAACGTTTCCACTCAGCCATCGTCACGCCTTCATCGCCTAATCCTGCAAAGCGTTTATGGGTTTCGAGCTTCCGTGTGTAATGGTCAATGATCTCAGGAAGCGCAAAAAGGCCGATAAGAACAGGAATGAATTTGATGCCACCCATCAATTCAGGCTCACCAAAGATCATCCGTTCCGTGCCATATATTAAGTCCAAGCCTATCGTTGCAAGTAACAAGCCGAAGCATGCTGAAATCAGACCACGTGCTAAATTATCACCTGCCACGCCTGCAATAATCGTTAATGAAAAGAGAATGAGTGCAAAAAACTCTGGAGGGCCAAATCGCAATGCAAAGGATGCAATAAATCCGGCAAAGAAAATCAAAGCGATATTCGAAACAAAATCAGCAAAACAGGAAGAATAGAGCGCCATGTGTAACGCTTTGTTGGCATGGCCTTTTTGTGCGAGAGGGAAGCCATCCAAGACGGTACAGGCCGCTGCTGGCGTTCCCGGTGTCTTTATCAAAATTGCAGGAATTGAGCCCCCGTAAATACCACCTTTATAGACGCCAATCAGAAGCAAAATGCCCGTAACTGGAGGAAGATAGAACGTGAAAGGCAATGTGAGCGCGACCCCCATCGTTGCGGTCATGCCAGGGATGGCACCAACTGTGCACCCAACGACAACGCCAATAAACAGCATTATCACATTGTCCATTGTCGCGAACAATTGGAATGCTATGCCTAGATTTTCGACCATGCCTGAGCTTCCTTATTCAAAAATGCCAAGGGGCATAGGAATATGCGCCACCTTGAGAAAGAAATAATACAGCCCAATGGGCAAAATGACTGCGATCGGCAATATGATTTTAATACGCCGCTCACCACACAATAGAGCAAACGTAATAACCGAAATAATCGATGCGATGACCATGCCAAGCCAGTCGATCAGAAAGAAATATACAAACAAATTAGTGATTGCTACCATGACCATAAAGACGGAACGTCCCATTGGATGGTGATGTGTCTTAGCGTCTTCTATGGCTGCAATTTCTTCGTCAGCCAAAAGTTCTTTTGCCGTTTTCAGGCCCTGATATAAAAGCTGAACACCCAACAACAACATGAACCACAGAATAATCTTGATCCAAAAGTCCGGCGACAAGGCCAATACTTTATTCGATTTTGGGACTTGGACGCTTATCGGGACAATAACGAACAACATAAACAGAGTTCCTGCACTGAGGACCGCTCCTAGAATTACATCAGAAAATCGAGCAAAGAACATGATCGCTCCTTAAATTGGAGATAACAAATAGAGATGGCTGAAGAAAGTTAGAGTACTTCCTTCAGCCATTTTCTCAATCTAAAGATCAGGCAGTCTATTCGATTTTCATGCCTAGATCTGAAACAAGCGTGTTAAAGGCTGTGAACTGATCATCCACAAACTTTTTGGTTTCTGCTTCATCAAGAATATGTGGAACAGAACCGAGAGCTTTAGTGAACTTATTCCAGGCTTTGTCTTTTTTGACCAACTGCAGTGCGTCGCGAATTTTCTTAGCGACAGCAGGGTCCATTCCTGGAGGGCCATAAATTCCACTCCAACCAACAAGAACCTCAATCTGAGGGAACCCGAGTTCACGAGCTGTTGGTGCATCTTTAGCAACTGCTTGACGCTCTTTCGTTGTGATCATCAACGGACGAAGCTTACCACCAGCAATATGGCTGGTTAATGCAGAAGAGTTTGTGCAAACAAGATCAACGTGTCCACCGACTGCTGCTGTTGCAGCTGCCCCGCCCCCCTTATAAGGAATGTGGTTCATGGCATCTTTTGGATTTTTCACATCCATCAGGCTGAGAACCAAAGGCACAGCAACATGAAGCATGGAACCAACGCCTGCAGAACTAAAGCTTAGCTCACCTGGCTTCGCTTTAACCGCATCAATCAAGTCTTTCATTGTCTTGTAAGGCTTAGATGAAGCTGTTGCGCAAATTACTGGGTTTAATTCAATAACGGCCAGCATTGTGAAGTCGTCATACTTGTATGGGATGTTTGCTTTCATCGCCGGGGAAACCGACTGCGAACCAATACGTGCGAGCAACAAAGTATAGCCATCAGGCTTTGCTTTGTTCACAAATGTCGAACCTGTCACGCCACCAGCACCAGTGCGGTTAACAACCAAAACAGGCTGATTAAGATAGCTAGGCAGAACAGACGCCATTGTCCGTGATGCCATATCTGACGCCCCACCAGCACTGTAAGGTGCAACAAGGGTAATTGGCTTGGACGGATAATCGGCAGCATATGCCGTAGAGCTAAGGACCGCTAAAGCAGCGCCAGCAACCACGGAGTTTGTGAATTTCTTCGAAAGAGTCATCAGAAGCTTCTCCTGTTTGAAAGAATTTTGGACCGAACTACTTTTGGTCTAGTTTAGTCGCACAGTTAATTCTGTGTCATCTTATTATGAGAACTATTGCATAGAGGTCAAAAGAAAGTTAACTTTTCAAAACATTGCTTTGCATTGCAAAACAATTTCATGCAATTTTCTATTAAATGAAACTATCTCCGTGGGCACGCGAGAGTGTGGTGATCATTTCGACCAGTTTCTCGCCCATATCTTTAAGAAGTTCCGGGTTCAACCTATTTGAATAACCGCCACAGTTAAACGATAGGATCGTGCCATCACTTAAATGCATTGGCACACCAACAGCACTATATTCAGGCACCCAGTCTCCAGCAGACATTGTGTAACCAATGTCTTTATAAGAATTAAGGGCTCCATCAATGCCGTGTTTGATCTCGGGCCATCGCGCAGCATCATCGACACGAAGTTCTTCCAATAACTTCTCGCGCTCAGTTTGCCCTAATCCAACAATGTACGCTCTTCCAACTGCAGTCGTCGCAATATCACGCGCGACGCCAATATCGAGCGGCCATGTCGCCATCGTCCGATGACGTGCACGTTCAATAATGATTATGCTCAAGCCATCACGCATACCAAGAACAACCGCACCACTGACGGAATCAGCAAGCTCTTGCATCATGGGGCGCGCCAACTCACGAATGGAAAGCTGACGTAAGACTGGATATCCAAGGGTTAGAATATGTGGGTGCAGAAAATAGCGCCCCGTATCCTGATCCAGGTGCAAATAGCCCAGCGACATAAGTGTGAACGTCAATCTTGATAAGGTCGGTTTTGGGAAACCTGTTCTGCGCGACAGTTCCGCATTCGACACGCCCCGGTCCTCTGCACGAAATGCACGCAAGACCTCAAAACCGCGAGCCAATGACTTTATATACTGTCGATCCTTATGCGCATCCGCTGATGCCGCAATGTCCGTATTTTTTCTTAACCCCATCTGTCTGCTCCCCCGCCATAAAACGTGCTCAAAAAGTCGTCGACTTGACAATTATGCGTAGCCTGGTGAATAGTGCATTCTAATTTGCAAAATATAATTTTGCAATGCAAAACATAAATGAGGCAACATCGTGCGAAACGTTTTACCCTATATGCTGCAACCGAAGTCGATTGCAATCATTGGCGCATCGCCAGATATCAATAAACTGAACGGTCGCCCCTTACATTTCCTGCGGCGCGATGGCTATGCAGGTAAGCTTTTCCCGGTTAACCCAAAGTATAGCGATATTGATGGGCTTACCTGTTACCCGGACGTGGCATCGTTACCCGAAGTGCCCGATATGGCAATTATTGCTGTCTCTCAAAAACTGGCCACGAATGCCGTTAAAGCACTTGGAGAAAAAGGCACGCCTGTCGCCATTATCTTTAGTTCCGGATACTCAGAGATCGGCGACGAAGGGGCTGCATACGAACGTGAACTTTTGGACGCTGCGAAAGAACATGGCATCCACATCTGTGGGCCCAATAACCTTGGCCTGATCAATGCTTTTGAAAACGTCACAGCAACATTTAGCCAGTATGCCGATCAACCACCTATTGCTGGCCCGGTTGCTTTCGCAAGCCAGTCCGGTGCATTCGGCACAGGCATTTCAGCACTCGCTCGAAGCCGTGGCATTGGTCTTGGCTATTTTGTGAATACAGGTAACCAAGCAGACATTACATTAGTCGATGTTCTGATGGAGATTGCTGACGATGAACGTATCTCCGTTCTCTCCGCTTATATCGAAGGCTTACGCGACGGACGCGAACTCATTCAGTTAGCTCACAAGGCGATGACTGTTGAAAAGCCACTGATCATTACCAAAGTTGGCCGCAAAGCCGCAGGTGCCCGGGCAGCTGCGTCTCATACAGGCTCGCTCGCAGGCCAAGACATTGTATTCGATGGGGTCTTGAAACAACACGGCGTTATCCGTGCTCGAAATGAAGAGCATATGCTTGATCTCGTATCCGCATTCTCCTGCTGCCCTATTCCAAACGGCAATGGTGTCGCGTTCATTACGCAATCAGGTGGCGCTGGCGTTTTAATGGCGGACCGGGCCGAAGAGTTAGGCCTGGATGTTCCAACACCATCGGCACAGACACAGGCAAAACTTAAAGAAGTCATCCCGTCTTTTGGGTCTTCGGCAAATCCGATTGATGTTACCGGGCAATTCCTTGCTGACCCAAAAATCCTCAGTGAGTCGATCAAGATTTCTTTGCAGGATCCTAATATTGATTCCTGTATTGTTTGGCTTCAACTGATGCACGGACACGCTGACTTATTGGTCGACATCTTCACGGATGTAAAAAATAGCGTCAACAAACCATTCATCGTTTGTTGGATTGAAGCACCGGAACAGGCGCTACAGAAACTTCGTAGCGCTGGCATTTGTATTATCGGCGCAACTGAACGCTCGGTTGATGCGATTGCCGGATTAGCCCAATACGGTGAAGCACGAAAACTGTGTGCGAGCCAAACATCTGCACCCGAACATGTTGAAATCCTCGATACAACTGTCCCAGGGGTTGCGGTCCCGACAATGACTGCCGCCAATATGCTCGAGAGTATGGGCATTCCCTTGGCCCCGACGCTACTTGCAGAAACACCGGAAGAGGCTCGGACAACAGCTGAGCAACTTGGTTATCCTGTTGCTGTAAAAATTGAGTCTCCAGACATTTTACACAAGACCGAAGCTGGCGGTGTCCGCCTAGGCTTAACGAATGCAGATGATGTTGAGACTGTGACACAAGAAATTCTGGCAGCGGCAAAAGCATATAACCCCTCCGCATCGATCTCAGGCGTTGTCATTCAACGTATGGCGAAACCAGCGACGGAGCTGGTTTTAGGCTTACGTCGCGACCCCATCTTTGGTCCTGTAATCATGGTCGGGCTTGGCGGTATCTTTGTTGAGATTTTGGAAGATGTTGCCTTTGCTGCTGCGCCAGTAACACCGCCTCAAGCCGAAGCCATGCTGAGCCGTTTACAAGGCGCTGCTATCCTCGACGGTGCCCGCGGAAAGCCGCACGTTAATAGAAAGGCATTGGTTGAGATGATCTGCAACCTTTCTAATTTCGCGCTGGCACATACTGAAATCGCTGAACTCGATCTCAATCCAATATTTGCGGATAACAAAGGTGTTGTTGCCGTCGATTGGATGATGATTGAAGACGCAAAAAACTGATGGGAAAACCAATGCCACTTGTACTCTTGGAAAAGCCTGCTGCGCATGTCGCGCTTATACGGATGAACCGCCCAGAAGCGTTAAACGCTTTAAATATGGCGACACGTATAGAAATGGTTGAACATTTCAGAACACTCCATGCCGATGATGATGTGAGATGCATTGTCATCACAGGCAACGAGAAGGCCTTTGTTGCGGGCGCTGACCTCAAAGAGATGTCTGACAAACATACTGCCGAAATGACCATGAATGGCACGCGCGATATGTGGCGCATTGTTGCAGGTTGTCGCCATCCAGTGATTGCTGCGGTCAATGGGTTTGCCCTTGGCGGCGGATGTGAACTCGCGATGCACGCTGATATTATTATCGCCGGCGAAAGTGCGAAATTCGGTCAACCGGAAGTAAAAGTTGGCATTATGGCAGGTGGTGGAGGAACGCAACGACTTGTTCGTGCTGTTGGCAAATTCAAAGCTATGAAAATGCTCCTGACTGGTGAGCCTATTCGCGCCAACGAAGCGCTTGAAATGGGATTAGCGAGCGAGGTTGTTGCGGATGATCAAGTTCTGAGCCGAGCTCTCGAACTTGCGGATAAAATTGCCGCCTTACCGCCCCTTGCGATCCGCCAAACGAAAGAAGTTGTGCTTGCCGGTGCCGATTGTCCTCTTGATGTTGGCCTGACGCTTGAGCGTAAAGCATTCGATATTCTGTTCGATACAGAAGACCAAAAAGAAGGCATGCAGGCCTTTATTGAAAAACGTAAACCTGAATTCAAAGGGAAATAAAATGACCATCGAGCCTACTGATGAAAACCTGATTGTTGGTGTTATTGGCGCGGGTGCCATGGGACGCGGCATTGCGCAAGTTGCTGCAACAGGCAGATGCAACGTCAAAATATACGATACGCGACAAGAATCTTCAGTAGAAGCTGTCGAGTTCATTAGCGGCATGCTTAATCGTGCTGTTGATAAAGGCCGCATGGAAGAAGAAGACGCCAAGACAGCGATTGCTCGCATCGAAATTATTGATGCAATGGTAGGGTTTGGTGACGCGCACGTCGTCATCGAAGCCGCGACAGAGAACTTGAATATCAAACGTAAAATCTTTGCCGAGCTTGAGAGCGTTGTGGCGGATGATATTATTCTCGTCTCAAACACATCTTCATTATCTATCACAACAATCGCCTCTGAATGCTCACACCCAGAGCGTGTTGCAGGGTTTCACTTCTTCAATCCTGTGCCTTTGATGAAGCTTGTTGAGGTTATTGATGGCGTGCGCACTGCATCACATATTCCCGATTTCCTTATGGGACTTGGAAAGCGTATGGGCCGTGTGCCTGTTCGCGTCGCAGATGCCCCCGGCTTCCTGGTCAACCAGGTCGGCCGCGGGTACACCATCGAAGCCGCGCATTTAAACAGCGAAGGCGTTGCCGATTACGTGACCGTCGATCGGATTATGCGAGATGCAGCGGGATTTCGGATGGGGCCATTCGAGCTTCTTGATCTCACAGCGTTGGACGTTACACATCCGGCAACAGAACTCATTTATCAGCAGTTCTATGACGAACCGCGTTACCGACCTTCAAGCATGATGAATACGCGTATGGAAGCCGGGCTTTTAGGCCGTAAAACCAAACAGGGTTTTTACGCATATGAAGGCGGCAAGCAAACTGTGCCAGAAGAAGCTGCAGCTCCGGCCTACGACGGTCGTAAAGTTTGGGTCAGCCCAACCAATTCTGACGCCCATGCAAATGTCACAGCACTTTTGAAAACGCTGAATGCAAATATTGATGAAGGCGAAGAGCCAGATGATGTCTCACTTGTCATTGTTATGCCACTTGGCCTTGATGCGACGACGACCACATTAGAAGAAGGTGCCAATCCAGAACATACGATTGCTTTGGATACATTGTTCCCGCTTAGCTTACGCCGCACACTTATGAAGACACCCATCACTAAACCTGATTACGCTGATGCCGCACTAGGTCTTTTCAACAGCGACGAGACAGAAGCATGCATCATTAATGATAGTGCCGGGTTTGTCGCGCAGCGTATCCTTGCAATGATCATCAATATCGGTTGCTCAATCGCACAATCAGGCGCGGCAACCCCAGAAGATATTGATAAGGCCGTAACACTTGGTCTTGGGTATCCACATGGGCCATTGAGTTTTGGCGATACATTGGGGCCGGATCGCATCCTCGAGATTCTCCTCTCAGTTCATGAGGTGACGGGTGATCCGCGCTACCGCCCGACCCCATGGTTACGTCGCCGCGCCCTTTTAGGTGTCTCGCTACTTACCCCACAAAGCTAATCTCAACACGTTCTTCAGGAGCCTACTCAACATGTTAGACGCATATATTTATAATGGTCTTAGAACCCCTTTTGGCCGCAATGCGGGCGCACTCGCTAAAGTTCGCCCCGACAATATGCTTGGCGATATTATCCGCGCCGCCGTCGATGCTTCGTCTTTCTCTGAAGACGCTATTGATGATGTTGTTGCCGGATGTGGCAACCAAGCTGGCGAAGATAGCCGTTGCGTTGCGCGCCACGCGATTCTGCGTGCCGGCTTACCCATCAAAACACCGGGCACAGTATTACAACGGAACTGCGGTAGCGGGTTGGGTGCGATTATTTCAACGGCACATGCGATCACGTGTGGTGAAGGTGATGTAATGGTTGCAGGCGGCGTTGAAAGCATGACACGCGCACCTTTTGTTGTTGGCAAGGTAGAGCAAGCATACGCTAAGCAGCTAACTTGGTACGACTCAGCTCTGGGCTCACGGTTTCCAAACCCACAAATCGAAAAAGAATTCGGCTCAGATAACATGCCGCAAACGGCAGACAACCTCGCAGTGGAACATGATCTTCGCCGTGAAGACTGCGACAGCTTTGCGTATCAGTCTCAGCAAAAGTATGCCGCCGCAAAAGCCGATGGCTTCTTTAATGATGAAATTCACGCCGTTACCGTTCCAGGCGGACGAAAAGCGCCCGATACAATCGTATCCGAAGACGAGTTTCCACGCCCTGGTACTGAATTAGAAAAACTAGCATCAATGCGTGCATTGAACCCTGATGGGGTGACAACAGCCGCCAACGCATCTGGCGTCAATGACGGCGCAGTTGCCATGATGGTCGCAAGCTTAGCCGCTGGTGAAAAAGCAGGTCAGAAGCCTATCGCACGCATTCTATCAAGTGGCGTTGCAGGTGTTGCACCTCGGATTATGGGGTATGGCCCCGTTCCTGCTGCAGAGATCGCATTAAAGCGTGCGGGCCTCACAATGGCAGACATGGATGTTATTGAAATTAACGAAGCGTTCGCTGCGCAGGTTCTTGCTTGCATGAAGGGCATGGGCTTGGCGTTTGATGACAGTCGCGTGAATCCAAACGGCGGCGCCATTACTGTGGGTCATCCATTAGGCGCTTCAGGTCCTCGTATTGCGTTAACCGCAGCACGTCAACTTGAGCGCATCCAAGGTCGCTATGCACTTGTCAGCATGTGCATCGGCATGGGCCAAGGCATTGCCATGATCATGGAGCGTCCGCAGCTGTGACCTCAAAAACCTCTGCATTCATATGGGAAGACCCCTTGTTACTCGACGATCAGTTGAGCGAGGAAGAACGCATGATGCGGGATGCCGTTCACGGCTTTGCGCAAGACCGCCTTATGCCTGTCATTGTGGACTGGAACCGCAACGAAGGCTTCGATCGCCAGATCATGCTTGAATTTGGCCAGATGGGTTTTCTAGGCGGCACGCTTGAAGGATATGGCTGCCCAGGCCTTAGCCATGTTTCCTATGGCATCATGTGCCGAGAACTGGAACGCGTAGATACAGCATTTCGTTCCGCTGTTGGCACGCAATCTGGATTGGCTATGGGGGCTATTCATAGTTATGGCAGCGAGGAACAAAAAGAACGTTTCCTTCCCGCTATGGCAAAAGGTGAAGTACTTGGTTGCTTTGGATTGACCGAGCCCGATCATGGGTCCGACCCATCTGGTATGAAAGCGCGCGCTAAAAGTACCGACGGCGGCTACCTTATGACAGGTAACAAAGTCTGGATCACGCATTCACCCATAGCTGACGTTTGTGTTGTTTGGGCCAAGGATGACGACGGGGTTCTTAGCGGCTTCCTCGTTGAGCGTGGCATGAAGGGTCTGGAGACTCCAAAAATCGAAGGTAAATTTGGTGTCCGTGCATCTCCAACAGGAGAAATCAGCCTAAGCGATGTTTTCGTCCCTGAAGAAAATCGCCTGCCCAAAGCAAAGGGATTATCTGCGCCTTTATCATGTCTAAGTCGGGCACGTTTCGGTATTAGCTGGGGCGCAATGGGCGCGGCTGAATTCTGCTGGCATGCAGCACGGCAATACACGCTAGATCGCGTACAGTTCGGACGCCCTTTGGCAGCCAATCAATTGATCCAGAAAAAGCTCGCAGATATGCAAACCGAAATCACGCTTGGCTTGCAAGTTGCGCTGCGGATTAGCCGACTTCAGGACGAAGGCAAAGCGACGCCTGAAATGATTTCGCTGGTCAAACGCAACAACGCTGGCAAAGCCCTGGAGATCGCTCGAACATCACGAGATATGCATGGTGGCAACGGGATTTCAGATGAATACCATGTTATCCGCCACGTCATGAATATGGAGGTGATCAACACCTTGGAGGGCACGCACGATATCCATGCCCTAATCCTCGGGCGTGCACAAACTGGCATTCAGGCGTTTTCAGCGTAGCGGATACGTCCCGGTTCTAACTGGGCATCCACACGTTACGCTTTATCTTCAACCTCATCGTTAATGACTGGCGCTTTCGGGCATTCACGGAAAATACGCGTTGTGCATGTCGCACATATATCGGGATCTAGGTTTGCAACAAGCTTCGAACATTTCCATTTTCCGGCGGAAAATGTGATCGCGGCCTACTTCGCGCGGCACATGAAACTGTGCCAACTGACGTCTAATAGGCGGATAGCGAACCGCGAGATAGAGGCCGCCTCCACGCGCTTGCCATCGTTTTGATTCTTCGATCAAAAGCTATGCGCCCGCAAGGTCAACGCCAACAGCACCGTCCAACATTAATCCAAAATGTTTTTGATCTGGGCGTTCTTTTTCAAGGCGGCGAAATTCTTTTTCAAGGAACTCAACAGAACCGAAATAAAGCGAGCCTTGAATCCGCGCAAACAGCGACTGAGGGCACTCAGGTAATTTCCACAAGATCGGACTCATAAATGGTCGACCAGGCACTTTTGCGTTAGGCACGTTGAGCGGCAATCCGGGTCGCATTGTCGGTCGCACAAACATCGCGAGCGAGATCATCACACCGGCATAGATCGCAAACTCCAGATTGACTAAAAGGACAGCAAGGAATGTCACAACGAGCACCAGACTTTCTGACATACTCGTCGTAAGAATATGCTTCATACCCTTAAAGTTAATCAGTTTCCAAGCCACCATTAAAATGACAAACAGGAATATCGATGCAAATATCGCTGCCATTGGCGTTCTGGCACCTGACACGTAATTAAGTGCCGAGCGCGTAAATGATCCCGACCCCAAGTAAGACGAGAAAAAAGATCCACCAATATTGGACAATCCCTATCCAATTATTTCCTGGTTACTGTCCAGCGACTGTTTTGATTTCAAAGAAATTGCGCGCGCAACAGATACCGCTTCAAGCAATCCAATTAGGGCGATAGCAATCGCACCTGATGACAGAGATCGCACAGATTCTAAGGAAAGGTCCGGAGCGCCAAAGGGAGGAATACTTGTGTCCACAGCTTGTACGAATTGTACCCCATGTTCTCGTGCATCAATCACAATGGCGAGAAGCCCACCAAACAAAAGGCCAATCAGATAATTTGGCCATTTCGGTAAAAATTTCTTACACGCCAGTGTTGATGCAAGAGTGCCAATCGCGATTGAGAACACGTATATGTCCGTATCTGGTAATACCCTCCATAAAGCGTTCAGAAACGCATCAATATCTTCTGGTCTGGGGAGTTTTTGACCAAGAAAGCCCGATATTTGCGTGAGGGCAATCAAGATCGCAGCGCCTGCTGTAAACCCGACCATCACGGAATGAGAAATCAGGCTGACCAGCTGGCCCAAATTGACCAAGCCCATGAGAACTTGAAATACACCTGCCATAAGCGTGATTGTGAGAACGGCTTGGATATACGCAGCGCTACCGGGTTCGTGAATATTACTGAGTGTCGCAAAGATCACGACTGAGATGGCTGTCGTCGGGCCTGAAATCAGATGCCAGGACGATCCAAATAACGCCGCAATAATTGGCGTGATCATCGCGGTATATAAGCCGTATTGAGGCGGCAACCCAGCAATCGCCGCGAACGCTATACCTTGAGGCAGAACAACTGCCGCGTTTGTGAATGCCGCTACACTATCGTCTTTAAGCGTTTCCCGATTGACCATTCCGATCCATTTTAGGAATGGCAAAAGGTTTTCCGGTCGGAACGGATGAAAAAACGGCTCTTTCGGTAATCGGGGCATTCAATGTGCTCGGACGAGGCCAGCCCTAAATTTTTATATGTGTCGATATTGGCAATTCAATATCAAAGGGAATATTATGGAGTAGAAAATAATTTAATCATAATTAAGAAATGGCAGAGGCCCCATAAAGGAAGCCTCTGCCGATCTTCAAAGCATCAGACTGGATTCTGAGGCTGCATATCATCTGCACTAATGCCAGCAACTTCTACCGGTGCCTTCATGGCATCACGACGGAAAGGCTCGCCTAGTTCTTGGTTCAGGATAACCTCAATGAATGTGGTCACACCGTCTTCCATTTGCTCTTTAACAGCCGTTGCAAGAGCTGCTGTGGTTTCTTCCATGGTTGTCACTTGCACACCCTTAAGGCCACAAGCATCGGCAATCTTGGCATACTGGACGTCTAGGTCGAGCTCTGTGCCGACGAAGTTGTCCTGATACCACAACGTTGTGTTACGCTTTTCAGCACCCCACTGATAGTTGCGGAAGATAACCATTGTGATGGCTGGCCACTCGTCACGACCACAAGCCGTCATTTCATTCATGGAAATACCAAACGCGCCGTCGCCTGCAAAACCGACAACAGGCGTATCTGGGTTACCAATTTTAGCACCCAAGATTGATGGGAAACCATATCCACAAGGTCCAAAGAGACCTGGTGCAAGATACTTCCGGCCCGCTTCGAAGGTCGGATAAGCGTTACCAATGGCACAGTTATTTCCAATGTCGGACGAGATGATGGCATCCCGCGGCAAGGAAGACTGGATCGCCCGCCAAGCTTTGCGTGGTGACATGCGGTCCGGGTGATTGTCACGAGCACGCTCGTTCCAAGTTGTGCCTGGATCGTCGTCTTCGTGATCCATAGAAGCCAAAGCCTGCAACCAACGAGACTTGGTCGTCGAGATCAAATCTTCACGAGACTTCCGTCCATCATCACCAGCAGTCGAGGCCAACTGAGCAAGAAGTTGTTCAGCAACCAACTTGGCATCACCTTGGATAGCCACGTCGACTTTCTTGGTCAGACCGATACGGTCTGAATTCATATCAACCTGAATGATCTTGGCATCCTTCGGCCAGTAATCAATGCCGTAACCAGGCAGGGTTGAGAATGGGTTCAAGCGCGTGCCCAATGCTAGGACGACGTCAGCCTGAGCGATCAGCTCCATCGCTGCCTTAGAGCCGTTATAGCCCAACGGTCCAGCGAACAAAGGGTGTGAGCCCGGGAATGCATCGTTATGCTGATAACCACAGCAAACCGGTGCGGATAATTTCTCAGCCAAAGCCTGAGAAGCACCAATGCCGTTCGAAAGGATCACACCAGCACCATTGAGGATAACCGGGAATTTAGCTTCGCTCAGCAACTTGACTGCATCAGCAACAGCCTGGCTTCCACCGGACGGACGCTCAAGACGAACGATTTGTGGCATCTCAAAATCAAAGATCTGAGTCCAGTAATCGCGAGGGATGTTGATTTGCGCCGGAGCCGCACCACGCCAAGCTTGTTCAATTACGCGGTTAAGAACTTCGGGGATACGCGTTGGGTCACGCACTTCTTCCTGATAGCAGACGCACTCTTCGAACATCGCCATTTGGTCGACTTCCTGGAAACCGCCTTGGCCGATGGTCTTGTTGGCCGCTTGAGGCGTAACCAATAGCAACGGTGTGTGGTTCCAATAGGCGGTCTTGATCGGTGTCACAAAGTTCGTGATACCAGGGCCGTTCTGTGCGATTGCCATGGACATTTTGCCCGTGGAACGCGTGAAGCCGTCAGCGATCATGCCAGCGGTACATTCATGAGCACAGTCCCAGAATTTGATACCCGCTTTAGGAAACAAGTCGGAAATCGGCATCATGGCGGAACCAATGATCCCAAATGCATGTTCAATACCGTGCATTTGTAGAACTTTAATAAAAGCTTCTTCCGTGTTCATTTTTGTCATTTTAGTCTCTCTCCTAGTAAGTGAACTATTTTTGGCTGTAGACAATTCCAATAAACGAGAACTGATGGTTAAAAAAAATATCGACCGCCTATAGCATCATCGCAAGTGCACATGATGTGAGGCGCGCCTCAGGCGGATCGGCACGCGAGGTTAAAACAATTGGAACTTTAGCACCCAGAACCAATCCGGCCGCTGTCGCACTCCTGAAATAGACCAAAGTTTTAAAGAGTGTGTTTCCAGTTTCAATGGTTGGTACAACGATCAAATCGGCTTGACCTGCAACATTGCTTTTCAGGCCTTTGACTTTTATAGCTTCCGGCGAGACAGCAAGGTCCATGGACAGCGGCCCTTCAACAATCGCATTCTCAATGCCCCCGGACATCGCAAGCTCAGCAATTTCAGCTGCATCCATGCTACTTGGCACGGCTGGTGATGCGATCTCAACGGCGGAAAGAATAGCAACTTTCGGCTTGGAAACACCGAACTTTATCATCGCTGAAACAGCGTTCTGGGCAATATCTATTCGTTGCGCAACATTCGGTGCAACGTTCAAAGCCGCATCCGTGACGTAGAGTGCTTGTTTTACACCAGGGAATGTCATTTGGAATATATGGCTCATACGCTGATTTGTACGCAGCCCATTTTCTTTATCAACAACGGCGCGCATCAATGCATCCGTGTGTACGCCGCCCTTCATCAGTATTTCAGCGTCACCACTATGCGCGAGTGCAACAGCTTTCGTCGACGTGTCTTGTTCTGAGTACGTATTAATGACTTCGAAGCTGGATATATCCCAATCGATCTGCTTTGCCATACTACGAATGGCGGCTGCATCGCCAATAAGCACGGGCTCAATTAAACCTGCCTCATGCGCATTCCGGACGCTTTCTTGAACAACTGATGTTTCTGCGCCAGCAACGGCTGTGCGCTTTGATTTTCCCTTGCTCGCTTCAGCAATTTGAGCTGCGGGAACTTCGAATGCTTGTGTGCTTAACATTGTCGAGGCTCCTCTGACAGACATCTATTGTTCTTTATAATGGAATGTGTGTGCATTTTATCTGCAATCCTCAAGTATCATATCGGATGCTTTTTCAGCAATCATGATCACTGGGGCATTTGTATTCCCTGAAACGATCGAAGGCATAACCGATGCATCTGCAATACGCACCCCTTTGATGCCAATAACGCGAAGGCGCTTGTCGACGACTGATGTTTCATCCGATCCCATTTTGCAGGTACTCGTTGGATGATAGATTGTTTGTGCAATATTTCGTGCACAGTCCAATAGCTCCACATCTGTCTGAACACTAGGTCCAGGTAAATGTTCACGAACGACGAATGGTCTCATCGCGCGCGTGTTCACAAGTTTACGGGTAAATCTAAGTGAATCGATAGCCGTTTGTTGATCAGTTTTTGTCGCAAGATAATTTGGATGAATTTCAGGGTAAACCATGGGATCAGGTGACACAATTTCGATCTGCCCCTTACTCTCTGGGCGAAGTTGGCAAACGGACATCGTAATACCCGAGAACGGATGCATTTCGATACCTGGCTTTTCAGCGCTCAAAGGTTGGAAATGATATTGTATATCCGGTAACTCAATATCTGGTCGACTTTTACAGAAGATCGCGACCTGGCTTGCCCCCATACTCATAGGGCCACCCCGAGTTAAGACATATTGCATACCCATCAGCATACGACGAAAGAAGCTATTAATCTCTTCATTCAAGGTTGGGACATTCACTTCATAGACGGTTCTGATCTGGAGATGGTCCTGCAAGTTTTGTCCAACACCCGCTATTTCTTTAACAATGGGGATCCCAAGTTTCTGCAATAACGCGCCCGGACCAATGCCTGAAAGTTGCATAATTTGCGGTGAACCGATGGCACCTGCAGAAAGAATTACCTCACCGCCAGGCTTTAGCTTAAACGTCGTACTTTTCTTTTTAACAGATACATTGATCCCTATCACAATACCGTTTTCAACAACGACTTTTTCAACATGTGCATGGGTAATAATATCTAAATTATCACGGCTTCTAGCCGGGTTCAGAAACCCAACTGCTGTCGAGCATCGAAATCCGTTTTTCGCTGTTTGTTGGTAATAAGACGCACCTTCTTGTGTATCGCCGTTGTAGTCTTTATTGCGCGGCACCCCGAGCTCTTCAGCAGCATCAATCAGCGCTTCGCAGATATTGCGTTTAGCACGCATATTCTGAACTGAGAGCCCACCACCCACAGCGTGAAATTCATCTTCACCATTTTGCTGATCTTCTGATTTTTTAAAATAAGGCAGCACATCATCGTATGACCAACCTGCGTTACCAAGCTGACGCCAATGATCATAATCTTCCTTTTGGCCCCGCACATACAACAGGCCATTAATCGAACTTGAGCCACCCAAGATTTTACCCCGAGGCCAATCAATCGAGCGGCCATTCAAACCTGGAGTTGGCTGCGTTTTATAGCACCAGTCCATACGTGGATTATGAAGTGTCTTAAAATAGCCAACGGGGACATGGACCCAAGGATACCAGTCACGTCCACCAGCTTCTAATAAGAGTACGCGCTTAGAATTATTCGCAGATAAACGATTAGCCAATACACAGCCTGCGGAACCAGCCCCCGCAACAATGAAATCATAGGGTGCGTCATCTCCATTTGACGACATTGTTGCATTCCCCAACCCGGTTACACGTGTATTCGACGTCGCTTGTGAATGACCAACCATTACAAATCGGAAACATCATATCTTGCGACATTTGGAATGTTGCATAATAGACATAATTATACAAGAATGAAATAATAATAATGTTTTTCGTACAAAAACGTCTTAAATGTAAAAGTAAAATGTAATATCCAAGTTGGTTACTGGTGTTAATGATGAAAATTCTTACATTACAGATACCAACTGAGAGTTCCGTTATTCTGAAAAAGTTTATCTATAACCTCGGGAATTCCTATGCGTGACAAGGGACACAGTTTCTTAAGAGTTTACTCAATCATTGAAGCAGTGGCTGGTTCCCCTCGGCCAATTTCATATGCAGAAATCAGTGATCGCCTGGACTTATCAAAACCAACGGCGCATCGCCTTTGTGAGCTTTTGGAAACTCAATCGATTATTCAACGTGCTGTAGACGGTAAAAGTTATATTCCCGGGCCAAGTTTAAGATTGCTTTCCATGGAAGTCATAGGGAGCAGCACATTGCTGCTCGAGAGGCAATTAGTGCTGCAGACTCTTTCCGATAAGACGGGCGAAACATGCAATCTCACCGTTCCTGATGGCACTGAAATGCTTTACATCGATCGTGTTGAAACAGCATGGCCACTGCGTATTGCCATGCCAGTGGGATCACGTGTGCCGCTACATTGCACTGCAAGCGGCAAGTTATACCTAAGCCAATTGGCGACGCGCGAACGCCGTCGTCTAATCAACACGCTGACTCTCGAGCATTTCACCGACAACACCATTACAGATGGCGATGCCTTGATGGACGAACTTAAAAGTGTTCGTTCAAATAAAGTTGGTGTCGATGATCAAGAATACGTCGAGGGTTTAGTCGCAGTCGCTGTGCCTATCAATGATACCATGGGCCGCATTTGCGCCACGTTAGCGATCCATGGGCCGGCCCCCAGATTATCGATTGATAAAGCAACGGAATTCCTCCCAGATATGCGAGAGGCCGCTGACCGCCTGGAATGGACGATCAGAGCCGGTCAAAAAGTCGAATAATTTAAGTACGCCAGCTTGCCATTCTGCCATTGAACGCTCTTACCTTGGCGTACTTGATGTCTTCGTCGTCTCCCGCGTTTCCGCAATGTCAGTGTACGAGTCTTCCTCGAAAGACCGCTCGTTATCCCAAACATTTTTTGGGAGTGGCAAACCTTGCAAGTCTGCATCACTAATTGGCTGGTCCGGCTCGATCCCTAGTTTTTCTCGAAGCATCAATATGATTTGTCGTGTGTGCTGGCCAGAATGCCATCCGGTTCTCTCTAACACTTCATGCAGGCTTACTTCACCGTAATAAACTTTTCCGGGCTGCTTAAAGTCTGTTGTTTCACCTTCGCGGTCCCACCATGCAGCGAACTTATCACGGTTCGTTTGCCCATATTTCAATAGATCGTCTTTTGTCTTCAAATTTTTCGGCAATATCGATTTGAGCGCTTCATACGTATATGGCGCATCATGTTCCACGCGGTTTAAAAACACCTCTGGGATATTCATCACATGATAGACGAGCTGGCGATAAGATCTTGGGCGGCCAGGCAACACGACATCAAGTTTATCTTCTGGAATTTGCGCAAGATATCGTCCTGCAGCATCAAGAATGAGTAAGACCTTTTCTTTGAGTTGCTCTGGCGTCAGCATTTTGTGCCCGCCATATTCAAATCCTGCGACCTGAGCTACATCGCGAAACACGGCCCCATTGGCCCACACTGTGCCACGCGCTGCAATCGGTACCAATCTGACACCCAAAGCCTGTAAATCTTTAAAGCCCTCTTCGTCTTCGAGTACATTAACCGAGACAAAAGGGATGCCGTTATCCAGAAGAAATTCTTTGGTTTTTAGACAGCTGGAACATCCGGGCTGCCAATAAACTTTCAACGGCAATGCCAGGTTTTCTGGTTTACCTGCACCTTCAAGTTGGCTCATTACATCCTCCTCATTGATTAGCTCTTATATATATCTGACCCTAAAATCGTCAGTTTCAAGTTTATGCTAACGCGGATTCAACAGCCAAGTGCATAATTGAGAGAGTTATAGGCTGGCTTCGCCCCAAGAGGGCAGTCAATAAAAAACCCCAGCATCCTAAGATGCCGGGGTTTTTGTATGTCTTCGCGGGTGTAGTTTACTCGCGATTTCCAAAGAGATGCATCAGCATCAAGAACATGTTGATGAAGCTCAAGTACAAGCTCAACGCACCCATGACACTTTTCTTGGTCATTGTTTCAGCCGCGTCACCTTCGTAGTACTGGGACTTGATCCGCTGTGTATCGTAAGCTGTGAGGCCTGCGAACACGAGGACGCCAATCACTGAGATTGTGAACTGCAGTGCTGAGCTTTCCAGGAAGATGTTAACGATACTGGCGATGATGATACCGATGAGGCCCATAACTAGGAACGAGCCAAAGCCGGATAGGTCACGCTTCGTTGTGTATCCATAAAGGCTTAGTCCAGCAAATGCTGCCGACGTGATGAAGAAGACACGGACAATGCTTGCATCTGTATAAGCGATAAAGATGGTCGATAGCGAGACGCCCATAACCGAGGCAAATGCCCAGAATACAAGCTGTACGGTTCCAGCACTCATACGATTGATGCCAAAATTCAACACAAGCACGAAGGCGAGTGGTGCAAGCATGACGGCAAATGATAAGCCAGTGCCAAAGATGGCTTGCATCAAAGCAGGCTGGGTTGAGACGGCATAGGCCATCAAGCCTGTGATCGCGACGCCTGCTGTCATGTAGTTGTAGACGCCGAGCATGTATTTGCGCAGTCCCGCATCAAGCGACGCGTCGTACGCCTGTCCGCGCGTCATTTTCTCCGCGTGTATACCAAGACGATTGTTTGATCCGAGAGCCATTTGTAGGTCACTCCATAATGTTACGGGTTCAGAATAATTACTTGAGCTTAAAATAGGGTAGGTACCCCCTAAATTGCAACCAAGACCTGAATATCTTACCAAAATTTCATGAAATAGGCACGGTATCTATTTTTCCGACAGTTTTGGGCGTTTTAAAAACGCAAGTCGGTATCCATGCAGTATTATACAGGTTTGTGCATATTTCAAATTGTATGATACGGATAAATTATGAGTGTTTTCCCCTATGCATTTTCCTCTGCCACAGACTGGGCTCGCGCCGCGGACGAAATCAGTGATGGTCTGATGGAGACTGGTCCGGCAATGGGGAGTATCGGGCTTTTATATGTGACCGATCAATTTGCTGATAATTTCAAGTCAATCGCCGCTCTTTTGCGCCAAAGAACAGGCTTGGATACATGGGTTGGTACACTGGGCTTGGGCGTCATCGGTGGTGCTGACGCTGTGTTTGACCGTCCAGGTGCTGCCGCGATGATCCTGGATATCCCCAGTGACGCCTGCCGAATTATTGAGCGAACACCGATCCCAAACCGTTGGTCAGACGAATTGATGCAGTGGGTTGAGACTGTTCGTCCTACATCTGCGTTGGTTCATGCAGACCCGTCGACCCCAAACGTTGCGGACCACATAGAAACGTTAGCTAAGCGGACCAGCGCTTTTCTGATTGGTGGCCTCACGTGTTCACGCACCGCTCAGCACCAGCTTACGGGGGATTTGGGCTCGGGTGGCGTGTCTGGACTTATGTTCTCGCCAGATGTCGCGCTGACCGTTGGATTGTCTCAAGGCTGCAGCCCGCTTGGTAGCAGTCACGAAATCACTGGTGGTGAAGGCAACGTTGTTGCCAAGATAGATGGTCGGTCTGCTTTAGAGGTGTTCAAGGAAGATATTGGCGAGATGCTTGCCCGAGATTTGCAACGGGTTGCAGGCTATTTCCATGTTGCGTTTCCGGTCAGCGGCTCAGATGACAGTGCAGATTATATGGTCAGGAATCTGATCGCGATTGATCAAGAGCATGGTTGGCTGGGTGTCGGTACCGAAGTTTCTCAAGGTGATCGCATTATGTTTGTCCGCCGTGACCCGGCATCAGCACGCGCTGACCTCGACCGCATGCTGAAAGATGTAAAAAAGCGCCTGCCAGGCGCGGCCCGTGGCGCGGTCTATATATCGTGTGTTGCGCGTGGCCCGGAAATGTTTGGCACTGAAACCGCCGAGGCCAAGCATATTTCGGACGGACTTGATGGCGCACCAGTCATTGGTTTCTATGCGGGAGGCGAAATTTCCCATGACCGGTTATACGGCTATACGGGCGTACTTTTAGTCTTTGGTTGATAGCTCGAGTGCCTTGACCCGAGGTACTTGAACACCCACATTCCCCCACGAATCAAAGCGAATAGTCTCTCTGAAAGGCATCCAAATGCAGATGAATAAACTGGGCCACACGGACATCCGTGTCAGCCGTATATGTATGGGCACGATGACATTTGGGGGGCAGAACGATGAAACAGAATCGTTTGCGCTCATGGATATGTGCGCCGAACACGGTGTGAATTTTTATAACTCTGCTGAGATGTATACCTTTCCTGCTGACCCAAAAACGCAAGGGATGAGTGAAGAGATCCTGGGCAAATGGATCAAGGCGCGCGGCAACCGCTCGGACGTGGTGGTTGCCACCAAGATCACGGGGCCCGGTCCACGGTTCAAGCATATCCGCGGCGGCGACCTCAAATTTACCAAGGCGCAAATATCAGAAGCCGTCGACAATAGTCTCCGCCGATTAGGGACTGATTACATCGATTTATACCAGACCCACTGGCCTGAGAGAGACGCCAATTACTTTGGCAAGCTTGGCTATGCACATCATCCGGATAACACAGGATGGACACCAATCACGGAAGTTGTCGATGCGATGGAATAGCAGATTAAAGCCGGCAAAATTAGATCGTTTGGCCTGTCCAACGAGACGCCTTGGGGCGTTATGGAACATCTTACAAAAGCTGGAGACCGGAGCGCTCGGGCTGTTAGTGTACAAAATCCTTATAATCTACTCAATCGGACATTCGAAGTTGGGCTGGCTTAAATGGCAATTCATGAAGACGTCGGCTTGTTAGGATATTCCCCGCTTGGGTTCGGTGCGCTGACAGGAAAGTATTTGAATGGTGGATTGCCTGATGGCAGCCGCCTGAAGCTGTTCCCAGATTTCAAACGGCATTTCAAGCCGCGGGGCATCGAAGCAACGCAGCGATATGTAGAGCTTGCGCACAAACACGATTTGGATCCAACTGTGATGGCATTGGCATTTGTGAACAGTCGACCATTTTTGATGTCGAACATTATTGGTGCGACAACGCTGGAACAATTGATGACGAATTTGAGCTCTGAAGACGTCGTGTTGAGCGATGAAATTCTGACTGAAATTGATGCCATTCATGCGGATATTCCAAATCCTGCACCGTGAGGTCAGATGCGGTTATTTGTTGCGATCCCTATACCAGAAAATTTAACGACAAGATTCTCGTCGTTTGCGTCAGGCGTCCGCGGTGCGCGTTGGGTTCGCCCCGAAGGTATGCACATCACGCTATTCTTTGTGGGTGAAGCAGATAGAGAACATGCGGCTGATCTTGATGTTGAGTTAAGCCAAATATCCATGCCTACTTTCGATCTGCGCTGTGATCGATTTGATTATTTTGAACGTGGCAACAAGATCAAATCAATTTAGGCAGGGGTCGAGAATAACGATGCGTTACTCTATCTGCATAGCCGCGTAGAGGCGGCGGCAGTTCGAGCCGGGTTCGCGCGTGAAGAGCAAAAATACAAGCCTCACATTACGCTTGCTCAGTTAAATCATGCGCGTGCAGAAGATGTTGCTCAGTGGATTGCGCTGCATGATGCCATGGAGCCGGGATTAGTTCTTGTCACGCATTTCACGCTTTATTAATCACATCTAGCGCGGGAGGGTTCAATTTACGAGCCGCTCATTGAGTATAACCTCACGCAACAGGCTTGATAAATTAGATCAATTCTGGCAGTTGCGTCATGTCGGAGAAGATTAAATCAGCACCAGCTTGCCACAAGACCGATGCGTCTTCTGGCACACGATGAGACGCACCAATGAAACCAAAAACGCGCATGCCAGCCCGCTTGGCGCCTTCAACCCCAAGGGCAGTATCCTCAATCACAGTACACGCGCCAGTTTGCGCCCCCATCCGATCCGCCGCCATATAAAATAAATCAGGCGCTGGCTTGGATTGCGCAACATCGCGTCCGGAAAATAAATTTGAATCAAAATATCCAAGCAATCCGGTGGTCTGTAAGTTCGTGCGAATTTTTTCAGGGCTGCCAGAGGACGCGACGCATTTAGGTATATGCTGAAGTCGCTCGAGTGTGGCTTGCATGCCCATCACGGGTTTTAATTCTTCGGCAAACGCTTTGATGTCTTTGTCTCTGAGTGTGGCTTCGAAGTTGTCTGGCAAATCGATGCCTTCCGCTTTCACCAAGTCGATGACGCCGGGGATCGTTCTGCCTAAAAACTGATCTCGGCATTCGATGCTGGTCACAGGATAGCCGTGGCGGCTTAGATGTGCTGCCAGTACACGGTTAGAGATGACTTCGCTATCTACCAACACGCCATCACAATCAAAAATAAGAAGCATTAAGTATCCGGTCAGCTAAGTGCGTTGGAATGATGTGTGCGAATGTCTGCGAATAAACCCTCAGATGCGGTGCCGATCATATCGAAGACATCACCAAAACCGTCTGGGCCGCCGTAATATGGATCAGGTACTTCGCGTGTATTGAGCGTTGGTGAAAAGCTTAGGAACAGGCGCACCTTGTCGATATTTTCTTTCGGGCATTGGGCTGTCAGGGTCTCAATATTTTGATCGTCCATGCCGATGACATAATCAAAGGTTTTAAAGTCGCTGGGTGCTATTTGACGCGCGCGGAGGTCTTCCAAAGAAATGCCCCGTGATTTTGCTTCGGCACGCGCACGATCATCGGGCGGGCCGCCAATGTGCCAGTCACTTGTTCCACAGGAATCTATTTCGATGTGGCCGGGCAACCCCTCATGCTCAACCAGATTTCGAAAAACGCCTTCTGCGGTTGGTGAACGACAGATATTTTCGAAACAACTAAACAAGACACGTATCATACTGATTCCTTATAAGATGAGTTGATGGATTATTGATGTGCTGGCAATGATGAGCAAGAGACGCGAATGAAAAGTATTGATAAAGATGCGCCGATTGTTGTGTTGACGGGCGCAGGCATCTCAAAGGAATCTGGCTTGGATACGTTTCGAGATACAGACGGCATTTGGTCCAAGGTTCGTATTGAAGACGTTGCGACGCCGGACGCGTTCGCTCAGGACCCGGACCGTGTTCACGCGTTCTATAATGCGCGGCGGCAAGGTTTGCTTGGTGAAAACATTAAGCCGAATGCAGCCCATCAGGCATTGGCATTGTTAGAGCGCGAATGGACTGGCGAGGTGCTTATCGTCACTCAGAATATTGATAACTTACACGAACATGGCGGCGCGCAGAATATTATCCATATGCATGGTGAGCTTTTGAAATCTATATGCAATGGATGCGGCGCTATTACTGGGTGCACAAGCGATCTTTCGATTTCAAGTGTCTGCCGTTCGTGTGATGCCAAGGGCACTCTCCGTCCGCAGGTCGTCTGGTTCGGCAAAATGCCGTTAGAGATGGAGCGGATTGAACTCGCGTTGATGAATGCTGGGTTGTTTGTATCTATCGGGACGTCGGGCAATGTTTATCCTGCGGCGGGTTTTGTTGATGCTGTGCGGCGGTACGGGCATGGCCACACTGTTGAGCTCAACCTTGAGCCATCAGCAGGTGCGACGATGTTTGTAGAGTCGGTTCACGGTGAAGTCACCACCATCGTGCCGAATTTTGTTAAGGGTTTGCTGTCGTCCTGTTAAAGGTATGGCTCAATCTTCAGCAAGTCGTACGCCATCAAATCGATCAAGCTTATTCCTATCCATCATAGACCTGAGCCGGGCACCGTACTTTTCTGGAATTTCAGAATATGCGGTGAGATAATTAGTGAGTTTTCGCCCACTCGGGATGGTGTCTTGCGCGCGCATTTTAGCGCGGGCTTTACGGAAACTTTTATAGGCACTATGTTTGTTTAAATTTTTGATATAGGCGCGGACACTTGCCGATATATCTTTAAAAATCATCACTTTGAATCCTTCAGCTTGATGAGGATCCATCCCGGGCGCATCCATGTTGTAGGTGCGCATCCCGAAATAATTATTACCTTTGAGGGCGAACCTTGAAGATGCCCATCCGCTTTCAAGTGCGGCCTGTGATAAAATCAATGATGCCGGTACCACGTCTACGCGTCGCAAAAGTTCGTCTACGTCGCTCATGTCTACATCATATTTCTGATAAAGAGATTTCGGCGCAGATTTTGTATTTGCTAAAATATTCTCTCGCTCGGCACGAACCTTGTCGTTCTCGCGGGCGATAATTGGCAGCATAATTTTGAAGAAAGTTTCTTTCTTCTCTGTGATGTCGGGTATCCGGCGAAGATCCACGCCAATGCGATCAATAATTATGTTGGGGGCAGCTTTCTCAGACGCGACGGTTGCCAGGTCGTAGTCCAAAGCACGGTGAATATCTATAGCAGTTAAAGGCGGCAGTGCCGCGATCTCGGTCTCAGTCAATACGACAGCATTTTGATCTTCGCTCGAGACAAGAAATGCCATCGCAATTGCAGTTAAACCAATTGCAGCGGCAATGGCTGTGATTGTGCGCGCACTTTGAGCTTTGATGAAGCTGTGAATTGATCTCAGCTTATTTAATAAAATCTTGTGCATATTGTTATTTTTCTTTCAGATCCCTAGGTTCTGATTGGCTCTATCATATGCTATTGAAGGAGCATGGTAAAACCGGTGGAAACGCTCGAGAGTCTATTGCAACGTATTCGCAGCTGTGACGTCTGCAAAGCGGACCTGCCGCTTGGGCCCAGACCTATCGTGAGCGCCTCGTCATCAGCCAGGCTTTTGATCATCGGCCAGGCGCCAGGTACGAAGGTGCATCAATCCGGCGTGCCCTGGGATGATCCTTCTGGTGACCGGCTGAGAGAGTGGCTTAATCTCGATGCTGAAACATTTTATGATGATGCGCGTGTGGCTATTGTACCGACCGGGTTTTGCTATCCGGGACGTGATCCAAAGGGGGGTGATCACCCTCCCAGACCAGAATGTGCCCCGCTTTGGTACAAACCACTTCAAGCTCATCTTAAGAACGTTCGATTGACTCTATTGGTTGGGATGCATGCGCAGGCATATCATTTGGCCGAGAGGCGGCAGCGGACCATGACGGAAACGGTGCGCGCATGGCGTACGTGTGGACCTGACACCCTTCCAACCCCACATCCAAGCTGGCGTACGACAGGATGGATGAAGAAAAACCCTTGGTTTGAGGCCGAAATATTACCGGAATTACAGGCGCGCGTTGCGGTTTTGATGAAAAATTAAGGTCAAATCTTTAATCTAATAAATATAAGATCAGTCGATTAATCATGTTTTGATTTCTGATCAGGGTGTCGAAAAACGATGCTTTTTGAGTGTTGCCGTCGGCGGGTATGAAAACGAGGACCTATGCATACCATTACCGACAATGATTTGTTCCACAGATTGGCCTTCGATAATCCGTGGTGGGAGTTCAAAGATTCGACGCTTGTGGCGTTTAAGAATCCCCCTAAACGTGTTTTCTTCCCGGCATTCCACAAAAGTGTGATGAATACATGCATTGGCAATGTTCTTGTCCTTGCTGGACCGTTGCGTGCGGGAAAACGGTGATGATGCGCCAACTTGTGGCTTAATTGATCGAAACCGTTGTGAAACCGACGAACATTCTTTATTGCTCGTGGACCACCCCAAGTTATACCGCTGCTGACATTACAATCTTGTTCGAGATGTTTTGTCGCTGCTATCACCATGGGCCTGATGCTGAAATCTATGTTTTCTTTGATGAAGTCCAGTACGCAAAAGACTGGGAAAAATCTCTCCTGAAACTTGCCAAGATGCGCCCCAAGGTAAAGATTGTCGTCGCTGTATCATCTGGGGCACCTGCGATTGTTAGTGGCACCAAGGTTATGGAAGACCGGATGGAAGTCTTCATTTTGCCACCTTTGACGTTTCTTGAGTTTTTGCGGTTCCGTGGATCTGAGGAAAAATTGTTCGTGGCATCTTTGAATACCGAGAAGAATACAGGCGCCATGACGCTCGAGCCAAATGCGCTCCCGGCGTTGAACCAGGAGTTTCACCGATACGTTAATTTTGGTGGCTTTTTAGAAGGCATCTTGTCGGGCAAAGATGGTGTGCCTGCCCCTGCGTTCGTACGTGATGGGGTCGCAGACCGTGTGCTTCATAAAGATTTAGCATCTCTATCAGGTGTGAATGACCCTCAAGAACTCAATCGACTGTTTGGTCTGCTTGCGTTTAATACGGGGCGTGAAGTCTCGATGGATGATCTTGCCAAGGCAACGAACATCGCCAAGAACACGCTGCGCAAATATCTCGATTATCTTGAACAGGCCTTTCTTATTCGCCGGATCAATCGTGTTGATCGGGATGGAAAGAAGTTTCAGCGCCAGGTTTTCTTCAAAGTGTACCTGACGCGTCCCTGCTTGTATGCGGCGCTGTTCGCGCCCGTGCCGCCGTCGGACCAGTTCTTCCAGCGCCTGGCTGAAACGGCCCTCGTATCCCAATGGCTTGGTTCTACGGCAATAGAAAACCTCTACTATGCGAGTTGGCGTGGTGGCGAGGTGGATCTGCTGACGTTGCACCCTGAAACCGGCAAGCCTGATCACGTCTATGATTTGGATTGGCCAAACACGTATGTACGGACTGAGACGCGGCCGGATCAAATGGTCAATTTCGTGCGTGAAAATAACCCAGATGCCACATCATACGTGCTGACCAGCACTTTTGCCCGGAGTGCGACAATGAAGGGTATTAATCTGACCCTGGCACCTTTTGCATTGTATAGTTATTGGATCGAGCGTGACTCAACGCTGAAAGCATTTCACAAGCCGAAAAAGTAGCTGCTTTGTGTCTAGGCGGCGTGCTGATCTTGTTTGAATGCGTTTAAAATTGTCTCAAGATAGATGCCAAGTAAAATGCCGGCGACACCGAAGCATAAGAACATGACATCTCCGCCTAATGCCTGAATGGAACCGCTTAAAAAGCAGATGCCAAACCAGGCAGCCGCGCCAACGATAAACATGCCAGATATAAAATAGATAACGAGTTTGATCACAGACGCCACACGCCTACCCCGATAAGTATGGTTAATAAAACCTTAACGAGGATAGGTGCAGTGGTCAACCTATGTGGAAATCAAATACCAGTGTTGATCTATTTTCGACCTAATAGACGCAAACGCAGTGCGTTCAAGCGAATGAAGCCTTCAGCATCGCGCTGATCATAGACATCATCTTCTTCAAACGTCACCATTGCTTCGTCATACAGTGAGAATGGTGACTTGCGGCCCATGATAATGACGTTGCCCTTGTAAAGTTTCAGGCGAACGGTGCCGGTGACGCGCTCAGAGGCATGGTCAATGGCGGCTTGAAGCATTTCACGTTCAGGTGCAAACCAGAAGCCGTTGTACACCATCTCGGCATAACGCGGCATCATCTCGTCTTTGGTGTGCATGGCGCCACGCTCGAGTGTCAGGCTCTCCATCGCGCGGTGTGCATGGAACAATACAGTCCCGCCTGGGGTCTCATAGACACCGCGAGACTTCATGCCGATGAAACGGTTCTCAACAATGTCAGTACAACCGACACCGTTACGACCGCCGAGCTCATTGAGCTTGGTCAGCAATGTTGCGGGGCTCATCTTTTCACCATTGATGGCAACCGGATCGCCCTTTTCGAAATCGATGGTGATTTCTTCCGGGGTATCTGGGGCGGCCATCGGTGTCACCATGCGTGACAAGATAAGATCGTAATCTGGCTCAACCCATGGGTCCTCAAGAACCTTACCTTCAGATGAAATGTGCAGAAGGTTGGCGTCCTGGCTGAACGGTGCTTCGCCCCGTTTGTCTTTAGGCACAGGGATCTGGTTTTGCTCAGCATACTCAATCAGTTTGGTACGGCTGTTGAGATCCCACTCACGCCATGGCGCGATAATTTTGATCGACGGCTCAAGCGCGTAATAGCCCAGCTCGAAACGAACCTGGTCGTTACCTTTACCGGTCGCGCCGTGGGACACGGCATCAGCACCGGTTTCACGTGCGATCTCAATCTGACGCTTGGCGATCAAAGGCCGCGCAATAGAGGTGCCCAGCAAATAGGTGCCTTCATAAAGCGCGCCAGAGCGGAACATTGGAAAGACATAGTCGCGAACGAATTCTTCGCGAAGATCTTCGATATAGATTTCCTTGATGCCCATCATTTCGGCTTTTTGGCGGGCTGGCTCTACCTCTTCGCCCTGACCAAGGTCAGCCGTAAAGGTGACGACTTCACAGTCGTAGGCGTCTTTAAGCCACTTAAGAATAACAGAGGTGTCGAGGCCGCCGGAATAGGCCAGCACAACTTTTTTGATGTCTTTGCTCATACGCTTGCGCCTTCAAGAAAAAATGTGAAACAGCGCGGGCAGTATAGGCACAGCGCCCGCTTCGTAAAGCGGCCATCTTAAGCGTGCGTATAAATATTCTGAAGGCGGTTAGGCTGCAGCCGACTTTCTTGTGTGTAGGCCGATAACATCTTCGACCGTGGCGCGTTGTTTCGGCCCCATATAATCAAGGTCACGGTCGGTTAGGCCCATCGATAAAAGTACCGCTAATTGCTCGCCACCCATAGAGCCTTCATACCGAGAAGGACGTGTGCGAGATGGCTTGGACGGGCGCCGCGACTTAGGATTTTCATCGATAAGCCCTGCTATCATCGCAGTGAACGTCTTTGGATCTGATAGCACGTGGCACCTCCATGATCTGATTGATCAGGGCACCATCGGACCACGACAAGGTTTAGAATTGTTTAAAGCGTCAGAGTGCAGAAAATGATAAAAAAATACCGAAAACCTGGCAAAAATTACCCAGTTTCATCTTTTGGCTTAGGTAAGTTTTCGAGTTCCTGTATGAGGAGAGCACCCGTCCCAAGACCGTTTGGCGCGGTGCGAAGCTGTGTCGCAATATCACCTGACAGGACAGCACCTTGGGCAGCATCCTGCTCGATCGCGTTTTCAGCAGAAAGCCGTTTCTGGATTTCGAGGGCCACCATCTTTTCAATTTGCTCGCGTTGGCTGGACGGCATGTTATCCAGGTCGTCCTCGTTAAAGCACATAGCTTCAAGGATTTTCTCGCGAAGTTCTTCCATCTTCTTAGCCTGGATTTCATCCGTGTATGAGCGGAACCCCTTGTCCTGAATTTCGACAAGCGTTTGATGGAAAGCACTCTTCCATGCGGGGCCTTCATCAAGCGTAGGCTGAGAATTCACGCCCGGAACCTGCGATGAAGGCAATGCAGCGGCTGCGCCGTAAGCGTTCGTCGTGTCAGATTTGTCGATCATACCATTATCCTCTTCATTTATACCTGAAGATATCGAGGCAAGAAGCAGACCAATTATCTGTAAATGAAGGTTTTTCTTAACACTTGAGAGCTTAGGAGAACTGAACAGTCACAAGGTTCTCATCGAATGAAAGATGGCTTTTGATCTCTGCGACTTCGGGGACCGGGTCACGGTAGCACCACGCCGCGTCGATGATGACATTGTCGTCGGTCACGACATTAAAATACGTCGCATCACCTTTGAAATGGCAATGTGTCGCTGTGTCTGAACCCTGACAAGTACTTGCGATCACGTCATTTAGTGGAATGTAGTATCTTGGTGGATAGCCACTTTCCCGCAAGACAAAGGCCCGCTCGGATGTTGCAACATTCGTGTCACCAGCACTGACAGTTATTGTGCCGTCAAAGGGCGTGATCGTGATTTGATGGTCGTTGGTCACGGCGTTACAGCGGTCTCGCGGTCACTGAATTTCTTGGCCCGCTCACTGGCTGATTTCAATTGGCCACAGGCGGCCATGATGTCGCGGCCTCGTGGTCGCCGCACAGGTGATGAATATCCAGCGGCATTAACAATATCTGCAAATTTATGGATACGGTTATTTGATGAGCACTCATAGGCAGTGCCTGGCCATGGATTGAAAGGGATCAAGTTAATCTTGGCCGGGATGCCTCGGACCAAATTCACCAGCTCGTGGGCATCAGCGTCGGTGTCGTTAACACCTTTAATCATCACATATTCAAACGTAATACGCCGTGCATTCGACGATGTTGGATAGCGGCGGCATGCTTCAAGCAATTCGTGGATGGGCCACTTTTTATTGATAGGCACCAGTTCGTCGCGCAAATCATCGCGTACAGCATGCAGGCTGATGGCGAGGTTCACACCAAGTTCTTCACCGCAGCGTTCAATTTCAGGGACAATCCCTGAGGTTGATAGGGTAATCCGTCGTTTCGACAGGGAAATACCTTCATGATCCATGACAATGGTCAGCGCTTTGGCAACGTTTTCATAGTTAAACAAAGGCTCACCCATGCCCATCATGACGATGTTGGACAGCATTCGCGTGCCGTCCTGAGGGGTTGGCCATTCGTTGTAGCTATCGCGCGCCGCCATAAATTGCCCAACGATTTCACCGGATGTCAGGTTGCGGACCAGTGGTTGCGTGCCCGTATGGCAGAAACTACACGTAAGCGTACAGCCGACCTGGCTTGAGACACACACCGCACCGCGATCGTTCTCTGGGATATAAACGGTTTCAACGTCCTTGAAATCGTCCAGGCGGAACAGCCATTTACGCGTACCGTCTGTCGACGTTTGCAGGGTGGCAACGCTTGGCCGTCCAACCTTGTGGGTTTCCGCAATCTTGGTGCGGAAGTCTTTGGCCAAGGTTGTCATCTTGGCAAAGTCAGTTTCACCTTGATGGTAAATCCAATGCCAAAGCTGCTTGGCACGAAATGGTTTCTCATCAAGACGCACCAATTCTTCGGCAAGCTCAGCACGGCTGAGGCCAACAAGTTCAATGCGTGGGTCAAAGGGTATAGGTGTTGTCATGGCGCGGGGTTTACACCTAAATGCGCCCCCCGCCAAGTGTGCCGTTCTATTGTGGACAAGCTTGGCGCGTCTACAGGAATGCTTTAAAGCGGTATCATGACCGCATTAGGATTTGCCCGCCGCGATAAAGTCATCGCAATTACGCTGCTGGCAACAGCAGAAGTCCTGGCTTTGGCGTTGTGGTTTTCCGCAAGTGCGGTCGTCCCCAGCCTCAAGGCAGAGTTTCCGCTCAGCGATGGCCTGGCAGCGTTGTATACCAGCGCTGTCGCTATCGGGTTCATTGCAGGGACGTTGGTCAGCGCTGTCCTGACCCTTTCTGACCGCATTAAGCCGGCGACGCTTTTTTCTATTTCTGCGCTTATCGCAGCCTTAGCCAATGCATTAATCCTTATTGTCGATCCGACGTCCACAAGTGCGATTGTACTTCGCATGATCACCGGCGTGTGTATGGCGGGGATTTATCCGGTTGGTATGAAAATGGCGTCGTCGTGGACGAAAGGGGACACGGGGTTTTTAGTTGGCTTGTTGGTCGGTGCGCTAACACTGGGATCAGCCTTGCCACACTTGTTTAATGTTGCAGGCGGGATTGATTGGCGTTTTACACTTGGTGCTGCGTCTGTTTCAGCAATCCTCGCAGCATGCCTCATTCGATTTGCGAAAACCGGTCCGAACTTGGCCCCAGCGGCCCCTTTCAATCCAACAGCGGTGCTTGAAGCGTGGCGGAACAAACCGCTTAGATTGGCCAATCTTGGGTATCTTGGCCACATGTGGGAGCTTTATGCCATGTGGGGCTGGATCGGATTGTTTCTTGCGCAAAGCTTTAGCCAAAGCGGCCTGTTGGATCCGGTCTTCTGGGCCGGTCTTGCCACCTTTGCTGTGATTGCCTCGGGCGCATTGGGATCATTGGGCGGCGGTATCTTTGCGGACCGTATGGGCCGGACAACGTTGACGATGGGGGCGATGGCAATCAGTGCCAGTTGCGCAGCAGGTGTTGGCTTTGTCTTTGGCGGCGCGCCGATCGCTATGATGGTCATATGTATTATTTGGGGCATCACCGTCGTTGCTGACTCAGCACAATTTTCGTCCTGCGTGATCGAGTTATCTGACCCCCGCTACGTTGGGAGCATGCTGACCATTCAGACGTGTGCCGGTTTTTTACTGACCCTTGTGACAATCCATATGCTGCCAATTTTTGCCGGTCTCGTGGGGTGGCAATGGGCCATGGCACCGCTCGCCATTGGCCCCGCCTTAGGCGTTGTCGCGATGGCCCGGCTGCATGTACATCCGGAGAGTAAAAAGCTGGCAAACGGCAATCGTTAGCCCGTTGCGAGCAGTGCGACACCACCCATGATGACAAGAGCCCACGACAGACGGCGTTTTAAATCACCCTCTCCCAGCCAAATACTGCCCATCAAAACGGTCATGACAACGCTACTTTCCCGAAGCGGTGCGACATAGATCACAGGTGTGAACGTCATCGCATAGAGGACCAGAATATAGGCGAGAGGACTAATGATCGCGACGACCAGCACGGCCGTGCAATGGTCTCGCCAGTGTCCTTTGACCAGTTCCATGCGACGTAACGCAATAGGGGTCATGATCAATAACCTGATTGATATGGATGCGTAATCAAGGATCAGTGGGGGTATCATTATCACCGCAACGGCATGCGCGTCCAAAACTGTGTACGCACCGATAAAGACGCCGGTACTGATCCCGAATAAAAGTGATGTCGTGAGATTGCTTGAGCGTTTCTTAAATCCACCCGTTAGATTGATCACGCCCGCAATAATGATGAAGACGCCAAGGGCAGCTTGAATTGAAATCGCTTCACCAAGAACGATGACAGCGAAAGTGACCGACAATAAGGGGCCCGTCGATCGGGCTGTTGGATAGACCAGCGATAGATCGCCTCTACGGTATCCTGCTTGTAAGCAAAGAAAGTAGGCAATGTGAAGCAGAGAACTGCCGACGATGAACCCGATTTCCACCCAGCCCCACTGCGTTTCTACTGTGGCGAAGACATAAAAAGCTGCAGGGAAATAAAGGATGCAGGTGACGAGGGAGAACAGCCAAATGAGTTCTGGCCCTCCGTTGATACGTTTGACGTAAAAATTCCAGGTTGCGTGACAAACTGCGGCGGCAAAAACGAGGAGGAAAGCAAAAAGAGTCATATGATCATCCAAGTGTTAGACATTAAGACGTGCGTCAGCACGCTCGTCCAACCCCCCTTGGTTTTTGTCCTTTGGGTGTCTGCCTGAATGGCTCATAACGGCGCTCGGACCAGACTCAGTTGCCTGACGGAACCCTAGCCGCACTTGGATAAGCACTGCCAAGGGTAGGCAGTGTCATAAAAATGTAAAGAATAATTCCCGCGAGACGCCTGACCGAGATATCAGATGTCTGGTGCATCGATCCCATTCTGGCGGCATGCAGCGACCAGCGTGTTCCTAAGCAAGCAGGCAATCGTCATTGGACCGACACCGCCCGGCACAGGGGTGATCGCACTGGCAACACTTGACGCTTGAGCGAAATCAACATCGCCAACGAGCTTCTTTTTGCCTTCACCTTTTTCAGGTGCATCGACACGGTTGATACCCACATCGATGACCACGGCACCTGGCTTGATCCAATCACCTTTGACCATTTCAGGGCGACCGACGGCTGCGACCAGGATGTCGGCTTCACGGCAACGGGCCTCTAAATCTTCAGTTCTGGAATGTGCGATGCTGACGGTGCAGCTTTCGTTCAGTAAAAGTGCTGCCATGGGTTTGCCAACGATGTTGGACCGGCCCAATACCAACGCGCGTTTGCCAGACAATGAGCCAAAATGATCTTTTAGCATCAACAGGCAACCATAAGGCGTGCACGGAACCAGGGCACTTTGCCCGGTCCATAAGCGGCCGACGTTGAGTATATGAAAGCCGTCGACATCCTTGTCCGGATCAATCGCCGCCAAGACTTTGCTCTCGTCGATATGTGACGGCAGCGGCAATTGAACAAGAATGCCGTTACAGGCCTTATCATCGTTCAATGTCTTAATCATCGATAACAGCGTGGCCTCGGGGGTGTCAGCATCAAGACGGTGCGTGACTGATTCCATGCCAGCTTCAACGGTCTGTGTGCCTTTGTTGCGGACATACACCTGGCTCGCAGGATCTTCACCGACCAAAATCACTGTAAGGTTAGGCTTTAAGCCATGAGCGTCAGTGATCTTGGCAACTTTGGCGCCGACGCGTTCGCGCAAACCTGCGGCGAAAGCTTTTCCATCAATGATTTTAGCATCGCTCATTATTTTTATCCCTCACGTTGAATGGTCAATTATCTGCTGAAGAGTGGCTTTAAGATTTTTGCCGTCACCACGAATGAAAAGTGTCTTGTTACGCTCTGTCTGTCCCCGAATAACCTGACAATCTGTTTTTCGCAAACGCCACTATTTTGCCAGTAACTTTATGACGGCAGTGTTGGCTTTACCTTTCTCTGGAACGGCGGTGACTGCGAGCTTAAGTGCGCCGTTTCCTTGTGCATCAGCGACGACGTCGCCAATAGAGTCTCTGGATGCGTCCGGGGTCACGCGAAGTTGGACCTCAAGTCCTTCTGGAACAACTTTAAAAGGCGTCTCAGCCAATGCGAAGTGCAAGACGCGCAATAACGTCTTTGGCAAACCATAGGAGCAAAATCAGGATAACTGGAGAGATGTCGACGCCCCCAAGGTCCGGCAGCATCGCTCGAATACGGCTGAGCAAAGGCTCCGTCAGGCGTGTCACCACGTCGTAAATCATGCGCACGAATTGATTGGATAGATTGATCACGTTGAATGTGATGAGCCAGCTCATGATAACACCGATAATGAGCACCCACGTATATAACTCAATGAGGTGATAAAGCAGTGCCAGTGCTGGGCCAATAACAACGTCCATGATCGTCCTTTCTTATGCGCGTGCACAGGCACGCTGAAATCGAACATAAGGTAGTTGTCCAGCTTCCGCCACGCAAGTAGGCGAATGACGTTCTCTATCAGTTAAGGGGGTGCCTGCTCGCATACTCGTGATGTGATGTTAGTCGCATCATTTCTGTGAGTGCCGTATTTTGGCACGATGGCACATATATTACTCGTTGAAGATGATCTGGATTTGCGGGAAATGCTCAAGGCTATTCTTGCCGATGAAGGGCATCATGTCGTCGATGTTAGTGATGGTCAGGCGGCGCTGACTGCAATTCGAGGTGGCCAACCAGACTTAATCGTCAGTGATATCATCATGGATGGTATGGAGGGTATCGCGGCGATTATGGCGTTTCGAAAGCTGCTGCCGGAAACTCCCATCATCGCAATGTCGGGCAACGAGCTTTATTTAAGCAACAGTGAAAAACTTGGTGCGGACTTGGGATTATTGAAACCGTTCACACGCGCGACTTTTCTGTCTGAAATTAACGCCTTGTTGGATGCTTCTGAACGGCAACTCTTGACGGCAGGTGCCTGAGTCCGCACTTTCCTTTCATGATTATGGGAGGGTGATATGGCAGAAAAGTTGGAAGCCAAAGCGCGGCAAGCTGCGTTGAGTGATTTAAGTAAATGGTCCGAGGTCGGTGGACGTGATGCGATTAGCCGCATCTATAAGTTTAAAAACTTTAATCAAGCGTTTGGTTTCATGAGTCGTGTCGCGATGAAGGCCGAGAAAATGGATCATCATCCCGAGTGGTACAATGTCTACACGACGGTGGATGTGACGCTTGCCACCCACGATGCAGGCGGTGTGACGGCATTGGATATTGAGATGGCCAAGTTCATGGATAAAGTGGCCGCTTCTATTTAGGGGGCTATTGCGCTGCGACTTTTTTGCTGAGCGTCTCAAGCATTTTTAGAAATAATGAGCTCGGCACCGCAAACCCTTTGCCGCCAAGGCGATTCTTTGTGTGGGCAGCGTGCACCGCCGCCAATCGGTATTCTTTTCCATCCGAAAACACGATAGGCGAGCCACTGTCGCCGGTAACGGCTTGGCACTGATACTCTGCAATTTTTAGGCCTTTGGTAAACCCAAGCATTAGGCATGCAGGATGCGCCGTCAGTACTTGGCCACGGTCACCACTGTACCCTGCCTGAGTAAAAACGGTTTTCGCTTTACGGAGCTTCCAGAAAATATCTTCGGTATAAGCGGCAGGGCGGACAATGCCGGTAGTCGGGCTTGGGTCGTCTTCCAACACGATGAGTGCCCAGTCATAGACAACAGCATGGACCGTTGATTTACGTAACGGATCATGACCGGGTGCGGGATGAATTTCAGCGGCGACGGAATGGAAAATGTACTCACCGCGGTCCCAGCCTGCGACAAAATGCAAACTCTCTGGGGGCATATACCCGCCCGTATTTCGGTTGATCAGGCAGTGCGCTGACGTCACGACAATTTTAGGGGCAACGACGGTTGCTATGCAGTGACCGCGCCCGGCTTTGTTAAAACGTCCAACAGCAGTTCAGGGATAGACCCAGGAATCCGCCTTCACACGAACATCGCCAGCACCGTAAGCGCTGGTTTTGGCTTATAATTATAATCGGCGGTTTGGGCGTTGGCTGCGGCGCCGATGAGACCGATGAATAAAGGGGGTATGGGGGCTTTGATCATTGAGGCGCCATTCGAAGCGCGCCATCCAGGCGAACGACTTCGCCGTTCATCATGACATTGTCGATCATATGCATTGCGAGCTTGGCATATTCGTCAGGATCACCAAGCCGGGACGGAAACGGGACACTATCGCCAAGCGCTTTTTGAACGTCGTCTGGCAGGCCATATAGCATGGGCGTGCCAAAGATGCCGGGGCGATGGCTAAAACCCGCACCCCGCTTTTGGCGAGCTCGCGGGCCACAGGTAATGTCATGGATGTAACACCACCTTTGGACGCGGCATAGGCGGCCTGGCCAATCTGGCCATCAAAGGCAGCGATGGACGCTGTGTTGATGATGACGCCGCGTTCAGCAGTCTCGAGTGCATCGAGTGCCTGCATGTCTGCGGCGGCAAGGCGCATGAGATTGAACGAGCTAATCAGATTGATGTTAATGACTTTGGCGAATGTCTCTAGAGGCTGCGCGCCATCTCGTCCGACAATTTTCTTGGGCGGCGCAATTCCGGCGCAACTGACGAGGATACGCGCTGGGCCGTGTTTTTCACGGGCCTCGGCGACGGCGGCTTCGGCACTTTCTGCACTCGACACGTCACAGCTGACAGCAATCCCGCCGATTTCGTCTGCCATTTTTTGTGCGGCATTCATATTCAGATCAAAAATCGCGACCTTGGCACCATTTGCTGCTAAGGCTTGTGCTGTGGTAGCGCCAAGTCCGGATGCACCACCTGTGACGATCGCTGCGTGACCTGAGACGTCCATCTTCGTATTCTTTCTATTAATCGATTTAAATGTGTAGCAAGAGATTGAGTGAGCGACAACGTGAGCCGGACACCGGAAGAAAATGAGAAGGTCGTCGCCGAAGGCTTTATTGAGAAGGCGCATCGTACTTTAGGGCGTATCCCTTTTACAGACGAAGCCGTTGCCGCATACTATTGCGCAACAGATGATGCGACACCGGGCCGTGTCCGGATAACCTTGATGGCGGCATTGGCATATTTCATTGTGCCGATCGACGTGATACCGGATTTTATTGCAATGCTGGGTTTCACTGATGATGCAGCGGTATTCTGGGCGGCGTGGCGATCTGTTCAAGGACATGTGACAGATCAACATCGCAACAAAGCTCGCGCATTCTTAAATCGAAAGTCGACAGAAAAGCCACGTATTAATGATGGCTCATCTTGAGGAGGAAATATTGACCACACCACTTTGGCAGCCCACGCAAGACCAGATAGACGGCGCACGGATGACAGAAATCCGCCACCACATTGAAAAGCAATGGAGCGTTGAGTTGAAAGATTCCAGTGAGCTTTGGAATTTTTCAGTGACCGAGCTTGAAAAATTCTGGACCTCAGTGTGGGACTATAGCGACATCATCGCTGAGACCCGTGGTGCACGTATTTTGGCCGATGGCAACAAGATGCCTGGTGCGAAATGGTTCCCAGATGCCCGACTGAACTTTGCTGAGAATTTGCTGAAACGTCGCGATGACGGCGAAGCCATGGTGTTCAACGGCGAAAATAAAATTATCCGGCGACTGACGTTTAAAGAAGTCTTTGAACAAGTATCCGTAACGACACAAATTCTGGCCAACCTTGGTGTTGCTGAAGGTGACCGGGTTGCCGGGTATTTGCCGAATATGCCGGAAACAATTATTGCGATGATGGCAACGAATGCATTGGGGGCTGTGTGGTCATCATGCTCGCCAGACTTTGGTGAGCAGGGCGTGTTAGACCGGTTCAGGCAGATCACCCCAAAAGTCTTATTCTGCACTGATGGGTATTGGTATAATGGCAAGCGCCATGATGTACGCGCAAAGACAGCCGGGATCGCAAACCAACTGCCAAGCATCACAAAAACAATTTTGTTTCCCTACGGGGACCAGGCTGCAGACGTCGGTCTATTAACGAATGCCATGACGTACGAAGAGGCTGCAGCAGGGCTTGTCCCTAGCGACATCGCGTTTCGCCAACTGCCGTTTGATCACCCTCTATATATTATGTTCTCGAGCGGTACCACGGGTGCGCCAAAATGCATCGTCCATTCGCAAGGTGGCGCGTTATTGAAGCATGCGACGGAACAGCCACTGCATTGCGATATCCGCAAAGATGATCGGGTGTTCTTTTTCACCACATGCGGTTGGATGATGTGGAATTGGTTGGTCACCAATCTGGCATGGGGTGCCACGTTGTTACTGTATGATGGATCGCCGTTCTATCCGACAGGCGAGACCTTGTTCACTTTTGCTGACGAAGAAAAAATGACGCTGTTTGGCACATCGGCCAAGTTTGTCGATGCGCTGAACAAAGCAGAACTCCGACCTCGTGATACCCACGATTTATCATCGATCCGCATGTTCTGTTCAACTGGATCGCCTTTGGCCCCCGAGGGGTTTGATTACGTTTATGATGCGGTGAAAACGGATATTCATCTGGTTTCGTTCTCGGGCGGCACCGATATCATGGGATGTTTTTGTGGAGGTGACGTCACACGTCCGGTATGGCGCGGTGAGATTCAGGCACGCTTTCTTGGCATGGCCGCTAATGTCTTCGATGAAGAAGGGCAGCCCGTCCAAGGCAAAAAAGGTGAACTGGTTTGTACAAAACCGTTCCCAACAGTGCCGATTGAGTTTCTTGATGATCCAGGTGATGCACGCTTTAAGGCGGCGTATTTCGAGATGTTTCCAAATATCTGGACACATGGCGATTATGTAATGCTGACGGAACATGATGGCATCGTCATCTTTGGGCGATCTGATGCAACGTTGAATCCGGGTGGTGTGCGGATCGGCACGGCGGAGATCTACCGCCAAGTTGAGAAGCTTGCGGAAGTTCAGGAAACCATTGTGATTGGTCAGGAGTGGGACAATGACGTGCGGGTTATCCTGTTTGTCATTGTTCGGGACGGCTATGAACTGGATGACGAGCTGATTGCGAAGATACGTAAACAGGTGCGAGACAATTGCACGCCACGTCACGTGCCGGCAAAAGTCATTGCTGTTAAAGATATACCGCGCACAAAGTCTGGAAAGATCACCGAACTTGCTGTTCGCGATATCGTACACGGCCGCCCAATCAAGAATAAAGAGGCGCTGGCGAACCCTGATGCATTGAAGCTGTTTGAGGATCTGGCCGAGCTTAAAGTCTAGCGACCTGTCGTGTTGGTTTTGCCCTAGATTTCAACGTTGGCAATAGACCGGTACATTGCCTGAAGTGCACTCGGCGCCGTGCTGTCGCCAGACTTGGCGCGTTTGACGAGCTGTTCGACGCAGGCTTCGGTGATGGCCCTGAGTTCTGACGATTCCATTTCACCAAGAAATTGATCGGGGTTGTTTCGAATGGCCAAGATGAATGGGTTACTCATGAATTTTTCTCCAAGCGGCGTTTCGTCGCCAGTCTTGATGCTGATTCTTTGGCTTCGACTATGAGCCAATCACGAAAGGCGCGGACTTTTGGGCGATCAATGTTCGTTTCAGTGACCGCGACATGATAGCTATACTACGCTGTGAGCGCGAGATCAAAAGGTGCTACAAGCTTACCGGCATCAATATAGTCAGCAACCAAAAGGCCACGCCCCAAAGCGACGCCGTCACCCGCCATTGCAGCCTGTATCACCAAGTTTGCATGGGTGTAGCCGGGTCCTCGCGTTGGGTCGATATCGTTAAGACCTGCTTCTTGCAGCCACATGGTCCAATCTTGGATCATGTCGTCATGGGTAAGTGTGTGATGGCGAAGGTCTGAAGGCTTTTTTAAGCCATTGCCTTGCGTCAGCAATTCTGGGGCACAAACCGGGAAGATATCTTCACGCATAAGTTCTTCGCTAATAAGTCCGGGCCAATTACCCATCCCATTGCGCACACCGATATCAATCCCATCGCGGTCATAATCGGCAATGGCATTAGAGCTCGCCAAGCGGATGTCGATGTCTGGATTGAGTTTGCGGAACCGGACCATCCGCGGCATGAGCCACGTTGCGGCAAGGCTGTCCATTGTTGCAATTGTCAGGATGCCGGATTGATCGCGTCGTTTTACACGGCTTAACGCGGCATCCATCGAATCAAACGCATCTGTGAGTTCTGGCAATAATGTCTGTCCGGCATCGGTCAATATAAGCTGTCGGTTCCAGCGCAGGAAAAGGATCAAGCCAATCTGTTCTTCGAGGGACTTAATTTGATGCGAGACAGCAGCCTGCGTGACATTCAGTTCATCCGCAGCTTGGGTGAAGCTGAGATGACGCGCAGCCGCTTCAAAAGCGCAGAGAGCATTGAGGGAGGGCAGGCGACGGGACATAAATACCAACATTTTTCATAAGGTTTAATTATTTATTTATATCTTATATATGATGCGATAATCACCTAACTAATTGATATAAGTAGAAATATATATTGTTCTCGTAGCATTCGGATAATATTTTCTAATGATTATATAAATTAATGTCGTTTGTTGATATGCGAGATAGCGGGTATTTATTTGTTCATCGACGCCATACTGAAATTGTTCAGCTGGCTCCGACGAGGAGAAAACAAATGACCAGTATTATGAAAATGTTTCCTGCAGCAACCGGCGTTGGCCGCGAGTTATTCAAAGCCAGCATGATTGCTGTGTTTGTGCTGCCTGAGCGTGGACTGGATGTGCTCCATACGTGGGGCCAGCGTATCGAATCTCGCCAAATGCTTGGCCATATTGAATGGCAGCGGCTTGATGACATGGGTATGACCCCTGAAGATGGTGCACGTGAGAGCGCAAAACCGTTCTGGCGCGCCTAACTCTAAGATCAATGAGTTGTAGAGAGAGCGACCTTTTTCCAAGCGGGGTCGCTCTTTTTTTTTTATGCGCCAGATTTTCTGAAATACTTAGGATGTACGGAAAGAGGATAGATCAATGCTTGAATATTTACGGATGATGGTGCGCTATAATAAGTGGGCGAACGCAAAGCTGAACACGGCGATCATGGATATTAGTGATGACGCCTACATGGCCAAGCGCGAGGCCTTCTTTGGTTCCATTCACGGCGGCCTCAATCATATTCTTTTGGTCGACCGGATTTGGCGGGGCCGCGTTGAAGGCAATCCCCACCCGGCGGACCGTCTGGACATCATTGTGACAGATGACCGAGAGGCATTTGTAAGCGAGCGCATGGTAGAAGACGATATCCTTATCGACTTCACAGATAGCTTTGATGAAAAAAGTCTTGATGAAAAAGTGACGTATTCATCTTTGATTGGGTTCACGGGTAAAGACCCAAGGCGGCTTATTCTGGCGCACATGTTCAATCACGCAACGCATCACCGGGGCCAGGTCCATGCCCTTTTAACGCAAGTGCCAGCTGATCCGCCGCCACTCGATTTAATGATTTATATCCGCGAGACCGAGGCTGGATAAATCTAGCCTCGTCACAGTCTTTACAGGATGCAGTGTTTGGCGAAATCAGCAGCTTCGTTTGCTGACCAGTCACCTTTAGGCTTCTCTTTGAGGTCAGCGCACCATTCTTTGGATCCGACTTCTGGTGAACAGGCGGAAAGGCTCGCAACGGCAACGAGTGCAAATGCCAGAATACCGAATCGTAAAAATTTAGTGCGAATATGAATTCTCCAAGATTAATAGTGTGATCGAATGAGGTTCTAGATTACGGGCTAAAAGTGTGGCGTCTTTAAGATGTTTTCACAACCAATAGCGATACATCATCTTTAACGGGTATCGCGCCGCGAAACGTTTCTAGGTCTTTTAGAAGCGCTTCAGAGATAGCTTGGCTGCTATGTGACTTGGATACCTCGACAGTCGCCTTCAACCGATCAAGGCCATATGCCTCGCCTGCCGCATTCGATGCTTCGCAAATACCGTCTGTATAAGCGATGAGAATGCCATTCTTTGGGAACGTGCCGGACATATTTCTAAAGGACCATGACTGATCAACGCCAAGGGGGATATCTTCACCATCCAGCGCGGTGAATGCGTTTGAATCAATATCGTACACAAGTGCGGGCTCATGCCCTGCTGAAATCCAGGTAAACCGGTGTTGCCCCGGCGTTAGCAATAATTGGAAAAGTGTAAGAGACCGACCGCCGGAACTATCTTCGCACAACTGGCGATTAACGGAATCAAATAAATCAGCAGGTGATGAGGCGAAATCTGTATAGGTCCGGATCATTGCCCGTGCTGTTACCATTAACAGTGCCGCGCTAATCCCATGACCTGTAACATCTCCGATGATGGCGGCGATTCGCTCATCGTCCATCGGAATGAAATCCTGATAATCACCACCAATCTCGTCGCAATAGATCGTTGTGCTTGCGATATCGAAGCCATCTATTGCGGGTGCTGAGCTTGGGACAAAATGTTGCTGGATTTCCTGTGCGGCGAGTAAGTCACGCTTGACGCGCACTTGCTCTTCGAGCGCTGGCACGAGGCGATTAAATTCCCGTGCAAGATCACCAAGTTCGTCACTGGATGTGTCATCTACGCGCGTACTGAAGTCGCCGGTTTCCAATTGCGTAGCGGCTGCGTGTAATTGGCGGATTGGTTTGGTCAACGTTCTTGCACCATAAATTGCCAAGCCAATGGCACTGATTCCGGCGAAGACGGCAAAGATCACAGCATTCCTGAGTTGGGCCTGGTACGATGCTCTGACAATAGCTTCGGCCTGGTCTTGAGCGCTCGTAATCACCTGCTCGGGGAACGTTGCGGCGAGATGCCATGCGACGTCTTCGGTTCGACCAAGCGGGCCAAAGGACCATGCTTCGCGGACGCCACTTCGTGTGACGAATTCCATGCCAGGGACGCCACTTCTGATGTCACTTGCGACCTTGAGCCAGGCATCGTCGCCATCCAGTAACATTGGCCTCATAAGGTCATGGACACGCCAGTTGCCTGTATTCGCTTCAAGCACAGCAACTTCGTTTGGCAGCAGTTGTGGTTCATCGTCTGGCACGGCAATCAAGTACGCGGATGCTTCGGGGGGCAGATGAGTTGGATTAATTGATTTTGTCAAAAGTGCATCGGTACGAATTGTAATGCGCGCAACACCAACAATTTGACCGCTTGATGTTTGAACCGGTGTCGTCACAGAGCGTCGATTTACAGCCTCGCCTTTTGTAAACCATGATGTGGCACCCCGTTCAATTGTCCTAAAATACCAATCACTCTCACGCGGATCTTGTTTCCCTGTGGTAACGCCAGCTGGGTAAGATAACGTCAGGCCACTTTCAAACGAGACGGAAATAGAATCAACGAAAGTGCGGTTTCTCTGATAGACGGTTCGTGCAACGTCGGTGATGCCAATGAGGCGATACAATGTGCCTGCAATTTGATCCTTTGCAGAATCGGCCGCAATGAAGGACCCCATTTTATATAAATCGATCGGCAGTTCAGTCTGGCTGCCCTGAAGATTTTGATCGTGCAGTGAGAACTCTCCAAGGTCCGCGGTCTCGCTCAATTCTGAAACAGAAACAGTCATGCGTTCTGTGACGTTTGATGCAAACGCGCGGACAGCACGGTCCATCTGTTTCTGTTCAGTGACCAGTGTTATAGCGCCTTGCTCTGTCACGCGCCGTAACTCGCGGGTCAGGCGGTCCGACAGCAATGTCTTGCCGCGCTCTGCCATTTCAAGGCTGAACTCGTTCGTTGAGCGCAAATACATAAACGACGCAGCTGCCAAAGGCAGCACGGTCAAAATAACGAAACAAATTGTCAGCTTTGTTGTGATCTTCATTGAACGTACGACTGCTGCCTTGTGGAAGTATTGGTCACTTATTTGTCCTTTGCACCATCACCCGTAATGATGACAACTTTGCCTGTGGATTTACGTGAAGTCAGCGTTTCATGGGCGATATTAACGTCTTCCATTGGGAAAACGTGGGACACATGTGGCTTTATTTTTCCTGCTTTGAACCAGTCCAATAATTCTGCAAATGAATTGGTGATCAGGCTTGGGTCAAGCTTTCGGTGCGCGCCCCAATAGTAGCCAATGACGGACAGGTTCTTTACCAACAGAATGTTTGCTGGAATTTGTGGCACGGTCCCGCTTGCAAAGCCTAAGACAAGAATTCTTCCACCCGGAATGGTTGCCCGTAAACTTGCATCAAATGCAGAGCCACCGACAGGATCGTAGACGGCATCAGCGCCTCGGCCGTCGGTCAGAGCTTTCACCCGCTCGCGAATATCTTCACTGCGGTAATCGATCAGGTCGTCAGCGCCATACTGTTTTGCAATGGCCAGTTTGTCAGCGCCCCCCGCGGTCGCGATGACCCGAGCCCCCAAAGCCTTGCCAATTTCAACGGCTGTTAATCCAACGCCGCCGGCGGCGCCGTGTACGAGCAAAGTCTCGCCGGGTTGAATTTTAAGCTTGTTGACCAGGCCAATGTGCGAGGTGCCATAAACGATTGAAAATCCAGCAGCCTCAACAAATGTCATGTTGGTGGGAATGACATAGGTATCCGACGCACGCGCGACGGCTTCTTCGGCGTATCCGCCAAAATCTACACATGCCATGACACGGTCACCGACGGTGAAACCCGTCACATCTGAAGATACTTCGGTAATAAATCCAGAAACTTCTAAGCCGGGTGCAAACGGGAGTTGCGGCTTAACCTGGTACTGTCCTTTGACCATTAAGGTGTCGGCAAAGTTAACGCCACACGCCCGCACCGCAATGCGGACAAAGCCTGATGGCAGGTCTGGAGAGGGCAGATCTCCGACACTTAAAGGCTGGTCGCTATTAAATTCCTGGCAAACTACGGCACGCATTCAGAAAGCTCCTACTTGAAATGATGTGACCCATATGGTTTTTCTCATTCCATTGCATCATGGGTATGCGAATATGATAGATGAGCCGCGAAGAAAACCCAAGGCGCGGCATGCGAAAGTTGAAAAAATGCGTGGATTTTTTGGTATCGGTGTCGAAGGCATTTCTAAAGAGATGAATGTCGGCAATTTGTTTCGCTCAGCACATGCGTTTGATGCGAGTTTTGTGTTTACCGTGAATGCGAATTACACCCGGCGAGGTGGACAGCGGTCAGATACGTCTGACTCACTCGCTCACTTGCCGTTTTATGGTTTTCCAGACGTGGGGTCGATGATGCTGCCAAGCGATTGTCAGCTGGTTGGTGTTGAGTTGCTCGACGAATCTGTTGAACTGCCAAGCTTTCGTCATCCAACGCAGGCAGCGTATGTTTTAGGCCCCGAGCGCGGCGAATTATCGCCAGAAATGCTTGAGAAATGTGATCATATCCTCAAAATTCCAACCAAGTTCTGTATTAACGTCGGCATTGCCGGTGCGCTAGTGATGTATGACCGTGTTCAGTCTATGGGCCGGTTTGCGCCCAGACCCGTTCGCGCTGGTGGGCCGACAGAATTGTTAAAGCCACCAAGCCATGGCGGCCCAAAATTCCGTACGGATGTTGAGGCATACCGCGAACCGACGCCACAATCTTATAATGATTAAGGGCTTCTTCAGCTTGCCTTAAGCGTTGGGTGGAAATTCAATAATAACAGTTGTGCCTTTGCCCGGCTCGCTTTCAATACGAATGCGGCCGCCGCTGGCTTCTGTAAGCCCTGTAACAATAGATAAACCAAGTCCGACACCTTCATGTGCATTGTAATGGTTCACGTTTGCCTGACCAAACAGTTGCAGGACTTGATCAATGTATTTTGCTTCGATACCGACACCAGTGTCCTCGACGGCAATTATGGTGACGCCAAGATTATCTCGCGATAACCGGATGGTAATGCGGCCCTGCGGCGGTGTGAACTTTATCGCATTCGATAACAAATTGATGATGATTTGTTGTATTGAACGTTCGTCTCCGAGGAACGGTTCTTCACCTAACATTGAAATTATTTGTAGGGTCAGATCATTTTCGTCAGATAGTTGCTTAACAAGCTCGACGCATTTATGGGCAACCGCATCCAGGTCAACAGGTTCGCGTTCCAACTCTCTTGTGCCGCCCTGCAGCGCGATGAGCGCTAGAATATCTTCAATTAATTGAAGCTGAATATTTCCAGCATCTTCAATAGTTTCAGCGTATTCCAAATATCGCTCGTCACCCAAGTCTCCATAGAGTTGGCTTTTCAACATCTGTGCGTACCCAATGACAGCGTTTAAAGGGGTGCGCAGTTCATGGCTCATATGGGCGAAAAAAAGGGACTTCACATCGCTCTCAGCGCTCGCCTTCGCCACAGATACTTGCAGCATTTCATTCATCGAATGCAACTGTTCGGTACGATCATTAACCTGAGTTTCAAGAGCGCCCCGACCCGAGACAAGACGGTCCAGGGCAAATGTGAGTGCGAGAATGAGGAGAATACCAACCGCCACTAAAAAGATGTAGTCATTGGAATCTCGATGTTCGTTGATCATTCTGGTCGATGTGAAATCGAGCGACCAGACACGGCTACCAAACACCAATTGATAAGATTTCGCAGGCGTATCTTCGCTACGATTTTGCGAAAACCCATAAATTGTAATGGGCTCAGAACCCGTTATGTAAGCAATATGTATCGTAAAGTGATCGTCTGATGGATTTGGACTCATCATGCTTTCTATAGCCGCCGATGGAGAATAGCTTATACCGATAAATGTTGTGCGATCATCGATCTCATTTTTATATGGCCACAGCCCCATATCTCCACCACTTTTCACAGCAGTAAAGATGATGACACTTGGAGTGCTTTTTCCTTTGTTTTGAGACAATACAACGGGCGGGGTTACATGCGGTTGGGCGAGTATCAAGGAGGAGCGGGCGGTGCTCATTCTTTCTGGACTGGTGGCAATGTCATATCCGAGAATACCGTCTCGGCCTGCTAAAGACTCAACATAAACGGCTGGTGCATAACTCTCTCTACCTTCGACTTCCTGAATTTGAAAAGGTACATACCCGAGCTTGCTACGTTCATGTCCTCGAGCCTTCAAAGCGGCGTTAAAAGCAGGTAATTCTTCTTTTGATAATAGTGGAGTTGCTACGATTGCTCTGACGGATGTTGGCCCAGTAAAAAATCTGACCGGAGGATGAATCGTGAAAATTCAATTTCAGTAACATCATTTGTTGATTCGAAAAAAGCGCTCACACTCAGCGCATTATGCATTGCAATTGAAACACTGTTTTGGACTTCCTGGGTGAATTTTGCCGTCCACGCGTCGAACTCAACACGTATCTGATCATTCTCAGCATGCCGGAGTTCGACAAAAAATTGCGCAAGAATAACGATTGCCGCGACACACGCGACGTATAACAGGATCCTGAGCAGTCCTGTACGCAAAATTCCTCCCCCCCCCCACCCTTATCGCCCCTCCATGA
>Ga0206130_10000317_pt1 | contig 83910 bp, 89 predicted proteins | sample Helgoland_Spring_9_FD_148637 | JGI IMG/M metagenome (GOLD analysis project Ga0206130, IMG submission 148637) | Pelagic subsurface seawater microbial communities from Kabeltonne, Helgoland, North Sea - Helgoland_Spring_Bloom_20160512_1 | ecosystem: Environmental > Aquatic > Marine > Epipelagic ... | reverse complement strand
AGACCGCACGGGGCCTTCAATGGGAAAACGCCTTACGAAGCGCTCAGAGAAAAGCTATAATCAATAAACAAATCGTTCCGCGAGTACCTGCAGCTTACAGATAAAAAAGATTGTAGCTGTCTTGTGAGACCTTGAAGGTGTTTGTGGATGCTGATGTTGAAGGTGAGACGCCCGTCGTTTGGCAACCTAATATTACAAAAGCGCTGAGGAGCAGTAAGATGACGATGATCGGCTGGGTAGTTATTGTGAGACGCATACCTTAACACTCCATGCTGGTAATTTTTCTAAAGTTTAATCACAAGAGAGTTGAATAATAAAGATAAGAAACCTCTTTTCTTTACCTATTTGCTCTATGCAAGAACGTTAGGTATTTTTTCGCACTATATAAATAGGGAAATAAAACATGTCGAAAACTGTTCAACTTACTGCCAGCGATGGCCACACCTTTGATGCGTATCGTACAGATCCTGAAGGCACGCCGTTGGGCGCTGTCATCGTTATTCAAGAAGTGTTTGGCGTTAATGTTCACATTCGCGATTTGGTTGAGCGTTGGGCCGCTGTTGGTTACACGGCTATCGCACCGGCCCTTTATGACCGATGGGAACGGAATTTTGAAGTTGGGTATGAGCCTTCTGATATTGAACAAGGTCGCGCCCATAAGGCGACGGCGAATGAGCATCTGGACCAGGTTATGGCTGATGTTGAAGCTGCACGTGCTGCTGTCGCTGATGCAGGGCGTGTTGGTGCCGTTGGGTATTGCTGGGGCGGGTTTGTCACTTACTTGGCGGCGTGTCGATTAGATATCCAGGCTGCCAGCGGGTATTACGGTGGGGGTATTAACGGGGTCATGTCTGAGACACCAAAATGCCCGACGATCTTACACTTCGGTGATCGGGATGCGTCAATTTCAATGACCGATGTTGATGCGATTGATAAAGCTCAGTCGGATGTGGATGTGCACGTTTATGACGCTGACCATGGGTTCCATTGTGATATGCGTGGGAGCTATGACCCACGTTCAGCAGCGATTGCCGGCATGCGGACAACACAGCTTTTTGAATCTAATATTCGCCAAGGCAACGGTTCGTGAGCGCGCATACAGTTCCTCCGATGATCGGTGTTATTGGTGGGAGCGGTCTTTATGAAATAGAAGGCCTTGAAGGGGCTCGATGGGAAGCCGTCGAGACACCTTTTGGTGCGCCGTCAGATGAAATCCTGCGCGGCACGCTTGCGGGTGTGGAAATGGCATTTTTGCCGCGCCATGGCCGCGGACATCGCATCCCGCCGTCTGAGTTGAATTACCGGGCGAACATCGATGCGTTGAAGCGGCTAGGCTGCACAGAGATACTGTCACTGTCTGCAACTGGATCGCTCAAGGAAGAATTTCCCCCAGGAACATTTGTTGTTATTGACCAGTTCATCGACCGTACATTCGCGCGTACTAAAAGCTTTTTTAGCGAAGGCCTGGTGGCGCACGTTGGCTTTGGCCATCCTGTATGCAGTCGTCTCGGTGATGCGATAACTGAAAGTCTTGCAGCTTTGGATATTCCACATGCCCGTGGCGGCACATATCTGGCGATGGAAGGTCCGCAATTCTCAACGATTGCGGAATCCAATCTCTATCGATCATGGGGATGTGACATTATTGGTATGACCAACATGCCAGAAGCGAAATTGGCTCGTGAAGCTGAGATGTGTTACGCGACCATTGCGATGGTCACAGATTTTGACTGCTGGCATCCGGATCATGACCACGTCACAGTCGATGCGATTATTTCTGTGTTGTTTGGCAATGCGGACAAGGGGCGGGACCTGGTTATGAATGTTGTGCCAAGATTGGCTGGCCGTACCGAGCTATGCGCGCAGGGCTGTCAGACAGTCTTGGATAACGCCATTATCACGCAGCCTGACGTGCGTGACCCTGAAATGGTCGCCAAGCTAGATGCTGTCGCTGGACGGGTCTTATAGAGGCTAAAGCTAACATCGATATCCGGCCTGCTGTTCGTGCAGACGTAAAGCATATCCGTGCGATCGCCGAGCGCGCTTATTTAAAGTATGTGCCTAGAATTGGTCGGGTCCCGGCACCCATGGCTGCGGATTTTTTAAGCTATGTCCTCAAAGGTGAGGCCCGTGATGCTGTCATCGACGGGACCATCATCGGCTATCTGATCGCGTATCCTCGTGATGATGATTACTTCATTGAGAATATCGCCGTTGATCCGCTGACTGCTGGAAAAGGCATAGGGAAAGTTCTCATGTCGGTGGTAGAAAAATCAGCTATTGAGGCCAAGAAATCGTGCATCCGGCTTTATACGAATATACGCATGTGGGAAAATTTTTCTTTCTATCCTGCTTTAGGATACCTTAAAACCCACGAGATCAAAGAAGCTGGATTTCATAGAATTTACTTTGAGAAGGATTGTATTGAAGCATGAAAGTTGATGGCAAAGATTATCGGACGATCTGGCTTGCAGACGATGGCTGGGGCGTTGAGATCATTAATCAAACCAAGCTGCCGTTTGTGTTTGAGACTGTCTGGCTTGAAAACGTTGATGATGCGGCCCGTGCGATCAAAGATATGCTGGTCCGAGGCGCGCCCTTGATTGGGGCAACGGCAGCTTACGGAATGGCGTTGGCGATGCATACAGATGCGTCGGATACGCACATGGAAGCAGCGTACCAACAGCTTTATGCGACGCGCCCAACGGCGGTTAATCTGCGTTGGGCTTTGGATGATATGACGTCGCGCTTAAAGCCGATTGCTGTCACGGACCGGCCTGCAGTTGCTTATGCACGTGCGGCAGAAATCTGCGATGACGATGTCCAGATTTGTTCATCCATAGGCGATCATGGTTTCAAACTTATCAAAGAATTATATGAAAAACGTGGCACCGATGCGCCGGTAAATATCCTTACCCATTGCAACGCTGGATGGCTGGCGACAGTGGATTGGGGGACCGCGCTGGCGCCGATTTATAAGGCGCATAACGCAGGCATCCCTGTTCATGTATGGGTTGATGAGACACGCCCTCGTAATCAAGGCGCAAGCCTGACGGCCTGGGAACTCGGTCGCCATGGTGTGCCGTTAACCGTGATCGCTGATAACGCAGGCGGGCATTTGATGCAGGAAGGTCGGGTCGATATGTGTATCACCGGCACCGACCGCACGACGGCGAGTGGTGACGTGTGTAATAAAATAGGCACGTACTTAAAGGCCCTCGCGGCGTTTGATAACGGCGTGCCATTTTATGTAGGACTTCCATCTCCGACGGTGGATTGGACGCTTGATGACGGGCGCGATATTCCTATTGAAGAACGTGACGGCGATGAGGTGACAAAAATCCAGGGCAAAACAGCCACAGGTGAAGTTGTCATCGTCGAAATCGTGCCTGAGGGTGCCCATGCTGGAAACCCGGCATTTGATGTCACGCCTTCGAGATTGGTCACGGGTTTGATTACTGAGCGCGGTGTCTGCGACGCGTCAAAGGCTGGATTGGCGAAGCTATTTCCTGAGCTTGCTTGATTTAAAGCATATGCCCAACAAAAAATTTATGAGGATCGAATGAAACTTGTTATTACCGGTGGTTGTGGATTTTTAGGGCGGCTGATTGCCGAGCAAGCCATTAAGCGTGGAGACGATGTCACGTTGTTCGATATCGCGACACCGCCTGACGGTCTTGGCGCATTGGATGGTCATGTAAAAGTCACGGTTGGTGATATTGCTGATGCCGCGCTTGTTCATGATCTCATGTCGGGTGCTGACGCGGTTGTTCACCTGGCTTCGATGGTGAGTGCAGGCGCAGAAGCTGATTTTGATGCGGCGATGCGGATCAACTTGGATGGCGGACGTATTATCCTCGAAGCTGCGCGCGCCAACGGGCCACAAACCAAAGTTCTATTTACATCAAGTTTAGCGATTTTCGGCAGTGCTGCGATGCCCGCATATGTGGATGGTATGACGCGCCCTGTGCCACAGAATACATATGGTATGACCAAGGCGGTTATGGAGATTCTCATCAATGATATGAGCCGCAAAGGCTATCTCGATGGCCGTGTGGCGCGCTTGCCCACGATCATTGTACGCCCAGGTAAACCTAATACGGCTGCTTCCAGTTTTGCTAGTGGCGTGATCCGCGAGCCATTGATGGGGGATGAGTGCCAGCTCCCCGTCGCGCGAGATATGTCGATCATGGTGGGTGGTTATCGGACCTGTGTTGCTGGACTTATGGCATTGCTAGATGCGCCCGCTAGCGCGTTCAGTGACGACCGTGTTGTGAACTTACCTAATCTGACTACGAGCGTTGATGCGATGATTTCAACAACGCAGACAATTGCTGCACGCCGCGGTATTACGCTTGGCCCCATTACGGATACTCCAGATGAAACCGTCCGCGCCATCGTTGGCTCGTGGCCAACGGGCATGGATGCATCGCGCGCCCTGGCGCTCGGGTGCTCGGCGGACGTGAGCCTAGATGCAATTATAGAAACGTTTATCGACGATTACGTTTAAACGATGAGTCCCTTTTCTTTACGTGCTGATACCCCTCATCTTGACCTTCGCCCGAGGGGCAGGTGGCTTGATTAATAAAGTATTCGTCATTCCGGCGTCGGCCGGAATCTAGAAAATGCCTCTGACCATTACATTACCTTTCAAATGGAAAAAGAAAGCTATGTTTACATTCTCGCCAGCAAACGCAATGGAACGCTCTATATAGGCGTTACATCTGATCTTGTTCGGCGCACTTGAGAGCACCGTGAAGGTGTCGTTTCAGGGTTTTCGGCAAAATACGGCTGCAAGACATTAGTCTACTTTGAAGTCTTCAACGGTATTTATGAAGCCATTCGCTGAGAAAAGGCGCTGAAGGAATGGAAGAGATCGTGGAAATTAGAACTGATCGAACATGACAATCCAACATGGCGTGATTTATGGCGTGATATCAGCTCACCATAAATATTGATTATGTAACTGGACCCTGCCTTTGCCGGGGTGATGTAGAATAATTTTCTATATTTGCAGTAAATATTAATTAGTGACTTTAATTTATAGTTAGTTCACTATTAAATAATGAATACTAAGCAATCACCGATAAAAATTAGTGCGACGGATGCCAATCAGCGGTTTTCCCGCCTCCTTGCAGAGAGTGAGCAGGGGCATGAAGTTGTTATTACGCGCCGGGGGAAGCCTGTTGCACGGTTACAGAGCATTCATCAGCCAAAATCTGAAACGCACGATATTGGATCGCCGATTGATAGCGGCATTCCCGATTTTGAGATCCGCCGCGAGCTCATTGCTTATTGTCGCAAGATGAATGATGTGGGCTTGAACCAGGGGACCAGCGGCAATGCATCTGCACGGGTGTCTGGTGGGCTTCTTATTACGCCATCTGGTCTCGATTATGAGCGCACGGAACCCGTAGATATTGTGAAGGTCGATATGGAGGGCAAGGTACTCCGCGGGCATCGCAATCCATCCAGTGAATGGCACTTCCATTGTCGCGTGATGGCGGCAAAGCCTAAGGCGGGTGCGTTGTTACATACCCACTCGATCAATGCGACGACGCTCGCTTGTCTTGGGCGTGACATCCCCCCTTTTCATTACATGGTGGCGGTGGGTGGTGGACGCGATATTCGCTGCGCGCCCTATGCAACGTTTGGGACTGAGAAGCTCGCCGACGCTGTGCTTGAGGCGCTTGAAGGGCGCATCGCATGTCTGATGGCAAACCATGGGATGATCGTGCTGGGCCGTGATATCGATGACGCATTCAAACGCGCGGTCGAAATTGAAACACTCGCAGCGCAATATTTAAAAGCGTTGTCCATCGGCAAACCACAATTGTTGACGGTGGGAGAGATGAATGTCGTGCTTGAAAAGTTTAAGTCCTATAGTGCATGGGCTGATCCAAAACGTTAAATCTGGAGGGATCAAATGGAATTACCGACACTGCCGTTTACGATTACCGACTGGGATAAAGTCGAGCCCGTGACATATCCGGGTGAAACTAATGAGGCAGTTTGGCGAACGTTTAATATGGGCGAGATACGCGTTCGCGTTGTCGATTATTCCCCCGGATATCTGGCTGATCATCGGTGCTATAAGGGACATATTCTTTATGTCCTCGAAGGCGAGTTGACGAGCGAGTTGAAAGACGGCCGTCAGGTGGTGATAACGCCTGGTATAAGCTATCAGGTCTCAGACTTCGGTGATTCTCCGCACCGATCAAAGACAGACGTTGGCGCCAAGCTGTTTATTGTCGACAAGTATCGTCCAAGCATTAGGACAAGAAAAAGCCCCGGTCAGAGACCAGGGCTTTTTTTATTTGTTGGTGACGTTCTTAATTTAGTGAACGTTCGCCCAGATTCTCCGCTTCAGCGCATAAAGCATAGCTGTTAGGACAATTAGGAATAAAATGACCTTAACGCCTAACTGCTTACGATGCTCAAGTTCTGGCTCAGAGGCCCAGACCAAGAATGTAGTTACGTCGCGTGACATCTGATCCGTCGTTGCCTTCGTGCCATCATTATACTCGACTGCGTCTTCGCCAAGTGGTGAAGACATAGCAATAGAATGACCAGGGTAATATTTATTATAATACTTGCCTTCAGGCAGGTCAAAGCCAACTGGTGCTTCTTCAAGATAACCTGTTAAAAGCCCATGCACGTAGTCAGCACCGAGAGGGAAACCACTTGGCTGAAGCATTGATACGCGAATAGCAGAGTCGCCCCCAGAACCACGTGCTTTTGTGATTAATGAGAGATCTGGAGGAACTGCGCCACCATTCATAGCAGCTGCCGCTCTTGAGTTAGCAAACGGTGCTGGCCAGTGATCTGCTGGTGTTGCAGGGCGATCAAACATGTCACCATCTTCGTTTGGCCCATCTTGGACTTCGTATTCAGCGGCAATCGCTTTGACTTCGTTTTCGTTGTATCCAAGCGCTTTTAAATTTCGAAATGCTACTAAGTTCAATGAGTGGCAGCCTGCACAGACATTTTGGAAGACCTGAAATCCACGCTGTAATGACGCCCGATCGTAGGTTCCGAAAACACCATTGAATGACCAGTTGATCGATTCAGGTTTTGGGCCTGAAACAGCTGCTTGTGTGCTGCTTACACCAATTATGACAGTACCCGTAATAGCGATTGCGGTTAGTGTTTTTATTATTTGCATGGCTTTACTCCGCCGCTTGAGGCGCACCGTTGATGGATGCAGCAATGCTATTTGGGAGGGCCTTTGGTCGCTCAAGAACGCCGACAACTGGCACGACGATAATGAGATGGAAAAAGTACCAGAACGTGGCCCACTGTCCGATGGTTACCAAGATTCCTTCAGCCGCTTGTCCACCGACCCAGCCCAGAACAAGGCAATCTATTACGAACACCCAGTAAAATATACGAAAGGCTGGACGGTAATTTGAAGATCGAATGTGTGAGCGATCTAGCCATGGCAATGCAAGCAAGACCAAGATTGATGCAAACATCGCGATCACACCTGCGAGCTTAGCTGACATTAACCATGCAAATGGAATGTACATAAAGAAGTCAGTTGTAAAGGCGCGTAAGATTGCATAGAAGGGTAGAAAGTACCATTCAGGTACAATATGGGCTGGAGTTACTAACGGGTCTGCCATTATGTAGTTGTCTGGGTGGCCAAAATAGTTTGGCGCGAAGAATATAAAGAAAGCAAAAAAGGTTAACAACAAGCCCAAGCCATAAAGATCTTTAATCGTATAATACGGATGAAACGGGATTGTGTCTTGCTTTTCGTCTTTAATTTCAACGCCCGTTGGATTGTTTGAATGATGCATATGCAGCGCCCAAAGGTGCATAAATATAAGACCAACGATCACGAATGGGAGGAGATAATGCAGTGCAAAGAAGCGGTTCAGTGTCGCATTTTCAACTACAAAGCCACCCCAAAGTAACTTAACGATCGGCTCGCCGATGATCGGTAATGCGGAGAACAAGTTTGTGATCACGGTTGCACCCCAGAAGCTCATTTGGCCCCATGGAAGCACATAACCCATAAAAGCTGTCGCCATCATTGCCAATAGAATGAAAATACCAATCATCCATAGTATTTCACGAGGAGCTTTATACGATCCATAATAAAGACCGCGGAACATATGTATGTAAACAACAATAAAGAACATGCTAGCACCGTTAACGTGAAGATAACGGATCAGCCAACCGGAATTTACGTCACGCATAATCCGCTCAACGGATGAGAATGCAAATTCAGTGTGGGGTGTGTAGCTCATAGCTAACGCAATACCGGATACAATCATGATTACAAGAATGATACCGGCAAGCGAGCCAAAGTTCCAAAAATAGTTAAGATTTTTTGGGGTCGGATACTGGTTCAATTGGGCGTCCATGAATGAGAAAATTGGTAAGCGATGCTCAACCCAATTCACGAGGCCATTATTTGATTGGAATTTCGAAGTTCCACCACTCATAATATTATTCCCTTTAACCGATTAGGACGGTGGTATCATCGACGAAACGATGAGTTGGCACCGTTAAATTACTAGGCGCTGGGCCTTTGCGGATCCGACCTGAAGTATCATAATGCGAACCATGACATGGACAGAACCAGCCACCAAATTCGCCTTTTTCTTCACCTTGTTTCTGGCCCAGAGGAATGCAGCCGAGGTGAGTGCAAACACCAACCATGATCAGCCATTCCGGCTTGGTAACACGCGCACCATCTGCTTGTGGATCAGGTAATAGTGCGAGATCGACAACTTCAGCTTCTGAAATTTCATCAGCAGAACGATGACGAACAAACACAGGTTTGCCGCGCCAGATAACGGTAACGCTCTGGCCAACCATGATTTTTGAAATATCGACCTCAGTCGATGCTAATGCAAGCGTATCAGCCGCTGGATTCATTTGATCGATAAAGGGCCATACAGCCAGAGCTGTGCCCGCTGCACCGACCGCAGCCGTACTCCAAATCAGGAAGTCACGGCGTGTTTGTTCGTCGATTTCAGCGTTGCCGCCCGTGGATTGGCCCGCATTTTGTGCGGTGTCACTCATAGAAAATCCCCTCGATTAACCCATTACTTCACCGCCAGGGCGGTGTCTTGTTAATTCGCAACAAATGCCTGTAATTCTGACCCGTCTCACTGGCATAATTTAATTTATGTATTTCGGTTGTTAAGGCTTGATAGACAAGTGTTACCAACACGAAAACAGTGCACATGAATGGCTTCAGATGCACCCTTTGGTTATACTTGATGTCCCAAGCGTTGCAAGGGTTTAGATGCGTTGCAAAAGCTGCTTGAATCACGGATTGAGGCGTTGCATCAACAATATTCATCCAATCTAATGAGGAAACGATGGAGACAAGAACTCAAGCACCTGTATCTTTAGCCTTATATCAGCCAGACATTCCTCAAAATGCCGGGAATCTATTCAGAACAGCAGCATGCTATAGCGTGCCTGTACATGTGATAGAGCCCTGTGGCTTTGCGCTTTCGCATTCAAAAATGCGCCGAGCAGGCATGGATTATATGCAGCATGTCGAGATGCATCGCCACGCCGATTGGTCTCAGTTTCAGACAGACAAGCCCGTTGGGCGCACGGTCTTGCTGACGACGAAGGGCGAGCATTGCTTGCCGGATTTCCAATTTGAGGCCGGGGACATCTTGCTTTTAGGACGTGAAAGCGCCGGTGTGCCAGATGATGTCCACGAAAGTGTGGATGTGCGGTTGATGCTGCCAATGACAGAAGGATTGCGATCCATGAACGTCGCGGTCGCAGGTGCAATTGCTACGTTTGAGGCATTGCGCCAGTTGCAAGGCCTGCCCAAGCCCATCATATTATCTGAATAAAATCACGTTGGAGACAATTAATGAGTGAGAATGCGCAAACCAATACTGTAACAGATACGCTCTTTGGCGATGACCATAAAAAGCGTGCTGAGGCTTGGTTTGCAACGGTTCGAAATAATCTTTGTGCAAGGCTTGAAGACCTCGAGCAAGCCGTAGACGTCCATGACCTGAACCGTGAGTTTGAGCCAAAGACGTTTGAAAAAAAGTCGTGGGAGCGACCTGATGGCGGTGGCGGGACTATGGCTGTTCTGCGCGAAGGCCGGGTGTTTGAGAAGGCCGGCGTTAATATATCGACGGTCCATGGTGAATTCTCAGAGGAATTCCGTGCACGCATTCCTGGCGCATCAGAAGATCCGCGGTTTTGGGCGTCTGGTGTTTCTGTGGTGGTCCACCCGCGCTCTCCAAAAGTGCCGATCGCACATATGAACACGCGGATGATTGTGACCACGCAGGGCTGGTTCGGCGGCGGCGGCGATTTAACCCCTGTATTTCCGAACGATGCAGAGACGGCACGTTTTCATCAGGCATACAAAGATGCCTGCAATTCTCATGATCCAACATATTACAAGAAATACAAAAAATGGTGTGATGAGTATTTCTTTTTACCGCACCGAGGCGAAGCGCGCGGTGTCGGTGGTATCTTTTATGACAACCTTTGGAGTGGGGATTGGGAAAAAGATTTCGCCTATACTCAGGATATTGGGCGTACATTCGTTCAGGTGTATCCAGATATTGCACGCGACAAGATGAATGAAATCTGGACGCCAGAAGATCGTCAGGCGCAGCGCCTTAAACGGGGTCGTTATGTTGAGTTTAACTTGCTTTATGACCGCGGCACCATATTTGGTCTTAAGACCGGCGGTAACGTTGACGCCATTCTGATGAGCCTGCCACCCGATGTGGCATGGCCGTAATATCATTCAAATTTAGGAGATAAAAAATGGGTTTAGAAGTTACGGGCATTGGCGGTCTGCTTATCTTGATTGCTGATATTTATGCCATTGTGAAAACATTGGGAAGTTCAGCATCAACGGGCTCAAAAGTTTTTTGGGTTATCTTGATTCTATTGTTGCCTGTTCTTGGTGTGATTATCTGGTTCTTTGCCGGACCGCGTTCCTAAGCGCCGATGTCACAGTATGGGTACAATGCAGTATTTATGCGCGGGGGGACGTCCAAGGGCGTTTTCTTCCGACATGATGATTTGCCCGCAGAATTAGCGGCGCGTGATGAAATTTTTATCCACGCGCTTGGTAGCCCTGATGCATATGGGCGCCAGCTCAACGGCATGGGCGGTGGCGTATCTTCGGTCTCAAAGGCCGTCATTGTTGGCCCACCGAGTGTTGCGGAAGCTGACGTGGACTATACGTTTGCGCAGGTTGTCATTGACCGACCAGAAGTCGACTATTCTGCGACATGCGGGAATTTATCCTCTGCAATAGGACCATTTGCTGTCGATCAGGGATTGGTTGCAGCTCAAGACGGCCAGCAGACAGTGCGGGTGTACAATACCAATACCAAGAAAATCTATCATGCTACGTTTGCTGTTGAAGGTGGATTATTTGCCCCCGCTGGTGATTTCGAAATACCCGGTGTAAGCGGCACGGGTTCACGTATTCGACTGGATTATTTAGACCCGGGTGGGGCCACGTCAGGCAAACTGTTGCCTAGCGGATCTGCCATCGATGTGCTTGATGTACCGGGTGTCGGGGAAGTTGAGGCAAGCCTCGTTGATGCGACAAACGCGGTGGTCTTTATTGCTGCGAGCAGGCTTGGCAAAACGGCGCTGGAAAGCGTTGCTGAACTTGAAGCTGACGCGGCATTTATGCAGGCAATTGACGCTGTCCGCCGTGTCGCCGCAGTAAAAATGGGTTTGGCTGAAACACCTGAAACGGCATCTCTCGGGAATCCCAAGATCGGTATGGTCGGGTCTGCAGGTGATAGCATCAGCTTGTCCGGGGCTGCGATCAAAGGCGATGATGCTGATCTTTCGGCGCGCTTGATTTCAATGGGGCAAGTTCATCGGGTACTGCCGTTAACCGGTTCCATGTGTTTAGGCGTTGCATGCCGAATTCCAGGGACGGTGCCAAACCTTATATGCAAAGAACAAGGCGGGGATATTCGTCTCGCCAATCCTTCTGGAATCTTACCACTTGATGCGAATGTTGTCGTCGACGGCAACGTTGTGACGGCAAAAAGCTGCACGGTATATCGGACAGCGAGGCCTTTAATGGCCGGTCAGGTCTTTGTTCCTGCTGGGTGATCTTCGTCACAGCTAAGTATTTAATAAAAATGCAAGAATGTTTGTCTGGGAATATCCTTAGGGAGATTAGCATGAAACATTCTGAAGCTTTGATTGCGGAGCGGCGCGCGCATGCCCGTATTGAGCGGCCACAACTTTACATTCGAGTAGCTGAGCACGTTTACCGGGCGATAGAATGGAGTTATAGCGGGTTCGTCTTGGAAGACGAACTGGGCAACCTGGCACCTGGCGCTTTGTTACGTATTGACGGGCTCGTCGCTGAAGAAGGCTACCGACACGGTCATTCACCCGAAGTGGTAGATATTCGAGCACGTGTCCTTCGCGCTATACCTGAGCAAAGCTCTGCCGCATTGACGTGCCTGAAACTGGACGATGATGCTTACCGTATTTTGCGTGCGATTGAAGGCAGCGCCTTGTCTATTGCGGCAAACCAAGCCTGATCACACCTTTGAAACTCTCTGGGTCAACCGACTTATCTTTTCGGTAAATTGTAATCTGCCCAGATTTGGCAAGGTTGATGGCGACAGCGCGTATGGACTTCATAAGCGTCTGCCATTCTTCGCCGCGTTCAGCACGTGCCGCATCTGACGGACAAATAGTTTTCCCGACACCGCGTTCGTTCACGATTCGTAAAATATGCACTTGCAGGCGATCTTCGAGAGTGCCTGTTGGTTTGTCAGAGACCATTTTATTTTCCATCGAACCAGGCCCGCCATCCATCCCAACCGATGATATGTTCGGCAATGGCGGCATAGCCGCTGCCTTTCGGGTGAACACCGTCACCAGAGTTATAGTAGTTTTCCCAATACGGATCTGCAGATAGCGGCGTAAAGAGATCAAGGTAAGGTACACCTAATTCATCAGCGACCTTTTCGAACATATCCGATAGCTGGGCGTTTCGGCTTGATGACAAGTATCGTTCTCGACCCGGCGCCGATGAAAATGGCATGTCATCATCATTCACGGGGGGCGGGCCAACCCAGAGTGTCGGTAGCCATTCTTTGGCTTCACTGATCATGCGCGTCGCTGAAGCAACAGCGTCTTCTGGAGAATTCCTAAGCACACCATCGGCCATCGCCATGTCGTTGCAACCGAACGAAAATACCAGTGCACATGGATTTTCAGTAGGTAACCTCGCTTTGGCTTCGGCGCGCCAGCGTGCTTCAATCATGGTCGTGGTGTCACCGCGAATGCCGGTATTATATAATGTGAGATCGTGTCCGGCCTGAAGTTCACGCTGAATCACGCGTCCGGGCCATCCCAGAAATTCTTCATCGCCGGTACCAAGCACTAGACTGTCGCCAATAAAACATATGCGCAATTCACTCATTGTTGTTCTCCTGGTTTTTTGTTTACCACGTCACATAAATATCCGAGACACCCTTCCCGATCTGCTTGAAAATCACCATCTGACCACCAGTCTTCAACGGACCTGAGTGCGATACCAATATCAGGCCCGGGCGCGATGCCAAGTGCCCGTGCGTCGTCGCCACCGATTGGGAATGTGGGCGGCGTCCAAGCACTTGATGTTTCGAGCTGTGCTCGCCGTGCAGCCGTTTCATCTGGGTTCAGCCGGCCATGCTCAGCAAGTCGAGCGGCCCATGCTAAAATGCCAGCATCAGCCACGGCTTCATTGCCAAATTCATGGATTAGTTTATGGGTTGTTTGCGTATCAGACAGCGTTGATAAGGCCGGTGCTAAAGCTGTCATCGCGACAAGACGTTTACGCTCGCGGTTGGACAATTTTAGTTTTTTGGCAATAGAACTGATATCTGAGTCAGGGGCTATAACAGCGCCCAGTCTTCGGATTGGATCCGGTTTCAGACCATCAATGACAATACCACGTGCAGCAAGCCAGGATGCGGCGCGAAGCGTTCCAAAGGCTGTTGCTTCGGGCAGGACATGCTCCAACACATGCGCGTCTCGCATCATCGTGAAGGTGTCTGTTGGATCAGAAGCAATGAGTGTCTTGAGGATTTCGTGAGAAACCCGCTCGGCGGATATTCGGCTCAAATGTGCCGCATGTTTGCGACATGCATTGAATGCGGCGGAATTGTATGGATGGCGTCCATAGTGTGCAAAAAACCGGAAGAATCTTAGGATACGCAAATAATCTTCTTCGACCCGGTCATCAGCGCGACCAACAAATCGCACGCGCCCATGAGCTAAATCTGCAAGTCCATCGTGATAATCGAAAACATCACCATCGCAGTTTGCAGACAACGCGTTGAACGTGAAGTCACGACGAGATGAGTCAACGATCCAATCATCTGTATAGGCGATAACAGCTCGGCGTCCATCTGTCTCAAGGTCGCAGCGGAGCGTCGTGATCTCGAATGCTTTGCCATGAGAGACAGCCGTGATGGTCCCGTGCTCAATACCCGTCGGGATGACTTTTATATCTGCCGCTTTGAGGCGATCAGTAACCTGTTCCGGTGGCTCAGGTGTGCCAATATCAATATCTGAAACGGGTCGTTTTATGATGGCATCGCGGACGCATCCGCCGACAAACCGGACATCGGCACCGCCTGCGCAAAGAGCGTCCATGACTGATGTTGTGGTAATGTCCGTCAGCCAGGGTTCAGGGGATAGTTTCCCTGTGGGGTCCTTGGATGCACCCAGTGAGATCACTGGGCAGGAACATTCTTGAAAGTAGGAGGAACGATCTTTCCGTCCTCAATACGTGGGGCAACATACTCACCAGAATCTGTTGGATGGCCACCCGTAACCGCCAGAGTCACGAACGTCGCGACCAGCAATACGAAACCGGCAACCAAAGACCAGAAAATACCGCCTTTTTGCAAACTGGGCAGCTCTTCACCCTTTTTCTTCGCACGCGTTCGCGCATACGCATTCCATAAGAGATAGAGCACCAACGGTGCGAGTAGGGGTAATATGTAAGTTAGGAAAAGACGCATAAGTTAAGCTTGCTCCTCTATAAGTACATCGTACAAGTTACGAATCATGCCTGCGGTGGCACCCCAAATATAGTAATCCCCGAATGGCATTGCATAGAATTCTCGTTTGGTTCCCTTATAAATTCGCGAATCCCGACGATGATTGTTCGCGTCCAATAAGAATGCCAATGGAACTTCGAATATATCAGCGACTTCGAACTCATCGGCGGAAACAGAATGGCTCGGATCAATCAAGCCAACGATGGGTGTGATAGAAAAACCCGTTCGCGTCACATATTGGTCGAGGCGTCCGATGATTTCCACGTGCGTACGCTCAAGGCCAACTTCTTCTTCGGCTTCCCGCAAGGCGGCATCCTCGGGTGAGGCATCGTTATCTTCTATATGTCCACCCGGAAAACTAATTTGCCCTGGATGGTGGTCCAGATGATCAGTTCGCTGCGTTAACATCATTGTCAGGCCTTCTGGTCGTTCAACAATCGGGACGAGCACCGCGGCCTCACGAAGCACAGTTACAGGCACCATACCGGGGTTCAAGTCATGGTCACCGCGCGAAGACGAGCGTACACCAAACGTCTCAAATGAGTTTTCGAGACGATCAATGATGGCAATTCTATTCATTCTTCCTCCGTTGCGGTGCCAAGAACAAATGCGGTTCCAGCACTTTCTATCACAAACATATCCTTACCCATGATATCGGTCACTTTTGCACGGTTCACAAGGTCATAGAACACGGAACGGTTGATCCGGGCCTCGGTGCCATCATCATTGAGTTGAATATAGGGGTGGGGCTCGTTTGTGACAGAATCGACTTCAATTCGAATGGGATGAGACTGGTCAGCAATGACCCATTTCTCAACGTTTGTGCGGAATTTCAGAGACTTCACACCATTGTCATTTGTCTCAATCATCTCAACAGCCAAAAATGGTGCATCGTCGACCTTGATCCGAGCCATTTCTGCGGGCGTAATAAGCCAGTAAGCTCCGTCTTCGTCCCGACGAACGACGGTTGAGAATAATTGAACGAGTTTTTTGCGAGTTATAGGCGAGCCGTGATAAAACCAAGTTCCGTTTGCGTCGATACGCATATCAATGTCGCCGCAGACAATCTGCCCGGGGCGAGGTGTCATGCCTTTGGGCGGTGGACAAGAAGTATCGGCCGCAGCGGCGAATGATACATCTTCGATTTTTTCTGGCGTATCGGCCATCCGTTACGCTTCCTTTCAGTTTAGCTTAAGGAACTTCTGACGTGACAGTGACGACAAGCCCCGAAGACAAAGATAGTCCTATTCCTGCCGAGGGCCAAAGCCCTGTTGCAGAAGTTGAAGCATTAGCTGAAAAAATGACAGCGGCACGTGCAGCTGTTGGCCAAGCCATCTTTGGCCAAGAAAGCGTGGTGGAGGAAAGTCTTATTACGCTTTTGGCAGGCGGTCATATTCTTTTGATCGGTGTGCCGGGACTTGGAAAAACACGTCTTGTCGAAACTTTGGGCACCGTTTTTGGGCTCGAAGACAAACGTGTTCAATTCACACCCGACTTGATGCCTGCGGATATTCTGGGTTCAGAAGTTCTTGAAGAAAATGATGTGGGGCGTCGTTCGTTCCGGTTCATCAAAGGGCCTGTGTTTGGTCAACTGCTCATGGCTGATGAGATCAATCGTGCCAGCCCGCGCACTCAATCAGCTTTGTTGCAGGCGATGCAGGAAAAGCGCGTCTCGGTTGCAGGGCAGTATTATGATCTGCCGCGCCCGTTCCATGTGCTGGCGACACAAAACCCGCTCGAACAAGAAGGTACGTATCCACTTCCCGAAGCACAGTTGGATCGCTTCTTCATGCAAGTGAATGTCGAATATCCAGATTTAGATGCTGAACGGGATATCCTGATCAAAACGACAGGCAACGAAGATGTAGCGCCGGGTCAGGTAATGGACCCGGAAACATTGGTCGCCGCGCAAAAGCTCGTGCGATCTATCCCTGTGGGTGAATCTGTCTCAGAAGCAATCTTGAGTTTGGTGCGCTCGGGTCGGCCTGAGAGTTCCGATCTTGCGATGGTGCAGGCAAATGTATCTTGGGGCCCAGGGCCTCGTGCTTCACAAGCCTTGATGCTGGGTGTGCGCGCACGTGCTGTCATTGATGGTCGACTATCCCCAAGTCTTGATGATGTCATGGCACTCGCGCATCCAATTTTACGCCATCGCATGGCATTAACATTCGCAGCACGCGCTGAAGGCATCACCTTGGAAGAAATTATTGATGCGCTTTGTGAGCGGATTGGCTGACGCCCATGGCTGAGCGCGTCACGCGTTCCCACCACGAAGCCGAGGCTCTTGCCGCGGGACTGCCACCTTTAATGGTCGCAGCCGAACGTGTTGCCACAACGGTATCTCAAGGCGTGCACGGTCGCCGTCGTGTGGGGCAGGGCGAGACGTTTTGGCAGTTCCGTCGATACGAACCGGGCGACACCGTTCAACATATTGACTGGCGGCAATCGGCAAAGAACGATCCTGTTTATATCCGGGAAAATGAATGGGAAGCGGCACAAAGTGTATGGCTTTGGCGCGATGGCTCACCCTCAATGTCATTTATGTCTTCCGATGAGCTGGAGCCAAAGTGTGGGCGGGCTGATCTTCTTTTGATGGCATTGGCTTCGCTGATGATCCGAGGTGGTGAGCACGTTTCGATGCTGGGCACGGGTGCTTTGCCTGCGACAGGCCGCAAGGTTCTGATGCGATTATGGAACGATATCGAAAGCGGCAGTTTAGCTGAAACTGGATTGCCCAGATTTGAGCCTTTGCCGCGCCACGGTCGTCTGGTCATGTTTAGTGATTTCCTGTCCCCCCTTGATGACGTGCAAATGGCGATTAATGCTTTTGCCCATCACGGTGTGCGCGGACACATTGTTCAGATCGTTGATCCTGCCGAAGAGACATTCCCTTATGATGGGCGTGTTCTATTCGAAGGGCCTGAGGGCGAAGGGTCAACGGTTATTGGCAACGTTGAGAATATTGCCGCCCAGTATCAGAATGTTTTTGCCGCACATATCGATGGTGTGCAGGCCATCGCCCATGCTGCGGGGTGGGGATTTACACGGCACCGTACAGACCATGCGCCGGAAACGGCACTGATGGCACTTTATCAAGCGCTCAGCACACAGAGGAGGCGCTGATATGCTGAGCTTGGGACCACTCGCATTTGCTCAGCCATGGGCCCTTGGTGCGCTGATTGCGCTGCCGGCGATCTGGTGGTTGTTACGCCTCACGCCTCCCATGCCAAAGCGCATTGTGTTTCCACCGATTCGCTTGTTGCTGGACATTGTCACCGAGCGGGAAAGCTCAGCGCGCACGCCCTGGTGGATATTGTTATTACGACTGCTTATTGCCGCGTTGATCATTTTTGCGGCATCGCGACCGTTGATAAATGCTGAGGCCGAAATCGGCTCAAGCGGACCTGTACTCCTCGTTGTTGATAATGGCTGGGCATCGGCTGACCGATGGGATGTCAGGCGCGATGTTGCATTGGCAATTACCGAACGCGCGGTGCGGAGCAGCCGACCAGTTTTGTTGTTGGCAACCGCGCCACCTGCAGACGGCAGTGCGATAAGTGTTGTGTCGTTGAGTGCGGCGACGGCGCGTTCAAGCATTGCAAAGCTGACACCATCGCCATGGCCAACGGACCGTGGCCAAGCAACCGAAGCGGTCATAGACTGGTCCGGTGGATTTTCAGGGTTGGCAGATATTCGTTGGCTTTCTGATGGCTTGGATGGGCCCGGTGCAGATACGCTTTCGGAACGTCTATCGACACTTGGCCGCGTGACCATTTATGGCGCGACTGGGACAGCCGTTACGCTACTGCGTCCGCCGCGCTCAACGCCGAAAGGTCTTGAGATGACGCTCGAGCGATCCTTTGCAACAACGCCTGAGCGGCCTTTGACGGTGCGTGGTCTTGATGATGAAGGGCAGGTGCAGGTTGAGGGCGAAGCGTTGTTTGTTGAAGGTGAGTTACAAACGAACATGACGCTAAGCGGGCCATCAGAAATTCTCAACCGCGTCGCGCGTTTGCAAATCGGCAGCGGTGCGCACGCCGGGAGTGTTGTTCTATTGGATCAGCGTTGGCGTCGCAGGCCTGTCGGGATCATTGATATCGATGGTGCAGCTGCGGCAGCTCAGCCTTTGCTTTCCAATAGTTATTATATTGAACGTGCACTCCAGGGAGCGACCACGGTGCGCCGTGGGTCGTTAGCATCTTTGCTTAGCCAGCCGACGGCGATTTTGGTTATCCCTGACGGCATCGAGTTGGCAGAAAATGAAATTCAGACCGTTGAACGTTGGATTGCCGACGGGGGTACTCTTGTGCGTTTTGCTGGGCCGCGCCTTGCGCGCCGTACAGGTGATGTTTTGCCGGGTGGTGTCACGGATACATTGCTGCCGGTTACCCTGCGTGCGGGTGACCGCGTAATTGGTGGCGCGATGTCGTGGCGTCAACCGATGAGCTTGCAGCCATTTCCAGTAAGCTCACCCTTTGCCGGATTATCAGTACCCCGCGATGTCAAAGTTGGCCGCCAGGTGCTGGCACAGCCAACGCCGGATTTAAGCGAGAAAACATGGGCGGCTTTGAGTGACGGCACGCCGTTGGTCACGGCAGAGCGACGCGAGCAAGGCTGGGTTGTCTTGTTCCACACATCGCCAAATACGTCATGGTCGAACTTACCAATTAGTGGCGTCTTCGTTGAGATGATGCAGCGGATTGCCGCACTTGGTCGCGGCGTTAAAACAACAGGTGATACACAACCGCTGCCGCCGATTAAAATTATGGATGCGTTTGGTCGGATCGGGCCGCCCGCTGCAAACGTTCAGCCGATTGATGTAGCCACAGTCGATACAGAACGGGCATCTGAGAAAAATCCACCAGGTATCTATGGCGCAGATGATTTCAAGCGGGCTTTCAATCTTTCGACATCTTTATCACCGTTGCGCCGTTTACCTGTTCCTGATGGTTGGATTTCGGCTGGATACGAAAAACCAGCCGAGCGCAACATTACCGGATGGTTGTTCTTGGCTGCGCTCGCATTATTTCTATTGGATACGGCGCTTGGCCTTTGGGTCCGCGCTGGTGGTGGCAATTTGCGCCGCCAAAGTGTTACGGCTGTCGCACTGGCTTTGGTGTTTTCATGTGTATTCGCGACGCGTGGTTTTGCAGACGAACGGTTTGCATTAGAGAACAGCCTTGAGACGCGACTGGCGTACCTTGAAACAGGCAATGCGCGCCTTGATACGAATAGCTTACAAGGCTTGGCGGGCTTAACTGTGATGATGGCTCGGCGCACGGCTGCTGAGCTTGGGCCGCCACAACCGGTACAACCCGGCATTGATGATCTCTCATTTTTCCCATTGATCTATTGGCCAGTGACGTCGGATTACGAACTTGATGATATATCAAGCCTTGCCGCGAAAGAGTATTTGCGAAATGGCGGTACAATATTGTTTGATACTCAGGACCGTGGGGGTGGGATTCAGGCGGCGATCTTGCGTGACATTGCTGAAAGACTGGATTTGCCAACCTTAATTCCCGTCGACGCATCGCATGTTCTGACCCGTTCGTTTTATCTGTTGGACACATTTCCAGGACGCTATGCGGATTCGTCTTTGTGGGTTGAGCGCGCAGGTGAGCGGGTCAACGATGGCGTGTCGCCAATCATTGCGGGTGGTAATGATTGGGCATCAGCTTGGGCAATGGATGAGGCACTGAGACCCCTCTATCCCGTCGTGCCCGGAGGCGAACGTCAACGGGAAATGGCATTCCGGTTTGGTATCAATCTGGTGATGTATGTCCTGACAGGAAACTATAAAGCTGATCAGGTTCATATGCCTGCGATCATCAAGAGGCTTGGCCAATGAACGCCGAAATCCTCTGGACCCCGTCGATGCCACCCATGTTGATTGCCACGATGGCAGCAATTGGTGTGCTTTTAATCTTGGTTCAATGGATCCGTGCCGGTGCTAAAGGCGTCGTCTGGCGTGCACTGTTACTTGGTGCGCTGACATTGGCTTTGATAGAGCCGAGTATCAGCGTCGAAGATCGTGTGCAGGAAAATGATATTGCTGTCGTTGTGATTGATGAAACAACCAGTCAGAAAATTGGCGAGCGACAAGCGCAAACTCAGGCCGCCGCAACGGCGTTGATCGAAGAGCTTGAAGCCACCGAAGGTATGGAAGTCAGGACCGTTACAGTTCGTGATGGGGATGGCCCCGGAAAACGAGATGGGTCGCGGGTCGTTGATGGTCTGGTTGACGCGCTGGGTGATCTGCCCCGTTCCCGGTTTGCCGGCGCCGTCCTAATTACGGATGGGCAAATTCATGATGCTGACCTGGCTGAGAATGGCAAACTGCCCGGGCCTGTTCATGTCCTTGTAAGTGGTGAACGGGACGAGAAAGACCGACGTCTGGTGATTGTTAATGCGCCGAGCTATGGCATTGTTGGTAATGACGTCACTTTAAGTTACCGGATTGAAGATCGTATTGCGGGCGATGGACGATTTGGCTCAGACCTGGTTGACGTGACAGTTCATGTTGATGGTGAAGCGGTTGAAACGCTTAAACTTAAAGCGAATGAAGATCATGAATTTAACCTGACGCTTGAGCATGCCGGGCCAACTTTTATTGAAATTGAAGTTGCACCTGCTGAGGGAGAACTCTCACCAGTAAATAACCGCGCCGTTGTTTCTGTGAATGGTGTGCGGGATCGGTTGCGCGTGTTACTGGTTTCCGGGCAACCCCATGCGGGGGAGCGAACATGGAGAAACTTGTTAAAGTCTGACCCGTCGGTTGATTTAATTCACTTCACGATTTTACGCCCGCCCGAAAAAAATGACTTTACACCGTTGAATGAAATTTCACTTATTGCCTTTCCCGTGCGGGAACTCTTCGAAGAGAAAATCGATGAGTTTGATTTGATTGTTTTTGATCGTTACGTCGTACGTGACGTTTTGCCGCCAACGTATTTCCGAAACATCTCACGCTACGTTCGAGCAGGCGGTGCTGTTCTGTTGTCAGTTGGGCCCGAGTTCGGTGGATTGCGATCACTGGCACGTACGCCGCTTTCAGACATCCTGCCGGGCCAGCCAACGGGGCAGATTTTTAAAGAACGTTTTAAGCCGCGCATCACAGATATGGGACATCGTCATCCGGTGACAAGCGCACTTCCGGGTGCCGTTGTGCCAGGGCGTGATGATCTTGAGCCCAGTTGGGGTTCTTGGTTCCGACAAATTGGTGTAGCTCAAAGCGTCGCACCAACATTGATGGACGGCGTTAACGGGCAACCTTTGTTGATGATGGAGCGTGTGGATGAAGGCCGCGTCGCACTTCTTGCCAGTGACCATCTATGGCTCTGGGCTCGGGGTTTCGATAAGGGCGGGCCACAAGTAGAGTTGATGCGGCGTATTGCGCACTGGCTGATGAAAGAACCGGAACTGGATGAAGAAGGTTTATTCGCTGTTGTTAAAGATGGCGAACTTCGTATTGAGCGCCGCAGTCTTGATCCGGGCCCCGTCGAGGTCAGCGTCGAAAGTCCGAGCGGTATTAAAACAACGGTGCAATTGAAGCCCGAGGCCGCAGGTCGTGCCATGGCGCGTGTTCCGGTCGATGAGATCGGACTGTACCGTGTTGGTGATGATGCCAACGTTGCTCTGGCACCTGCAGGCGCATTGAACCCGCTTGAACTTGCCGACCTTCGCGCAACGGATGTACCGGCAAAGCGCATTGCCGCTGCGGCAAATGGATCTGCGCGCTGGCTCGTCGACGGCATGCCTGGACTTAGAAGTGTACAGACAGATCGGCAAACCCATGGGGCTGGGTGGATTGGCATGCGCCATAACGAGGCCTTCACGGTAACCGGCGTCAGCAGCTTGCCACTGGCACCTTGGTGGATGGTTCTGGCCCTTGGTCTCGGCTTGCTCAGTTTAGCCTGGTGGCGCGAAGGGCGTTAAACATCCCAATAGGGGTTTTCGCCAAAACGTTCAGCTAGAAAATCAACAAACGCACGCACTCTTGGTGATAAATGGCGGCGATGGGGATAGACAGCATAGACCGAAAGTGGATCTTCGCCGAAATCACGTAGCGCGATTTCAAGTTTGTTGGCGCGCAGTGCATTACAACAGAAAAACGTTGGTGACAGATATATACCGAGCCCATGGAGGGCTGCGTCTAATAACACCTCTCCATTGTTTGCACGCAAACGTCCCTGAACGGATACGGATACATCCGTATCACCATCCTTGAATGTCCATGTGTTTGGGTCATCCAGATAGTCATAGATAAGCGCATCGTGATCTTTAAGGTCACTGGGATGAGATGGGCGCCCCTTGCGATCCCAGTAATCTGGACTGGCGACAAGAATACGGCGACAGGGTGCGAGACGACGCGCAATCAGGCTTGCGTCTGGCAAGCGGCCAATCCGAATGGCGAGATCAAAACCATCTTCGATCAGGTCGACTTGACGGTCGTTGAGAACCATATCGACGCTGACGTCAGGATATGCCTCCATAAATTCAGCAACCGCTGAACCCAAATGCATTGTGCCGAACGACATAGGTGAGTTGATACGTAATACCCCGCGTGGCTCGGTGTTTGAGTTGTCGAGCGCGTCAATCGCTTCGCGTGCTTCATCTAGAATACGGCGACAATGCTCATAGAATACACGGCCTTCGTCAGTCATTGAAATGCGCCGGGTGGTGCGATTGAGAAGTCGGGTGTCTAAACGATCTTCGAGTTTTTGGATGTGTGTGCTGATTGCTGCTTTCGAATATTTGAGCGTGCGCGCCGCGCCGGTAAAGCTCTCAGCTTCAACAACTGCCGCAAAAATCGACATACCTTCCAATGGATCAGGTTCGGCCATAGCTTACCTATTGTTCATAATTATGAACAGTATATTTATATTTCACCTAATTGTCTCATTTATTCGTAATGCCTATCTTCCATTCAACAGCCAAACGTGGCGTAATTTTTGTAAGGAAGAAATGATGACAACTTTATTTGTGTTAGATACCAGCCCAAGCAAAAGCTCCGTATCTCGACAACTCACTGAGAGGTTCGTTGAAAAAATTGGGGCGAAGTTTGCTGATGCTCGTATCATTCATCGTGATATCGGTCAGAACCCGCCTGAGCATATTGATGATGCTGTCGCATCGTTTGCAGCTTGAAAGATACATGACAAGGAGCCGACCAATGACAATTAAAACAGTTTCTTTCGATAACCTCGGTGGTGACAACCATGGCTGGCTCGATGCAAAGCATCACTTTAGTTTTGCTAATTACCATGATCCAAAGCGTATGGGCGTTGGTTCGCTCAGGGTTTGGAATGACGATGCCATCAAGCCCGGCACCGGGTTTCCGTTCCATTCTCACCAAGATATGGAGATCATTACGTTTGTCCGTGAAGGGGCGATCACTCACGAGGATAGTCTCGGAAATAAGGGACGGACAGAAGCGGGTGATGTTCAGGTCATGAGTGCCGGTACGGGCATAACGCATTCGGAATACAATCATGAAAAAGACATCACGCGTCTTTTTCAGATATGGATTATCCCGGATGAAAAGGGCCATACACCCAGATGGGACGCGCGGGAGTTTCCAAAAGGTAACAATGACGATGGCCTGGTGCCATTGGCTTCGGGGCGCACCACTCATGCTGATACGGACGCTTTGCTAATCCATGCTGACGCTGCTGTTTTTGGTGCGACGATGACGGCAGGCCAGAAGGTGTCACATCACCTCGAAGCGGGACGTGCTATTTATATCGTTCCGTCAAAGGGTGCCATTTCAATCGATGAGACATTCATCGATACCCGCGATGGTGCTGTGATCACGGCAGACGGTGAAGATAGGGAGGTCATAATTGAAGCAGACCTCGACGCCGAGCTTGTGATTGTTGATGTCCTGCTCAACTAATCGAAGCTGACACTAAGTGATCTGGATTCCGGCCTACGCCAGAATAACGACAGTTCGTATAATAGAATGTATCGTCACCCCGGCGAAAGCCGGGGTCCAGGGGTGTGGAATGACGATCATCTAAAGTGCTTTGATTATTCACTAACGCCGCCGCAATAGCTTCGATCTCTACTGTCCAGTTCGGGTCAGCGAGAGCCGACACAATAAGCAGTGTTGAGGCCGTAATATGTCCGCCTAACATCTGATCGCAAATACCTAGGTAAATCCCCACATCTTCTGCATTCGTCAAATAAGCGGTTACTTTGACAATGTCTTCTTTTTTCATACCAGCGTCTTCAACGATGGTGATAATACGTTGCCAGCAAACTTCAATTTGCTCGGCTGTGCCACCTGCGAGCGTGCCATCAGGATGCGTGCCAACCTGACCTGATAAGTGGAGCCAGGATTTCGCATGATCGATTTTAACGCCGTGCCCATAAGCCGATGAGGGAGGCGCGATACTTGCGGGGTTATGGATGCTGGTCATAGGAACTCCTTTGAAAACTGAAACTGGACTTGTCTTTAAGATCGGCCATCATAGTGCCAGAAGCATATGCTAATGTCATCGTTGACGCTAAGGGAGATAGGTTTTGACTAAAATAACACTCGCATGTTGGGACTATGATCGGGCGATGCCTGTGCTTGATGGTCATATTAAGGTGAAGGGTTTTGATCTGGATTGTCACGCTGAACCCCCCGGCACACTTTTCCCGCTGGCCGTTGGTGACGCACCGTATGATGTGACGGAATTCTCGTTTGCCAGTTATCTGATCCAGCTTTCGCGCGGTGAATGCCAGTATATCGGCATACCGGTTTATCTGTCCCGCGCGTTCCGTCACGGGGCCATCTATGTCCGTTCGGATTCCGGGATCAAAGACGCGAAAGACCTGGAGGGGCGTGTCGTTGGTGTGCCCGAGTACGCGATGACCTTGGCGGTTTGGGTGCGCGGTATCTTGGCAGACGACTATGGGGTCGACGTGAGTACGCTGAAATATCGGACTGGTGGGCTTAACGAGCCGGGTCGGATTGAGCGCCTCAAGCTTGATATTCCGGATCATATCGATATCCAGCCGATGGACTCAACCGTCAGTTTGAATGATGCTATTCTGGATGGGCAATTGGATGCGATCATTGCACCTGCGCCGCCACGCGCATTTTCGGATGGTGATCCTTGGGTGCTGAGATTGACTGATCCGGCAGGCCCGGCAGAACGTGATTATTTTGCGCGCACCAAGATATTCCCGCCTATGCACATTCTTGGTATCAAGAAGACGGTCGCTGCCGCACATCCAACATTGCCAGGCGCACTTTATGATGCCTTTCTGGATGCTCGCCGTATTACAATGGACCGCGTCAAAGCGGTGGCGCAAAGCTCAGCCAATCGACAGATGTCGCCGTGGTATGCTGAAGCCTATGAGCAGGCAGTGGCAATTATGGGGTCAGATTATTGGTCTTATGGTGTCGATGATAATATCCGGGATCTTGAAGCTTTCTGTCGATATTGCGACGCGCAGCATCTGACAGCGCGTCTTGTGTCTCCAGATGAGCTTTTCCATCCGGATACGATGACAAAACCCGGCAGATAATCTGTTTGGTGGAAAATCCTGCCGATTTGATGGTTTTTGTGTGCCTAATTTATAGGGTTCCGTCCTATTCCATATGTTAAGTGATTGAAAAACAACAATATATAAGTTGGCACGGTGTTTGCTTATGTGTTTGTGGATACGTGTGGCTGAGAAACAGTCGCTATGGGACATATGCACGGTCAGAACCATGACCGGCAATAATAAGGAACGGGAAAATGGACGCATTGCGAATTGGTGCTTCGGGCATGATGGCGCAACAAAGAAACGTCGAGGTTGTTGCGAACAACCTCGCGAATATGAATACGACAGGCTATCAGCGCCGTCGGACAGAATTTCATGACCTGATTTATAAGAATAGTGAACGACCGGATGGCGCGGGATCACGCGCTGGCGAGCAAGTGCTGGGCGGCGTTCAGTCTGGACATGGTGTCGACTTGATGTCGGTTTACCGAGTCACTGAGCAGGGCAGTCTTCGTGCTACTAACAGCTCGTTCGATCTGGCGATCCAGGGCAAAGGGTATTTCCAAATTCAATTGCCGGATGGCGATGTTGGCTACACACGAGATGGCACGTTCCAACTTGATAGCTCGGGCGCACTCGTGACGCATGATGGCTATCCTGTGTTGCCGGGTGTGCAGGTGCCACCTGATTCGGTCGATATTTCGATCAATGCGACGGGTGAAGTGCTGGTAAAACAAGACGGTGATGCGACGCCAACTAATGTTGGTGTTGTTCAACTTGCGATGTTCCCGAACGAAGGTGGATTGAATGCTGAAGGTAATAACTTTTATACCGCGACGGCGGCTTCGGGTGCAGCTTCGCTCGTTAATCCAGGTGAAGGCGGCGCCGGTTCCGTGTTGCAAGGGTTCATTGAAGCCTCAAACGTGAATGCGGTTGAAGAGATTGCCGAGATGATCCGCGCCCAACGTGCTTACGATATGAATTCCAAGGTTATTCAGACGGCGGATCAAATGATGGCGCCATCGAATAAATAATCCAGGGGCGGTGCCCCTTCGTTTCTCCAAGTCCCAAACTCAGCTGGCAGGCGCGTCCTGCCAGCTATTTCTTTTTCAGTGTGTGGTAATCCAGCGCTGGATAAGACCTTCTTCAAAATGCTCAACATCATTGCGCCATTGACTTGATTGGCGTCGCGCATGAGACGAAAATCGCGCGGGGTCGTTCTCAAGCTGATCTCGCTTTGCTTGGTCATACACAAAAATTGAAAATATCAATCGTTTGCCCGAGGCTGCATTGAGGTAACCGGCAAGGCCTTTGATATAACGCATCGTCCCACTTTTCGCCCAAACTCGATAACCAAGTTCTGGACTACGAAACCGTCCACGGAAATTATCGCGGGCACCGCCGGGCGCTAAAAGCGCATCGAAGCGCCAACCATCGAAGTGTTTGTTTTTGGCGTACCCAAGAAGCGCAGCCATTTGGCGTGGTGATATTCTAGACGTTGTGGATAGCCCTGAATGATTGGTGAGCGCGGTCTTAAAACCTTCCAAGCCGGGGACTTCCAGATCAAGCCAGCGTCCAAGTGTGTTCGCGGACTGCGCCAGTGTTGACGTTGTATCGTCTTGGTTCTGTGATGCAGCCAAGCCAACAATTTCGGCAACCATATTATTTGAATACTCAAGTCCGGCACGGGCGATTTCGATCAACGGCTGCGATTTTATCTGTGCCAGAATGATCGCGTCTTTTGCTGGCGAACCTGAGGCGGGAGACGGTAAGTCGACTCCTTCAAATGCAGCGAATTTTTTAAAGATATGTGCCGTGAACTCAGCCGGGTTTTGAACGGGCAAAGTATATCTTCCAGAGATCATGCGGGCATCTGCTGGTATATAAGGCATGGCTTCAGGCGGCGTGGTATACGCGCCGTCATCTGATCCTTGTGACGGACGGGTCAGCAGGGCGCGATTGAACTCAAGGTTTAGCCCGCCCAATCCTTGATTGTAAGGTGCGGTTGCAGGTTGCGAGGTTTCAACTTCAGTAAACTCAGGCATGGCACTATGGAACAGGAACCGGCCATCGACCTTTGTGATGCCGGTATCTCTTAAGCGGACTGCCAATGCGCGCAAGTCTCCGATCGTGAGCAAAGGGTCACCATCTCCGGAAAGCACGAGATCGCCCTGAAGGACACCAGACTTTAAGAGGCCTCGCGCATGAAGTTGTGTTGTGAAACGATAACTGGGCCCAAGAATGCTGAGAGCTGCAATCATCGTTGGGAGTTTAGCTATCGATGCAGGTGGAAAAGCCATGTCTGGCTGGTGCGCGGCGACAACGCTGCCCGTGACAGAATCGACGACCAGATAGCCCCAGTTTGTTGAATTTAGGCCTAGGGCCTGAACTGCTACCGTATCATCCATCGCTGCAATGGTTGCGATATTGGGGCGTTGGACGGGTTCAGTGACTGAAGGTTCAATGGGAGGCAGCGCGGCACACGCTATAAGAATGGCGCAAAAGAATAGGGATACGGTTTTTTCTACGACTTTCATACGAAGCAATATAGACCGCTTGGCATTGTGCGGCTAGGTTGCGACGCATGAATGTATCTGATCCCCAATCTCTCCCAAGCAAAGATCTCGCCTTGGCAACCATCGGCGGTGTCACCGCTGTTCAAGTTATTGCGACGATGGGGATCCTTATACCTGCAGCGATTGCGCCAGAACTGGCGCGAACCCTTGATTTGCCAGTTTCCATGATTGGGTTTCAAGTCAGCCTTGCTTACGTTGGGGCGACGTTAATGTCGCTTTGTGGTGGACTTGTTCAGCGGAAATTAGGGGCGGTTCGGGCGAACCAAATTGCAGCAACAGCCATCGGTCTCTCGTTATTGATCATTGCGATACCGCATGTCGCAGCACTTTTTGTCGGCTCGTTGGGGCTTGGCATTGCATACGGCATGACCAATCCCGCGGCGTCTCATCTGATGATGAAGATCGCGTCGCCTACCAATAGGAATTTGATTTTTTCTGTGAAGCAAACGGGCCAGCCATTAGGGGGCGTGGTTGCTGGACTTATGGCGCCACCGATTGCCATTGCTTTTGGGTGGCAGTGGTCATTGATGGCAGGGGCATTTCTTGCACTCTCCACCGTTTTATTAATTCAGCCGCTGCGCGCCAAACTTGATGGTGATCGCGATCCCACAACAAAATTTAGGAGTGCTGTCTTTAAGGATGTCAGTCTGGTCCTGCGTATTCGTGAGCTTAGATTACTTGCGCTGGCTGCGCTCACGTTCTCGGGTGTTCAACTCGCCCTGATGACCTTTGCTGTTACAATGCTGTTTGAGGACGTGAAGTTTGATCTCGTTCTTGCGGGTGTTGGCCTTGCGGTTATTCAAATCGCCGGTGTTGCTGGACGATTGGGCTGGGGCGTGATTGCAGACCGTAACGGCGATGGGCGTAAAACACTCTTGTTCGCGCAATCTCTTTCTGTTGTCGCCGCTGTCGCCACAGCGTTCTTGTCGGATAGCATGCCTTTGGTTGCGGTGTTCGGGATACTGTTTCTGTTCGGTATGTCAGCAGTTGGCTGGAACGGCGTATTCATGGCCGAGATCGGTCGCCTGGCACCCGAAGGTAAAATTAGCAGCGCCACAGGCGGCGTGCTGGTGCCGACCTTTATTGGCGTCATGATGGGGCCATTGGTGTTCTCAGCCATTCATGAAGTCACAGCGACATATACAATGTCATTTGCAATACTAGCCCTCGTCACGATGATGGGGATGGTGCCAATACTAATGATGCGCGGGTCACGCCAAAAAGAGTGACGTCTCTATACTCTTATGGGATTATGATTGTCGGCAGTAATTAGGCAGCTTAATCAACTCACGCGCAGCCGCTAACTCAAACTCGGCGTAACGACCGCCTGAGTAACGCGGACAGTCCAGCGCCCGCCCAGCGGCGATAACAGCAATGCCGATATCTTCACCATCAAGGTAACAAGTGCCGACGAAACGGTCATAGGTCTTCGCGCCTGTGAGTTCACAGCGCACGTGCTTGCCGTTCACCAGATTACGCATGAACTGTTTTGACTGTGGCTCCAGTGGTTCTTTCAACTCAGGGGCTGACACGCCATTCAACCTAATTGGCACCTTGCCCACTTCGATGGTGTCACCGTCACGGACATGGGTAACAGTGCCTGTCAGGATAGGTGGTTCAGCCAGTGCAGGTGTAGCGAGGCTGGTTGCAATGATAATCAGGGCTATATGTTTGAAGAAAACATCCATACCTATTTATGGCTTGGATGGTTTCGCTTTGGCAAGGTGTCTGGTATTGGTGCTAAGATCATAGCCAATGGATTAGCCTTGGATTGTCCGCAATGCAGTGGCGGTCGATACGCTGAATATGAAATTGAGGGGGCGGCGGTTCGGATGAAGCTGCCGGGGGATTGTCTATAAAAAAACGTTGACTGCGCGGCACTTGAGATAGAATTTTTTTAATTGCGGCAGATTGTAATTACGGCTTAAAGATGTAATTTTAAAAGAAAAACTGCGTGAGGTGCCTGATGCGATTTTATTCACTAGTCTTGATCCTGTCTTCATACCTTTTTCTTGGGGCGTGCCAAACAATAGGTAGTGGTGAAGCTACATATAATTATTTCTACACACCCGCCGACCACCTTCAGGAGATGCTCGCGCTCAACAACCTAACGCGTGCAAATTATATCTACCGAGACTAGAGAGAGTTTTTTGAGCCTAAAGAAGAAGAGGCTCTTAAAAAAACCAACCTCAGGGGAACTTAGTGATGCAGAAAAGGCGATTGCTGCCCTTATTAAGGCCGTAAATGACCAAAATCTAGCTACAGTCGCAGATGCGGAAAGAAAAATAGATCAAATCGAAACGTGGCCAGTTAGTTACGCGAGTTGGCCTCAAGTGGAACAGGCCTTAAATTCATCTAAAGACGCTCTAGGGGCTTATCAGGCGTTCTTAATATTTGATGATAAAACTCGACTTCCTGAAATTTATAAAAAGTTAACAAGCAAGAATAAAAACCTTCTTGGACAGATTAGGCAATCTACAAGCGGCCAGTTTGCCAACTTTGATGTCAGTAACTCTAAACCTTTTTTCGAAGTGTATCCGATCAAGGAAGGTTTATCTGATTTTTTGGCTAAGAACCCAGATTTATTGAGAGAGAAAATCGCCCCCTCGATCCCGAGCAGCTCTCTGAATTTTCAAAAAAATATGATCGTTGGATAGGCACTAATTCAAAAGTTGAAATTGCGAACTTGTACTTTAGAAAGGTTATTGACGAAGGAACGCCGCCCGATTTTGCCACGATAATGGCTGCAATATCAGCGGCCAAGAATGCTGGATTCAAAATTACAGAAATAACTGATGCGAAAGTGGCTGTTATAGAGGTGACTAGCCGAACCTTGCTTGAACAAGGACAAATTGAATTTCTGATTGCAATAGAAAATGATCTACCGTTTGAGCTTCAAGCCGCTGAGTTAGATGATGCTTTTAAGTCGCCGCTTGCTGAAAATGCGGATGTCTAAATTATAGTCGATGTCGCCGCTACAAGAAATAATCGTACAATTGAAAGCTCTGATCCAACCTCCTCTCAGTTTCAATCTGGGACTAAGACTGTTGCTAAAGTACGCCGTATAAGTTCGACCGACGTTTACCTAATCACGAAGCTGCCGCAGGGCCTTTGATTTCTATGCGGTTACCCTCGGGATCATCCAGATAAATAGATGGACCTTCGCCTTCAGCACCATTTCGAGGTTTGACAGGGCTTGCCTCTACATCGTGTTCTTTAAGCTGTGCAAAGATCGCTTCTGGTTTCCAAGGTTCAATCCGAAGGCACAAATGATCCATATTATGGGCTTCTGCCCCTGGCGGTGCGCCACCCTCCGCACCCAACGTGCTGTTCATATCGACCAGATCAAAAAGCGCACGCCCGGCACGGAGTTGATAAAGGCCGATGTTCGGGACTTCGCGTTAAATCTCGCAATTGAGGACGTCGAGATAAAACGACATCATGGTTTTGATGTCACGCGCCCGGATCACAACGTGATCAATACCCAAAAGGGTGAATGGAGCTGTGCTCATTTACCTAGCAGCCCAAGGCTTCGGCAAGACCTTCAGCGCTATCAGCAATGATGTCCCAATCGGTTTCGGCTTCGAAGTCTTTGGTTTGATCGACGCCATATTCTGTCGGGCGGTTGATGTAGCCCGTTCGCATGCCTTGTTCGCGCGCAGCCTCAAGGTCATCGTTATGTGCGGCACCCATCATTACCTCATGAGGTTCCATGCCAAGCAGGGCAATGGCATTTTGATAGACTTTTGGATCTCGCTTATAGGCCTTATGCATATCGCTCGAAAAAACGAAATCCCAAGGAATGCCTGCACGTTTGGCCATATTTGCCAGCAGTGTTAACGAGCCATTTGAAAGTGGCGCGATGAGGTGTTTTCTTTTGATGCGTATAAGGCCGGGAATGCTATCAGGCCAAGGGTTGATACGATGCCAGGCCCGGTTTAAATGATCCCGCTCTGCCTCGTCCAGCATATCCAAACCAAATGGTGCCAGAATTTCTTCAAGAATTTCACGGTGAATGACGTCAATCGGTGTCCATTCCCGCTCGCCGGTAATAACAGGCTTCATGCCTGGTCGGTAACCAGCGCGCCAGGCTCGGGCAAAGGCGTCACCATCAAAATCTTTAACACCTTTGGCTGCGGCAATAATCTCGGCTTCACGGGCGATTGACGAGCGCCAATCTGATATTGTGCCAAATGTATCAAATACGATGGCCTTGACGTTTTGGATGGACATAGCGTTGACTCCTTTGATGGTAACCTTCGCTGGTTTGGTCGAAACGATCAACCCGCGCTTGGGGAATATTTTATGCGTTTATTCATTACCGCTCTTTTATTGGTCTGCCTTGTTATTGCTGCGCCTACTGCAAAGGCCCAGAGCAATCTTGTCGATCTGGAACTGGTCATTGCAGTAGACGTCTCTGGTTCAGTTGATGACGATGAGGCCGCACTTCAACGGCAAGGGTACATAAAAGCGTTCCGTGACCCAAAAATAATTGAAGCGATCACCCGAGGACAGATGGGTGCCATCGCGGTGACGTACTTTGAGTATGCTGGCAGCCATCATCAGTTAACCTTGGTGGACTGGTCGCGTATCACAGGGGCTGAAAGTGCTAGTAACTTCGCGGATGCCTTGGCCTTTGAGCCTATCATGGTCAACGTCTGGACCTCTATCAGTGGTGCAATCGAAGCGGGGCAAGTGGCCTTTCGAAGAAGTCCGTATCAAGGGCGACGGCATGTGATCGATGTATCGGGTGACGGGGCAAATAATGGCGGTACGTTGGTGACTGCGGCTCGTGACCTGGCATTGGTCGATGGCATCACCATCAATGGCTTACCGATCGTCAATGACAAGCTCAGCCGATACGGTCGACCGCAAATCCCAAATCTTGATTATTATTATACTGATTGTGTGATTGGTGGCCCCGGCGCCTTCATCATCGTTGCGAACGGCTTTGAGGACTATGCGCGTGCTGTGCGCCATAAGCTTATTCTCGAGATTGCGGGTGTGGTCCCGATAAAGAAACCAGTTGCGACGTTCATGCCTGCATATGGACACGACCGTCCGTCGTGCACTATTGGCGAGAGCTTACGTCAAGATTGGGAAGATGATTTTTAACGGGTGGTGGTTAAGAGAAACCGGCCACTGACGCAATGCTGGCGGCCGGTCTAAATTACTCTGCAGCTTCCAGGTAGGAATCAATGCTTGGGCAACTGCATACAAGGTTGCGATCGCCGTGTGCATTATCAATCCGACCAATGGTTGGCCAATATTTATCAGCACGTAAGCCTTTGACGGGATATGCCGCGACTTCACGTGGATACGCATGGTCCCACGTATCCGCCATTACAACGTCAGCTGTGTGCGGGGCGTTGACCAGTGGATTGTCATCTTGTTGCCATTCACCAGCGGCAATCTTACCCGCTTCATGCGCGATGGAGATCATCGCATCAACAAACCGGTCTAGCTCTTCTTTGGGTTCCGATTCAGTCGGTTCCATCATCAGCGTATGCATCACAGGCCAGGACATGGTCGGGCTGTGAAACCCATAATCCATGAGACGTTTTGCGATATCATCAACTGTCAAATGTGCAGCGTCCTGAATGGGACGGGTATCAATGATGCACTCGTGAGCAACAAGCCCACCCGCACCTGTGTAGAGAATTTTATAATGCTCTGACAGACGCTTGGCGACGTAGTTCGCGCTGAGGATGGCGACTTCAGTTGCTTTGACCATGCCCGGCCCGCCCATCATCGCGATGTACGCCCACGAAATTGGCAGGATCGATGCTGAACCCCAAGGTGCAGCTGCAATAGCACCTATGCCCGTTTTAGGGCCTGCTTCTTCTGTTAGTGGATGCCTTGGCAGATAAGGCGCCAGATGTGCACTAACTGCGATGGGGCCAACACCAGGGCCGCCGCCGCCATGAGGAATACAGAACGTCTTGTGCATGTTCATATGCATAACGTCGGGTCCGAACTCGCCTGGACGGCAGATGCCGACCATGGCTTGAAGGTTCGCACCGTCCATATAGACCTGACCACCATTGGCATGAACGATGTCACAAATTTCACGAATTTGCGTTTCGAACACCCCATGCGTTGATGGGTACGTGACCATAAGTGCTGATAGTTTTTCAGCATGCTTTTCAGCTTTTTCGGTCAGGTCAGCCACATCGACATTACCGTTATCATCGCACTTTACGACGACGACGTTCATGTTCGCCATAACGGCGCTGGCAGGGTTTGTGCCGTGCGCGCTTGATGGAATCAGACAGACGTTCCGATGATCATCGCCACGCTCGTGATGATAAGCACGAATTGTCAAAAGACCTGAATACTCACCCTGCGAACCTGCGTTCGGCTGCAAAGATACCGCATCAAATCCTGTGATATGACAGAGCTTGGCTTCCAGGTCCTTGATAAGCTCAAGATATCCTTGGGCTTGATCTAAAGGCTGGAAAGGGTGAATGCGGCCAAAGCCAGGCCACGTGATCGGGATCATTTCTGATGCAGCATTCAGCTTCATCGTGCATGAACCGAGCGGGATCATGGCGCGGTTAAGGGCCAGATCCTTTACTTCCAAGCCGCGTAAATAACGCATCATTGCAGTTTCAGAATGATTGCCGTTAAAGACAGGATGCGTGAGGATCGCACTTTCACGAACCAATGATGCCGGAATGCCATCCGCGGCACTTTCATCCAGATCAGCGGCGCTTAAGCCATGATCGTCATTGCCCGAAATAATGGCGAATAGGGCATCGATGTCTTCACGTGTAGTAGTTTCATTGACCGAGGCACCAACATGATCAGCATCGATATGACGAAGATTAAAATCATTCGTCACGGCTCGTGCATGGATTTCATCCACCTTACCTGGCGTCTCGATAACAAGTGTATCGAACCATGCAGTGTTGCTGACTGTCAGACCCAGTTTCGTCAAACCTGACTGAAGGATTGATGTCAGGCGATGCGTACGCTCGGCAATGCGCCGAAGCCCTTCGGGGCCATGATACACACAAAACATGCTGGCGACGTTGGCGAGCAATACCTGCGCGGTGCAGATGTTCGATGTCGCTTTTTCGCGTCTGATATGTTGCTCGCGGGTCTGTAGCGCCATACGGAGAGCCTGACGCCCCTGAGCATCAATAGATACGCCGATGATGCGGCCTGGAACTGAGCGGCGGTATTCTTCACGGGTTGCCATGAATGCCGCGTGCGGGCCACCAAAGCCCATCGGTACTCCAAATCTTTGCGCTGAACCGACAACAATGTCTGCACCCCATTCACCAGGTGCTTTGAGCATGACAAGCGCCAACGGATCGGCAGAAACGGTCAACAAAGCACCGGCTTCATGAATCGCATCAGCGAGTGCTTGATAGTCATGCACATCGCCATCGACATTTGGATACTGTAGGACAACGCCAAATACGGTCGTTGGGTCTAAATCTTTAAACGGGTCGCCAACTTGAACTTTAAAGCCAAGTGGCTCAGCGCGCGTTTCGACCACGGCAATCGTTTGCGGCAGGCAGTCGGCGGCGATGAATATCGTCTCGTTCTTGTTCTTGCCAGACCGCTTCATCAACGTCATGGCTTCAGCGACAGCTGTAGCTTCGTCCAACAAAGAAGCATTGGCGAGCGGCATGCCCGTCAGATCCATCACGGCTTGCTGGAAGTTCAAAAGTGCCTCGAGACGGCCTTGAGAAATCTCAGCCTGATAGGGAGTATACGCTGTATACCAGCCCGGATTTTCAATCAGGTTCCGCAAAATCACACTTGGCGTAATCGTGTCGTGATAACCAAGACCGATCATCGTCTTCATGACCTTGTTCTTCGCTGCCATGCGCGCAAGTTCGGCCAATGCCTCACTCTCGCTGATCGCCGGAACATCAAATGGATCGTCTGTTCGGATCTTGTCCGGGACAGCTGTATCAACCATCGAGCCCAGGCTCTCATAGCCAATCGTTTTGAGCATCACGTCGATGTCTTTGTCCGAAGGCCCGATGTGCCGATTGACGAACTCGTCCTTATTCTCAAGATCGTTCAGGCTGGTTCTGCTCATTCGTCTAGGTCCTTGAGATGCGCTTTATAGGCGGCGGCGTCCATAAACTCGTCGAGTTCTGACATGTCTGAAATCTTGATTTTAAACATCCAGCCGTCGCCTTCCGCGTGCTCGTTAACCGTTGTCGGCGCATCGGCCAGATCTTCGTTCACTTCAACGACTTCACCGCTGCATGGTGCGTAGACTTCGCTGGCTGCTTTAACAGATTCGACAACACAGGCGTCATCGCCTTGCTCGAGTACGGTGCCAACTTCGGGCACTTCAACGTAAACCAGTTCACCTAATTGCTCTTGAGCATGATTCGTGATGCCAACGGTGCCAATGTCACCTTCGATGTCGACCCATTCGTGATCTTTTGAATATATAGTGCTCATTTTTATTCCCCTTTTTAAATTTACTTTTTGTATCGCTGTGTCGGCGCGGCTGTATTAGCCACGGTGGTATCTATGTGGTTGAAACGGCATCTTAACGACGGATGCAGGTACCTTGTTTTTTCGAATTAAGAGCTCAACTTGTGAGCCGACGCTGGCGAGGTCTATTGGCACATATCCAATGCCAACCAAGCCGCCAACACTCGGGCCAAAGCCGCCTGATGTCAGTGTGCCAACGGCATCGCCGCCAGGTGTGTGGATTGCTGTACCTTCGCGCGCCGGGGCTTTCCCTTCGGGGGCAATACCGACACGTTTGCGGGATGGCCCTTCGGTGATTTCACGCAAGATACGCTCACTGCCCGGGAAGCCAGCTTCTTCACGACGACGCTTGGAAATTGTCCAGTTCAGCTCGGCTTCAATCGGTGATGTGTTTTCATCAAGATCGTTGCCATACAGGCATAACCCGGCCTCAAGGCGCAGGGTATCGCGCGCACCAAGTCCAATCGGCATCACATCCGGATGTTCGCACAAGGTTTCGGCAATCGCTTCAACGTCGCCAACTGGGATTGAAATTTCATAGCCGTCTTCGCCGGTATAGCCCGAGCGCGTGACGTGGCACATAACGCCGTTGATCTCGATTTCAGCGGCACTCATGAAGGCCATGTCGTCGCAACCAGACGCAAGCGATGCCATAACGGCAGCGGCTGTCGGGCCTTGAAGGGCCAATAATGCCCGGTCTTCGACGATCTCGAGTTCCGCCTTGCCTGCAGCTGCAGCTGCGATCAAAGGCAGATCAATATCTTTCCGTGATGCATTTACGACGATGAAAATTTTGTCGGACCAGTTCGTGACGATCAGATCGTCTACAATGCCACCGGTATCATTTGTGATCATTGTGTAACGGCCTTGCGCGTGGGCAAGAGCCTGAATGTCGCCTGGGACCAGAGTCTCGAGCGTCGCAGCGGCACCATCGCCATGCAGCCAAGCCTGACCCATATGCGAGACGTCGAACAGTCCTGCTTTCTCACGTGTATGCTTATGCTCGTCAATAATACCAGCTGGGTATTGCACAGGCATTTCATAGCCGGCGAACGGCACCATTTTGGCACCATGTCGGCGATGGAAATCTGCGAGGGGGACTGCTTTTAAAGGTTCATTCGATGAGGTTCCCAATGGATGCTCCAAACAAAAAAAGGCCGCTTCAAGCTCGCTACGAGACAGCATTGTCCCTTAGTCGCTCTTAGCGCCCCCTCTGTCTTGGAACCTGAAAGTGTCACCCGAACATCGGGTTTACATCTTCGGTGGGATAGACTTTCATCATGTCCACTTTCCAGAGCCTCAGCCCATTGCGGTCCTTTTGCCTGAGAGATTCCGGGGCGGTTGCTCCTTCGGCGCTGACATTAAAGTGCCAGTCTCTCCCACAATGGTGTGACGAGGTGCTCATTTTCAAATAGATAATTACAGAACCCACTGACCCGGTCAACTGAAGTCGATTGTGGATATAATAGATGCATGCTGAGCGGGGAAAAGCTTAGAAAATGCCAGTTTGGAGTGTTGAGTTGAGGCCTGAAGGACGCAGTCTTACTGAAGGCGGTCGCGAATCGCCTTTCGATTGTCCTCGACCTGATCGCGGGTGAGCTCAAAGCCACTGTAAATCAGATAATATTTGCTTCGTATCGTTGGTGTGATCGGAATCTCTATCGATGTGGGAGGCGCTTTGAAAATAACCTGAGTTTTGTTGAGCTTAAAAGACACATCAACCACCAATTCTTCGCGGTATAAGATTTCTTTATTTGGATCTGTAACGATGACGAAATACGGGATTGTTGCTGATTCGATTTGATTCGCAGGTCCCATTTCTGCGGCAATGATGGGTGAAACCTCAATCGTCATACTTCCAGAGTTTGAATCTGGATCCACTTCAGTTAAGCACGTCAATTCCATTTCACCGATCTGCGCGCGGAATTCCACGTCTGTAATATCGCGGCTGGGGCCTTCACGGTATTGGGTCAGTGCCGCAGCGTCTTCAAGAATAAAATAATTAGGACACTGAAGGATCACATCCTTTTTAAGAAAAGGAATGTCAGGCGTCTGACACGCCGCAAGAACAAGCAGTGGTAATATAATAAGGGAATGAAAGATACGGGGCATCATCAAATCTTTGAATGCGTGCCGTCGCAAAACGGCTTCTTTGCAGCGTGTTTACATCCGCACAAATAGGCTTTGCCGGTCTTTTCAGCTGTAAATACGACAGGTGCCATATCGGCGTCTTTATGTTTCCCGTCACAAAAAGGCTGTGTCGTACTTAGACCACAAGAACACCATGCGTATTTCTTTCCTTCTTCAAGGTCGACGACATACGGTTCTTTTTGTGCGATTTTTGGCTCGGCCATGGACAATTATCCTTTTAGTAACAGTGTCAGAGGAATGTAGAGGACGCGTCCGGCATCGACAAGCAAGCCTTGAGAATATTGCGGCTTAAGGTTTTTCAAGCAAATGTCCGAGTCCGGGATCAACAAGGCAGATCAGGGTGCTGGCGAGTTTCGCCAATGTCCGCGCCCGGCTCCATGCATTGTCGATGGTCCGCGCAATCTCGACACCATGTTCAAAAGCACGCCACCCAGCCTCGCTTTCGCCAGCTAACGCATGCCCTTCAGCGAGCCCTGCAAACATCCAAACCTGACTCAGTGCGCCGGTTACTTCTGCCGTTGCTGTTTCTGCAAGGGCCGTTGTTGCTTCCCAGTTTGGGTCGTTCAACGCGCGTTGGCGTTCAGAGATAAGCCACAATGTACGTGCTTTTAAGCGCCGGTCATTGATAAGATTTGCCGCTTCTACGGCACGCTTCGCGGCAATTAAAAAACCCTTTGCGGAGTCGCTATCGATGCCATCACCGGCATGGACTTGTATCATTGCAAGTGCGATCCGGCTTATTGCAAATGATCTGGTATAAGGCCGGTCAATGCGATCAATCGCGGCCATCGCAATATCCAGCGTTGTGTCTGCGTCTTCGATTTGGCCCGATTTGGACTGCGCCAAGGCGATACGACCCAGTACAATCGCGCGGTATCTGACGTTTTCAATACTTGATGCTGTGGCCAGTGCCGCTGCCGTATCACCTGCACGCGCTTGTGCCTCGGCGGCAGACATCAGCACTGGTATTTTGTCGGATGGGCTTGATACGGATTCTAGCATCTCAAGCGCACGTGCAGTTTCTTGCATATCGGCTAGGGCCGATGCGACGTAGCGTATCCCCGCACTTTTAGAACAGTCACGTGGGAGTGTGTGGGCATGTTGTTCTGCGATGGTCAATTCAACTTCGACTTCGTCCCTGGCATCCGCGTTTGCCAGGATGACGGCAGCACGCGTACGCAGCGCAATTTGTTTTAGTCGGTCGCTGACATTATCGATGTCGCTGAGCATCTTCTCGACAGAGCGCCGCGCGTTATTTTTATCGCCACGTCGCACCTGTATTTCGGCAATCGCTGTAAACGCATCTGCTTGTTTGTCAGGGTCTGGAATAATATCTGCGGCTGCGAGTGCTTCTTCTGGATTGCCACCAGCGGCCTGAGCTTCGGCGATGTCGCGAAGCGCCACCATGACCAAGCGTGGGTCATTAATCCGAGATGCAGTTTCCATCGCTCGTTCGCCTAATCCGGCGCGCGCTTCAGCGATCAAAATTTCACCCAACGCCCAATCTCTGAGTTCCGCCTTGCCGATGGCTTTGGCACTCTCGAGAGCTTCGCTGAGCAGGCACATTGTGGTTGGCTGATCAAAACACTGAGTCGCATCTCGTGTTGGGTCCGCGACGTCATCAGATTTACCTGATTTGATCAGGTCGCGCGTCACTGGATGGCTCAGAAGTTTAGAGCGCGCATCTGTGATACTTTTGGAGCGGGCTTCTTCGAGTTGGCGCATAAGCTTTCGGACGCTAACGGCGTATTCAAGTTTGCCAATCATATCGAGTGTGATGCGGCCAGTGATGTCTATGCCGGTCGCGCGCTGATAAATGCGGATGGTGGCGCGCGTTGCCTGATCTAGATGACCATCTTCTGGTCCAAGATAAAGCCCAAGTTTCGACAGCGCTTTTTGGGCGCGAAGGACATTCGGGCTGGCAGATAGTCGGTCGATCTTTGGCGCTTGCTCTTCGAACGGTGGAATAGATGCATGTGCTGTATGAACCGAAGCTGCACATAATATAGCGACAGCGCAGGTGCTTGCGCTGAAGAGGCTAAGACGACGGTTATTTTTGGGCACGGCGATCATGCGCGTTTAAAGCTTTCATTGCGAGAAGGATTCAGGCCGAACTATAACGAAATGACATGAAAAACGCTTGTATTTTCGATGTTTGCTTGGCGGCCCGTTCATCAACGCTTAAAACGCCTGAATGGCTGTTTATACTGAAATAGATGATGACGCGCTGATCGCCTTTATGGGGGCATATGATCTTGGCGAAGTTTTGTCCTGCAAGGGGATTGCGGAAGGTATCGAGAATTCGAACTTTCTGGTAACGACCACACAAGGCCCATTTATTTTGACACTCTATGAAAAACGGGTGAACATTGAAGACCTGCCATTTTTTCTCGGATTGATGGATCATTTGGCCGCACATGGTGTGCCGTGTCCGGTGCCGATTCGAACCAAGGCTGGAGAAACTCTGAGAGAATTATCTGACCGCCCTGCGGCTTTGATCAGCTTTCTGCCTGGAATGTGGCCGAAACGTCCGAACGTCCAGCATTGCCGTCACGTGGGTGAAGCATTGGCATTATTTCATACGGCCGGTGAAAATTTTCAGATCAAACGTGAAAATGCGCTGGGCGTCTCTGCTTGGCGTGCCACGTTAGATGCTGGTGTGCAAGATGTGGATAATATTAAGGCTGGATTGTTTAAAAAGCTTACAGCACATCTGGACCGGCTGGAGCGTTCATGGCCGTCTGACCTGCCAACCGGCGTCATCCATGCCGATTTGTTCCCGGACAATGTATTTTTTAGACAAGAGCATTTATCCGGGGTGATCGATTTTTACTTCGCCTGTAATGATATCTATGCCTACGACATTGGAATTTGCTTGAACGCGTGGTGTTTTGAGCCTGACCTTAGCTTCAATGCCACAAAGGCACGCCGCCTGCTGCAAGGTTATCAATCTGTACGGCCATTAGAAGATAAGGAAATTCAGGCGTTACCTGTTCTCGCTGAAGGGGCCGCGATGCGATTCCTTCTGACACGCCTTTATGATTGGCTCAATACACCGAAAGACGCGTTCGTTACGCCCAAAGATCCTATTGAATATCTCAAGAAACTAGAATTCCACTACCATGTAAAAGGACCCGAATCGTATGGCCTCGACTGAAGAAAATAAGAACGCCGTTGAAATTTTCACGGACGGCGCATGTTCCGGGAATCCGGGGCCGGGCGGTTGGGGCGCTATCTTGCGGTGGCGAAGCGAGGAAAAAGAAATTTATGGCGGTGAGCCAGATACAACGAATAATCGCATGGAAATGATGGCAGCGATCCAGGCCCTTGAAGGACTGAAACGCGCAACCAACGTTGTTCTTTATACGGACAGCACGTATCTGCGCGACGGGATTACAAAATGGATTCATGGCTGGAAGCGCAACGGATGGAAAACGGCGGCTAAAAAACCTGTAAAAAACGAGGATTTATGGCGCCGGCTTGATGATGCGTTGGCAGACCATGAAATTGATTTCCGCTGGGTAAAAGGCCATTCAGGCCACCCTGAGAATGAGCGTGCTGATGAATTAGCACGTCTAGGCTCTGAAGCTGCTGCGCAAAAATAATCTGAAATTCGCATAAAAAAAGAACGCGGCCATAATGGGGGCAACCGCGTCCTTTTAAGGGATCCCTTTATATACTCAGTTTAGGGGAGGCTAACCCTGAGTATAGGGAAGGAGAAACTTTAGCTGTTAGGCGAGACCAAGGCTCCAGCGCATACGTTCAGCGGCGCTTGATGATGCGCTTGATGCAGCCTGGAATTCGCGGCCTTTGACTTCCGTGCTCAGGGCTGTGCCCCAACGGTCACGTGTTGCTGTCTGGCCAGGGAACCAATTTGCGAAACTTTTGTCATTGCTACGATTGAACATGTTATTTTCCTCATGTCTGACCCGAACGTTTCGGGGTGTCATTTACTGAAACCAGATGTACTCCCATGAATAATTTAGGACAAAGGATAGATTTTCATTTTATACATGAGCATTTATTCATGTATAACTCATGCATCCTTTTGAACTGTTGAGATTGCCCCATGCAACATCTTCCCCCTATTGCCGCATTACGTGCCCTTGCCGTTGCCTCACGACACCTCAGTTTCACCAAGGCAGCAGACGAGCTCAATGTGACGCAAAGCGCCGTTAGTCATCAGATTAAGTATATTGAAGAGATGTGGGACGTGAAGCTGTTTGAGCGTCGACCACGGCAACTTTTACTGACACCTGCGGGCGAAAAATTGGCAGAGATCGTGAATAAATTCATCGAAGATCTTGGCGAGACGTTAGATGAAATCAAAGCAGAAGAAGGCCATACCGCGCTTAGGGTTGAGGCGCTTCCTTCGCTTGCGGTGAAATGGCTAGTGCCTAGGCTGCAGGCATTTCGCGAAGAACATCCCGAAGTGGATGTGTGGTTATCAACGCGCCATAGCGAACGTCCGGGTCTGGAACGAGGTGATCTCGACGCCGTTATCACGATGGGTGATGGTAATTATCCTGGGTACAAGTCTTGGGAGTTGATGCGTGACTACGTTATCCCGGTCGCACGGCCAAGATTCTTGGAAAAAGTCGGGATGCCTAAAAAGCCAGAAGACCTTTGCAAGCTTCCCTTATTATTACGCCACTCGGGTATTCTGTCGCCGGGTTGGGACTATTGGTTTAATTATGCCGGTGTTGATAAGGATTTATATCAACCAGCTTTGCGTGACGGAACGCGGTTTCCAGATACCAACATGGCGATCCAGGCTGCTTTTGAAGGGCAGGGCGTTGCCTTGGCTAGAAGTGCGCACGTCTGGGAAGACCTGGAGACGGGACGCCTTGTGCGGTTGTTTAATATTCACTGCCCATCGGATGTATCGGTGTACTTTGTTTGCCGTCCTGAACGCGCAGAAAGGCCAGCGATGGTAGCTTGCCGGGATTGGCTCATCAGAGAATCTGTGGCATCTCAGGCAATTTGGGACGCTGCTGAAGAGGAACTGATATCAAAGTAGTGCTGAGCGATAGATAGAAAAAGGGCGTCGCCATGCTTGGCAACGCCCAGTAACTTTTAAGCTTAGAGTTCGCCAAGCATTGATTCGGCGCTGGTTTTCTCAAACGCACCGGCTTCGTCAACATGGATCGACGTGACTTTACCGTCATCGACAACCATTGCGAAACGCTGGCAACGTACACCAAGGCCACGATCTGTAAGGTCAAGAACAAGGTCGGTTGCCTTTGCGAAGTTCGCAGAACCATCGGCCAACATCATGACGTCATCGCCGACATTCTGGTCTTTGCCCCAAGCACCCATGACAAATGGGTCGTTCACGGAAATACATGCAATTGTATCGACGCCTTTTGCTTTGATCGCAGCCGCGTTAGCAACGAAGCCTGGTAGGTGTTTCGCCGAGCAAGTCGGTGTGAATGCGCCAGGTACGCCAAAGATGACGACTTTCTTGCCGGCAAAAAATGCGTCCGTCTCAACGGCATCTGGGCCATCGTTGGTCATTGTATTAATTGTTGTGCTTGGAATCTTGTCGCCCACGTTGATGGTCATTCTATTTCTCCCGGAAAATAAGGTTTTGCTCCTTATTCAAATAGGGCGATTGCTCCTACTTGCAAAGAGTTTTTCTCAGAATTGATGTTCAGGCGCTATTCAAACTGGATGGCGAGTTGCTCAGGCGCTGCTGTGCGAAATCCGGACAGAACATTTCCATTACTCAAAAGCTCGGGTAAAGCGATGCCTTCAGGCGCGCGGGTGCCGTATATGGCATTGAACGGGATTCCATAACGCCCAAAGCTTGAAAGATAGTCCGCAATCACTGGATCTGGCCGTGTCCAGTCTGCGCGCATTGCAACGACATCGGGGCTGTTGAGCAGTTCGAGAATACGCCCCTTTTCCAGCACGAAGCGCTTATTGACCTGACAGGTGATACACCAATCTGCGGTGACGTCGACAAAGACGATACGTCCTTTGCTGACAATGCGTTCAATGGCGGCAGGGTCGAAGTCCTGCCAGGCAATCTTGCTGACACTCGGGGTCTCGGTATCGAGCGGGCCATCCATGTCGCTGATCTCGGCATTGGCGATGGCTGCCATGGTGGCAACAACCAAGACATATGGCGTGGCTTTGTTGATCTCTGGAATCATTGGGATGATTTTGCCCAACCAAACCGCAACGAACACCAAGACAATGCCTGTAACGACGGCTTCTCCGGTGCCAGCAACGCCCGCAATGACGCTCAAGAGCCAAAGTGCTGTGGCGGCAAGGGTTAGCCCCAAAACAAATTTGAGGCGCACCATCCAGGGTCCTGGCTTTGGCATCATCGTGGCTAGTTTTGGTACGGCTGCGACAAGCAGATACGGCGCACTGAGCCCAAGGCCAAGAACAGCAAACACGGAAATGATTTCAATACTGCCACGGGCTAATGCAAAGCCAATGGCTGTCCCTAAAAATGGTGCGGAGCAGGGCGTCGCTAATAATGTTGCGAAAATACCCTGGAGAAAATGACCTGTAAGTCCTTCGCGTCTGCTTCCTTGATGGCTCGCAGATGCGACAGCACCCGGCAGGCGAAATTCAAAGAATCCCCACATGTTGCAGGCAAACATGGTGACCAGGAACGCCATGATAATAAGGAACCAGGGGTGTTGGAACTGAATGCCCCAACCGATGCTGGCACCTATCGACTTGAGAACGATCAGCGCACCCGCCAATACGAGGAATGCGAAAATAATGCCAGCGGCAGATGCCAGGAAGCGCGCACGCACATCACCCGGTGCAGCACCGCCATGCTTCACAACGCTTAAGAACTTAAGCGATAAAACAGGCAATACGCAGGGCATGAGATTGAGAATTAATCCGCCCAGAAATGCGAACACGAGGATAATGGCAATCGAACGAGTAACGGGCTGTCCCGTCGTTGTGGCCAGATGATCGGGGCTATAGGGCTTGGATGCGCCAAGGCTCACGGACGCTTCCATCGCCCGGCCACCATCCAATAATGTGAAGATGAATGATGAGCCTGAAAGTTTCGCAGCGGCCTCGGTAGGGGTACCTAGAAACCCTGATACGGGGATGCGTAAAGTTGCCGATTGCTTGGCATTGGAAAGTCTTGTAGCAGGTGCGCCAAAACCTAATCCAACAGGCCCTTCGAGGTATAAATCTGGTCCCTTGAACGGTATCTCTGACGTTGCATTGGCGACAACATATAGGCCTTTTTCAGAATGCTCCGTCCATGCTTCTGAAATATTCAAGCGCGCGGCTGATGCGGTTCGGGGGACACGGGAATCAAATTTTCCAATGATATGTGCCAAAGCTGTTGGCGCGCCATTCCCCGCAGGAATTGTCATGCTGACTTGGGCATCATACGGGATGCAGATTTCTTTGCAGGTCAGGTAGCGAATGGTCGCTGAAACCATAGAATCCTTAGCGGTGTCCGTGGCTTTAACTGTGAATGGCAAGATCACGCTGTCTTTGTATCCGAGTGTTTCAAGACCAAGAACCGAGAATCGTAGCGGTACAGGCCAGCTTAACGGCGAAATATCGGCATTCTCAGAGCCGTCGAAGTTTGGCTGTGGTGGAAACCCTGCATCACCAGGTGAACGCCAATAGACTTTCCAGCCGGGCTGCATGGCGAACTCGATACCCGCACGAACCACACCGTCATCGCCAAGGCCATCCCGGGACGCGATGAGACGCACAGTGGCTTGTTCTTCCTCAGCCCACGCCGAGGCAATCTCACTGGCGTTTGCGCTCGCGCTTAAGCCAGCCCAGGCAAAGGCTGTCAACAGGAATGGGATCAGAAAGTGCCGTATCATATTCATCTATCGCCGCATATGGTCTGTTTGAACGGTTTTCGCCATGGCAATGTGTGCCAAGCAGTCCATATATAGCAAGTTAACTTAACGATCTAACGTGATGTTGAGGGCATGTGATGGCCAACGTAATGAGCTATTTTTGGCTGTGCGGGATCAATATGACATAATACTGCCGTATTGATGGCTGATCTTACGTGTAAGAATTTGGCGAGACTTAACAAGGTAGTGCCTGTGTCAGGGTTTTTAGAAGAAGACTTGGAAACTGACCGATATATGACCGGGCGATTTTTAATCGCGATGCCGGGTATGATGGATGATCGCTTTCAACGTACGGTGATTTATATGTGCGCGCATGGTCCAGACGGTGCGATGGGGCTTGTGATCAATAAGCCCTTAGATAGCATTACCTTCCCGGATTTGCTCGAGCAGCTTGAAATTCCAGTGCCGCCCGCGGGCGAAGGTATTGATGTCTTGTTCGGTGGCCCCGTTGAAACGGGTCGTGGATTTGTTCTGCACTCACCCGATTACATGCATGATGCCACCTTGGTGGTTGATGACGATGTTGCGCTGACGGCGACAGTGGATGTTCTTAAGGCTATGGCAAATGGCTCAGGCCCGAAACAGCGATTACTGGCGCTTGGCTATGCAGGCTGGGAAAGTGGGCAGCTAGACGACGAAATTAAAGCCAATGGATGGTTAAGCGTCGATGCTGACCCTAAACTTCTGTTTGATGTTGACGTGGACGCCAAATGGGCACAAGCCATGGCAAAAATCGGGATTGATCCCTCAATGCTTTCAGACGAGGCCGGACATGCCTAAATCAAAAAAATCAAAGGGTGGCTCAGAAGCCGACGCCTTTATGAAAGATCTCATCCAGCGGATGGATAAATGCGACACAGCCGAAAGCCTCAACGATGAAGTATTGATGCCGTTTGTTGTGGCGCTTGAAAAAGTTTGTGGTGCACGCGGCTACGTCATGAATATTTATGGCGAGACCGCAAATATGGTTTTCTCAGGAAACCCCCAGGACGCCGAAACGATCTATCAGATTGTCGAAGCGTACCTGGACGATCAGCAGGACGAATAGAAACGCGAGCGACATACCAATGATGCCGCTCGCGATATCTTTATGATGTTGGTTTGGCTGTTTCCGTCTTAGATAACGGCGCAAATTCAATCGCGCATTTCTTTATTACGGCTACTTTTTCAATGGCATCTCTTTCGCCTTTGAGTTTAGCGTATTCTTGCGCTTGAGGTCCGTCACCACCCTCTAAAAAGAATAATGTGGGCCAGAATAAAATGAGCCCAACACCCATTTGAGCAGCATCATTGTCTGCTGTTTCTTCTAGTTGAGAATGTAGCTCGTTTACCCGATTAGAAATTCGAGTGGCTTCGAGTGTCAATTACTCACAGTCATATTGCTTATACTGTAAATCTGAGACGTACGCTGACTGTATTGAATCAGGCTGGCTTGCACATACCGCAAGAACAGATAGGCTTAGTATCGATAATAGTCGTTTCAAGCGAAGTTCCCCTAAAAAACAAAATTGTAGAATATTTTAATAAATTGCAATCATGTGTTGAAGGTCAGGCAATTAACTGCCCGGGATGGAATAGTTACCGAAAGCGCAGATTGCTACTTGATAAATCGTTCACCGATTTGCAGCCCATAAGGCGCATGCCGCGTTCAATTTCAGTGCGCATTAATTCCAGCGCACGTTCGACGCCTGGCTGACCCGCTGCGGCCAATGGGTACAAATAGAAACGTCCTCCACCAACGGCTTTTGCGCCTAACGACAAAGCTTTTAAAACATGCGTGCCACGTTGTACGCCGCTATCCATGATGACGTCTATTTTATCACCTACGGCGTCAACAATTTCTGCCAATTGATCGAAGGGACTGCGTGATCCGTCAAGCTGGCGTCCGCCATGGTTGGATAAAATGATCCCGGTGCATCCGATGTCGACAGCCTTTCTGGCATCTTCGACACTCATGATTCCCTTAAGACAGAACTGACCATCCCACTGTTTGACCATCTCGGCGACGTCATACCATGTCATCGATGGATCAAGCATCTCGGTGAAATAACGACCAATCGACAGCGGGCCATCGCTCATGTATACGTGTTGATCAAGCTGGGGTAAGCTGAACTTTGCGTGGGTGACATAATTAATGCCCCACATCGGTTTGATGGCGAATTGAAGCATACCTGAAATGGTCAGGCGGAAAGGGATAGAAAACCCTGTGCGAAGATCACGCTCACGGTTGCCGCCGGTGATGCTGTCGACGGTAAGCATCATAATTTCAACGCCGGCCTCCTTGGCGCTTTCCATCATGGCCCGGTTGAGGCCACGGTCTTTGTGATAATAGAACTGATAGACTTGCGGATTGTTATGCTTTTTACGGATCTCGGCGAGGCTCACTGTGCCAAGGGATGAGACGCCAAACATTGTCCCATACTTGGCGGCAGCGGCTGCAACAGCGCGTTCGCCATCATGGTGAAAGAGCCTTTGAAGTGCCGTCGGCGAACAATAAATGGGCATGTCCAGTTTCTGCCCCATGACGGTCACGGACATATCAATGTCTTCAACACCGGTCAGCACGTTGGGTACAAGATCACAGGTCTCAAAGCTTTCCGTGTTGCGTCGGTAGGTCACTTCATCGTCAGCAGCGCCATCAATGTAGTTGAATATCGGGCTTGGCAGCCGACGTTTCGCGAGCTTACGAAAATCATGAAAGTTGTGGCAGTGTTTTAATCGCATTTCTATTCCGCTCCGAAACTCGCTTGGACGATACAATCAGGTATAAACTCGATGTCGTTTATGGGGAATGATTTGGATCAACGGTCATAAGTTCAATGACCGATCCATCGATGATCAACTTGCCTGCGTTCTCAAAGTTTATAGTAATCTTATCGCCGACAATTGTTTGGACACGCCCACGACCCAACTCAGGTGCTTTCGGATGCGCGACAAAGCTGCCTTGCGAAAGAAGCGCGTTAGCGGGATGCATTACCATTATTCTAGTTAAACCGCTGGACGAGCGCATCGTGCGTTTCGAGCCCGCTGATAGGACCGATCGCAGAAACCGTTGGCGTCCCTTTAAATAGTCGATCGGCGACACTACGAACGGCATTGTCGTCTACAGCGTCAATATTGTTGACGATCTCATCAACACTTAGGGGGCGGTCAAATAGCATAATATGCCGCGCGAGTTGCTCTGCGCGAGCTGAGGTGCTTTCCCGGGCCATAAGAATACTGGCCTTGAGTTGCGCGCGCGCCCGCTGGGTTTCTTCGGCACCAAGGGTCGTAGAAACTTTGGCAGCTTCTTCAGCCAACAAAGGAATCAGGTCGCCCAGATGCTCAGACCCGGTACCTGCATAGATGCCAAAAATACCAGAATCTTCGTAGCACGATAGAAACGAATAGATCGAATATGCGAGGCCACGCTCTTCGCGCACTTCCTGAAATAGGCGCGATGACATGCCGCCACCGAACACAGTCGATAGAACGGATGCAGCGTAGAAGTCATCATCTTTGTAGCCGACACCATCCAGGCCCAGCACAATGTGAACTTGTTCCAGATCGCGTTCGATACGGCTATCGCCACCATGATAGTGGGCTTGATCTCGTTTTACCCGGGGCGTTGAAGGTAAAGTTTCAAAAGCTTCGCCAACAAGGTCGACCAACTGTGTATGATCTACCCGACCCGCTGCACAAAAAACTGTCGCAGGCGCTGTGTAGCCTTGTTGCCGGTATGTTTGAACGTCATCATGGGTGAAGCCATTGATGACGTCTTCTGTACCAAGGACGGGGCGTCCAATTGCTTGATCTGGATATGCGACCTCTTGGAAAAGATCAAAGACGACATCGTCTGGCGTATCATTGACTTGGTGAATTTCCTGGCAGATGACGGATTTCTCACGCTCAAGCTCGGCGGGGTCCATCGTCGCGTGCATGAAAATATCAGAGACAAGATCAACCGCGAGATTGATATCTTCCTTAAGTACTTTTGCGTAATACGCAGTGTTTTCGCGCGATGTATAAGCGTTCAGATGCCCGCCAACCGCTTCGATCTCTTCGGCGATCTCACGTGCGTTGCGCCGCTCAGTACCTTTAAAAACCATATGCTCAAGCAAGTGCGAAATACCGCACACGTCGACGGCTTCATCGCGTGATCCTGTCTCAACCCAAGTGCCTAATGAGACTGTTTCAACAGTGTCCATAGTGTCAGTTGCGACACGCATGCCATTGCCAAGTTCGGTAACGCGAACGCTCACGCTGTTCCCTCGGATGTCGCTTTGGTTTTTTCGATGAAGGATTGCATTGCGGCAATGTCATTCTTAATCGAGGCTGACCGTTCTTCTCGGTCATATAGATCAGCCATGCGTTCTGGGAGCGGGGGATGTACGCCCGTCGCACCCTTCACAGCATTGGGAAACTTGGCAGGGTGTGCGGTCGACAGGATGACCATAGGCACGCCATCTTTCTCGTGTTTGGCGCGCGCCGCTGCCAGACCAACCGCTGTATGCGGATCAATTAAGATGTCGTGCTCGGCATAAAATGCGCGAATGGTTTCTGTTGTTTCTGCATCATCATAGCGGGCCGCATCAAATTTCTGACGCACATCGTCAAGCGTCTGAGCATCCACACTGAAGCTGCCGGTTTTGCGGAACTCCGTGAGGGTTTGTTCAACACGGGCCCCGTCACGGCCCAGCATATCAAATAGAAGACGCTCAAAGTTAGATGACACCTGAATATCCATGCTGGGGCTCAAGGTCGGTATAACGCCATCCATACGCATTTCACCGCTTTCAAAAAAGCGAGCCAGGATATCGTTTGAGTTTGCAGCGACAACAAAGCGCTTAATCGGCACACCCATTTTCATGGCTGCATAACCCGCGAATACATTACCGAAATTACCTGTCGGCACAGTGAAAGAAACTTCACGGTCGGGAGCACCCAAGTGTAATGCTGCATAAAAATAATAAACGATCTGAGCCATCACACGTGCCCAGTTAATTGAGTTTACTGCGCCTAACTGATGGCGGTCCCGAAATGCTTCGTCATTAAACATCGCTTTGACGAGGTCCTGGCAGTCATCAAACGTGCCCTTGAGTGCGACATTGTGGACGTTGTCTGCAAAAACAGTTGTCATCTGGCGGCGCTGTACTTCAGATACGCGGCCTTCTGGATACAGCATAAATATATCCAGCGAGTCCTTATCGCGGCAGGCTTCAATTGCAGCCGACCCGGTGTCACCAGATGTTGCGCCGACAATTGTTACGCGTTTGTTTTTGGCCTTGAGTACGTAATCAAAAAGGCCACCGAGCAACTGCATAGCAACGTCTTTGAATGCGAGTGTGGGGCCATGGAATAATTCCATCATATGGATGCCATCGCCGACGTTGACCAGCGGTGCGACATGCCCGCCGTCAAAAGTCGTATAAGCGCGATCAATGATTTTCTTTAGTTCGTCGTCAGGGATTGCGCCATCCACGAACGGTTTGATAACCCGAAATGCGAGGTCGTTATAGCTCAGCGTTGACATTTCGGTGAGGTCAGCGTTAGAGAATTGTGGCCATTCGGCTGGGACATAAAGTCCCCCGTCACGAGCCAATCCAGTTAAAAGAACATCGCTGAAATCAAGTTCAGGTGCTCGACCGCGTGTCGAGATATAGCGCACGTGTATCCTCCTCAAAGTCTCATCCGAAATGGATGGATTGATTGTATCGTAAATCTATCTAGTGCCGACGGGTGAAACAAGGACCACGCGTTTGCTCGTCAGGGTTGATATCAGAATTCCGCTGAGGCATGCTTTTCCAAGATGGTTCAATGGGGTGGCGCGATGAAGAAAATTCTACTTACTTTAAGTCTCGCGATCGCAATTCTTGGTGTCTCGAGCCCTGCATCTGCGCATAGCGAAGCGACGCCTCATGGTGTGATTATCAGCACTGGAAGCGAACAGGGTTTATATCATAAGACAGGCCAAACCCTATGTGAGCCTCTGATTACAAAGGGTGTGAAATGCAAAGCACAGCCAAGCCAAGGATCGATTTCAAATCTTATGGCAATTGCGGGCGATAATGTAACTTTTGGGACGGTGCAATCTGACTGGTAATTCCATGCTATACACACTTCCAAAAAGTGGAAGGGGCCGAATCTTAGCCATTTGCTCGTCATTTTCTCTCTTTATCCTGAGCCAATGCAAATCATCGCCAAACGAGATTCAGGTATTAAGAATTGGTCAGACTTAAAGGGCCGTAGTATTGATATCGGACATCTTGCATCTGGCCTTCGACAGACGTTCGAGGAAATGCTCAAGGCTCAGCGACGTAAACATGATTTTTTTGGGGCCGTTTCTGCTGTGCCCTCCAATGAGTAGGTTGATAGGTTTTGTGCTGGAGAATTCGATGCGTTTGTCTATGCAATAGGCATTCCCAGCGCAGCGATGAAACGTGCGGTTAGCGAATGCAACGGTTTGATGATTGAGCCGCACCGGACCATTGTTCGTAAACTTGTTACTGCCGCACGGCCGTATTATGCGAAGGTAAAAATTCCGGCGAAGACGTATTGGGATGGGTAGCCAAAGGTAAATACTTTTGGTGTCCTTGCAACATTGGTGACAAGCCAATCGGCCGATCCAAAAATTGTAAAGACACTGGTTGAGGCAATATTTGAGAATCTATCGACGTTCAAAGCTTTACATCTGGCGTATGAAAACTTAATGCCCGCTCAAATGATTTCAGATGGCCTAAGCGCACCATTACATGATGCAGCCAAGGCCTATTACGTGAGCCAAGGGTGGCTTAACTAACGCTGCTTAGTCTGGCAGGTATCGTGCTTTTAAATGTTTCTTGAACGGGGCTGCCTCAAGTGGACGACCTGTAGCTTCGGTCAGAAGTTGAGCGCTTGAAAGTAACCGCCCCTTGCTGTGAACATTTTCACGAAGCCAGCCAACAAGCGCACTAAAGTTACCTGATGCAATGTTATCCGGAATAGACGGGATAGCATCCTGGGCCGCTTGGTAAACTTGTGCAGCGGTCATTGCGCCCAATGTATAGGTTGGGAAATACCCCAAGGCACCATCGTACCAGTGAATATCTTGCAAACAGCCAATACCGTCATTCGGCACGGCGACACCAATTAGCTCTTCAAACGCACTATTCCATGCATCCGGAAGATCACGAACGTTCAAGGTGCCGTCGATGATGGATTGCTCCAATCGATAGCGGACGATTACATGTAGCGGATACGTGACTTCGTCAGCATCAACGCGGATAAAGCTTCGCTCAACTTTATGATAAAGCCGGAGCATATTGTCGACGTCCCAGGCAGATCCTTCGCCGCCTAAAGTGTTGCGAATGATCGGGAGCGCAAAATTTAAAAACTCAGGCGAGCGGCAAACCTGCATTTCCATCAACAATGATTGGCTTTCGTGGATCGACATACTAAGCGCGGTGCCAACGGGTTGTAACCGCCGATCGGATGGTAAGCCTTGTTCGTAAAGCGCATGGCCCGTTTCATGAAGCACACCCATTAATGCGGTCGTAAAATCAGCCTCATCATATCGGGTGGTAATACGGACATCGTCAGGTACGCCGCCACAAAACGGGTGATGGCTCACATCAAGTCGACCCCGGGTAAAGTCAAAGCCCAGAACTTCCATGAAGCGAATGCCTAATTCCCGCTGTATCGCTTGTGGGAAGGGGCCGTCTGGCATTGTAATCGGGCCCGCACTCGCTTGGCGTTCGAGGGCCTCATCAAGGAAGCCGGGTAAGAAGTCAGCCAGATCATTGAGGACTGGATCGATATCAGCTGCGCGACCGCCGGGCTCGTAAGCGTCCAGCAGGGCATCGTAAGGTGCCAGGTCGAGTGCCTCGCCAATCCGGGTTGCTTGTTCCCGGACCAACTCAACAAGTTCGTTCAGAGGGTCGGCAACAATTGAGAAATCCGCATCAGCACGCGCTTTGCGCCAGGCTTTTTCTGAGGTACTGCTGGCTTTCGATAGCTGTGTGACGAAGGCCTCATCAAGGGCGCTGGAGCGACGATATTGACGCGCGATCTCGTGCAAATTCGCTTTTTGCCAAGCGTCCAGTTCGTCGGTATGAGCTTCTGCGGCCCCGATTAAGTCTGCCGTTTCTTGCGTGACTAAAAGGCCGTGCGATATGGCTTTGAGTTCAGCGAGTTGCTCGGCGCGGGTGTCCGCACCGCCATCGGGCATGACGGCGGCATAATCCCAATGAAGGACAGCCTCTGTCTCACCCAACAGGGCGATGCGACGAAAACGGGCTTCCAGAGATGTGTAGGCTGAAGGTGTCGACGCGTCAGGCATGGCTTAGAAAACCGGAATAAACAGCAATCGATCTGCCAGCATCGCTAAGAAAATCATGAATAAATAGAAGATTGAGAACACAAACAAAGGTTTTGCATGCTCAATGCCTTCAACTTTCCACAAGCGCCATGTTCGAACCCAGAAAATAGCGCCAAGAACGACAGCTGTCGCCAAATACAGGGCACCTGATACGCCAAGGAACGTTGGTGCCAATGTCGATGCGATCATCAAAACTGTGTAGATGAGCATTTGTCGCTTTGTCTCACGTTCGCCAGCGACCACGGGCATCATCGGGACACCAGCGGCGGCATAGTCACCTGTTCGGTATAGGGCGAGAGCCCATGAATGTGGCGGCGTCCAAAGGAAGATAATCATGAACAAGGCAATCGCGCCGGGATCAATTGTCCCCGTGACCGCAACCCAACCTACAAGTGGTGGAAATGCGCCTGCAGCACCACCAATAACGATATTCTGCGGAGTGCGGCGTTTCAGCCATGCTGTATAAATAATAACATAATAGAATATCGTCATTGCTAGAAGTCCGGCGGCCATAGTGCCGACGTGAGTTTCCATCATGATAACTGAGCCGATCGCTAGAAATACACCGTATGCCAATGCGATCTTGGGGTTCATGCGACCAGCAGGAATAGGTCGATCCTGAGTCCGCTGCATAATCAAGTCGATATCGCGATCGTACCACATATTAATGGCACCCGCTGCACCAGCACCAATGGCAATACACAATAAGGCGATTAAGCCGGTTGTCGCATCAGCACCGCCAGGCGCCATTAAAATACCGACGAGTCCCGTAAAGACCACAAGCGACATGATCTTTGGCTTCAACAGGACAGCAAAATCATTCACACGGAATCGAGGCTCTTCAGCCTTGCTATCCAATGTCCCGGCACCTTGTGGCGCTGCGTCTTTGCGTACGCTGTCAATCATTAATTAATAGCCTTTATCAGCAAGAGAGGGTTTATAGTTGATTACATCCCAAACTTCCAGCTATTCGATTCAAAATTAATGTGTACGTTGAATTAGTCTGCGCCCGGTAATCCAGATAAACATAATGCCGCCGATGACAGCAATTACGCCGCCGACACCAATGCCAAGATGACCCGTCCAGTTTATAATCTCATCAAAATTTGGTGCCGTGCCCGCAACTTTTCTTGGCGCACCATAGCCACCTGCGACAAACAGTCCCAAACTATGCAAAAGCTGTCCAAGTCCATATAACCAGAAAGCGATGCGGATGGCTTTCCATTTGACGAGGCCGCGCTCTAGAATCGGCAACACAAACAACACCATGAAACTCATGACGGCGAGGTTCACAGCGCCGATCACGCCGTGATAATGCGCTGGGGTCCGAGTGTCCGTTCCATCGACAAAGATACCCAGAAAACCGCCTGAAAAGAACAATGCAAGCGATAGCGCGAGTGCGACACGGGCGGCGCGTGCAGGTTCACCATCATTGACAGGTGTTCTAAGCAAGACAATTGCCGCTAAAAGGCCAATGAAAATGGGCGCGGGTGCCAATGCGTATTGATAGTGGGTAAAGAGGACACGCTCTTCTGCAGAGAAGGACACTTCGATAAACAGCAATGCAAAGCCGCCGACGGCGAGCAGTGTGTTCACGCCAAGTGCAATCATGACCGTCTTTGGCGCAATCATTGGTTTTCCAAATGCGCGACCACCCAATAATACCCAGGCGCCGATCATAACGGATGTATTCAGGAACTGCAGGATATGCCCTCCAGCCCAAAACAGATCTTCATTCTCCGCGGCAGAGACAGGCATGCCGCCAAGGCGATTCCAAGACACTGCAAACGCAGCAATGGCAACAAATACCACCACAGCACTGGCGAGGCCTGATGCGCCTATGGGTTCTAAAGGCCCGGTGCGATTGAGCATGTTGGTAATGGCACGTGTTGCCATCAATATGCTTGCGAAGGCGATAAGCAATAAGCTGTTGTAATAGATAGGATCAGTGATCGCAGGAATATAGTTGTTAATCGACGGGAGGCCGCGATCCATAAATGCGGGGATTGCGAGGCCCAAAAATGATATCGCCATCAGCGCTAACGCTGTTCGACCCATTGATGGAAGCGACGGCTTACCTTCGGATAATCGATAGGTGGCGATTTGCATTAAAGTGATTGCGGCGGCTAAAAACCAGACCACAAAAGAAAATACGACATGGATAATCAGGCTTTTTTCATAAAAGGCGACAGGCCATGGGAATAATTTGTCAGCACCTGGAATTCTGGAAATTGCAAGTAACAGCGCGAATACGCCTGCAATTGCCAATGCGCCGAGGGCAATGAGACTCCAATTTCTAAGCTCACGCTGGGCAACGCCGCTGCTCAAAGATGGGCGAAATCCTTCAATCGGATCCCATCGTTGTTTTTGTGCGGGTTCAAACATGCTGGCTAGCCTTGATAGGGATATAAATACACAGCCATGACGTAGACAACAACGCCAGAAATGCCGACATACATCCAGAGTGGCCATGTAATACGAGCGATTTTCTTATGCCTGTCGAATTTTTCACGCCATGCACGAAGCACAGTGATCGGCACCAGTGGGACGATTACAATTGCACCAATGACATGGACGACAAGAATAGTGAAATAGACGGTTCTGATCACGCCCTCGCCGCCAAACTGTGCAAAGCCAGAGTTCAGTTTGTAGATAACATAAGAGATCAAAAAGAATCCCGACGCGACAAGCGCCGAAATCATCATGGCCCGATGCTTGCGCCAATCGCCAGATTTAATGAAATAAAACCCGAGAGAGAGGAACACAACAGAGATCGCGTTGAACAAAGCGTTAAAGTGAACGAGTGATTGGACGTCCATGTACAGGCCTTTTTAAAAGGTGGAAAAAATACTAATAACTACTGCAGCGGGTTTTCTGATAAACGTATAAATATGCTAATATACATAAATAACGAGGCACATGCGAGAATCACGCCAAGTATAATGTTTCTTCGGCGCTTACTTGAGTGTGCTCCGTTAGCTGCATTAGTCTCTGCTGGCTTAATATTTTCCATCTTAGCCTCTCAAATAATTTTAGATTACAACGTTAAAATATACTTCAATTTCCTAAGCACTTACGGATTTGGGCATTAAAAGTCAAATTGCACGAGCTTTTTTGATATTGACAGAATAAAGATAATAACTTGATTTTATTATCTTGTTTTGGGGCTGCACTAGATAACTAGTCTAATTACCTTTAACCCATTGTTTTAAGTTCTTTAATTGAGCTGACGGGTCACTATTGTTGAATAGCCACTCACATTCTTTCAAAATATCCTGAAATGCACCCTGGGAACACCGTTAATTTTACGCATATGACGCTTGGCCTGGTTCCAGAAAATCTCAATGACGTTGATGTGGTTTGCCTTGTCTGCAAACAGTTTGGAATGGTTGATACGAAAGTGCTTGAAGTCAGATACGTCCAGAACATTATATCCTAGCCAGAAGTCAGAATAGACGATGCTGTCATGAACGACTTTACGCTCAATAATGGGCAACAAGGTTACTGAGGAAGTATCAGGAATGATCTTCATATAGACCTTGCCTCCACGCTTCAGAAGCCCAGGGACTTAGACTTTAACGGCGGCACCACGAATACGCTGGCCTTTGCGTTTGCCGCCAAAGTAACTTTCATCAAATTCAATTTCACCACTGAAGACCGTGTCAATCTCCAACTCAAGATGATAGGCAATAATTTCGCGTAATTTGTGAAAATAAAATACACTTGTTTTGAAATTCACACTGAAAAATGAAGCGGTACAACAAGCTGTCGTGCCACCAACAAAATGTTCAAGTAAACGATCTTGTTAATTAATACTTAAACGGCTCTTTCTAATACTCACCACGATAAAACCTTTTGCGTATTAACTAGGATAGCCCCATCTATTAATGTTGCAGAAAATTTTAAAAAATATTTTTTATTGGTTTCTTGCTCCTTCGTGATTGCGGCATTAAAACAATAAATTGGGACCTTGTGCATGTTGCTCAAAAGCCTCAAATCGTTTGAACTAATTTAGTTCTTATTGTGAACAACCTGTAGTCAGGTAAAACGAATGCAAAACAAGTTAAAAATATTATTGCTGGCCATTGTAGGCGCTATGATAACAATCGAACCTGCTAATGCAGGACCAAACGGCGATGTGCGCGCAGAACCGTGGCAGATGTGGCTTCAAGAACCTGCTTCCCCAACTGCGGACCGTATTGTGGCTTTTAATGCACAATTATTGGTGGTTGAGGCCTTGATACTTATTTTTGTATTGGGATTAATGGGATATATTGCATTTAGATTTAGTGCCAAACGTAACCGTATTCCCTCAAAAACTACACATCACGTGGGATTAGAAGTGGTATGGACGATCTTGCCAATATTTATTTTAGTTGGGTTACTGGTGCCCTCCTTGAATCATCTATACTTTGCAGATAGAACACCAGATGCAGAAATGACCCTCAAAGTCACAGGAAATCAATGGTATTGGAACTACACATATCCAGACTACGATGATTTAACTTTTGATAGTCTCCCTGTTTCAGAGGACGATTTGAAGTTTGGTGAGCCTCGAATGCTTACAGTTGACAATAAAGTTATTCTCCCCGTCGAAACCAATATCCGGCTTTTGTTTACGTCGACGGATGTAATTCACAACTGGGCGCTTCCTTCCTTATCGATTAAACTTGATTCAGTGCCTGGCCGTATAAATGAAACTTGGACACGGATACATGGTAAATATGCTGGTAAGACAATTTATGGAATGTGTTCTGAGTTATGTGGTGTAAACCACGGATTTATGCCAATAGCTATTCAGGTTGTTTCAAAGGATGATTTTGCTATATGGGTTAAAAAAGCCCAGATAGAATTTGCGTCAGATAAATCACGCCTGATTGGGGAGATACGTATAGCTGACGCTATGCATAATCGGTGAAAAATTCAGAAAATTTGAGGAAAGAAACGTATCATGTCTAATGCAGCTGAAGCTCATCGCGACGATCATCAAGACCATTACCCGAGTTTTTTCTCGCGTTGGTTCTGCTCAACAAACCACAAAGATATTGGGACAGTTTACTTGTATGTCTCAATGTTTGCTGCCTTGGTTGGAGGAGGTATGTCTTGGTATATGCGTCTCGAACTGGCGCATCCCGGCATTCAATATATTGAGGATTTCCAATTCTATAACGTCCTTCTGACGGCGCATGGCTTTATCATGGTTTTCTTCGTTGTCATGCCGGCGTTGATTGGTGGATTTGGTAACTGGTTCGTGCCGTTGATGATTGGCGCGCCAGATATGGCCTTCCCTCGCATGAACAATATTAGCCTTTGGTTGCTTGTTGCTGCATTCATCATGTTGTTGATTTCAGCATTTGTTGGCGCGGGTGTAGGTACTGGCTGGACGGCTTATCCGCCATTATCCAATAGTATTTACCATCCTGGTGCTGCCGTTGATTTCGGTATTCTGTCACTTCACCTAGCTGGTGCATCATCGATTTTGGGTGCCATCAACTTTATTGTGACGATCTTTAATATGCGTGCCCCTGGCATGACATTGCATAAGATGCCGTTGTTTGTCTGGTCTATCCTTGTTACAGCATTCTTGCTACTTTTAGCCCTACCTGTTCTAGCTGGTGCGCTCACGATGCTTTTGACTGACCGTAACTTTGGTACTCACTTCTTTGATCCTGCTGGTGGTGGCGATCCAATCTTGTGGCAGCATCTGTTCTGGTTCTTTGGTCACCCTGAAGTTTACATCATCATTCTTCCTGGCTTTGGCATCATTTCTCAGATCGTTTCAACTTTCTCGAAGAAGCCAGTGTTTGGTTACCTTGGTATGGCATATGCGATGGCAGCGATTGGTGTTCTTGGTTTCGTTGTTTGGGCACACCACATGTATACTGTGGGATTGGATGTCGATACGCGGGCTTACTTTACTGCGGCAACGATGGTCATTGCAGTGCCAACGGGTGTGAAGATTTTCTCATGGCTGGCCACAATGTGGGGAGGCTCAATCGAGTTTAAGACGCCGATGCTCTATGCATTTGGTTTTATATTTCTTTTTGTAGCTGGGGGCTTGACTGGAGTAACGCTAGCAAATTCGTCTGCAGATCTTGTTTTTCACGACACATACTTTGTTGTTGCGCACTTCCATTATGTGATGGCAATAGCAGCAATTTTTGCAATGTTTGCAGGCTGGTATTATTGGATTGGTAAGATGTCTGGCAAACAATATAACGAAACGCTGGGCAAGGTTCAATTTTGGACTTTCTTTATAGGCGTTAATGTATTGTTTTTTCCACAACATTTTGCAGGTCTTGCAGGCATGCCCCGTCGTATTCCAGATTATCCAGATGCTTATGCAGGATGGAACTTAGTTAGTTCATATGGTGCAGCAATTACAGTTATTGGAACACTTTTATTCTTTGTTGTATTGATTAAGACGCAAATGTCTGGTGAGAAGGCAGCTGCAAATCCATGGGGTGTGGGTGCAAAGACACTGGAATGGCATGTTGCCAGCCCAGCACCGTTCCACACATTTGAAGATCAGCCAGATATGTCTGGGAAGGCACCTGCCGAGTAAGGCGGGAGGTAGGACGTAAAACTATGGCGAATGCTCAGAACAAAAATACCAAGACAGCGGCGGTGTTATTCACCGTCGTTGCTGGCATGGTTGGTTTGTCGTTTGCGTCGGTCCCGTTATATAAGCTTTTTTGTCAGGTTACTGGATTGGGTGGTACGCCAGGTGTTGAGGTGACAGCCCCTGAAACAGCAACAGATATTGATTTCAAAGTTCGGTTTGATGCGAATACCAGCCCGTCCTTACCTTGGCAGTTCAAGCCATTGCAACGTGAAATCAAGTTGAAGCTAGGTGAAGAAAAACTAGCTTTTTACCAGGCAATAAATACGTCTAATAGTACTATCGTTGGGACATCAACATTTAATGTAACACCGCTCAAGGCAGGCCAGTTCTTCGTAAAGATTGACTGCTTTTGCTTTACTGAGCAAGTGTTACAGCCAGGCGAATCAATTGATATGCCGGTTTCATTTTATATTGATCCAGCAATTTATGAAGAAGCTAATACCCGTGATGTTACGACAATCACACTTTCCTATACGTTTTATCCCGTGGATGAACCTGAAGCGAAAGTCTCCGAGAGCGTGACAATGTCTGCGAGTGGAAAAAAAGGTTAGTGAAGTCGATTCTGTATATTGTTGATTTCATCGTGAATTATTAGAGAACTCGAGGGGGAATATTCGATGAGTGGTGCAAAAAGTCATCCATATCATATCGTCAATCCAAGCCCATGGCCGTTTTTATCGAGCCTAGGTGCCTTTGCGCTGGCGATTGCAGCAATTTTGTATATGCATGGCTCGTCAATGATTGCCATGATGATCTGCTTAACGTTGGTTGTCACGTTTTCCATCCTATGGTGGCGTGATATTATCAGCGAAGCTGGCAATGGCCATGACCATACCGAAGCTGTTCAGCACGGTCTTCGCATGGGTATGCTGTTGTTCATTGTTTCAGAAGTTATGTTCTTCTTTGCGTTCTTCTGGGCTTACTTCAACGCATCTGTTCCATTCCTGAGCTTCGTGGCGTCGCCAATGTGGCCGCCAGAAGGTGTGGTTCCTTTGCCAACGTGGACACTTCCATTCCTCAACACGCTTATTCTACTGACATCAGGTGTGACGGTGACGTATGCACACCATGCTATTCGCTTAGGTGACAACAAGCGCGCCGCAACTGGCCTGCTTTGGACTGTGATCCTTGGTGTCATCTTCACGGCATGTCAGGCCTATGAGTATAGCCATGCAACATTCGGATTTAAGGACGGGATCTATTCTTCCACGTTCTATCTTGCGACGGGTTTCCATGGCTTCCATGTGATCGTCGGAACGATCTTCCTGGCTGTATGTTATGTCCGCACAGTTAAGGGCCATTTCTCACCAGAGCGTCATATCGGCTTTGAAGCCGCTGCCTGGTATTGGCACTTCGTTGACGTTGTATGGTTGTTCCTGTTCTGCGCCGTTTACTGGTGGGGCTCAGCAGGCTACGCGTTCTAAACAACGCATGAATTTTTTGGATTAAGGTCGGTGGAAACACCGGCCTTTTTCTTTGGCTTGCGTGTTACTGCATTAGCCCAAGCCAGGACCACCAAAGATAGTTCAGGGGCACAAGGATCAACAGTGAGACCGCTGCCAGAGCAACAGTCATCTTGGCGCCGTCCTTAATAGGAATACCGCCCAATTGCATGGCAACGATCAACGGTGGCACCTGATAAGGCAGGATGACCGTTGAATAGGCGATCACTTGGCTCATCAGGACTGTTTTCAATGGCAGCCCTGAGGATGCAGCGATATCTGCGGCGAGGGGGGCGATTACGGCAGGTACACTAGGGGCCGTCGTCGCAATGTTTGCCGCAGTACCCAGTCCGACCATCGAGACGAAGGACATAAAGGGTGTATCTTTGGAGAACGTGATGTGTGCCAATAACCATTCTCCTGCAATATCTCCGGCACCTGTTTCCACCAGCAAGGCGCCTAAACTCAAGATGCCTGCGACATATATTGTCGATGGGAAATTAAATCTGGCCTTTATGTCATCTCCATCAATAAGACCAATGCCGGACCACAAGCAGACCATAGCTGCGGCCATAGCAATCCATGCAGGTGAGATATGATGGATGAAATCGGTTGTCCAAAAGGCAAACGTTATGCCGAGGATAATCACCAGACGTCGCCCATCGCGCGAAAGAGGTTTTACGTCTTCTTCCGACGTTGGTGCAGCCTGCGTATGTCCTGTGGACCGGAAGATAACCAGGATGAGGCCGATAATAAGTGCGAGCTTGAGGATGCCGTTTACAGGCATGTGCATCAGCAGGTATTCGCCGTAATTAAATGTGACGCCGAATAAATTTTCAGAAACACCGACGAGGACCATGTTTGGGACGTTTGCCGGCAAAACCGAGTTCGCAGGCATCCAAGTGCCACAGGCCATTGCGAGAATCAAACCAGAGCGTTCAGGCGTTCCTTTCTCGTATCCAAGGCTCTCGCAAAGCGCCAAGACAATGGGAACGAGCAGAACAACGCGTCCCATTGTTGACGGCATAACGAAAGCCAGCGCAATACCAACAAGGGCAATACCAATCACTGTTTGAGTATAACTTTGCGCAAGGCGTGAAGTGATCGAGGTCGCGATACGAAGGCCAAGGCCAGTTTTCTGAACAGCAACGCCAACGACCAGGCCACCAAAAACAAGCCAATATGCGGCAGAGTGAAACCCAGAGAAGACAACATTGGCATCCGCAGTGCCTAAAATCATCGCCAGCGTAAAGAACACGAGTGCCGTCAGATATTCAGGAATTACGGCCGTTGCATATAGGCCAATGGCTAGCAGACAGAGTGCCGCCCCCGTTAATGCATTGGGGGGAATTCCTTCTGGCGTTGGCATGGCAATAAGAAGCAATGCCGTTGCTGTTGTGAGGCAAGCAATCAAACGTGAAGGGGATCTTGTGAGCGATAATAAAAAAGACATCATGATTTCTTATAGTCAGCGCGGGCCGAGAGCAAATCTAATAATTCAGGCGTTAATGTGCTACAGTATCGATGAATGTGGGGGAAAGCACGATGGCAGATAAAAATAACAATGATCAGAATGCGCTGTTTGATGTCGAGAAGAATACTAAAACATACGCGGATTTCGCAGAGCGGTCTCAACGGATTGTAAGTGCATTCCTCGAGCGGCAAAAAGCGGGCGTAGGATATAGCGTCGCTGACCCGGTTGAGATCAGCAAAATGTTCATGGATGCGTCAGTTAAAATGATGTCCGACCCGGCGAAGTTCATGGAAGCCCAATCCAAGTTGATGCAAGGGTATGCAGACCTTTGGCAAGCGACGGCAAAACGCATGGCGGTCGAAGACGTTGCCCCGGTGATTGAGCCCGCGCGCGACGATAGACGCTTCAAAGATGATGCATGGTCTGAAGATGTTGTCTTTGATTATATTAAGCAATCTTACCTGTTGGCGTCTGATTGGATGACAACGCAGGTACGTGACGTTGACGATACTGATCCAAAAACTCGAGAAAAGCTGGAATTTTATACGCGCCAGTGCCTAGACGCGATGTCACCGACGAATTTTGCGGCGACCAACCCAAAAGTCTTAAAAGCTGCGGCAGAGACCAAAGGGGAGAGTCTGATAAAAGGCCTGGATCAGTTGTTGAAGGATTTGGAAAAAGGCAAAGGCGAACTCCGAATTTCCATGACGGACACCGAAGCATTTGAGCTTGGGGTCAATGTTGCTGTGACGCCGGGTAAAGTTGTCTATCAGAACGATCTGATGCAATTGCTCCAGTATGATCCGACAACCGAAGAAGTCGCCAAGCGGCCATTGCTGATTGTGCCGCCTTGGATCAATAAGTTTTATATTCTCGATCTCCAGCCCAAGAACTCATTCATTAAATGGGCGACGGATCAGGGGCACACTGTGTTTGTGATCGCGTGGGTAAATCCTGATGAGCGACATGCGGATAAGCAGTTCGAAAACTATATGCTCGAAGGCCTGCTTGAAGCGATGGATGCCATCGAAAAGGCAACCGGCGAGAAAGACCTTAATGTCATTGGGTACTGCATTGGCGGTACCTTAACGGCATCAACGCTGGCTTACATGGCGGCAAAAAAGGATAACCGGGTAAAATCAGCAACGTTTTTTACGACCATGGTCGATTTCTCTGAACCAGGTGAGCTTGGCGTGTTCATTGACGAGAAGCAGTTACAGCGCCTCGATGAACACATGGAAAAGACCGGTTTCCTCGATGGTCAGTATATGTCGCAGGTGTTCAACATGATGCGCGATAACGACCTGATCTGGTCGTTTGTTGTAAATAATTATTTGATGGGTCGCGAGCCTATGGCGTTCGATTTGCTGTATTGGAACTCAGACAACACGCGGATGCCTAAAATGATGCATTCACTATATTTGCGGAAAATGTATCTTGAGAACAAGCTGGTTGAACCGGGTGGCATCACGATGGGTGGGGTACCAATTGACCTTACCAAGATCAAAACACCTGTATATTGGCTATCGACAAAAGATGACCATATCGCGCCTTGGAAATCGACCTACATGGCGACACAGTTATACCAAGGACCGAAGAAATTTGTGCTATCGGCCAGTGGTCACATTGCCGGTGTGATCAATGCCCCTGCGGCCAATAAATATTGCTATTGGACGAATGCGAAGGTCCCGGAAGACCCGGATGCATTCTTTGATGGCGCCAAGCAACATGAGGGGTCGTGGTGGCCGGATTGGCAAAAGTGGGTGGCAAAACACAGCAACGGCCAAGTCCCCGCACGCAAGCCTGGTGATGGTAAGCTCAAGGTGATTGAAGACGCACCGGGGTCTTATGCGAAAGTGCGCATCTAGATTTTAGGTTGTTCATTATCAGAGCCTGATGTTCTCTTAGGCTTATGCTATCCGTATTTGCCCGCAAGGGTCTTTACGGGCATAGTTCCAGGCATGGTGAGTGCTGAAGTTAATGATCCGATTGTGACAGGTGGTGCGCCGATGGGCGTTGCCCCAGCTGCTGTGCATAATCATCTGGAATTACTGGCCGATATGGGCCGGGACTTTGCGTCAAATCAAGAATTAGAAGTCACCCTTAAGCGAGCCGTTGAACGCATTACAGATTATGTAGATGCCGAAGCGGGGGCTCTTTTCATGCTCTCTCCGTGCGGGCAGGAACTCGAATGTGACGCGTGTATTGGGCCGGTCGAGATCACAGGGCTGAAGCTCGCCGCTGATCAGGGAATTGTCGGGTTCTGCGTGCAACGTGATGCAGGACGTATTGTCCGTGATGTTTCCAAGGACCCGGATTTCGACGCATCGGTCGATAGCGAAACGGGCTTTAAAACCAAGTCTATTCTATGTGCCCCAATGAGCGTGAAGGGTGAGCGGATCGGCGCGATTGAGCTCATTAATAAACGTGGTGGCGATGGCCTGTTCGATGACAATGATCTGCACCTTTTGCAGGCGTTATCTTTCTCGGCGGGCTTGGCTGTACTCAACGCACGTATGGCGGCAGAGCTTGTTGAACAGGAACGCGTGAAGCGTGAACTGGAACTGGCCGCAGAAATTCAACGCTCGTTATTGCCTGACACAAAAGAAAGTGACTTCCCGGTCAAAGGTGTGAACCTTCCGGCGCGCGTGGTGTCGGGTGATTTTTACGATTTCTATCCGCTTGATGATGGGCGGGTCGCCTTCACACTTGGCGATGTTTCCGGCAAAGGTATGAATGCCGCATTGATGATGGCAAAGACCGCCAGTCTTTTGCGCTGCCTCGGAAAATCCATTAAGGAACCAGGCCGTTTGCTGACCTTGGTCAACGAGGAAGTATGCGAAACTGCAACGCGGGGCATGTTCGTGACGTTAGTGCACGGCATTTATGATCCTGAAAGCGGGTATGTGCGGTTGGCGAATGCGGGGCACGAGCCTCCGTTGGTTGTTGATAAAGACGGCAATTATACAGCTATCGAAGCCGAAGCGCCGCCCCTTGGTATCTCGCCAGCACTGATCGATGAAGACGGCTTCCCCGAGACCGAAATCGATCTTGATGGTGGCAAGCTATTCATTTTCACAGATGGTGTGACCGAAGGATATATTTCCGAAGGTGTAGAGCTGGGCATAGATGGTCTCAAAGATCTTATAAAGAACGCTGGTGATACGGGTATTCAGGGCGTTCTCAATGAAGTCCGAGATCGGATTGGTGGTGCCGGAGGTGCATTGCGTGATGACGTTACACTGATCGCGATTGATGATGGCACTGCGACGCATACAAAGAACGCTAGTGACAGTCATGCTGAAGCTGGTGCGACAGGTGCCTTAGGCGAGAAAGTTCTGCAACTCCGTGTGACGGCGAAGGCAAATCGATTACGTCTGGTGCGGAATGCGGTTAAAGAAACGGCATTATTTTGCGGATTTTCTGATAAGGATACAGGTGACATCGTGCTGGCTGTTGATGAAGCGTGCCAGAATGTTATTCGCCATGCTTATGGCAGTGAGGGCGAGGGTGATATTTCTATCGAGATTCGTCGGCGCTCGGATGCTATGATCGTAGTTGTTCGTGATTTTGCAGATCCTGTCGATATATCTAAGATTAAACCACGCGATCTGGATGATTTACGTCCAGGTGGGTTGGGTACGCATTTAATCCGTGAAGTCATGGATGAAGTTGATTTCTTGCCGCCGCCGATAGATGGCGGCAATCTATTACGTCTCGTTAAAAAGTTTGGGAGCTAACGGTTATATGGAACATGTCGTATCAAGCGCTGAGAGCGCAACGATCATCGCATTTACAGGGGATATTGACCTGCAGACATCACCGGATGCTCGCAAGGCACTACTGGCGATTGTCGGTAATGGCACAGGGATTTTAGTTAATCTCGCAGGGGTCGGCTATATCGACTCGTCTGGTGTTGCCTCGTTGGTCGAATGCCTGCAAAGCGCTAAGAAATCTGGTCAGAAAATGGCCTTGGTATCTCTGAGTGAAGGCGCATTACGGGTCTTGCAACTCGCACGCCTAGATCGCGTGTTCAAAATTTGTGATACTGTTGACGAAGGGGTGGCTGCTGTCGCGTAAGGCATGCAGTAGTTTCGAGGAACGGGGGCCATAAAATGGCAGAGCAAAAGCTATCTGCGGCGGAGAAAGTTGAAGGTGTTGGCAAGGCCACCGTCAGCTTCGTTGAATCCGTCGGTAATGGTGGTGTCATCATTGCCGAAAGTATCTATTGGATACTTTTCGGTGTGCGTGAACGCCAGCCTGTCCGCATTGGAGCTGTTATTCAGCAGATGATGGAAATCGGCGTCGCAGCCATTCCCATTATTATCATGCTGACCGGCACGATCGGTGTGATGTTGGCTATTCAAGGTATCCATACACTTCGTATTTTTGGCGCTGAAAGCCGGGTCACGATCGGTATCGCGTTCTCTGTTGTTCGAGAATTCGCACCATTGATTACAGGTATTCTTGTCGCCGGACGTTCAGGATCAGCTTTGGCCGCGCGCATTGGTACGATGAAGATCAACCAAGAAATTGACGCGCTTAAGGTGATGGGGATTAACCCAACACGATTCCTTGTCGTCCCTGCGATGATTTCCATGATTGTTATGGTACCAGCCCTGACATTGCTGGGCATGTTCATGGGGTTGTTTGCAGCAGGTCTTTATGTGAACGCAGACCTTGGTATTTCTATGGCGGCATATACACGCGATACCATCGATATTCTCTCTCTGGATGATCTTTGGCACGGGCTTGGGAAAAGCTTAATCTTTGCGGTGTTAATTGCCGTCATTGGCGTTGTAAACGGTGCGGGTGTTCAAGGCGGTGCCGAAGGTGTTGGCAAGGCCACGACACGTTCAGTGGTGCAGGCTATTTCCGCGATCATTGTGACCGATATGATCTTTGCATTCGTCGCGACTCGGTAAGGGGATCAGATGAGAAACCCTGCAAATATATTAGAAGAACGCGCAACACGTGAACGGCCCACCACTGGACCGGGTAATGTGATCGAAGTCGAAGACCTGGTCACGCACTACGGGGACCGAATGATCCTTAAGGGCGTCAGCCTTGAGGTGCATGAGAACGAAATCATGGTGATCATGGGCGGGTCGGGTTCAGGTAAATCGACTTTGCTGCGTCATCTGATGGCGTTAGAGGAAAAAACCTCTGGGACGATGCGTATCCTTGATCACGATATAGATCAAATTACGCGCCAGGAATTTCTCGATGTGCGTAAGAAGCTCGGCGTAGCTTTTCAGTCAGGCGCGTTGTTCAGCTCGATGACGGTTGGCGAGAACATTATGTTGCCGCTTTATGAACATACTGAACTCGATGCGCTGACGATGGAAATCATGGCGCGGATCAAATTGGAAGTTGTCGAGTTGTCCGGGTTTGAAGATTTGATGCCGTCTGAGTTATCCGGAGGCATGATCAAGCGGGCGGCGTTTGCACGTGCAATTGTGATGGATCCGAAGGTACTTTTCTGCGACGAGCCGTCAGCAGGTCTGGACCCGGTTGTCGCATCTGCCCTGGATGATCTCATCTTAGATATGCGTGACGCCATGGGCATGAGCATTGTGGTTGTGACCCACGAACTTGATAGCGCGTTCAAAATTGCAGACAGAATTACGATATTAGACCGCGGTGAAATCTTGATGATCGGCACTGTCGAAGAAGTGTTGGTGTCAAAGTCCCCTCGAGTACAAGCGTTGTTAAATCGCACCCCTGAAGAAGACACGATGGACCCTGATGAGTACCTCAGCCGACTAGTTGGCGAGACGAATCCAGGGATCGCGCATTTATGAGGACGAGCATGTGAGAACGAGCAAAATCAATTACTTCATTGTCGGGTTATTCGTGCTGACCATGATTGTCGGCCTGATCGCCGCCATCGCCGTGCTAACGGGTCGTACAGGGGCGACAGATGAATATCATGCATATTACTCCAACGTGACAGGGGTTAAGTTCGGCACACAGGTTGTCTACGAGGGCTATCCGATTGGTCAGGTGATCGAGGTGACGCCTGAAGAACACGATGGCCGTATGCGCTTTCGCGTTAATTTCGATATCACCGAGGGATGGAAAATCCCTGAAGATAGTGTTGCAGAAATTGCTGCGCCGGGTCTACTTGCTGCAGTGACACTGGCCATTGAAGCCGGTGAGAGCGCAACGCCCTTGAAGGCTGGCTCTGAAGTTGAAGCTGCGGAGCGTGCAGACATGTTTGCCGCCGTCGCAAATGTCGCTGGTGATTTCGGTGATCTTTCGAATAATTATCTGAAACCACTTCTAAAGAACGTGAATGGGACTATCCTCGAAATAAACACCTTTCTCGAAGAGGGGGGCGAGGGGCGTCTGATTGCTGCGGATGCGCGTGATACCATGGGAATGGCACGCTCGGTCATGGCTGACCTGAAAGACCGTATTCCAAGTATTGCGACCAAGCTCGACAGCATATTGAGTGACGTCAATGTGACCAGTAAACGGCTCAACGAAATTTTGACGCCAGCCAATCAAAAGAAAATTATTGGTATGGTTGATAATTTGAACGCGGCCACGCAGAAATTTGATACTGTCTTGATCACGATGAATTCAATCTTGAAAGATATAGATGACCTGGTCTTGGATGCGGATGGGGATATTGCCCGGACGGCCAAGGAAAGCCGATATATTGTTGAATCCGTGGCGCGGAATATTGATGCCATCAACCAAAACATGGATGGTGCAGCGCGAAACCTGTATGAGTTCAGTCGTCAAATCAGACAGAACCCCGGGTTGTTATTGGGTGGAACGTCGCCTGAAGATAAAGGAGCAGTCAAATGATACGCACAAATCGGTGGCCGTTCCTAAAACTTGGATGTGCAACATCTACACTTATTGCGGCAATGATGTTGATCTTGGCTGGATGTGCAACGCAAGCACCGGTGCCGTCTGATCGCTATTATCGATTGCAGGCTGTCTTTAGCGGTGAAGCTTTAGCAGCGCCAAAATTTGCAGGCACATTCGAGATCGAACGATTTACGGCAGATGGCCTGACGGCGGGACGTCCGATCGTCTATGTCGAAGCTGGCGACCCTAATCAACTCCGTGAATACAATTATCATTTCTGGACGCAAGCCCCGACGATCATGTTGCGCGATGAGCTAGTGACATATCTGCGTTCTGCGAAAGTTTCGGTTAGCATTGTTGTTCCTGAGATGCGATTGGATCCAGCTTATGTTATGACGGGTCGTATTCGCACACTTGAACAAGTCTTAGATTCAACAAATGGAACGCGACTTGAGTTGGAAGTTGCAATACGCCGGATCAAGGATGGGAAACTTTTGTTTTTGAAATCATATGCTCAAGAAACGGCGCAGGCTTCACCAGGTGTTGCCTCAGCAGTCGATGCATTAAACAAGTCACTTAATGTGATTTTCTCTAATCTTCTACAAGATTTGCGCACTTTATGAGCCGTAAGCCTCGGGGACGAAAGCGCGGCCATAAAACGCGCCCAGCACCAGTGCGTGCATCCGAAAATGTTGTGATCACCAAGATTGCTCAGCAAGGCGATGGCGAGGCCTTGTTGGCTGATGGGACACGTGTTTTTGTGCCCCTGACCCTCCCCGGTGATGAAATCTCCGTGCAGCCCGGTGGCAAACGCGGCGATGGCCTTACAGGCAGTGTCCTTGAATACCAAAAACAACAACCTCGGTCAGAGCCGATTTGTGGTGTCTATGGGAAGTGCGGTGGATGTCAGTTACAGCATCTGCCAGCAGAAGATTATACCGCATGGAAAATCCAGTACGTAAAGACGGCGTTGTCGCGTCATGGTTTTGATCTCGAATTGCGTCCTCTGCGCCAAATGCAAATTGCATCCAGGCGCCGTGCAACGCTTGCCCTCGTCATGACGCAGGACGGGCCGGTACTTGGGTATAACGAGGCTTATGCTGACCGCATTGTTGGCATGGATGGATGTCCGTTGCTGGTTGAGCCGTTGGCGAAACTCTGGGCACCTCTTCGTGAGCTGGCCAAAGTTATCTTGCCGACGCCCAGCCGTGCTGACATTGCAATGACGGCCGCGAATGAAGATGCGCTTGAGATCGTCATTATATCCGATGCCGAATTAGATCTAGAGAAACGTGAAACATTGGCTCAATTTGCGGAGACACATGATATTGCGCGCCTCGCATGGCAGCGAAGTCGACAGTCGCCCGAACCTATATCGGCCCGCCGTGATGTTGTGCTCAATTTCGGTGATGTACAGATCGCCTTGCCGATTGGTGGATTCCTTCAGCCATCCCGCGTGGGTCAGGAAACATTGCAGGAACTGGTCAGCGAAGGTGTTGGCGATGCGAGGCGGGTTGCTGATCTTTATTGTGGTGTCGGGACATTTACGTTTCACTTCGCGCGAATGGGTAAGCACGTACTTGCCGTCGACGATCACGCCGATCAGATCGTAGCGTTAAACCGTGCAGCTGGACGTCATGATCTGGGTGGACGCATTGAGACCAAGGTGCGCGACCTTAAAGAAAGCCCCATTTTTTCCACTGATCTGGTCGGACTGGATGCAGTCATTTTTGATCCGCCGCGCGCAGGTGCCAGGGGTCAGGCCGAATATCTGGCTGATAGCGTGGTCCCAAAAATCATTGCTGTATCTTGTAACCCTGCAACGCTTGCGCGTGACCTGCGCATCCTTGTTGATGGAGGGTATACAATTGATCACATCACGCCGGTTGATCAATTCCCAATGACCTATCACGTTGAAGCTGTTGCCGTGCTCTCTCGGTCTTCGTAGCGCCTGCAAACCCTAATACACCGTCATCTAATACATCAATTCCTAATGTGGTGAACTTGTTTCACGGTCCCGTGAGAGGGGCTATGCAGCATGTTTATGACGCGTATGGTTCCTCGTAGGTGAGTAAAATTTGGGGCTCTTTACAGAAACTACGAGGGAGTATTCTTTTATGATCAAGCAAATATCGGCATTCGCCATAGCAACGGTATTACATGTTGGTGCTGCAAGCGCCCAAGAAATGAAGGCGTTCGAAGTTGATGAGGATGTCGCATTCGCGATGAAGCTTTGGACAGTTCTTGAAAGTGAAAAATTTGTTGGCCCAAATAGAATTCACGCTCAACCATTTGAAGGCAATCCGCCACATGGTGGGATTCAACAGGTTTTGGGAACGGATGTGAACGTAGATGGGCGTACGGTACGTGTTTTGGTTAAAGCCAATCACGGTGGCGAAGGCATCAGTGTCGAAAGTGTCTACGACAATCCCAATAAAAACCTGGGTGCTTATACGGTTATGTTTAAGCGTGAAAATGGTTATGATGATGAAAACCAAAACTGGTTTTGGGCAAAGTATAACGCCAAAGGTGAACTCGATAAAAATCCAAAAGGTGCCAAGATTGCGGGTCACTTCGTGAAGGGTGCTGAAAAAGGCTGCATCGCATGTCATACGGCAACGGGTGGAGCAGACCTTAAGACGCTCACTGAAAAATAAGTTCTACAAAGTGAAGGCCGGCTTAATGTCGGCCTTTCGCTTATCTGGGTGCCGCTGGATCACTTTGCCCGGGTCAGCGCAAGGTGGTACGATTCCTTGATATGAAAAATGTTGGTAAATGCGTAAATGTAAGCGGCGATGTGTCCGCGCGTTCCAAGGCTCTGGGTGACGGACTGCTTGTTCGCGGTGCTTATGTCCAGGTTAAAGATCAAATCCAGACTGCTGATGCTAGCTTTGTTTATATTGAGTTTTTGGATGGGAGTAGGTTTGCCCTCAGTGAGAACAGTCAAATGTCCGTTGATGCATTTGGCTATCGTCATGAGCCTTATGAAGACTTCGCATGTTTCACAGTAACTTATGGGAAGTTCGTTTGTATCAGTGGCGCGCCTGCATCGAGTATCGGCGATTTTTCAATCCAGTTGAATAATACAACGATCTCTATGAAATCTGCGCGGCTTGCTGGGCGTATTGAAAATGCAGACAGTGATTTCGTGACGTTGTTGCCGCAAAGGACGGGGCCAGCAGGCAAAGTCCTGGCGCATACAAAGGCTGCCGTCGCCTCTATTGACCGTGCCTATCAAACATTACGAATTAGTGGTGTTGGCCATGATTTGCCGACGCCTTTGACGTTGCCATCACAAGTCGTGATCGAGACCTATATGGGGCCTGGATTGGAAAAAGCGTTTCTGGAGACGGTGATTAATGGCGCCGATATCATTGATAACTTTCAGCCATTTGATATTCTGAATGATCAGTTTCTCGAACGCCAATTCATCTCAAAACACGTCTATCCATCAGATGTGATCAGAGAAGAGCCGTCACATAACGAACTCCTCGAAGACGCATTTATTGGGGAACGTTTTCAATTAAGAGACGGTGAACGTTAAAGCATTTCCAGGGCGCGTTTGTAGACATCGATGAGTTCTTCCATCTCGCTACGATCACTGGAATCCATCTTTCGTAAGCGAATGATCTGACGCATGACCTTCACATCGAAGCCAGTACCTTTTGCTTCGGAGTAAACTTCACGGAGATCGCCCGAAAGGGCTTCTTTCTCTTCTTCTAAGCGCTCGATTCGCTCAATAAAGGATTTAAGTCGATCACTTGCGACACCGCCGACGTCCGCCATGGTTCATATCTCCGCACTAAAATTGGCTTCAAGAGCCAGCAAGGTAGCGCTGCTATGCAATGCCTGCAAGGGGTTCTCTTGTGTATAAATGATAGCTATCTTGCCCTGTTCAAACAGAATGCGATATCTTCTAGATGTGGGCTGATTCTGATACCAACAGGGGAATGGAGTGGGCGAATATCGATTAGATAGATTTACGGTCCTGCTTGTTGAGGATAACGGTTTCATTCGCCAAACCTTTGAAACTTTACTTCGCCAGCTGAAAATCGCGAGACTTACGACGGCGAAAAATAGTGAAGAAGCTATCGAGTGGCTCAAGATCCAGAAAAAAGATCATAATCCGGGGCCAGACATTATTATATCTGATTTGCTGATGTCACCGATCAACGGATTGATTTTGCTGCGTTGGGTGCGGACAGCCACGGAATCTCCAAATCGATTTGTGCCGTTCGTGATGCTTTCTGGCGCTGCGGATCGTGACTATGTCACGGCGTCACGCGATTTAGGCACGACGGAATTTCTCGCCAAACCATTTTCAGTCAATTCTGTATTTTTGCATTTGGCGAAAGTCATTGAACAACCACGATCTTTCATAGCGACACAAAAATATTTTGGCCCAGATCGACGTCGAACTCAGCGCTCTGGTGCACCCAATGATAAGGAACGTCGCCGTGAAGGTACGGACCACGTGACGATGGTGTATTCGGCAGAAAAGACGGTGAAGGCCAAGAACGTCAGCGACGTGTGGTGCTTTCAACTTCCAAATACGCTTAAAGAGCGGGCAGGTAACGATATTTGCTCCGGGCCCCCAACATTGCCTGATAACATTCTGGCGGAGGCTGAAGAAAGTCTTGAGCGCGCTGTGCTCGATTTTGCGGAATGGGCACAAAAGTATTTGGCGAATTTGGCGACGCTCTGTGAACGGGCAATGGAGGAGCCAGATAAAAGAACCCTTCAGTTTGCCGGATCAATGAGCTTGCCTACGAACTGCGAGGGCAGGGCGGTACGTTTGGATATCCGCTTATCTCGGTTGCAGGCAAGATGCTTTATGACTCAACGCTTGAAGGATGTCCCGTTACGGACAATCAGGTTGAGGTCGTGCGCGCACACATTGATATGATGCGCGCCGTTATCCGAGAGAAAATATCTGGAAGCGACGGCAAAGTCGGCAAGGAATTGGTGCACTCTCTGAAAGCTGCTGTTGAGCGGCATCAAGTCGCTGAGTAAGCCTACTCAGCTGGCGTTGGTGGTGGGGTTTCTGGCTTTCGGGATGGTATGAGAATAAGTGTTGCGACCAGGACAATCGCTGCGGCACCGGCCAAAACCATAAACAATGAATCAAAGCTGTCGGACGTCTCATACAAGCGGCCTGTCATCTGAACTGCAACAGCGCCAATACCAAGTGCAAACACCGACTTCACCGCATAAACACGTGATCGGTATTCTTTACTGATGAAGTGCGCAACGATCCAGTCATTGACTGGAATAATCCCGAAGGTTGCCAACATGAGGGGGAGTGTAACGGCCAAGGCTGACCAGCCAGAGGTCGAGATTGCGATGGTACACATGATCAATTGGGCGGCAACGAGGCCGACATAGATGCGCTTGGTCGGATATCGATCCAATAACTCACCAACAGCGAGTTGAGCAAACGCTGCACAGCCAAAAATCAGCGCTGCGATCATACCGATCTCTGATGTGTCAGTGAATAATGACGAAAGTCGCTCGTCCATGATTTTTGGCAAAGAGATGGTTGTCGCATTAAAGATCAGACCACCCACTAGCGGTGCGATGATAAGGAACAGGAAAACGCGTTGTTGAACGGATATAGGAACAACGGCAGCCGTCTTCTTTTTTGCACCTGAGGCATCAACGCCAGTCCCCTTTAAAAGCTGCACGCCATACATGAGGCCGACACCTACAGAGACAATGCCTGGAATGATGAAGGCCATCCGCCAACCATATACTTCAGCAATAGCACCTGTGGTCAGGGCTGCTGCGGCAACCCCCATATTTCCCCAAACACCATTGATAGCTAGGGCGCGGCCAACACGGCTGGCTTCTTCAACAACAAGCGCCAAACCGACGGGATGATATATTGCGGCAAATACGCCTATCAGGGCGAGGCCGATCTCGATATGCAGAGGTTCTAAGGCAAAGCCGGTCAGGATTGATGCTGATCCGATTCCGATAAAAAATACGAACATCATGCCATGCCGGCTCCATTTATCGCCAAGCCATCCAGCTGGCAAAGATGCGCCACCAAAGAAAAAGAAGCTCCAGGTCGTCAGCAATATGAGGCGACCATAAGAGTCTGCAAATTCACTTTCCATCGTCAGAACGGCAGTCGTGAAAATGAGCATGAAAAAATGATCGAGAAAGTGCCCGACATTCAGGAATAGGAAATTACGTTTTGCATCAGTCATGCGGGAAGTCTAGCAAACACGTTTAGACGGTGTATCGCGATGAATAGACATTTTTTATCGAGAAAGTGACAATTTCAAACGCAGCAAGATGATTATGCACAAACTTCCGGCAGCATAATGCCCGTTGCTAACATTTGTGCGTTCGTCACACTTTGTGCATTTGACAGTGCCTTATCGGCGAGCTTCGTATCAAGGGCAATCGCAGCGAGTTTTTCAGCCCAATGAAGCTGATCTCGAATATATCCATTCCACATGATTTTAACCATATCGCCTCTCCGCTACTGCCACTGTGAACACATGAGGACTTGTATCGTTAAGGATATATAACCGTTAGCTTTAAAAAGATGCGACCCATGTCACCAGGGATGCATATTTTTATTAAACTGTGGAAAAATCCTGAGTTTCGGCAATCAGATGATCGACAACCTTAATCAATGCGGTCTTCTTATCATCACCGGATGCCAATGCTTCGTCGAAGCAACGGACTTGTCGGTGTGCACTTGTCCCGTGAGAAACGATTGTTTTGAGATGTATTGATTCTTTAATGCAGTTCATGGCCTCAGCGTCTTCGCTGACCAAGTCGATGAGTTCGTCGATAAGCTCTGCATAAGGCACAATTTGTCCACGTCCATAGTCAACCAGATCTTCATCAAGCCCATACCGTTGTGCGCGCCATCTATTCTCTGCAACTAACATGATGGCATATTGACGCCAGCGTTGGTTGTGCGTCTTAAGATGCCAGAGCATCCGGAGTATGCATGTATATAAGGCTGCGACGGCAGCTGCGTCGTGGATGTTTGTGCAGACATCAGCTATGCGCATTTCCAACGTCGGATAGCGCCCGCTCGGCCGAATATCCCACCAGAGTTTCGTTGCATCTTCAATAATACCGGCATCAACAAGTACACGAACATGGCGTGCATACTCTGAATAACTATCAAAAGGATTGGGAAGACCTGTCCGAGGCATCTCATCCCAGACACTCAGGCGATAAGACTTATGCCTGTGTTTTCTCCCTGCTGTAATGGTGAAGAGGTCGTCAGCGCCAATAAATGCGGCAGGAAATATGTCACCTGGTTCATCAAATCGATGCGCAGTTCGTCATCCTCGATACCCACATGGACATACATGCCACTAATGACCAAGCGGCGTACGACAGCCTGCATATCATGGGCAATGGTGTGATAGCGCTCTTGCTCGGTGTGGCCTTGTTCTGACCAATGTGAGAATGGATGGGTCGATGCGGCGATGGGGGTGAGGTTATACTTGTGCGCCGTCTCAACAATTGCTGTGCGGAGATCAATCAGCATTTCGGTGGCTTCAGGGATTGATTGCGCGACGGCAGTGTTCACTTCGATTTGTGATTTCAGGAATTCGTGTGCTGCCTGATCGCCCAATCGGCTATAGCATTCATCAAAGAACTCACGCGGTGGATCGGTCGCCAAAGCGCGAGTCTCAAGATCGACAAGAAGGTATTCCTCCTCAATGCCGACGCTTAAAGTGGGTGCGCCGCCAACCATCAGAAACGCTCAATCCGGTGTAAGCCCGGCATGTCGAGGATTGGGAGAATGCACTCGGAAAGTATATCGACCCAGCGTAAAATACCGTCCCTATCCATCAACTGATCCTGATTAATCTCAATAGCGCAGTTTGAAATACCACTTGCTGATCCGTGCATATCGACGGTGTAAGCGAGGTCATGGCCTGAATAGGGCTCGTTATCACCAACTCGAAGGTCATAGCGCTCCAAATGTTCCATAAGCGGGATCGCGATCCGTGGGTCCCGGTTCCATAAGACACCGATGTCCCAAGGGCGCGACTTGTCTCCAAAGTATGGGCTAAAGCTATGAATTGAAAAGATGGCGGGCGCCGGGCCACGGTTCCATAATCTGGCCAACGCACGATTGACAGAGTCATGATAAGGCTCAAACAATTCACGTACTCGTTGGCGGCGGGCCTCGTCGGTCAGGTTCTGATTGCCTGGAACGGGAATACTGTCGTTTTCAGGAACAATACTTTCCGGGTGTCCGGGCGGGCGATTAACGTCAATGACGAGCCTTGAATATCCAGCGAGAACAGCTTGCGCATCCAGCCGTTCTACGAGGCCTCGTGTGACAGCCGCCGCGCCAATATCATAAGCGATGTGCCGCTCGAACGCTTCAGCGCCAAGGCCAAGATGATTGAGTGATTTAGGCACTTCACGGCTGGCATGATCACAAACCAAAAGTATGTGCGCACCACCCTCGCGGTTTATGACTTCGAACGTGGGTGGGTCATCTGGGCCAAGGAGTGCCGGGCCATCATGTGGTAAAGGTTTCATGAGGAAAGTATAACGTGAACTTTCTGATGGTGCGAGCCCAGAAACGGCAATTCCTTGCATTGTCACGCAATGCCGATTATGTCCAAAGTTGAAGGGAATTCAGGCCGATGAACGAACAGCAAACGATAGAAAGCCCATGCATTAGCATTTGTGAGCTCGACGCCGAGTCTGGGCTCTGTACTGGGTGCCTGAGAACCCGTGAAGAAATAGCCATTTGGGGACGTGCCGATGCTGCAACACGTCTTGAAATTTTGGATAAATTACGCGACCGACGTGCCGAGAGCGGCGGTGGGCGACGCCGGGAAACAAAACGGCGCCAGAAGCGTTAGGGCCAATTATATGTCAAATGTTCTCGCGCAACTTTTAAACGATCGCGACTGGCTTCTTTGCGACGGTGCGATGGGCACCAGTCTTTTTCAACGTGGTCTCGAGACGGGCGAAGCGCCCGACTTATGGAACATATCAAATCCTGAAAAAGTAATGAGTGTGCATCAAGGGTTTGTCGATGCTGGTGCAGATATTATTTTGACCAATTCATTTGGCGCAAATGCCCTAAGATTGCAGCTTCATGGTGATCAAGACCGGGTACATGAAATTAATGCAGCCGCGGCCCAGCTTGCACGGCGAGTAGCAGATCAGCAGGACCGCCCCGTCGTCGTTGCGGGGTCTATGGGGCCTACAGGTGAGATCATGGAGCCCGTTGGCGTCCTCAGCGATGCCGAGGCACAAAAAGTATTTGCCGAGCAGGCAGTCGCACTCGCTGAAGGTGGTGCTGACGTGATCTGGATCGAAACCATGTCATCGAAAGAAGAGTACGCTGCGGCAGCACATGGTGCGGCTCAGTGCGGACTTCCTGTGGTTGGATGTATGACGTTTGATACGAACGGTCGCACGATGATGGGTGTAACACCTGAAGACGCGTCGACGTTTGCGCAAAGCCTGTCCCCAAGCCTGCTGGCCTATGGATGCAATTGTGGCGTGGGTCCGGCAACGTTGATCGATACTGTTTTGGGTCTCAAACGCTTAGCTGGTGCCGATGACGTTATTGTCGCTAAAGGAAATTGCGGCATACCGGAATACAAAGACGATGAGATTGCCTATTCGGGCTCACCAGAAATTATGGCGACCTACGCCAGACTTGCCCGTGACGCAGGTGCCAGAATTATTGGTGGATGCTGTGGTACGACGGAAATCCATCTGGCAGCTATCAAGCAAGCGCTGGACGGGTATCAGCCAGGATCACCGCCCGAACGCTCTAAGATTGAGGCAACGCTCGGTCCTGTTGATCAACCAAAACCAGTTGATCCCAATGCACCCGAGCGCCCCAAACGTCGCCGCCGAAAATAATTACCAGTTGCCAGTGTTTTCCATCGATGCCCATGGCTCGGCAGAAGCAAGTGGCTCACCTTCTTGTAGTAATTCAATTGAGATACCATCCGGCGAACGTACAAACGCCATCCGACCATCACGCGGTGGGCGATTGATCGTCACGCCGCCGTCTTGAAGTCGCTGGCACGTCTCATAGATATTCTCGACGCGAAATGCGAGATGGCCAAAATTACGCCCACCAAAATATTCCTCGGGATCATAATTGTACGTTAATTCTACTTCTGCGTCAGGCGTATCCTTAGCGGCAACAAAAATCAGCATGTAACCGTGTTCGGGGCGGTCGACGCGTTTTGTTTCTATAAGGCCAAGATCATCACAGTAAAATTTGAGTGATGCATCAACGTCCGAAATACGAACCATCGTGTGTAGGTATCTCATTACATTTTCCTCATTTGATATGTTGGCAATATGCCTTGATGAGAACTTAGGTAGTATGCGTGTCAGTTTCCAGTGCTGATTGCGGATGGCGAGCAGCCTCTAACCCTAGAATTGCTGATTTTCGAACGGGTTGCCATCGATACCCACTGATGGCGCCAGTATCTTTGATCACGCGATGACAAGGAATGATATACCCAACAAGATTAGATGCAACAGCGTTGGCGACGGCACGCGCTGCACCTGGGCGCCCAACATAAGACGCCAATCCTGCATATGATGTCACTGCCCCTTCGGGGATCCGAAGCAACGCTTCCCATATTTTGACGCGAAACTCTGACCCTCTGAGCAAAAGTTTTAATTCACCAGAAGGTGTATCTCCCGCTCTGAAGGCACTCAACGCATACGGCGTGGTTGCGGATATATCCTCAATCCACATTGCATTTTCCCATCCATTTTTTTGTTCATCCAATGCTGTGTCATGATTTTTGGTGATAAACGAAAGGCCTGTTAAACCACGATCTGAAACAACGATTAAGCACGGACCAAAAGGGGAGGGATGAACGCCGTAACGAAACTTGAGCCCGTCTCCTTTGGATTTGTATTCACCGGGCGTGACGGCATCTATACTGACAAACAAATCATGTAATCGTCCAGGTCCTGACAAGCCCACGTCAAATGCTGTATCAAGAATGCTTTCTGAATGCCGCAGTCGTGCCTTGGCATCGTTTAACGTTAAAGCTTTCAAGAATTTTTTTGGACTAACCCCGGCCCATTCGCTGAAAGTTCGCTGTAGATGATGTGGGCTCATACCGACATGTTGGGCGATGTCATCTAACTCAGGTTGGGCGTGATGGCTATGGATAACAAAATCAATCGCCTTTGCGATCTGATCATAAAGTCTTGCATGCGTTTGCGTTGGTTGAGCCAATTTGAATTTACCCGTGTATTGAACAGACATCTAAAATCTCCATAATTATGCGCATATTTATTATGAGCATAAGGATAAGGAGAAAAACTATTGAACCCACCCGATACTTGGGAACTTGGTCTTATTACGGCTCAAAATCTGTGATGACGCGTTTTTCTGGGAATGTGACATGAACTGTTGTGCCTTGCCCAACTTCACTTTTAATTTCTAAGTGCGCTTGGTGAAGTTCTGCCAATCGACGGCTTAATGGCAGGCCAAGACCAGCGCCTTCGTATTTACGTGTCATCTGTAAGCTGCAGGTACTCGCGGAACGATTTGTTTATTGATTATAGCTTTTCTCTGAGCGCTTCGTAAGGCGTTTTCCCATTGAAGGCCCCGTGCGGTCTG